>Ga0183095_10166_pt1 | contig 358869 bp, 313 predicted proteins | sample BioMet4_FD_130346 | JGI IMG/M metagenome (GOLD analysis project Ga0183095, IMG submission 130346) | Microbial communities from bioreactor (seeded with sewage sludge) at LBNL, California, USA - Biofuel metagenome 4 (v2) (version 3) | ecosystem: Engineered > Bioreactor > Anaerobic > Unclassified ...
ATTATGTATGAACCTTGAAAACTTCATAGAAGAGACAAAAAAAGTCCAACGTTTGTGATGAAATGTTGGCAAACCTCTGAATCTAAAATGCAAATTTTAGCAAAGAGTTAACGAGAAGTAATATCTAGGAACGTTTAAGTTCTTAGAGCTGGACAAAATAAGTCAAGCTACTAAGGGCATACGGCGGATGCCTAGGCACTAAGAGCCGATGAAGGACGCGGTAAGCTGCGAAAAGCCACGGGGAACTGCAAGCAAGTATTGATCCGTGGATATCCGAATGGGGAAACCCACCAACCGTTATGGGTTGGTACCCGCAAGGGGGGGAACCTGGGGAACTGAAACATCTAAGTACCCGGAGGAGAAGAAATCAAACGAGATGCCCATAGTAGCGGCGAGCGAAGTGGGCAGAGCCTAAACCGGAGACCTTCGGGTCACCGGGGTTACGGACCGATATAATCAACGCCAGGCCTAGTCGAATTACCTGGAAAGGTAAGCAATACAGGGTAAAAGCCCCGTAGATGAAAGGCAGAGCAATGAGTTCGGTATCCAGAGTACCACGAAGCACGAGAAATTTTGTGGGAAGTCGGGGGGACCACCCTCCAAGGCTAAAAACTACTTAGTGACCGATAGCGCATAGTACCGTGAGGGAAAGGTGAAAAGTACCGCGGGAGCGGAGTGAAATAGTACCTGAAACCGTATGTCTACAAGCAGTCGGAGCGAAAGCGACGGCGTGCCTATTGAAGAATGAGCCAACGAGTTACGGGCACTAGCGAGGTTAAGCGGAAAACGCGGAGCCGCAGCGAAAGCGAGTCTGAAAAGGGCGATAGTTAGTGTTCGTAGACCCGAAACTGCAGTGATCTACCCATGATCAGGTTGAAGCGCAGGTAAAATTGCGTGGAGGACCGAACCGGTGAATGTTGAAAAATTCTCGGATGAATTGTGGGTAGCGGTGAAATTCCAATCGAACGCAGAGATAGCTGGTTCTCCTCGAAATAGCTTTAGGGCTAGCCTCAAGCAGTAAGTATAGGCGGTAGAGCACTGATCGGGCTAGGGACCGTAAAGGTTACCGAACCCTGTCAAACTCCGAATGGTTATACTGTAGAGCTTGGGAGTCAGACTACGAGAGATAAGTTCCGTGGTCAAAAGGGAAACAGCCCAGACCATCAGCTAAGGTCCCCAATGTCATACTAAGTGGAGAAGGATGTGGGGTTTCATAAACAACCAGGATGTTGGCTCAGAAGCAGCCACCATTTAAAGAGTGCGTAATAGCTCACTGGTCGAGAGACCCTGCGCCGAAGATTCCCGGGGCTAAAGTATGAAACCGAAGCTATGGATACATGTATTAATACATGTGTGGTAGAGGAGCGTTCCCATCGGGTTGAAGTCGTTCTGTAAGGAACGGTGGACTGGTGGGAAGTGAGAATGTTGGCATGAGTAGCGAAAAGAAAGGTGAGAATCCTTTCCACCGAAAGCATAAGGATTCCTGAGCAACGCTCGTCGTCTCAGGGTAAGTCGGGGCCTAATCCGAGGCAATAAGCGTAGGAGATGGACAGCTGGTTGATATTCCAGCACCGGTCAAGTTTGTTTGAGCAATGGAGTGACGCAGAAGGGCAGGCAGAGCGCGAGATTGGTTGTTCGCGTGCAAGCATGTAGGGTGATGTGTAGGCAAATCCGCACATCGAACGCCTGAGGTGTGACGCGGAGGGAACTTGTTCCCGAAGCTGCTGACCCCACGCTGCCGAGAAAAGCTTCTAGTTAGAACTTAACCGCCCGTACCGTAAACCGACACAGGTATGCGGGGAGAGAATCCTAAGGTGCGCGGGAGAACCCTCGTTAAGGAACTCGGCAAAATGTACCCGTAACTTCGGGATAAGGGTAGCCATCTTGGTGAAGCGACTTGCTCGCTGAGCTATGGATGGTCGCAGAGAAGAGGCCCAAGCGACTGTTAACCAAAAACACAGGTGCCTGCTAAAGCGAAAGCTGACGTATAGGTGCTGACACCTGCCCAGTGCCGGAAGGTTAAGGAAGGATGTTCGGAGCAATCCAAAGCATTCGACTGAAGCCCCGGTGAACGGCGGCCGTAACTATAACGGTCCTAAGGTAGCGAAATTCCTTGTCGGGTAAGTTCCGACCCGCACGAAAGGTGTAACGATTTGGGCACTGTCTCAACGAGGGACCCGGTGAAATTGAAATACCTGTGAAGATGCAGGTTACCCGCGACTGGACAGAAAGACCCCATGGAGCTTTACTGCAACCTGATATTGGGTTTTAATACATCACGCACAGGATAGGTGGGAGACTTGGAATCTAGGGCTTTGGTCTTAGAGGAGTCACCGTTGGGATACCACCCTTGATGTATCGAAATTCTAACCGCAAGAGTAACAATCTTCGGGACAGTTTCAGGCGGGCAGTTTGACTGGGGCGGTCGCCTCCCAAAGAGTAACGGAGGCGCCCAAAGGTTCCCTCAGCGCGGACAGAAATCGCGCGTAGAGTGTAAAGGCAGAAGGGAGCTTGACTGCGAGTCAAACACGACGAGCAGGTACGAAAGTAGGGCTTAGTGATCCGGTGGCATCCAAGTGGAAGGGCCATCGCTCAACGGATAAAAGCTACCCTGGGGATAACAGGCTAATCTCTCCCAAGAGTCCATATCGACGGGGAGGTTTGGCACCTCGATGTCGGCTCATCACATCCTGGGGCTGAAGTCGGTCCCAAGGGTTGGGCTGTTCGCCCATTAAAGTGGTACGTGAGCTGGGTTCAGAACGTCGTGAGACAGTTCGGTCCCTATCCATCGCGGGCGTAAGAGATTTGAAGGGGGCTGCTCCTAGTACGAGAGGACCGGAGTGGACGAACCGCTGGTGTACCAATTATCCCGCCAGGGGTATTGTTGGGTAGCTACGTTCGGAAAGGATAAACGCTGAAAGCATCTAAGCGTGAAACCATCCTTAAGATGAGATCTCTCATAGAGTAATCTAGTAAGACACCTCGAAGAACACGAGGTTGATAGGCAGGACGTGTAAGCGTAGCAATATGTTTAGCTGACCTGTACTAATATGTCGAGGGCTTGACTTAAATTCAAGCAACTCGTTTTTAAACGTCTCTTCATGAAGTTTTGAGGGCTCAAGCCTTCACAAGACGTGCTCACTGAGTACGTCATGAGAAACACTAGAATTGAGCAAGTCCGAGAAAGAGCGAGGCTCCCCGAGGAAGGCTATGGTAACCCATGCCGACGAAGGGAACGCAGCGATGACGAAGGAATTGCCAATTATGGGGTTTCGCACAGATCCGGTGGCGATAGCTAAGGGGATCCACCTGTTCCCATCTCGAACACAGTAGTTAAGCCCTTACACGCCGAAAGTACTTGGTTGGAAACGGCCTGGGAGGATAGGTAGTTGCCGGTTAAAAAAGAAGCATACCATTTGGTATGCTTCTTTTTTTATCTAAATTTGATTTCGCTTTCTAAAAATGTTAAACTTTATCAGAAAGAAGAAAGGATGATTAATATGTTAGACAAAAAAGTTAGCAAACTGATTAACGAGCAAGTTAACAAAGAGTTTTATTCTGCCTATCTCTATTTGGATTTTTCCAACTACTATTATGAGGCAGGCTTGGATGGCTTTGGCAATTGGTATAAGGTACAAGCTCAAGAAGAGCGTGATCACGCAATGCTGATGATGCAATATTTGCAAAATGCCGGCGAGAAGGTTACCTTGACTGCTATTGCTAAACCAGACAAGACGATGAAGAAAATTGATGATGCTTTGCATTTCGGCTTAGAGCATGAACAATATGTAACAAAGCTGATTAATGCTATCTATACTGCAGCCAGAAAAGCTGACGAGTATAAGACCTTGCAATTCTTGGATTGGTTCGTAAAGGAACAAGGCGAAGAAGAAAAAAATGCTGAAGCTTTAATTAAGAAATATGATATGTTTGGCAAGGACGCCAAAGGTTTATATATGCTGGACAGTGAGTTAAAAGCTCGTGTTTATGCTGCACCTTCCTTAGTTCTATAATAGTAGGATAACTAAAGGTATCTTCCTGATGGGAAGATACCTTTTTTTGGATGGAGAAAGTGGAGAAAGTGGGACGGCGGACGCGTCCCCCTGTCCCAAACGTGACAAAGGGACGCGTCCGCCGTCCCACTTTTTTTCTAAAAAAACATTAGGTTTTTGACACTTATTGTAGTATAATATTCGGGTGATACAAAAGAGTGAAAAAACAAGGAGGATGCAGAGGATGCATACGTACAGTACAGATTTAGGTGGTAGAACCCTGACCATCGAAACAGGCAAAATTGCCAAACAAGCAAACGGGGCCGTTTTAATTCGTTATGGTGAGACAGCAGTTGTGGTTGCAGTTACCGGTACCACTACACCAAGAGAAGGCGTTGATTTCTTTCCTTTAACTGTTGATTATGAAGAGAAAATGTATGCCGTGGGTAAAATCCCCGGTGGTTTTATTAAAAGAGAAGGTAGACCTGCTGAATCAGCTATTCTAACTTCCAGACTAATTGATAGACCTATTCGTCCTATGTTCCCGGATGGTTATCATAATGATGTGCAAATCGTTGCTACTGCAGTTTCCGTGGATCCGGACAATGCTCCTGATATCCCCGCTATGATTGGTGCTTCTTGTGCATTATCTATTTCTGATATTCCTTTTGAAGGACCTATTGCCGGCGTAAGAGTTGGTTTAATTGATGGCAAATTCATTGTTTGCCCTACTGTTGAACAAGCTAAGGTCAGCGAATTGAACCTGGCTGTGGCCGGTACTAAAGATGCTATTTTGATGGTAGAAGCAGGTGCTAAGGAAGTATCTGAAGAAACCATGCTGGATGCTATTTGGTTCGCTCATGGTGAAATCAAAAAGCTGGTAGAATTCCAAGAGAAGATTCAGGCAGAAGTGGGCAAGCCTAAGATGGAAGTTCCTGTTTATGTTCCACCTGCTGAATTAGTAGAAGAAATCAAAGCTTATGGCGAAGCTAAGTTAAAGGCTGCTTTGATGGATGCTGATAAGAAACACAGAGAAGCCATGGTAGACAAGGTTAAAGAAGAAATTGCTACCGTGTTCAGCGAGAAGTATCCTGATAACGCTGCTGATGTTGCTTACATTACCCAAAAGTTAATTAAGGCCGTAGTTCGTAGAACTATTTCCGTAGATAAGATTCGTCCTGATGGTCGTCAACTGAACGAAGTTCGTCCTATCAGCTGCGAAGTTGGTGTTTTGGACCGTCCCCATGGTTGCGGTTTGTTCACCAGAGGTCAGACTCAGGTATTAAACGTTTTGGCATTAGCACCACTTCGTGAAGCTCAAATCATTGATGGCTTGGGCACCGAAGAAACCAAACGTTATATTCACCATTATAATTTCCCGCCTTATAGCGTAGGCGAAACCAAACCCATGCGTTCTCCCGGTAGAAGAGAAATTGGTCATGGCGCTTTAGCTGAAAGAGCTTTGCTGCCTGTCATTCCTTCTGAAGATGAGTTCCCATATGCTATTCGTCTGGTTTCCGAAGTTTTGGAATCTAATGGTTCTTCTTCCATGGCCAGCGTTTGTGCTAGCACCTTGTCCCTAATGGACGCAGGCGTTCCTATTAAAGCTCCTGTTTCCGGCGTGGCAATGGGCCTGGTAAAAGATGGCGAGCATTTCACCATTTTGACCGATATTCAAGGCTTGGAAGATGCTCTTGGCGATATGGACTTTAAGGTAGCCGGTACTGCTAAAGGTATCACTGCCGTACAAATGGATATTAAGATTGATGGTATCAACAAGGAAATATTCCAACAAGCCTTGGCACAAGCTAAGGAAGGCAGAGCCTTTATCCTTGGCAAGATGCTGGAATGCATTGCTGAACCTAGAAAAGAATTGAAGAAATACGCTCCTAAGATTACTACCTTGATGGTTGATCCTGATAAGATTAAAGATATCATTGGACCTGGTGGCAAGATGATTAAGAAGATTGTTGAAGACACCGGTGCTAAGATTGATATCGATGATAGTGGCAAGGTATATGTAGCAGCTGTTAATGCTGAATCTGCAGATAAAGCTATTGCCATCATTAAGGGTATTACCGCTGTTCCTGAAGTAGGCAAGACTTACACAGGCAAGGTTACCAGAATCATGAATTTCGGTGCTTTTGTGGAATTCATGCCCGGCAAGGAAGGTTTAGTTCATATTTCTCAATTGTCCACAGAAAGAGTTGCTAAGGTTGAAGATGTTGTCAGCATTGGCGACGAAATTGCTGTTAAATTAGTTGAGATTGACCAAAAGGGTCGTTTGAACTTGTCTAGAAAAGCTGTTCTACAAAGCAAATAATAAAGAAATACCCCACGCGAGTGGGGTATTTTTTTGTTGTAAAACGGTTGTAATAGTTCATCTACGTTGTCAGAATTTGCGTTTGCTCATTCAGCGGACCGGGATAGTCCAGCTTCACTCGCAAGCCTCATTCTTCCTAGTAGCTAAACTATTCTAACCGTTTTTGTTTTTCAAATGGTACAAAGACATAAAAAAAACACAAATTAGGTGTACAAAATAGATGTAGAATTATAAGTTTTTTGCTATAATATAAAAGCAAATATTTAAAATGGCATACTAGGGAAGTTTTTTTATAAATCGGGAAGATAAAATGGGGGATCCTAACATGAATTGGCATGATAAGCGTGTAAAGTATGGCATCATTGTAACGGTGGTTCTTTTTGCTATTATTGCTTTTCAGATTGCTAATAAGCTGATTGTGGCTAGAAATAAGGCTAATCAAGCTTCCAAGGCTAATGCCGTTGCGGTGGAAACAGCCTTTCCCAAGAAGGGTACCATTAATCCTGTAATTAGATTAACCGGTTCCCTGGAGCCTATTTGGCAGGCCGACGTGGCTGCTAAGGTAGCAGGCAGGCTGGAGCAGGTACATGTGGATGTGGGTACACAAGTAGCTAAGGGGCAAGTGCTGGCTGTACTGGAAAGCAACGAGCTGTCTGCCTCTGCCAACAGTGCCATGGGTTCTGTCTATGATACCAGAGCTAGTCTTGCTCAGGCTGAAACGACTTTGGAAAGATATAAGAAATTATATTCAACTGGTGCTATTTCCAAGCAAACCTTAGATAATGCTCAGTTTACCAGAGATATGGCAGCAGGCAAGTTATCTGCAGCAGAAGGTCTCTATGCTAATGCTGAGTCGAAGGTCAATGGTACGGAGGTCATTGCTCCCCAGGCCGGACGCATTATCAAAAGATATTATCAGGAGGGCTATTACGCTCCTGTAGGCAGTGCGTTGTTTAATATTGCCGATATTTCTTCCCTAACGTTAAAAATGAATATTCCTGAGGGCCAAATTGGCGGTGTATCAGAGGGCTTGGTGTGCCATCTGGAAATACCTTCCCTGGATAATAAAAAAGTAGACGGAATCATTACTAAGCTGGCAACTGTAGCTGATTTGCCGGCTCGTACCTTTGCTGCGGAAGTTACTGTGGATAATAGTAACAACCAGCTGAGAGGCGGGTTATCTGCTAATGTATTCCTTAATTTAGCACCGAAGAATAATGTGCTTACCATTCCTCAGGATGCTATTATAATGAGAGAAGACCAAAGAACAGTTTTCGTAGTTGATGATCAAGGTAAGGTTACCAGAAGAGTTTTGGACACCGGCTATATTGGCGGTGGCATTGTAGAAGTATTAAGCGGCATAACGGAAAATGACCGGGTTATCATTTCCGGACAGAATCGTATTCGTGAAGGTAGCAAAGTTTCTTTTGACAAAGGTGGTAAAAACTAATGATTAAGACCTTTATCGAAAGACCGGTTTTTACTACCATGGTCATCATGATCCTGGTAGTATTCGGTATCAGGGCCTATCCTCAATTAGGCGTTGACCTGTATCCGGAAATTGATTTGCCTTTAGTTAGCGTCACGGTTACCTACACCGGCGCATCTCCTGAAGAAATGGAAACTCTGGTTATCAAACCTATTGAAAACAGAGTAAGCCAGGTCTCCGGTATTAAAACCATGACCTCTACCGCACGTAGCGGCTATGCACAGACTGTAATTGAATTCCCTCTGGGCACCGATGCCATGGCTAAGGCCAGTGAGGTCAGAGAGAAGGTTGCTTCCGTTCGTGGTAAGCTGCCGGATGATATTGATGAACCTATTACTCAGAGAGTTGACTTAAGTGCTCAATCAGTTATTTCTTTTACCATGGCTTCCAAGAACAGAAGTCGTGGTGAAATTGTACGTATCATTGAAACAGTCTTGAAAACCAGATTGCAACAGGTAGAAGGCGTAGCCGAGGTTAACTACTACGGCGCTCAGGACAGAGAATTAAAGGTCTGGTTGGATGGCGAAAAGCTGCAAGCTTATGGCATTCCATTCCAGACAGTTTACAATCAGGTAAACTATGCCAACGCCAATACGCCCGGCGGGTCTGTTAAGCAAAATGGCATGCAATTAACTGTCCGTACCCTTGGTAAGTTTAAGAGCGTGGACGACATGAAGAACGTGGTAGTGTCCAATACCAATGGTCGTGTAGTGAAGCTAAGCGACGTAGCAAGGGTAGAGGATGCCTGGATAGAAGATAACTCCTATGCCAGAGCTAACGAGGTCCCCAGTGTTAACCTTAGCGTTACCAAGCAGTCAGGTAGTAACAGCGTAACAGTAGCCGATGGTGTACAAGCTGCCATGAAGGAAATGCGTGATACCAACCAACTGCCGGTAGATATTGAGGTAAGCTTGCTGAGAGATACCTCTACTTACATCAGAGATAATATTGCGGATGTGTGGAGTTCTATTTTAATCGGTGGTTTCCTGGCACTATGGATTACCTATATGTTCTTGCGTAACTTCCGTGCTACAGTTATTGGCGGTATGGCTATTCCGTCTTCTGTAATAGCTACCTTCGTATTAATGAAGCAGATGCATTTTACCTTGAATAACATGTCCTTGCTGGGCTTATCCTTGGCAGTAGGTATGTTAATCGATGATGCCATCGTGCTGATTGAAAACGTATTCCGCCACATGGAAATGGGCAAGGCTCCTAAAGTGGCAGCTTTGGATGCAGCCAAGGAAGTATCCCTGGCCATCTTAGCCAGCTCCCTGTCCCTGATTGCCGTATTCGTACCTATCGGTACCATGGGAGAAGTAATAGGACAGTTTTTTGCTCAGTTTGGCTTAACCGTTGCTTTTGCCGTTATTTTCTCTACCTTCTCCGCATATTCCCTTACTCCAATGCTTTCAGCCCACTGGCTGATTAATCCTAAGGATGAAGAGAAGAAACCTAGAAACAAGTTTGTGCAAAAGTTCCTGGATTTATTTGAAGAGAAGTTCCAAGAGTTTAGAAAATTATATTCTGATAGTATTGCCGCTGCAATGAATCATGCTAAGCTGATCATTGTTATTTCCATTGCCTTCTTGGTAGGCAGTGCGGCCTTGATTCCTTTTATTGGTATGGAATTCCAGCCTACCTATGATTCAGGCGAATTCTCCATTTCTGCCATTGCACCTTCTAATGTAAGCGTGGAGCGCATGGCTGAGATCATGAAACCGGTAGAAGAGATTGTTATTAAGGAACCGGGCATACGCCTTATTGGTATGCGTTTAGGTGGTAACAGAATTCCGCCCAACCAGGCAACCATAGAAGTAAAGCTAAAAGATATCGATGAGCGTGATAAATCCATGCAAGCAATCATGGATGACTTGCGCTTAAAGCTAAAAGATATTAAGAATGTGAAGCTGGCTGTTATGTCCGGTCAGGGTGCCGGCAGAGGCGATAAGCGTCCTGTGCAGATTGGTATCCAAGGCGCTGACCTTAAGGAACTGGAAAAATATGCCAATGAAATGGCTGCCGAGATTAAGAAGATTCCCGGCGCTACCGATGTTGACTTATCCAGCTTTGAAGCTGAGCCGGAAGTTATTGTGCGTATTGACCAAAGCAAGGCCAGCCGATTGGGACTAACACCTACCTCCGTAGGTAACGTAGTACAGATGGCCTTCCAGGGCAAAACTACTACTAATAAGTTTACCTTTACTGATCACGATTTTGATATTAGAGTGCAGCTGGAAGAAAATCAGCAAAAAAATATTGATGACGTAAGGAACCTTTTGATTTCCAATACCGAGGGCAAATTTGTCCGTCTGGCAGATATTGCTGATGTTACCTTGGAATCCGGTCCTACTAAGATTGATAGATACAATCGTGAAAGACAGGTTGCCGTTTATGCTAATACCGTGGGTATTAGTGCCGGCGAACTGACCAATAAGATTCAAAAGGACATAGTACCGGCCTTGAATTTGCCGGAAGGCTATTACACCACACTGATTGGTTCTTCTGATATGATGACCAGATCCTTTGGTGAAATTTATAAAGCGTTGGCTTTGGCTATCATAGTTATTTACATGGTACTGGCTGCTGAGTTCGAAAGCTTTAGCCAGCCGCTGGTTATCATGATGTCCTTGCCACTGGCTTTAACCGGTGCTATCCTGGGCCTGTTAATTACCGGCCTTACCATTAACATGATGTCCTTAATTGGTTTCGCCATGTTACTGGGCCTGGTAACTAAGGTAGCAATACTTTTGATAGACTATACCAACCAGGCGAGGGCTAAAGGCATGAATATTCGTGATGCCCTGAAAGAATCTTGTTCACTTAGACTTCGTCCTATTTTGATGACTTCTGTTTCTACCATGTTAGGTATCGTGCCTATTGCCTTGGGCTTAGGCGCCGGCGCAGAACTTCGTCAATCCATGGGCGTAGTTATTTTAGGTGGTATGATTTCTTCTACCTTCTTAACCTTAATTGTGGTACCATTATTCTATCTGGTATTTGAGGAATGGAAAGAAAAACATTTTACAACAAAGGAATGATGACATGTTTGGATTTGGCAGAAAAGTAGAAAATTTAGTGGCACCTGTAAGTGGTCGTGTTGTAGGAATTAGTCTTGTACCTGATGCTACCTTTGCGGAGAAAATGTTGGGGGACGGCATTGCTGTTGATCCATCAACTAACAAAATTGTGTCCCCTTGTGATGGTACTCTTACCATGGTAAGCGAAACAGGACATGCTTTTGCCGTAACATCTAAGAATGGACTGGAGATATTGGTTCATATCGGGTTGGATACCGTCAAGATGCATGGACATGGTTTTAAGCAGCTGGTTAAACCCGGCGGAAAGATTAAAGCAGGGGACCCGGTCATTGAGATCGATTTGGAAATGATCAAGCACGAGGGACACAAAACCATTACTCCTATGGTTATTACTAATATGGAGAAGGTTAAGAGTCTGGAGCTTAGCAAGGAACCTGATTGCTTTGTGGGCAGAACGGTTCTCTTAAAAGTGACTTTGGCTTAAAAACTTACATTAAAAGCTTATCTCTTCACAAATGTAGCTTGCTGTGGTACATTGAAAAGAGATAAGCTTTTCGTTTATGGAAAATTGTCTAATTTTGTAGATTATTTATACATTTTTCTAGGTTTATGATATAATCATTATGAGGAAGTCTATGTATAATTAAGAAATGAAATGCAGGAGAAAAAAATGAGAATCATGACCTTTTTCTCAAAACTTAAAAAGAGAGAACGCGGCGTGCTGCTGGTGGACAGCTTGATGGGGATTGTAGTTCTTGCTATCGGCTTAGTAGGCGTTTTGCAAGTTTTTACCTATGGCACTCAATATAGAGCGGATGCTAGCATGCGCCAAAAAGCAGTACAAATTGCTGCCGAAGGTATTGAAAAAATGAAAAATGTGGAGGCAGGAACGACAGTTACATTGACTGATTATCAAACAGAGGCTGCCAAAATAACTGAACCAATTAAATTAACAGATTCTGAGACGTTTCAGCCGACTGTAACAGTTGAAGAAATTTTTAATGGCACAACTAATATCAAAGGTGATAGTAAAGTGCTTTTAGTTACTTCTTTGGTGCAATGGAATGATGGCAAGAAGATGCAAGAAGTGACATTAAACACGTATGTTACAGCAGAAGAGTAACAAAGTAGGAGAAATTATGAAGAAACATAATGGATTTACCATAATTGAATTACTTGTTGGCGTGGCTGTATCTGCACTTATATTTGGTGCAGTAGTGGCTGTTTTTCGTGGTGGCATAACAGCAATGTTTTTTGGACAAAAGCAAGAGGTTGTTTATGCTAATGCCAGAGCGGTTATGAATGATATAACAACTACACTTAAGTATGCTGACACTGATAAAATTCAGTACACTTCTGATTCAAAGATTACATATGAGGGAACAGGAAATGCTGTGACAATAATAGGAACTGGTAATCCGACTGATACAGTTACTTATACAAGGACAATAGAATGGGAAGATAGCAACTATAAAAGATTGAAGATTACCAAGATTGACAATGGAAAAACGACGATAGTATATTTCCCAGAAAAACAGGAAAACAGCGCATTTTCTACAACAGATTATTTCGAGACATATAATAATCTTACTGGTAATACAGCTTCTAAGCCACCATTTCCTGTCTTTGTGGATCAGAACAGTGAGTCCAGTGCGGAAGACCCCAACGGGCAACTATATGATGTTGTTTTGCCTGTTCAGTATACTGTTTCGGGTATAACGAAGATAGATATTTTACGAAGCAAAGTTAATACTAATTCAAAATCTTTTGCTCAGGATGCAACAGGTGTTGATAGAGGAGAGCAAGTTAAAGGCATAGCTAATAGTTTGGCAATTGCTGTTACAACTTTATTTAATACAGATCCAACTCAAATAAAAACCAAAGCAGGAAAATTTACAAGCAATATTTCTTCTGCAGGTTTGACCAGAAAAGAGGGTGCAGAAACAGATCCATCCCTTGCTGGTGCGGCCAATAATGTCTGGAATTCTCTTTCTTCTGATGAAAGACTAGAAATTGGTAAAACATCATGGGTAATTGTACCTTGTGGTACCAATGATAAATTTCTTACAGGTAACAACCTTGTAAATAATAAGATTGATCATTGGAAAATATTCATAGCTAGAAATGTTATTGATGATATTCCTGATCCAGATACAAATCTAAGGCTTTATGATACAACTGATCATGGTGAAAAAGCAATTGATGATTTAGGCAAAGCTGGTACATATATTCTTCGTCCTGATTATGGCCTTATTACATATTGTTTCACGACTAAAGGTAAAGATACAACTACAGGCCTACAAGTTTCTGATCTTGTAAGCGATAAAGTTGCTGATACTTATGGTTATGCAACAGGAGTTCATTATGCTTCCGGACAAGTTGATGTAATATACATTAACTACAACAAGTGGGTATCTGCTCAAATAACTGTTAACAAGAAGACAAATTATAAAAATTATAAAGTACTACAAACTTCAACAAGTAAATATATTGAGGACTATCCAAATGGTAAAACTGGTGAGCGTGATAGAATAGATTATGACGGAGCAGGAAATGAATATGTACTTAATTCTCATCCTAGTACAACAAAGTATGATTATCCACCTGCTATGAGCTCAGATACGACGGATTGGTATACTTGGACTACTAACTGATAAAAAAGAGGTTGCTATGAAACAAAAGATGCTAAGCCAGACAAACTTCATAAGTCGAAAAGGATCTGTCACTGTCATAGCTTTACTTTTTGTGCTATTTTTAGCAATTGTTGGAGCTGGATGGGGGGCACTAATGGCATCAGAGAATACTTCAGCGTTAGCTGATGAGGATATTTCTAAAGCTACATATGCTGCAGAGGCTGGACTAAAAAGAGCCATGATGGAACTTAGAAACAACAATGCTACGTGGACCTGGTTGGCAACAGCTGATTCTAGTGGTGTTACGACTGATAATTTTATGGATGTTGCAACGGGTGTAAAACCAACAGAGACAAATACGTCTCGTTATGAAGTTTATATCACATATGTGAGTTCCGGTAGTACTATTTTTGTTAAAAATTCTCCAACATTACCTACGGCAAATACAACATATACAGTATATTCTGTTGGCAGGTACAAAGATACAAAGAAAGCGTTAAGAAAAGTAGTTATTATAGGACAAAAATGATTATGCAAGATGAATGAAGGAGAGCTTCACACATGGAGATAAATGGTAGTGGCGGCAGCTTCGTCACCAAAGAATATAAAACAGATAAAGCGGTGACCTGGCAGCTAGCCGTGGAAACAGCACATGAAATGGATGTTAGGATTCAGTCTCAGGACGATGCTAATTACCTCTTGAATGGTACCATTACCAGTGATGAGAAAACCATGTTGTTTGGCAGGCACATCGATAAGCTTTTTACCTTGTCCATACAGGACATCGAAGGCGGCATTCAGGTTATCGTGGATATCCGCAAGGAACAGCTGGAGGTATATAGCTTTAAGCCCCAGAATAAAGAAACTGAAAGGTTCTTTGACAGACTAAATGATAAGCTGAGGGAATATAGTAAGATGAAGAAATGTCCCCAGTGTGGTAAAAGGGTGGAGCAGGAGGCTAAGTTCTGTCCTCAGTGTGGATATGCATTTTAAGCATAAAAAAAGAAACCAAGTACCCAAGGGTATTTGGTTTCTAATTTTAAGTTTTATGCTTTCACAGCTCTGGTAACTTTACCGGAACGTAAGCAACGAGTACAAACATTAATGCTTTTTACTTTACCGTCAACAACTGCTTTTACCTTTTGTACATTAGGTTTAAAGGTTGTTACAGTGTGTCTGTTGGAATGGCTGACGTTATTACCTGCCATCTCACCCTTCTTGCAAATCTCGCAAACATGTGCCATGGTTCCACCTCCTTCAAGCTATTAGGCAATGTTATTTTTCATGTCAGTGTAAGTATTTTAACACAATATGTAGGGTAAAAGCAAGTAAAAAATGCAATTTTTCTTAAGAAAGGATATTTTATGTGGTGGAAAGAGCCAATTACTGCTCTTAAGGGCGTTGGACCTAAGAAAGCAGAGGATTTTGCTAATTTAAATATTACGACTATCGGTGATTTATTGAACTTTTTTCCTCGTCAAGGTTGTTATTTGGATTATTCTAAGACCAAAACCATCAAGGAACTGACTCTTGACGGTGAAACCCAGGTTTTTAAGGGCACCATTGTCCGTATGTTGACTCGCCGTAGTGCCAGAAGCAGAAGCTTTGCCACGGTGACAGTCAGCGATGAGACCGGTTTTGCAGATGTGTACCTGTTTGCTCATCAACGGTTTCAGCTGAAGGCTTTTGAGGTAGGCGAGGAGATCATGGTGGCAGGCAAGGTTGGTCCCGGTCGCGGGGCCAAAAGCGTTACCAGCGCCATCCTTAGCCATATGAACAGCCAAACCAAGCCGATGGGTATTCTACCGGTGTACAGTTTAAGCGGCAGCTTGACGCAAAATCAAGTCCGTGGTGCGGTAAAACAAGCTTTAGCTTTGGCCCAAAAGGAGCTGCCAGAGTCTTTGCCCGGTGATGTGATTAAGGCCAAGGGCTTAATGGCTCGTTTGCCGGCAGTGGAGAACATTCATTTTCCCCAAAGTTTTGCTTTGTTGGCAGAAGCTAAGAAGAGATTTGTTTTTGAAGAGTTGTTTTTGCTCCAATGTGGGCTTTTGTATTATAGAAAGAAGATTAAAACTGAGAAAACCGGTATTAAGATGGCGGCAGATGGGGCTTTGGTTAAGGCTGTAATCAAGAATCTGGGCTTTCCCTTAACACCTGCTCAAACTAAGGCATGGCAGGATATTTCCCTGGATATGCAGCAGTCTGAGCCTATGCATCGTTTATTACAGGGCGATGTTGGTAGTGGTAAGACCGCTGTGGCGGCTTTAGCGTTGGCTAAGGCAGCAGAAAATGGTTACCAGGGTTGTATTATGGTTCCCACGGAAATTCTGGCCGGACAGCATTTTGAAGCGCTTACCAAGGTGCTTAAGCCTTGCGGTATTGATGTAGCTATGCTAACCGGTAGTGTTACCGGTACGGCTAGACAGGAAATTCTGGAAGGCTTGGCAGATGGTACCATTCAGGTAGCAGTAGGTACACATGCTTTGATCCAGGAGAGTGTAGCTTTTAAGGATTTGGCTTTGGTAATTACCGATGAACAGCATCGTTTCGGTGTAGAGCAAAGAGCTAAGCTAGCCAATAAGTCTAAGTTTGCTCCTGACACCTTGGTTATGACGGCTACACCTATTCCTCGTACGCTGGCCCTGACCGTGTACGGCGATTTGGATGTATCTCTCATGAAGGGCATGCCACCCGGCAGAAAGCCTATCATGACTTTATGTTATAATGAGGATAAGCGTCCGGAGATATATGCCGGCATGGTTCGTCAGGTAAAGGCCGGTCATCAGGCCTATGTAGTTTGCCCGCTTATTGAGGAAAGCGAAGGCATGGAGGCTAAGGCTGTTACCAGCATTTATGAAGAACTGACCCATTCTTATTTGAAGGGCGTGCGTTGTGGACTGCTCCATGGCAAGCTAAAGCAGGAAGAAAAAGATAAGGTGATGGCAGCTTTTGTGGCCGGCAAAATTGATGTGCTGATTGCTACTACGGTTATTGAGGTAGGTGTCAATGTTACCAATGCAACCTTAATGGTCATTGAGGGCGCAGACAGATTTGGCTTGGCACAGATGCATCAGCTGCGTGGCAGGGTAGGACGGAGCTCCACCCAATCCTATTGCGTCTTGCTTAGTCCTAATACCAGCGAAGAGACTATGGAGAGGCTGCAGATCATGCGGACTTGTCACGATGGTTTTGAGCTGGCGGAGAAGGATTTGATTTTAAGGGGAGCAGGGCAGTTATTTGGCCTTAGACAGCATGGGTTGCCCGATTTATACATTGCTGATATACTACGAGATACGGATACTTTAGTAGAAGCAAGACAACTGGCAAAGACGATTTTCCAAAAGGAGAGTTCTTTTAAAGCAGTGGAAGAGGCTCTTCGCAATCAATTCGATGATAGATTTGCCAGAATATTTTATGCTTGAGAGTGAAACATGGACGAACAAAAACAAGTTGAAGATAAGCAAGCAGTAGGCCAACAAAATAATGTGGACCAACAAAATAATGTAGAGAAGGACAAGATACCTGAAGGTACGTTTAAGCTAATTGCCTTCGGCTGTCTGGTCTTGATTATTTATGGCATTCATCACTTTGCTCCGGAATTTTTCCACAAGGTCTTGGTGTTATCTACCAGAGGAGATATTAAGGGAACAGCTCGTTTCTTGAATTCCTTTGGCCCCTGGGCCATTATCGTTAGTTTCCTGCTGGATGTGTTTATTAATGCGGTAGGCTTTTTACCATCAATTTTTCTATCAACGGCTAACGGTCTTATTTTTGGTTTGCCTATTGGCATAACTATTTCCTGGGTAGCAGAATCTGTAGGCGTTATCATTAGCTTCCTGGTGCTGCGTTATTTCCTGCGAGATACGGCAGAGCAGCTCATTGAAAAGAGTAACAATCTGCAGCGACTGGATGAAATGAGCAGTAGCAGCGGTTTGGTGGCTATGGCCTTGGCTAGAACCTTGCCTTATTTCCCATCAGGTATTTTGAATGCCCTGGGTGCCATTAGTAAAATGAGCGTTCGGGATTATGTTATTGCCAGCTTCATAGGCAAGTTTCCCTCCACGGCGCTAGAAGTCATCATGGGCCATGATATTGTGAATTATCGTACCAGCATGCATAGGCTGGGAATGATGGTAACCATAGTTATTGCAGTTTATGGCTATATGTTCTACAGGAAATATAAGAAGCAAAAAGAACAAAAATAAAGACGAAAACTGGGGTAAATGTGTATCTAACATTACACATTAACCTCAGTTTTTTTTCTTTTCTTGCCGAGGGCTGGAAAAAAAGGAAAGAAGCAGGTTTAATAGAATTATATTAAAGTGGAATAAAGCGGAAAAGGAGGAAATATCGTGAAAGATTATACTGGTGATAAAATTAGAAATGTGGCCATTGTGGGTCATGGTGGAGCCGGAACAACATCCTTGACTGAGGGTTTGCTTTACCGCAGCAAAGCATTAACCAGAATGGGAACAGTTGAAGATGGAGCTACCACCACGGACTATGAACCGGAAGAAATTAAACGCTGCGTATCTGTTAACGCAACTTTAGCTCCTGTGGAGTGGCGTGACGTAAAGATTAATTTTATTGATACCCCGGGTTTTGCAGATTTCGTGGCTGAGGTAAAGGGAGCCTTTCGTGCTGTGGACAGTGCTTTGATTGTCATCAGCGCTACCAGTGGTGTACAAGTAGGAACGGAACAATGCTGGAAGTTAGCTGCAGAAGCAGGGCTGCCCCGTATTATTTTCATTAATAAGATGGATCGTGAGAATGCTGATTATGATAGCATTTTGAACCACTTAAGAGAAAAGATTGGTAAGAAAGTATTGCCCTTGGAATTGCCTTTAGGACAAGCAGAGAATCTGGCCGGTGTTATTGATGTATTTAACATGAAGGCTTATAAAGGTAATGGCAATGGGGCTGATGAAATAGATATTCCTGAAGACTTGAAGGCTTGGGCCCAGGATGCACACGATAAGATGGTAGAGGCAGCTGTGGAAGCTGACGATGCTGTCATGGAAAGATATTTAAACGGCGAAACAATTCCTGATAAGGAAGTCATGGATTGCCTGATTAAAGGTATTCGTCAAGCTGTTATTTTCCCGGTGCTGTGCGGCAGTGCTACCAAGAACATTGGTTTGGGCAGATGCATGAATGCCATTATTGAGTATACCTTCCCGGCAGTTTTGAATGATTATATCGTGAAGAATTTAAAGACCGGCGAAGACGAATTGCGTGACTCCAACGCTCCTATGGCGGCCTTGGTCTTTAAGACAACATCCGATCCCTTCGTAGGCAGATTAAGCTTCATCCGCGTGTTCTCCGGCATTATTAAAGCAGATAGCATCGTTTATAACGCTAGCCGTGAAGAAGATGAAAAGATTGGTAACGTGTTTACCATGAGAGGTAAGACACAGATTCCCATGAGTCAGATTTGTGCCGGCGATATTGGCGTAGTTGCTAAATTGCAGGTAACTGCTACCGGTGATACCTTGAGCGATAAGAATTCCCCTGTGGCCTTTGCGCCAATTGCTTTCCCGCTGCCTATGTATACCAGAGCTATTTATGCTAAGAAAAAAGGCGACGAGGATAAGATTGCCAACGCCTTAAATCGTCTGACTGATGAAGATCCGACTTTCATTGTTTCCAGAAATACGGTAACCAAGGAAACCTTGATCAGTGGTATGGGCGATCAGCATCTGGAAATCATCATGGAAAGAATGAAGAGAAAATTCGGCGTAGAAGCAGACCTGAAAGCTCCTATTGTTGAATACAAGGAAACCATTCGTGGTACCGCTGAGGTAGAAGGCAAGCACAAGAAACAAAGCGGTGGCCATGGCCAATATGGCGATGTAGTTGTGAAGATTGAACCTCTGCCACCTGGAAGCGGTTTCGAGTTTGTTGATAAGATTTTTGGTGGTTCCGTACCACGTCAATATATTCCGGCTGTAGAAAAAGGCATGAGAGAAGCTATTGAGCATGGTGTGTTGGCTGGTTATCCGGTAGTGGATATCCGCATTACCTTGATTGATGGTTCCTATCACGCTGTAGACTCCTCAGAAATGGCCTTCAAGATTGCTTCTCACCAAGCCTTCCAAAAGGGTTGCGAGCAAGCTAAGCCTGTTTTGATGGAACCCTATTACAATCTGGATGTATACTGTGCTGACAGCATGACCGGTGATGTAATCTCCGACCTGAATACTAAACGGGGACGTATCCTGGGAATGCAAGGTACTGAAAATGGTCTTAGCTGCGTGAAGGCACAAGTGCCCTACGCAGAGATTCTGGACTATGCAGTTAATCTGAGAGCCCTGACTCAAGGGTTAGGTACTTTCGAGATGAAGTTTGACCACTACGAAGATGTTCCGCAAAGACTTGCGGAGCAGATTGTGGCAGATAGGAAGGCTGCTATAGCAGCAGAAAAAGAAAAGTAATTGTAAGAGCTACGATATTCACTAATCTACTTTGTCGCAACTTGTGTTTGCGAGTCGGGATGGACCGAGGTGTCCTATCCCTTCCCGCAAGCCTCGTTGCTCCTAGTATCTTAGTAAATCTCGTAGCTCTTTTTGTTTTAATAGCCATTTGAGCCAATTGGTTCTATGGTAGTGGTATAATGTATATATAATTTATTCGGAAAATGGGGCGCTCATATGAAGAAAAATATCAAGCTTTTATCTACTATTATTTGCCTTAGCTTATTGACGACTGCTACTTATGTCTCTGCCGGTGATTCGCCGTCCTACTACGATTGGCGGCGCAATGCGCCTATGGACAAGAACTCTGCTTTTACAAATGCCATTGTGGGTCCGGTTCTTTTACAAAGTCCTTATGAAGATTGCTGGAGTTTTAGCCATACAGCCAGTTTGGAAAGTACTTTAAATATAAAACTACAGGCGGCTAATTTGCCTGCAATTTCTCGTCTCAGTCAGCGCTATTTAGCTTGGTTGTCATATGCACCAACCTTGGATGGTAGTGGTGATGGATTTTATTTTTATGATGAAGGTATAGAAAAATCAGGCTTTAATAACCAAACGGTATTTAATGTGGGTGGTTCTAGTGACGAGGCCGTCAGTGTTTTTGTTCGTTATGGAGCGGCCTATAATGATGAGTATCCGTATCAAAATAACGACGACATGCAAGGTGTTAGTCTTGTAGCCGGGCGTGGTGTTGCTCTACATGATTCTTATGGCTTATCTATGTATTCACCAGAAAGTTCTTGTACACCTTTTATTAACTTGAATAGCGCTATCAGAGATTATTACAAAAAATTGATTCAGGATTATGGTGTGTTGGCGATTAGCTACTATGCAAATCAAGATTCTGCAACTATAGAAACAGTTGAAGAACAAGATATACTCACTTCAACAAAAGCTATTTCGAACCATTCCGTGTCTCTGGTGGGCTGGGATGACGATTATACGATGCTAGATAAGAAGGGAGTTGTTCATACAGGTGCCTGGATTATGCGCAATAGCTGGGGAGCAACGGCTGGCGATAATGGCTATTTCTACCTTTCTTATGATGATGCAACTGCTTTTGCTGAAGGCGTTAATAATGCCGAAACTGATTGGGGACGCTATACGGCGGTGAACACTATTGCTCCCAGCGGTTTTTCCCTACAGTCAACACCGATAATGGATAAGAAGGTACCAGATATTTTAATCCAAAAAGGTGGTTATAAGATAGCAAATAAGCTTACTGCCGGTGACAGCCAAATGCTGAAAGCAGTTGGTATCTTCGCACCTGCCGATAGCATGAGCTATAAGGTAGAGGTGAGCCTAAAGGGTACAACTCCTACAGACACTCAGGTTATCTATACCAAGACTGGTACTTTTGGTTCGGATGGGACAAGTAGCTATAAAGGCTATCGTACCATTGATTTTGATAAATATGTTTATTTGCCGAACGCACAAAATTATTTTATTACCGTTACCTTAACAGGCAAGGACGGGGAAGACTATTATATTCCTATATCCTATGATCAAAACCAAAAAAGTGCTGCTGGTGTTTCTTATCTTTATAATCCTTCTACGCAACAATGGCTTGACACTACTTTAATAACTATAGATGGCGAAACTAGCGAAATAGCTATGCCAATGTTTGCCTTGAATAAATATTCCAAAGAAGCCAACGGAGGAGATTTTACTGTGGCGTCTTTGAACGACAATGGCGTCGGAGGTAGCGAGATTTATCTAGGCAAGAAGAATGAGCTGTATACGACAGATTTGTTGCATCATGTGGTGCTGAACGCCGACGGTACTTATAGTGCAACCGGTACGCCGCGTTATACACTGTCTAACATGACGGTAGACTTAACTAAAGGTCTTACTGATTCCGCGTACGGTGGTAAAATTAGCGGCGAAGGTCAGGTTATTAAGATTGGTACAGGTATGTTGGCCTTAACCGGTACGAATACATATACCGGAGCAACTAATGTGAAGGAAGGCTCCTTTGCCTTAACCGGTAGTTTGCAGAGTCCTGTCACAGTAGCAAATGGTGCTGCTTTTACAGGTACTGGTACTATTAATGGCAATCTGGTAAATAAGGGTACTTTGCAGCCTGGTCTTACTGCCGAGGCACAAAACTTGCTCAAGGCAGCAGCAGGCGATAGTAGCACTACTAGTGTTACGCAAGTGGGAGAGTTGACGGTGAATGGTAATTTTACTTCTACCGGCAAAGTGCAGATTTCTGTTTTAGGTACGGACAATAGCAAGCTGAATGTGAAGGGGATAAGTACTTTGACAGGTAGTGCATTGTCCTTAGCAGGGAGCGCTGCCTTGCCACTAGTAAATTATAACTACAAGTATTTAACTTCTCAGGGCGGGATTATCGGCAACGTAACGCCGGAGGCTATTTCTCCTTATCTTACTTTGCAGGCTACGGTAGATGGCAACAATGGTTATTTCACAGCGGCCAATACTACTAAGCTGGGCAATCAGCAGGGGACTACGCCTTCGGAAAATTCCGTAGGCTCTGCTTTGAATAATCAAGCGCTAAGTGCTAGTGCTGCTGATCCAACCTCTGCTAATGCGCAGGCACTTAATGCGCTGTTCTATCAAGACTCAGCAACTGCAGGCAAATTTATCAAAGATGTAACCAGTGAAGCAAGAGCAGAGCTTTTCAGTCAAAGCCCCATGAGTTCACTTACTAAAGAATCGATTTCTAGCAGAATGGACACCGTAGATTTCAGCGGTCCTGTAGCAGTAAACGCTGCTCAATCTCTGGATGCCGATGCACCTCAGATGAAGACGTCATTGCCTGTGAGCTTGGACGCTACCAACAATGTGTGGTTCAAATTATTCCGAGGCTTTGAAAATTATAATTACAACGATTCGTTAGAGAACAAGACTTTTGGCGGGGCAGTAGGATATGACCATGCGCTGAACCTCAATACTCGTATCGGCGGTTTGTTCAGCTATGGTGTTACTGACTACAATACTAATAACATCGAGGGCAAGAGCTACGACTGGCGAGTGGGTGTGTATGGTGACCATAAGAATGGCGACTGGGATTATCAGGCACTGGCAACTTATGGACGCAACCATTACGACCTTGATAGATCCGTATCGTATGAAGGTACCAAGACTAACAGTGATTACAAGGCTAAAGTTTGGGACGGCGAAGTGAAAGCCAGATACTTCATTCCTTCTACTCAAACTAAGACTTGGCAAGTAAAGCCTTATGGCAAAGTATCCTACACTCATACCAATCAAGATGCTTATGTGGAAACAGGCACTAGTATCTTCAAACAAAGCTTAAACAGTGCCAGCAATAATTCCTGGCGTGGCGAAGTGGGCGTAGAACTAAACCGTAACCTCAATAACAAAACCAGTTGGGGTGGAAGTATCGGTTACAAACGCATTTTGTCAGGCTTGAACCCTGAACTGAACGGAACCTTTGTTGGTGATACTAATGGTTTCTCCATCCAGAGCGACAACGACAGAAACTATGTAACCTATAGCTTGAACACCCGTGGTTCTTTAGGTGGCAAGTGGATGGGGCAGGCTGAGTTCCGCGGCGAAGCTAGCCACAATACTCATAAAGAAGTTTTAAGCGTAACAGCAAAGTATAGCTTCTAAAGACAAAAGTGGGACAAGGGGACGGTTCTTTTGTCTCACAAAGAAAGACTGTAGTTTTATTGCCTCGGAAACCGTGACGCCTGCGGCTTTTTAATGGTTTCCTCTGGCAAATAAAACTACAGTCTTATTTTATTTCTTCATTGCTTCCAGTTGCTTCTTAACTAACGGTTTAATACCGCCGCTTTGCAAGATATTTAGTACATAGGCACTAAGTGGTTCCGCTTTGGCGATAACGCCGGTTGTTAAGTTCTTTATTTCCCCGGTAACAAAGTTGACGGTGACCTCATCGCCTTTTTTAACCAGCTTACTAATACCCGGACAGGTAATGGCAGGAATGCCTAGGTTAATAGCATTACGGAAGAAAATACGTCCAAAGGATTCGGCCAGGATTGCGCCTACGCCAATACCTTTGAGAGTAATGGCAGCATGCTCTCTGGAAGAACCGCAGCCAAAGTTGGTCCCGCTGACAATGATATCGCCACCGGTAAACTCTTTAGCCAGATTTGGTTCCGCACTGCCACCCATAGCATGTTTCTTTATATCTTCTACTTCAGTTAATTCTACATAAATACCGGGATAAATTTGATCTGTATCAATGTTATTGCCAAATACCCAGGCCTTGCCTTTAACCTCACTAGTCATGATTATTTGCCTCCTTCCAGATAGGGCGTAGGATCTGTAATTTTGCCGTTTAAGGCAGAAGCTGCTACTGTGGCAGGTGAGCCTAAGTAAATCCGGCCTTTGACGCTGCCCATGCGTCCTGGGAAGTTACGGTTGGTAGAAGAAACACAAACCTCGTCAGCAGCTAACAAGCCTTGGTGAATACCCAGGCAAGCTGCGCAGCCAGGTGCAGTTAAAGTAGCACCGGCATCCAGAAGAGTTTGGATATAACCTTTCTTTAAGCAGCTTTCCAAAACGAACTTAGAACCAGGAACCATGATCATACGAGTGCCTGCCGGAATTTTTTTGCCTTGCAAAATAGCAGCAGCAATAGCAAAATCCTGCTCACGACCACCGGTGCAAGAGCCTAGGTAAGCCTGGTCTATATGGAGACCGGCATACTTACTTAAATCGCTGACATTGTCTACGCTAAAGGGAGCAGCCAATTGAGGCTTAATGTTGCTTACATCGTAAGTTAAATCAGCACAATATTTATAATCAGGATCTGTTTCATAAATGGTATAGTCGGTAATATTGTGTTCTTTTAGATAAGCCATGGTAATTTCATCAGGTTGGATATAACTTGTCTTAGCACCCATCTCGGTACTCATGTTACACATAGCCATACGCTCTGAAACGCTGAATTCCTTCAGCACAGGTCCGGCAAATTCTACAGCCTTGTAGACGCCGTAGTCAGCTTTCAAATCGCCGATAATATGGAGAATGACATCCTTGGCATAAACGCCCTTAGGCAATTTACCGGTTAAGTTAATGCGGATGACTTCAGGGACCATGAACCACAATTGGCCGGTGGCCAGAATAACTGCCAGGTCAGTGGCACCCACGCCGGTACCAAAGGCACCAAAGGCGCCGTGAGTAGTAGTATGAGAATCAGTAATGACGATAATCTCACCGGGCTTGGAGAAACCATAGTCCGCCATCAACTGGTGGCACACTCCTTGGTTAATATCCATGAGATGAGTAATACCTTGCTCTTTTACAAAGGCACGGAATTTTTTATGATTGTCTGCCTGCTTTTCGGTAGCACAGGGAGCATAGTGATCAAAAAAGAGAATTACTTTAGTAGGGTCAAAAACTTTTGTTCCACCCATTTCATAAAAGGATTTGACGGTTTGATAATATAAATCATTAATGCCGGCATAGTCAATATTACAATTAACAATTTCCCCGGCATGCACTTCTTTTTTACCTGCTTTAACAGCTAACAGTTTTTCTATGGCATGCATGATTTCACGCTTCCTTTCTTTATGCTTCTAGCTTGATTTTACAAAAGAAATACTATAAAATCAATTTTATAGTATTTATATAGCCATAAATATAATTTATACTAAATGGTTGAATAAGGAGGCGTTGTCCATGCAACAGGAAATGCTGTATGTCTTGGCCGTCTACCAGGCAGGAAACTTTTCCAAGGCGGCTGAAAAATTATTTATAACCCAGCCTGCCTTAAGTATCGCCATAAAAAAGATAGAAGACAAAATAGGAATGCCTTTGTTTGATCGAAGCACTAAACCTTTACAACTAACGGCAGCAGGACATATCTATGTGCAAAATATCAGAGACATGCAATGCCTGGAAGACAATTTGACTAATGCTTTACAGGATCTGAACTTTCTGGAGGAAGGAGAGCTTCGTCTGGCAGGTACTCAATATTACAATTCACATGTGATTCCTGCTACCATAAAGAAGTATATGGCTAAATATCCCAAAGTTAAGCTAACTCTCCTGGAAGATAACTCCGGTAATTTAGATGCACACTTGGAAGATGGTTCTGTAGATTTGGTGCTGCACTGTGGCAAATTTGACGAAAGTAAATATAAAGCTTATGAAGTTTTTAAGGATTATTTGTTGTTAGCCGTCCCCAAAGAATTTGCCATTAACAAAAAATTAGCAGGCAAATTTCTTACTACGGAACAAATAAAAAAAGATTACTTTTTACAAACGGATTGTCCCATTGTTCCTTTGTCTACTTTTGCCCAGGAACCATTTCTCATTCTCACTAAAAGCAATGACTTACGTAAACGTGCTTTGGCTATGTGTAGTACTGCCAATTTTACGCCAACAGTTCGCTTTGAAGTGGAGCAATTGGAAACCTCTGCATATTTGGCAGCTAGTGGTTTAGGTGCAACATTTCTTAGTGACAGAATGATTAAAGAAAAACCAATGGCAAAGTTATGCTACTATAAATTAACTTCACCTGAAGCAACCAGACATTTTCATGCTGTGTTAAGAAAAAACAGTTACATTTCCAAGGTCATGCAAGTTTTTATAGAAATGAGCAAAGAGACATGGCGTGGAAGCGTTAACGGAATATGAAGAAAAGTAGAGCCATTTTGGAACCGTCCCAAAATGGCTCCCAGATTTTTTTGTGAGACAAAAGTACCGTCCCCTTGTCCCACTTGTTTTCGTTTTATGCTATAATAACAGGGTATCTTATTATAGGAGCGTGAATCATGAAACCTGTTAAATTATTTACAACTATATTGTTAGTGGCTTGCATAAGTGTTATCGGCTGTTCTTTCCTTAATGGTGGCAAGAGCGGGGGAGCAGAGACTAAAATACCTACTTATCAGGGGTGGACTACTGTAAATTTAAAGGATATTGGTACCATGCAAATACCGCCTACCATGGAGGTACAAACACCAGAATACCTAAAGAAACTGGAAGCGTCGGTACAGAATGATCCGGCTAAGCTGGTTAAGGTGCAAAAGGAAAATGCTATGGGACTAAGCTTTAACGCCATCATTTGCCAGACTAAGGGCATTAATGATAGTGGAAAAGAGCCTGCTAAGGATACAAAGTTTGCCAAGGCTGTGTTTAGTATCATTCCTGTGCAGACGAAGGTGCCTTCTTATGGTAAACCCATAGGCCTAAATGAAGCTCAAATCAAGGAATTTGGTGATATTACCAAAGAGAGCATCATGAAAAACAATGAATTTCTAGGAACCAATTTGAAGTTTTTGAAATGGGAGCCTATGAAGAGCGAAATCATCAATGGGGTAGAGTGCCTGCATATTGCTTACGAGCGCCAGCTGGGCAACGAGCCTTCTGTGCTTATTGATAGATACATTTTCTTCGATAAGGATAGGCTCTTCACCTTTGAAACTGCTTATCGCAGTACGGAGAAGGAATATTGGCATGGCAAGGATCAGGACATCCGCAATATTGTGAATACCATCAATATGGGTGCCAAACCTGCCCAAAAGTAACAAGTTTGGCTATTCATCAAACCTAGCCTAAAAGTCTGTAAAGTTGGCAAGAAAACCAAGTTTACAGACTTTATTTTTTGCTTGTTTTATCTTATAATGAATTGTGTAAAAAATAGCTAATTTGGAGGCTTTCAATGAAAAAAATTGATACCGATAGTATTAACACCTTACGGTTTTTGTCTATCGACCAGATCCAAAAGGCCAAATCCGGTCATCCAGGCTTGCCTTTAGGGACTGCACCTTTGATGTACACTATTTGGGACAGGTTTATGCATTTTAATCCTAAAAATCCCAATTGGTTGAATAGAGATAGATTTGTTTTATCTCCAGGCCATGGTAGTGCTTTGCTATATTCCATGTTGTATTTGACAGGCTATGGTTTGACCATGGAGGATTTAAAGAATTTCCGTCAATGGGGTTCCAAGACGCCTGGACATCCTGAGTATGGTGTTACTGCCGGCGTTGATTTATCTACCGGTCCTTTGGGACATGGTTTTGCTATGGCAGTTGGTATGGCACTGGCTGAGGAAATGCTGGCTAAGAAATATAATAAAAAAGGTTTCAAGGTCATTAATCATTATACCTACGGTATCACTTCTGATGGCGACCAGATGGAGGGCGTTGCTTCTGAAGCAGCTTCCCTGGCAGGTACCTGGGGCTTGGGCAAATTGATTTTCCTTTATGATGATAATCATATTACCATCGAAGGCAATACCAATCTTGCCTTTACAGAAAACGTTGAAGCCAGATTTAAGGCTTATGGCTGGCAAGTATTGAAGGTAACTAATGCTGAAGATATAGACGAAATAGCTAAAGCTATTAAAGAAGCACAAAAAGATACTAAGCATCCTTCTTTGATTATTGTGCCTACTCATATTGGTTATGGCAGTCCTAAACAAGATTCTGCCAGCTCCCACGGCGAGCCGTTGGGCGTAGAGAATGTTGCTGCCACCAAAGCTAAAGCAGGTTGGGATCCTGAGAAGTTCTTCTATGTTCCTGCTGCGGTGCAAAAACATTTTGACACCAAGGTTGGACAGGGCAAGAAAGAAGAAGCTGCCTGGGATAAAATGTTTAAGGCCTACAGCAAGGCTTATCCTGAGTTAGCTGCAGAGCTTACTGCTGCACTAGAGGGCAAGGCTAATATTTCTGTACAGGCCTTGGCTAAATTGGTAGAGGGTAAGGAAGCTATGGCTACCAGAGAAGCTTCCGGTAATGTGCTGCAAGAGCTAAGCAAGGAGCTTCCTAACTTAGTAGGTGGTAGTGCAGACTTAGGTCCTTCCAATAAAACTGCCATGAAAGCTTATCCTTATTTCTCCGCTACAGAAGTAGAGGGCAGAAATATTCATTTTGGTATTAGAGAACATGCCATGGGTTGTATCGTTAATGGTTTAACTCTGCATGGCGGTTTGGTTGCCTTTGGTGCCACCTTTGAAGTGTTTGCTGATTTTATGAGACCGGCTGTGAGAATGGCAGGATTGATGAAGATAGGCAGTATTTTTGTTTTGACTCACGATAGCATTTGCGTTGGAGAAGACGGACCTACTCATCAGCCTGTAGAGCAGACCATGAGTCTCAGACTTATTCCTAATGTGTCCGTAATCAGACCGGCTGATGCCTACGAAACTGTTGTAGCTTGGAAATTGGCAGTAGAGAATAAGAAACAACCTACTTGCTTAGTATTGACTAGACAAAAATTGCCTGTGCTGACTGCTTATAAGAAAGTAATCTTAAAGGGTGCAGCTAAGGGTGGTTATGTAATTAGTCCTGCTAACGGTAAGCCTAAGGCTATTCTTATTGCTACCGGCAGTGAAGTAAATTTAGCTTTGGCAGCCCAAAAAGACTTAGCTGCTAAGCATGTACCTGTAACCGTAGTGTCCATGCCAAGCTGGGATAAATTTGATAAACAAAGCGCAGCTTACAAAGAGGCTGTACTACCTAAGGATGTGGCACGTATTGCCATTGAAGCAGGTATTACCTTAGGCTGGAGCAAATACACAGGCAGTGAGGACAGAGTCATTGGCTTCAATCGTTTTGGTTCATCCGGACCGGGACCTGTGGTTTACGAAAAGTTTGGTATGACTGTAAAACACATCGAACAAGTTGTGGCAAAAATATAACACTAATTTATTTACCGGTGGGGACGGAGAAAAGTGGTAAATCCGCCTGATAAGGCGGAAAAATTTACCACTTTTCTCCGTCCCCAAGTGGTAAATGGTAAATGTGCAAGAGGAGGAAGAGCAATGAAGCATTTGCTAACTATCGCAGGTTCTGATTCATCCGGCGGTGCCGGAATCCAGGCCGATTTAAAAACCTTTGCTGCCCATGGTTGTTTTGGCATGAGTGTCATTACGGCAGTTACTGCACAAAATACAGTAGGTGTAACAAAAATTCAAAACATTGATCCTGATATTGTAGCTGCCCAAATTGATGCAGTGTTTACGGATATCAGAGTTGATGCTGTAAAGATCGGTATGGTTTCTCAAGTTCCTATCATTAAGATTATTGCTGAGAAATTAAGAAAATATCAACCGCCCATTATTGTTTTGGATACGGTAATGGTTTCCAAGAGCGGTTTTGATTTGCTAGAGCCGGCTGCTTGCTCAACCTTGATTAAAGAGCTTTTGCCTTTGGCAACCTTAGTAACACCTAATTTGCCGGAAGCAGAGAAAATCGTTGGTTATAAAGTAGAGAATAAAGAGACCATGGTGAAGGCAGGTAAGGATATCTTGGCCATGGGACCTAAGGCTGTGCTGATTAAAGGCGGTCACTTAACGGAGACAGCAGATGATTATCTGCAATTGCCTAACGAGGGTATCTGGTATAAGAAGGAAAGAATAGCTACCAAGAATACTCATGGTACAGGTTGCACCTTGTCTTCTTCTTTAGCTGCTGATTTAGCTAAGGGTCTTAGCCTGAAGGATGCTGTACAGTCCAGCAAGGAATATGTAACTCTAGCCATTGAACATTCCTTAGCTATTGGTCATGGCTGTGGACCAACACACCACTTTGTAGAGATGTTTAAGAAAGCGGGTTTGGAGTAATGATAGAATTTATACAAGAGATGGCCAAGCTGAGAGAGACCGTTAAGGCTCAAAAGCCATTGGTGCATCATATTACCAATTATGTCACAGCCGGTTTCTGTGCTGATATAGCTCTGGCCGTAGGTGCCAGTCCTGTCATGGCAGACGAAATAATAGAGATGCCGGAGATGACAGGGAAGGCTAATGCCTTGGTTATCAACATTGGCACCATTAATGCCAAGAAATATGAAGCTATGCTGAAGTCCCAAGAGGTAGCTCACAGTAAACATATTCCCATTATCTTAGATCCGGTAGGAGCTATGGCTACGGAATATAGGTTAAAGGCTGCTACTGTTTTGGCAGGGCAAGGCGTAGCTATCATCAAAGGTAATTACTCGGAGTGCCTGGCACTTTTAAGCAAGGAAGCTAAAGGCAGAGGAGTGGATTCTGAGGCAGACGCTACTTTGACTGCAGTGGAATTAGCACCTAAGCTGGCATTGCAATATAAGTGTGTGGTGGCAGTAACAGGCGCAGTTGATGTCATTAGCGATGGCAAGAAAACTATTATAGCTAAGAACGGCGACCCTATGCTGGGTAGCATTACCGGTGCGGGCTGCATGACAGGTACCTTAATAGGTGCCGCAGCAGGTGTAACGACTAACTACTTAGCTGCAGCAGTTTTTGGCATTACCTTAATGAATACGGCAGCAGAAGCAGCAGTGCAAACCTGTAAGGGACCGGGGTCCTTTAGAATGCAGCTGATGGATGCTATTTATCAAACTACTGCACAGGACCTAATGAGCAAGTTTAAAGGAGAAGAAAAATGAAGCCTGTTATAGATTATTCCTTGTATCTAGTTACGGATAGGCACTACCTGAAGGGCAGAGATTTTTATACTTGTCTGGAGAATGCCTTAAAGGGTGGCATTACCCTGGTTCAGCTGAGAGAAAAAACTGCGGACGAGGCAGAATTTCTGGCTATTGGCCACAAGGTTTTGGCTTTGTGCAATAAGTACCGGGTGCCGCTTTTGATTAATGATAATTTACCTGTAGCTAAAAAATTAGGCGCTGCAGGAGTCCATTTGGGACAAGATGATTTGAACATGGCAGAGGCCAGAGCCTTATTAGGACCGGACGCCATCATTGGCATCTCTGCCCACAATGTAGAGGAAGCTCTTTTGGCTGAGCAACAAGGTGCAGATTATCTGGGAGTAGGTGCTATGTATCCTACCGGTAGCAAGGATGATGTAAGCGTCATAGGGCCTGAGGCTCTGAAAAAAATTGTGCAAGCTGTAAAAATTCCTGTGGTAGGTATTGGCGGAATCACTTTAAAAACGTATAATGATATTAGGAAAGCCGGTGCAGTAGGCTGTGCTATGATCAGCTGTATTTTAGGGGCTGATGATATTAAGGGTACTGTACAGGTTTTGCGAGACAGCTTGAAATAATAAGCGGTCTTAAGGCGGGGTTATTATGGAGACTAAAACTGAAAAATTAGGCCACAAGGCTATACGCAAATTTACCAAATGCATAACGGACCAATTATTCATTTTCATCCAACAGGATGAAGAATTGTTTAAGGAGTATTTGGATGCCGCTACCGAGAGTACCACCCAAGGGGTGAATTCTGTGCTGGGCAAGATGATTACAGAAGCCTATCATTTGGAAAATGTAGGTGTGGAAGCTGCGCCCAAAAGCCAGTTGTTAAAGAAATATACTCGTCACACGGTTTCCAAAAAGGGTATTACCGACGATGTGCCGGAAATGCTTAAGGGTGATAATCTTTTTGCTCCCAAGTATATGACTCCTGCCAAAAAAACTAAAGAGAAGCCTAAAAAGAAAACACAACAGAAAAAACCGGTTAATTATATTGAAGAAACTCATTTATTTGACTTGGAATAATCAAGAAGTCTGTCAAGCAAATTTACTTGACAGACTTTGTTTTATATAGTAGAATAAACCTCGGTGATAAAAATGGCAGAAGTTGATTTTGAAAAAAGGGTAAGATTTGGTAATCTTTACGATATATATGGCGGTCTTTTAACTGCTAAACAGCAGGAAATCATGCAACAGTATTTCTGTGAGGATTTGTCCTTGGGAGAAATTGCTGAAACAGAAGGTACCAGTCGTCAGGCTGTGTACGACATGCTGAAAAGAGTTGAAGCGACCTTAGAAAAATACGAAGAACAATTGCATCTGCTGAAAAGAGCAGAGGAACAGCAGTTTAAGATTCGTGCTGCCATTAAACTTTTGGAGAATTACATGGCCGACACCAGTCCTGAAGTTAAACTAAAGGAAGTTGACCGGATTCTACATACCTTAGAGACTGAAAGTAGGTAGACAGATGGCGTTTGATAATCTAACAGATAAGCTAACCGCTGCTATCAAAAAGATCAGGGGCAACAAAACCGTTTCAGAAGAAGATTTACGTTCTACGCTACGGGAAGTGCGCCTGGCCCTTTTAGAGGCAGATGTTAATTTTAAAGTAGTAAAAGAATTTGTTGCCAAAGTCAGGGAACGTGCCCAAGGCCAGCAGGTGGAAGCAAACCTGACCGGCGGACAACAGGTTGTTAAAATCGTTCATGAAGAATTGATTAACCTGTTAGGCGGCCAGCAGAGCAAGCTGACAGTGGCTGCTAATCCTCCCACCATCATCATGCTGATTGGACTCCAGGGCGCTGGCAAAACTACTACCGTTGCCAAGCTGGCTAACAGCTTGCGTAAGGAAGGCAAGAAGCCCTTGATGGTAGCAGGCGACGTTTATCGTCCTGCAGCTATTACCCAGCTGGAGGTTTTGGGTAAGCAATTGGATATACCGGTTTTCTCGCTGGGAGATCAAACCTCTCCTGTGGAGATTGCCAAGCAATCCATACAACGTGCTAATGCTCTATTTTGCGATACAGTCATTATTGATACCGCAGGTAGATTGCATATAGATGAACCCTTAATGACAGAATTACAAAACATTAAGGCAGCAGTAAATCCCCAGGAAATTCTTCTGGTGGTTGATGCCATGACAGGCCAAGATGCTGTGAACGTAGCAGATGCTTTTAACAAGGCGCTGGCTATTACCGGTCTGGTGGTTACCAAGCTAGATGGCGATGCCAGAGGCGGTGCTATTCTCAGTGTGAAGGCTGTTACCGGTTGTCCGGTAAAGTTCGTAGGTATGGGCGAGAAGCTAGACGCTTTGCAGCCCTTCTATCCTGACAGAATGGCTTCCAGAATTTTGGGCATGGGCGATGTGCTTTCCCTGATTGAAAGAGCTCAGGAAGCAATTAGCCTTGAAGATGCCAAGAAGATGGCAGAAACCATGAAGGCCAATGCCTTTACTCTGGACATGTTCCTGGAGCAAATGCAGCAGGTCAAGAAAATGGGTTCTCTGGAATCAATTCTCAGCATGATTCCGGGCATGGGAAAGATCAGCAAGCAGCTGGAAGGCGCTGAGCTGGATGGCAAGGAAATGAAACACATCGAAGCCATCATTCGCTCCATGACACCTCATGAGCGAAAGGATACCAAGATCATTAATGGGTCCCGCCGCAAACGTATTGCACAAGGCGCAGGCCTTAGGGTCCAGGATGTAAACAGGCTCATTAAGCAATTCGAGGAAAGCAAGAAAATGATGAAGCTGATGCAAGGCAAAAACAAGTACGCAAGAAAAGGCAATTTTAAAATGCCTTTCATGCAATAAATTTTGAAGATAGCAATTTAAGGAGGTGAAATTGATGGCAGTTAAAATTCGTTTAAGACGTATGGGTGCTACTAAGAATCCGTTCTATCGTATCGTTATAGCTGATGAGCGCGCATCTCGCGATGGTCGTTTCATTGAGACTATTGGTACTTATGATTCCCTGGCTAAACCTGCAGTAGTAAAGATTGACGAAGAGAAGGCTTTAGCTTGGATGGCTAAAGGCGCTCAACCTACTGATACTGTTCGCTCCATGTTCAGCAAGCAAGGCTTGATGGCTAAGGCTGCAGAAGCTAAGAAAGCAAAGAAATAAGGAGGGGTTAGTATGAAAGAGATAGTTGAAATAATTGCTAAATCTATCGTTAGTAATCCCGCAGAAGTTCATGTTGATGAAGAAAGAAACGGTACTACTGTTACCTTGAAATTGCATGTAGCTCCTGAAGATATGGGTAAAGTTATTGGTAAGCAGGGCCGTATTGCCAAGGCTATTCGTGTTGTATTAAAAGCTGCTGCCACCCGTGAGAATGTAAAAGTTATTGTGGATATTGGCTAAGAAGGATGGTATGACATGGATAAAATGGTTGTAAAAGTTCCTGTTACTATCAAAGCGAAAGTTACAGAAAGCTTAAAAGCTAAATTAGTTGCCAGCCTCAAGGATAGCGTACAACAAGCTAACATGGGGATGGAACAATTTGAGTTTGATGTTAAGCGCGCCATTAATGAACAATCCAACGTTAATGAAGCCGGTCTTGACGCTTTGCAACAAGATATTGCTGTAGAACGTGAGAAGAGATTGGCAGCTAAGAAAGACGTGGAAGATCAACTAAAGAGGGCTGAGAAACTAGAAATAGGCAGCGAAATTGGCCATGGCCAAATTGAGCGTTCTGTGGAAGTGGAAATCGGTTCCGACTTAGAAGAGTTGATGGGTGCTGAAATCGTCGTAGAAGACGGCAAGATAGTTGCTTTTAGGGCGTAATCATGAAACAACAAATTGTAATAGGTAAAATTGTCGCCCCGCATGGTGTGCGGGGCGAGTTTCGCATTATGCCCTTAACGGATAATCCGAAACAATATGCAAGTATGAAAAAACTTTGTTTGGCTGATGGCAAAACCTTAACGGTGGAAACCATCCGTTTTCACAAGAATATGATTCTGGCTAAAACTCGTGAAGTTACCTCTATGGATGAGGCGGAGCTGTTGCGCAATAAAGAAATTGTTATTGCCAAGGAAGATTTGCCACCTTTGGAAAAAGGCCGATTTTATGTGTCTGACATCGTAGGCTTTCAGGTAGTATCACCGGAAGGTGAGCTGCTAGGAACCTTAAAGGATGTCATTAAACCAGCTAAAACTGATATTTTTGTGATAACTACCACAGACGGTAAAGAAGTCTTGGTAGTAGCCATCGACACAAATATAAAAGACATTAACATGGCTGAAAAGAAAATTGTAGCAGTGTTACCTGAATGGGTGGAATAAAATGAAATTCATTTTTCTCACATTGTTTCCTGAGCTAATTCAAGAGGCCTGCCAGGTGAGTATTGTAGGCAGAGCGTTAAAGGCAGAGTTATTTTCTGTGGAGTGTATTAACCCCAGAGACTATACCAAGGACAACCATAGAAGCGTAGATGATACGCCTTGCGGTGGTGGCTTAGGCATGGTCTTAAAACCGGAGCCCTTTTTGCTGGCTTTGGCTGAGGCTAAAAAACGTGCTCCTGATGCCTTAACGATTGCTTTGACTCCCGGCGGTAAGCTCTTAGTCCAGAAAACAGTGGTAGAGTTAGCTCGTGGCAAGCAGGATATTATTTTCCTCTGTGGTCATTACGAAGGCTTTGATAGAAGAATTTTAGATCAGGTTGATGTAGAATTATCTATCGGCGATTATGTTTTGACCGGTGGGGAATTACCGGCTTTGGTGCTATTGGATGCCATTGCCAGATATATTCCCGGTGTTCTTGGTAAAGAGGGCAGTACAGACGAGGAATCCTTCAGCGATGGTCTTTTGGAGTATCCCCAGTATACTCGTCCCGTTGTTTACAAGGGGCAGAAGGTACCGGAGGTGTTGTTATCCGGAGACCATGTAGCCATCAAAAGATGGCGGAGGAAGAAAGCCCTACAGGCAACCTTAAACGTCAGACCTGACGTGTTAACCAAGGCGCAGCTTACCTTAGAAGATGTAGAGCTACTCAGTGAAATTTTCACGGAAAACAAGGTGAAAAAAACATGAGTAATTTGTTTCTGGGCTTAGTACACTATCCCATTTACAACAAAAATATGGAGGTTATTGCTACGGCAGTAACCAATTATGATATTCATGATATTGCCAGAACGGCTCGTACCTATGATGTGGAAAGATATTATTTGATTCATCCCTTAAAGGTACAGGCAGACATCATCAAAAAGGTGACGGATTACTGGCAACATGGTTATGGCAGGGAATATAATCCTGATCGTAACGAAGCTTTGGAACATGTTTATTACATGCCTGATATTGCAGCAGCCATAAAGGATATTGAGGAACTCACCGGTAAGAAACCTTTGACGGTAACTACTGATGCCAGAACCTATCCTAATACGGTATGCTATCAGTATGTAAGAAAGTTATTGGAAACAGGGGACAGGCCTATTTTTCTGCTCTTAGGCACAGGCTTTGGCTTGGAAAAGAGTACCATGGCTGCCTTTGACCTGATTTTGGAGCCTATCTGGGGACCTAGCGGATACAATCACTTGTGTGTCCGCAGCGCAGCAGCCATTATGCTGGACAGGCTGGCTTCCAGACCCTGCAAATAATGTTAAAAAGTCTTGCATAGACTTTTATATTATGCTATAATGCGATGTATGCAAAAACGGGCGGTCCGCTGTTAGTCAAGTGAACTAGACATGAACGTCTTGGATTCTAGGAGGAAAACTATGAACAAAATTGAAGCACTTGAAAAAGAGCAACTTCGTACAGACATCCCTGACTTTGGCCCGGGCGATACCCTAAAGGTATTTGTTAAAGTCGTCGAAGGAACAAGAGAACGTGTACAGTTATTCGAAGGTATGTGCATCGCTAGAAGCGGTGGCGGACTTCGCGAAATGTTTACTGTACGTCGTATTTCATCCGGTGTTGGTGTAGAGAGAACTTTCCCTGTACATTCTCCAAGACTGGCAAAGATTGAAGTAGTACATCGTGGTATTGTACGTAGGGCTAAGTTATATTACTTACGTAGGTTAACCGGTAAAGCAGCTCGTATTAGAGAACGTCGCTAATCGGAATCTAAAGGGGGACTGTTTAGACAGTCCCTCTTTTTTATCTAAAGGAGTAATCATGTCTGAGCAAAAAGAGAAAACTTCTTGGCAGGATACGTTAAGTGACTGGTTGATATCCATCATTGTTGCTGTGGTTCTAGCCTTCGGTATTCGTACTTTCATCGTAGAGCCTTATTTAGTTTCAGGGCCATCTATGATGCCTACCCTGCAGGATAGGGAGCGACTGATTGTTAATAAATTTATTTATTACACCAGAGAGCCTAAACGTGGCGAAGTAATTGTCTTCAAATATCCCAGTGATACCAGAAGAGATTTCATAAAAAGGGTAATAGCAGTAGGTGGCGATACTGTCGAGATTGTGGACGGGCACACTATTGTTAATGATAAAGAAGTGAAGGAAGCTTTTATTAAAGAGCCTTTCCATTCTAATTATAGAAAAACTGTTATTCCGGAAGGCCATGTTTTTGTCATGGGAGATAACAGAAATAATTCAGAAGATAGTAGATTTAAAGATGTAGGCTTTGTTAATTTGTCTTTGATTAAAGGTAAGGCCAGTGTTATTTTCTGGCCAGTTAGTCAAGCGAGAGCTTTGCCTTAAGGAGCGGTAATGGAACTTAAAATTCAGTGGTTTCCCGGGCACATGACAAAAGCAAAACGGATGATGGAAGAGAATCTGAAGCTGGTAGATGTGGTAGTGGAAATGCTGGATGCTCGCATTCCCAGATCCAGTTCCAATCCTATGCTCTTGAAGATGATTGGCGAGAAACCTAAAGTAATTGCTCTTAATAAAACAGATATGGCAGATGCTAATGCTACCAAGGCTTGGCTGGAAGTATTCAAAGCAAGAAACATGGTTGCCATGTCCGTGGATTGTGCTACCGGTAAAGGTGTGAAAGCCTTGTTCGAAGCGGTAAAGGTTGCTGCGGCACCGGTTACGGCCAGATGGCTGAGACGAGGTGTACGCAATCGGTCCATTAGAGTAATGATCGTGGGCGTGCCCAATGTTGGTAAGTCTACTTTGATTAACAGAGTAATTGGCAGAAACAAAGTTATGGCTCAGGATAGGCCGGGCGTGACCCGTGGTCCACAGTGGATTACCATTGCCAAAGGCTTGGAGCTTTTGGATACGCCGGGTGTATTGTGGCCGAAGTTTGATGATGCAGAAATTGGTTTTAACTTAGCTGTTACCGGTGCTATCAAAGAAGAGGTTTTTGATAATGTTACAGCAACAGAAATATTAATTACCAGGCTACAGGAGCAATATCCCGGCAGCCTGGCAGAAAAATATAATATTGTGGTGGAAGAAACAGATACAGCGCTTAGCCTTTTCGATAAGATTGCCAAGGCCCGTGGTTGTCTCAAATCCGGCGGTGTTACCGACACGGACAAGGTTGTTAACATGGTGCTACGAGACTTTAAGACAGGAAGGCTGGGAGCGTTTACCTTAGAGCCTGCTCACAAAGTTTAATAGGACCGGAAGGTCCTATTTTTTTTGAGGTGAAAAATGAACATTAAAGAAATAAAAGAATTGCTGGACACACATGCCACGGAAGAAGTTCTCTCCGAGCTGGCCAAGGATAAAAGGTCAGGAGTGCAGAAGCTACTGGCTAGCTATGCCAAGGCGCAAGCTGCTTTAGTACGTGAACAAGAGCGGTTCGAGAAGATGCTTACAGAAGAAAAAAACTTTTGGCAAGCCGGCATGAGCTACGTCGCCGGTTGTGATGAAGCAGGCAGAGGCCCCTTAGCAGGTCCCTTAGTTGTGGCTGCGGTAATTTTGCCGGAAGAAGTTTTCATTAGCGGACTTAATGATTCCAAGCAGGTTACTGCCAAGAAAAGAGAAAGTCTTTATACGGAAATCATGACCAAGGCTTTGGGCATTACGGTAAATATCGTCAGCCCTGCCACCATTGATAAGCTTAATATTTACGAAGCAACCAAGGAAGCCATGGTACGTTGTTTAACAGGCTTTAAGCAGGAACCGGAAGTAGCACTGATTGATGCCATGCCCATTCAAATTCCTTTTGTGCATTGCAAATCTATTATTCATGGTGACGCCAAGAGTGCCTCTATTGCCGCAGCTTCTATTATTGCCAAGGTAACCAGGGATAGAATCATGGTAGAGCTGGATAAGCAGTTCCCAGTTTATGGCTTTGCAGGACACAAGGGCTATGGCAGCGAGATGCATATGGAGGCAATTGCCAAGTATGGTGCGTCCATCTGGCATCGTCGCAGCTATGAACCTATTAAAAGCATTAATCTAAAAACTCCCTTAGGGGAAGCAGAACATACGGATAGTTTTAAAGTTTTAAAATAGAAAGGAGTAACTCAGTGGATTTACGAAAATCTTTCGGTCACTGGGGAGAAGAACAAGCAGCTCAGTATCTGCTTAAAAAGGGGTACAGCTTAGTCGCTCGGAATTATCGTTGTAAGCATGGAGAAATTGATCTGATCGTACATAAGGCCAAGGTGCTGGTTTTCGTAGAAGTGAAAGCCAGAAAAACTTTGGCCTTTGGCATACCTGCTGCTTCTGTAACAAGAGCCAAGCAGGCCAAAATTCATGCTACGGCCTGGTACTATTTGCAGGAGTGCGAGCAACGCTATCCAAGCATTCGTTTCGATGTCATTGAAATATATTATCTTAACCAACAACTTACCATCAAACATTTAGAACATTGTTTCTAGTAAACCTAGTGGGGACAGTTCCGGAATGAACTCAGAAAAATTCGCAGCAAGGTGGGATGATTATGTACGCAAAAACATTCGGAGCAACAATTTGTGGTATTTATGGTGTAGAAATAATTGTAGAAGTGGATGTAGCTAATGGCTTGCCTGGTTTTGAAATAGTGGGATTGCCTGATACGGCAGTGAGGGAATCAAGAGAAAGAGTTAAGGCTGCTATTAAAAATTCCGGCTTTCATTTTCCCTTTACCAAGGTTGTAGTAAATCTGGCACCTGCCAATCTTAAGAAAGATGGTTCGGGACTGGACTTGCCTATTGCCATGGGCATCTTGTTAGCCACTCAGCAGGTGGAAATAAGAGAAATTGATAATGTAATGTTTGTTGGAGAACTTGCTTTGGATGGCTCTTTGCGTGGTGTTAATGGTGTCTTGCCCATGGTACTGGGTGCCAAGGAAAAAGGTAAACATTATGTTTATGTTCCTGCTGCCAATAGAGGGGAAGGTGGTATTGTTAGTGGTATAAATGTCTACGCTCCTCAAAATTTGGCAAATCTGGCTAATCATTTTATTAATGGTGAAGTGTTGCCCCTGTGTAAAAAAACTGCTGTAACAGAGAAAACAAATAAGTATTATGATGTAGATTTTTCAGAAGTAGAAGGACAGTTGGTAGCCAAAAGAGCCTTGGAGATTGCTGCTGCAGGTGGACACAATGTACTGATGGTGGGAGCCCCGGGAGCCGGTAAGACTATGCTGGCTCGTCGCTTGCCAACAATTTTACCTAAAATGAGTGAAGCCGAGCAGCTGGAGGTATCAAAGATCTACAGTGTGGCAGGACTCATGGCGAAGCAGCAGGGGTTGATTACAGACAGACCGTTTTGTAGTCCTCATCATACTATTTCTCAGAACGCTTTGATTGGAGGAGGCAGGGTGCCTAAGCCTGGGCAGGTGACCTTAAGTCATAACGGCGTATTATTTCTGGATGAGTTTCCGGAGTTTTCCCGTAGTGCCTTAGAAGTACTTCGTCAACCCTTGGAGGATGGTTTTGTGAACATTAGCAGAGTGCAGGCAAGTCTATCCTTTCCTGCCAATTTTATTTTAGTTGCAGCACAGAACCCTTGACCTTGTGAGTTACAATCGTATATTAGTTTATCCTCTGGCTTCATATTCATGTATGATTGCGAACCACAGGGATGCCCCTGTGGCTATTTCCAAGAGGAGGATGGTGTTCATGAATGTCGCTGCAGCCAGGGTGAATTGGAACGCTATCAAAAGAAGATTTCCGGTCCGCTCTTAGATAGAATTGATTTACAGATTCATGTACCCAGGCTGAATTATCAGGAACTTAAATATAAAAGAGCAAGTGAAACATCTGCAACGATTAGAGAGCGTGTTATTGCAGCACGCCAGATTCAAGTAGAGCGACTTAAGAGGGAACAATTGTATTGCAATAGTGCCATGGGACACAGAGAGATAGTTAAATATTGTCGTCTGACTATGCAAGCAGAAAAACTTTTAGAAAAATTTTTTACTTCCCTAGGTCTCAGTGCCAGAAGTCATGATCGTATTATAAAAGTAGCACAGACAATTGCTGACTTAGCAAAGTCGGATTGCATAGACACAGCCCACTTGGCAGAGGCTATTCAATTGCGCACCAGAGAGGGATAAAGAAAACAACTTTTTTATTTGCAATCTCTTTAATTTCAATATAACAAATAGTAGACACTATCAAAACTTTCGTTTTAATAGTGTCTACTATTATTTTATCGGGGTAGAAAACATAGTCCAAAAATATTGCGAGGCTTTTCATGCCTATGTAAGTTATGGTGAAATTTATCTGGGAAAATATGAAAAGAAATAGTTTGTATTTTTTTCATTTGAAAATAATATTTTGGAAAAGAGGCAAGGATGTTACAAATGAAACAGTGATAAAAATAAATTTTCATTTTCTGAAAAAATGAAAATTTATTTTGACTTTTAACTTTTTTATTTTATATTAATAATAAGGATTAACCTAATAATTAATAATGAATTAAATGCTATTGTGATAAAAGGGGGTGTTGTTATTCAAGTCTTAGAGATTATTAAACACAAACAAGATGAGTTATCGAAGATGCATAAAATTCTGGCTAAATATGTTTTGGAAAATTTTATAGATGTGTCATTTATGACAATTACGGATCTTAGTTTTAATACAAATGTTAGTCCGGCTTCTATTACTAGGTTTGTAAGAGTTTTAGGATACAGCTGTTATTCTGCTTTTCAAGAAGATATTAAACAAACAGTAAAACGGGAAATGGTTCCAGCAACAGAGTTTCGTTATAATATGCGCTATGAAACAAGTAATAATGTTTTATATGATCAAATAGAAGATGCAAAAAGTTCTTTAGAAGATCTTTATAGCGAAAATTTAAATGATGCGTTGGAAGAGGCTAGTCAAACTCTTAGTAAGGCTAGACGCATTTATATCTTAGGCTCGAGAACAACATATTCTGTTGCTTATTACACGTATTTTTCTTTAAAGAGAATAATGGAAAATGTATTTTTAGTTGACAACACTAATGATGACGTTTCTATACGATTACAATATGTAACAAAAGAAGATGCTCTTATTGTCATAACCTATCCACGCTATACTGGCTTTACTGCTAGAATAACAAAATTTTTTAAGGATCAAGGTTGCAAGATAGTTGGTATTACAGACAGATATGCATCACCGATAGCACAATATTCTAATCATTTACTTATCGTAAAGAATATGCTGAAAATTTATTTTGTTACAACTTTTACTATTATTAATGCTTTAATTATTCTAATAGGCAGAAAAAATCCGCAAGCGCGCATTAAAATGTTTGACGAGGAAAATGAGATAACTAAACGATTGGGTGTTTATGTGCAAGATAAAAAATAATATCGCCGAGGAGGAACAATGTTAGATATACTGATAAAACATGGAACAGTAGTTGATGGGACACAACAGTCTCGTTGTTTTGTAGATATTGGTATAGCAGATGGAGAAATAAAAGTTATTGGTAAAGACTTAAATCTTGAGAGCAAAGAAGCTGTCAATGCAACAGGAGATATTGTCACGCCTGGATTTATTGACATTCACTCCCATTCTGATTTGAGTCCTTTTTTTACAAAACAAAAAATGCAAAGTAAGCTTTACCAAGGTATAACACTTGAAATTGTTGGAAATTGCGGTATTTCGTGTTTGCCGGTGAATAATCAATGCCGTAATGCTATTACTCAATTTATTGGCTCTGGTTTAGAACTGCCATTAAATAACATGGTAGTAGAAGATGATTCAATAAGTGACTATGTAAGGCATATACAAAGATGCCCGGCAGCAACTAACGTAGGTGTTTTGATAGGACATGGGACTTTACGTGGCTGTGTTATGGGCTTTGGCATGAGACGACCGACCGCAGAAGAACTACAAGCTATGGCACAAATGTTGGATAGGGAACTTTCACGTGGTGCTTTTGGGATGTCTTTGGGATTAATATATCCGCCTAGTTCATTTGGCGATTTTGATGAGTTTGTTGTTCTGGCCAAGGTTTTAAAGAAACATGATGCAATATTAACCGTACATATGCGTAGCGAAAGTTCTAAAATCTTTGAAGCGTTAGAAGAGATGTTAGAGGTTGCTAAAGCTTCAAAAGTACATTTAGAAATTTCTCATCTTAAATTAATAGGAAAAGCGCAGTGGCACAGAGCGGATGAACTTTTAAATAGGATTAAGAAGGCGAGAGAAGATGGTATTAATGTAACGTGTGACCAATACCCGTATCTTGCTACATCTACCAATATAGCGGCTATGGTTCCTGGTTGGGCTCAAGATGGTGGGACAGAAGCAATGTGTAAAAGATTGCAAGTACCAGAAAAACGCCTTTTGCAAGATATAAAAGCAGAAATGGAAAGAAGAGGCGGATCAAATTGTGTCTTGGTAAATTCTACTCATGGTAAATTGCCACAATACGAAGGGCAGACACTGGATAAAATAGCTGAAGATATGGGTATAGAACCTGAGCTGGCTGTTGTAAAACTATTAGTTGCAACAAATGGTGGTGTACCGTGTGATTATTTCTGCTTGGCAGAAGATGACATGCTTAATATAATGCGAGAAAAATTTGTCTCTGTTGGTTCTGATGGTTATGCATTAACTTATGATAAAGCTTTTCTTGGAGTTAATCCTCATCCAAGAAGTTTTGGAACTTTTCCAAGATTTTTACAAACGATTAGAGAAACTGGTATTTTATCGCTTGAAGATGGAATATATAAAATTACAGGATTACCGGCAAAAGTTCTTGGCATTAAAGACAGAGGTATATTAAACGTAGGCCAAAAGGCTGATATAACTATATTTGATTATGCAAAAGTTTTAGATAAGTCGACATATATGAATTCAATGGAGAAACCAGAAGGTATTAAAGTAGTTATAATTGAAGGCAAAGTTGCCTTAAGAAATGGGGAACAAGTCGGAAGTAATATTGGAAAAGTTGTACTACATACTAAATACTAAGGAGGCAAAAAAATGTTAGGAGATTATTCGTTAATACCAAAAGAATCGTTATGGGCTTTAATTCCTATGATTGTTTACGTTATTGTTGCATTTATTCCAAAGGTACATGCAATTACATCAGCTTTTGCCGCATGCGTAGCTGGTATGATTTTAACAGCACAGAATCCAGCTATGACAGGAAAACTTATTGTAAAATCGTTAGGTTCTACTTTAGGCCTAATTGGTCTTATCATCATGTGTGGAGCTGGTTTAGGGTATGTAATGAGCCAGGCAAGAGTAAGTCATACGCTTGTGTATTGGATTGTCAAGTACATTGGTGTTAAGACGGAAAACAGAGCTATTTTGTGTGTTATTTTAACCACCACTTTAGTTTGTGGCCTGCTTGGAACATTAGCCGGTGGTTGTGCAATTGTTGCCCCAATTTTAATTCCAGTTGTAGCTGCTGCAGGATTAAAACCAGCAACAGTTGCTTGCTTGTTTCAATCATCAGGAGAAACAGGACTTATTTGGGGACCGTTTACGGGACCTACCGTTGCATTATTAGCTATTACAGGACTAAGCTATGGACGAATGATGTTGTGGGCCGCTCTTCCTTATGGACTAATTTGGCTTATTGTTATTTATTGGTGCGGTAAAAAAATTCAGAAAGATCCATCTTATGATGAAACTTATGAACTGGCTGAAGATGAAAAAAATATAATAAATATCACTCCTAATGAAAAAAGAACAACAATAGCATTCCTACTTAGTTTTATCGTACTTTTGGGATATAGCATGATTAGTCACCAGGCTGCAGCCTACACTGTTATTGTAATGGTGGTGTTGGCACTGATAATTTGTGCTTTTAGCAAAATGGGTATTTCTAATATGTTTAAAAGTTTTGCAAAAGGGATGGGAAATTTAGCTGGTACATTCTTCTTGTTTATTCTTTTGAACATGATGCTGGAATATATTAATTTTGGTCATGGCTTTGAAGCACTTGGCAAGTTAATGGTAAGTTTTGTTGGTGAAGGAAGTCGTGCAACTGTTGTTATTTTAGGAACATTGGTTGGTTCGTTTGGCATTAATGGCGGTGCAGTTGCACAATTAAAAGTAACTAATGACTTATTTGTTGAGGCATTAAAGGTTACACATGTACCGCAAGAGGTATGGGCGTTGGCACTGATTTGCGGTTCTAGAGTAACAACATCCATTTATCCTGGTTCTAATATGATTGCGCCAATGGGCCTGGCTCGTAGTGAAAGCTTAAAAGCAATGTTATTTGGCGGATGGGCTGTTTCAATGACGTCTATTGTATTTATTATAATCTGGGCACTAATTGGTATGCCAATTTTCTTCCCAGTATAATGGCACAGCCCACTTGGCAGAGGCTATTCAATTGCGCACCAGAGAGGGATAAAGAAAACAGAGGGACGCTGACAACTTTTAAAGTTGTCAGCGTCCCTCTGTTTTCTTTGGTTTAAATGATTGCTTGATTCATTGTCTTGTCTTTAGTGGATTTAAAAGTTTTGTAATAGACCGTTAATTGATAAGTAACGATTAATAACCAACCTAGCGCTGTGATATAACCGATGGCAGTAAGACCGTATTGCTGTGCGTAGATATTGGATAAGATTACACGAGAAGAAATTTGCAGGGTAGTTCCCCAAAACACTACGTTAATAAAACCAAAGCCACGGAAGAGGCCTACAAAGGAGCTGCCCATATAGCACAAAACATAGAAGGGACAAATGGCGTGAAGATAGCGAACACCTTCTGCCAGACCTGGGCCATCTTTGCCCAGAAAGAAAGTTAAACCATCCGTAGCACCTACATATAATAAGCCTGCTAAGGCAGAGCCGAAGACGCAAAGCATGAGAGAGCCTTTAAAGAAACCTTGAAAGGCTCTTTTTTCCTGATGAGCACCACTGTTTTGAGCTACGAAAACTGAAATGGCAGCTGCGCCACTGTTACCAAGAATATTAATAAAGCTTTCCAGTCTGGTGGCTGCTGCAAAGCTGGCAATCACGGCTGTGCCTAAACCATTAATTGCATTTTGAATGAGAATTTTGCCCAGATAGAGGCTGGACTGTTGCAGGGCAGTCATAGTTCCATAGGAAATGGTCTGCTTAACAAGGACTTTGTTCCAGACCATATCTATTTTGGTAAAGAGCAGTTGGGGAAGAGCACTCTTGATATAAAGATAGAAGAGCAGGCAAGCGGTGGCCTGAGTACAGATGGTGCCATAGGCAGCGCCGGTGATGCCCAGCTTAAAATACACAATGAAGAAATATGAAAAGCCATATTTTAAAATAAGACTGATAAAAAGAATAAGTGCAGAGGTTTTGGTATTGCCTACAGAACGCAAAACTGAAACGCCGTAATTGTAGAGAAAAGTGAAGATCAAACCAAGCAGAAAAATCTGCATATAGCTAACGGTAAGTGGTATCAGTGTGTCCGGTGTATTGAGTAAAACCAGGGAAGGAGTCAGGCTGACATAACCAACTAGGGATAAAAGCAGGGTAACAGCTAAGCCAAAGGATAGGGAAATAAACATTTCCTGACGGAAATAGTCCAACCTCTTAGCACCAAACTGGGCAGATAGAATAACGGAAGAGCCTACACAGATGCCGATTACGATAAAGGTAAAGAGATTTACATAGGTTTCGGCTATGCCTAGGGCCGCAAAGTTGATGGCACTGGTAAACCTGGCCAGAATAAAAGCATCTATGGTATTGTAAAGCTGCTGAATGAAATCGCAGATGATTAAGGGCATGGCAACAATTAATAATTGGCTGACAATTTTACCTTTTGTCATATCTAAGGTACCGGACATAGGATTATCTCCTTTCTTCTATTTACAACTATAACTATACCCAATAATTAAATAGTTGAAAAATGCTTATTTACGAGTTAATATATAAATATAAATTTATATTTTTAGGAAGAGGTACAATCATGACTCGGCTGGAAATCGAAGCGTTCTTAATGATCGTAAAAATGGGTAGCATTAGCCAAGCTGCGCAAAAGCTATTTATTACGCAACCGGCTTTGAGCAGAAGGGTGGCGATTTTGGAAAAGGAATTGGGCTACGAAGTTTTTATCAGAGCTAAGGGCATTCGCAAGGTGGAGCTTACTCCGGCTGGGCAGGCCTTTATTCCCATTGCAGGACGCTGGATGAGAATTTATCAGGAAGCACTTAGTCTGCAGGAGGTTAATCAACAAACGCCGCTGCGACTTGGTGCTGTAAGCAGCGTAGGCACCTATATTTTGCCAACTGTGCTGCAACAATATAAAAATAAACAGGCCAATAGCAGGCTGGAATACAGGGACTATCGTTCTAGAGAAGCCTATGCAGCCATTGAGAACGGTTCAGTGGATTTGGCTCTTATTACTGATGTTACTTATGATAAAAATGTCCAGGCTATACCCTTGTTTCAGGAGAAAATGGTTTTGCTTACCGAAAAAAATAATCCTTTGCCGAAGAATATTAAGGCAGAGGACTTAAGTGCCAGCAGCGAGGTTCGTTTGCCCTGGTATCCGGAGTATGAACTGTGGCATGATCATTTATTTGGCAGCAAGGCACAGAATTCTGTTTTCCTGGATCAGATGTATATGCTGGAATATTTTTTACTTACTGCCGGTGCTTGGGCTATTGTGCCGGTGACAGCAGCCATCTCCCTGCAAAAACGTTTGCCGGTGAAAGCAGTGGAACTAAAAAACGGACCACCGCCTCGTTTTGTTTACTGTTTATCTACCTATAAGTCTTTAGGTGCACAACAGGAATTGTTTTTTACTTTGCTAAAAAAACAGTTAAGCAAAGTAAAGGGTGTCACACTGCTAAAAGATATATTCCAGACTGGTATTAAGGAGTAAAAATGGTTTATAATATATATTGTAAGAAATTGTGTTCGTAGGGAGGCTGGCATGCTTATTCTTTTTTTAGCCTATTTTGTCATTGGTATTACCATTGGAAGCTTTCTTAATGTGTGCATTTATCGTCTGCCCGTTGGCATGTCCATTGTTTCGCCACCGTCCAGATGTGGCACCTGTGGTCATAGGCTAGGTGCGCTGGATATGATTCCTGTTCTTAGCTATTTTATGCTAGGGGGAAAATGTCGTTACTGTCATACACCATATAGTCCACGCTATGCTTTAGTGGAGCTTTTAAACGGCGTGCTTTTTGCACTGGCAGGAACTACCTATTTACCAGGAATTAATTTGTTTTTGGTTTTTGTTTTTACCGCATGTTTAATTGTTATTACCTTCATAGATTTTGATCATCAAATCATCATGAATAGGTTTGTACTTATTCTCTTGGTCTTTGGTACCTTATATGCTTATTTCTATGTGCATAATTTTTGGAGTTCATTGGTAGGAATGTTTTTTGCCGGTGGCATTATGCTGGTAATTTATTTTTTGAGCAGAGGTGGCATGGGAGAAGGGGATGTAAAGCTTTCCTTTGCCCTGGGCTTGTGGCTGGGCTGGCCTAATGCAGCGGTGTTGCTATTGCTAGCTTTTATCATGGGCGGAGTGGTTGGCGTGGCACTATTAGCCACCAAATTAAAAACTCGCAAAGATCCCATACCATTTGGTCCTTATCTATGTATAGCAGCTTATTTGACCTTGCTTTATGGGCCTTATATGATTTATCGTTATTGGCAGTTTTTTGCAACTAGATAGGCTAATCTTTGTATTTATGCTATAATAATATAGTGAAGTTTTATAGGGGGAACACAAAGATGAACATAAAAGCCCTGATAAATAGGGTACTATATCCTAAGCCGGAGCGGGTTTTGGGTATAGATATCAGAGCGGACAGAATAAAAATTGCACAATTGGACATGAAGAAGGGCAAAAAACCTGAGGTTACAGATTATGTAATCATGGATTTGCCTGAGAACCTGCGCAATAATACTTTCTTTGAAAACCCAGAGTCTATGGGGAACTTCTTAGGGGAAATTATTAATAAGCATGGTTTTTCAACTAAGGATTGTGTTTTTACCCTAGGTGGTAGAAACGCTTTTGTTAGAGGGATTACTATGCCTCCGATGTCCGAAGAAGAACTAACTCAAGCTGTGCTTTGGGATTCTGCTCAATATGTTCCTTATGAAGCAGATACTTATTATGTGGATCACGCTGTGTATGGCACTGTTGATTCTGAGGGCCAACAGCCGGTGGTCCTTGTTGCTGCGCCTAAAAACATTGTAGATGCCATCGTAAAGATTGCTGAACAAGTTGAACTAAATATTTTGGAAATAGTTATTGATGTCTTAGCTATGTATAAGCTTATCGGCGATGAGATGCAGAATTTCATTCTTCTGGAATTTGGCCGCACTTATTCTTTGATGACGATTTTCCAAAAAGGTGCACCGGTGGCACAACGTAGTATTCCCGGTGGCACTATTAGTTTTGCTAAAATAGTTGCTGAGAAGATGAATGTTAGCATTGCCGAAGCTATCGAAATTTTAAGCACGGAAAATTTGCTCAATAGCGATGCCGTAGAAAATAAGACTGTTCACGATGCTTTGATTGTGGAAGCTGAGAATATAGTTAGAGAATGCAGAAGAACAACTGAATATTATATCCTCAATAGAAAAGACGCATCCTTTAGTAATCTGGTAATGTGCAGCAATGATATTGTTATACCTGGGCTTATTGCTGTCATGAATGAAAGAATAGATATGAAGGCTATCTACTTTAATGTTCTGGAAAAGATTTATTTTGATTCCAAATTTGAAAAAAAGAAAGTAGAACAGAATGCACCTTCTCTGGCTGTTGCTATTGGCGCAGCTCTTATGGGAGGTGACGAGCATGATTAAGATTAACATGTTGCCACCTGACAAACGGAAACAGGGTTTTCCAATTAACAAGGTGCTTTTAATTATTTCCTATTTTATTTTAGGTGCGACTCTGCTGGTGTGGGCAGTAAGCTTGGCTTTGTTTAAATATAATGAAGCAAAAGTTACTAAGGTGGAAGGTGAGCTTGCTAAGCTAACTGTTTGGCAGCAACGCTTTGATCTTAATCAAGCTCAAAACCTGGATATTACCAGAAGAGGTAAACTGGTTAGCGATTTTTCCAAGCAAAGAGTTGTGTGGAGCGAGCTGCTGGGCGACTTAGGCAATGTAACTCCTTATGGTTGCTGGTTGACTAAGATTTCGCAAAATGCTCAGAAGCCGGAAAATGTTTCCATAGAAGGTAGTGCCTTAAAGTTAGATCAGGTACTTGGCTTCGTGCATAATTTACAACTTGATCCTCAAGTGGATTCTGTAGTATTAGATAGTACTGATCAAAAAACCTTGAATCAAGCCAAAGTAGTTAGTTTTAAAATAACCATGACTAAAAGGGTGGCTGGGAAAGATGTTAAAAAATCTAAACCCTGATATTACTGACAACATGAAATATATTATAGGCCTTTTTGCAGTGATTCTTCTTGCCATTATCTGCATTATCTTTCTTATTGTTCCTTTGAACAGAGATAGAAATGCTTTAGTAAATAAATTGACAGAAGAAAATAAAAGGCTGGCTGTGCTGCAAACTTTTGCCGGACAAAATCAGAATTACGATGCTCTGGTAAAAATTCAAAACATGAAGGTCGCAGCAGCTCATAAAAAAATTCCTGATACAGTCAGTGTAGAGGAACTATTAAATGAATATAATAAAATTGCCGAAGCAACAGGCGTACAACTTTTAGGCGTTGCGCCCGGTAAGGCAACTAAAGGTGCCAATGTTTTTTCCTTGCCTATTAATGTAAGCTTGCAGGGTGATTATTTTAAGCTGATTACTTTTTTGCAACAGGTGGAGAATGGTGATCGGTTTGTCACCGTGCAGAGTGCAGAATATGGTGCTCAGGCATTGGGTGCAGATCTTAAAATGAAAGCTAGCTTTGTTGTCTATGCCTTGAAGAAAGTAGAAGGGGCACCGATGGATACCAATAAGAAAAATGATGCTGCAGCTGCTAAACAAAGTGTGGCACAACGTGATGCTGCGGTGAAGCAAGCACTGAAATAAAAATGGACATAAAAAAATACTGATGGGTGAGAGCCCATCAGTATTTTTTTAAATTATTTCTTTACAACTTTTTTAGCGGGTTTTTTTGCTACTTTTTTAGGAGCTGCTTTTTTAGGAGCTGCTTTCTTAGGAGCAGCTTTTTTAACGGTCTTCTTAACTGCCTTCTTAGCGGTAGTCTTCTTTGCTACTTTTTTAGGAGCGGCTTTTTTAGGAGCAGCTTTCTTTACTGCTTTTTTAGCAGTAGTTTTCTTTGCAACTTTCTTTACTGCTTTTTTAGGAGCAGCTTTCTTCTCAACTTTTTTTGCAGCAGTTTTCTTTACAGGCATTTTTTTGACCTCCTTAAAATTGGGCACTTACATAAATAATTGCAAGCAAATCATCGACGCCCTTATCTTCGTACATTATAACACATTTTTGGTGTGGTGCAAGATAATTTCAGCATATTTCCGTTTTTTTCTCGTCAGAAAAAAATAAAAATGCACATGAGAAAAAAATTTCTAACGAAAAATTTTTGATAAAATTTTGCTGATGTTCAACACAAAAAATGAAAAAATAAAAATCTAAATCATGTTTTTGTTTTTAAAAAATGCTGTGAAAAAAATAGTCTAAAAATATTTTTTTCAAAATTAAAAAGCTCCTAAAATAATCTATTTGACAGCAAAAATTCTTTAGTGTATAATTACCTTCGTTGAAACATTCCCCGATAGCTCAATCGGTAGAGCACTCGGCTGTTAACCGAGTTGTTGTAAGTTCGAGTCTTACTCGGGGAGCCATTGAAATTTTGCCGGACCTTGGTCCGGCTTTTTTAGCATAAAAAAGGGTTTTGTGCTAAAATACATGTAGAGGTATTACTTAGATAGAGGTGTTAGCATGTGTAACTTAATTAAGGTAGACAAAGATAAATGCGTTAAGTGTGGAATTTGCGCTAAGGTTTGCCCTAGCTGTATTATAGAGATGGGTCCTGAAGGACCATATGCAATTAGTGAGTTGTCCTGCATGTCTTGCGGTCATTGCGTGTCTGTTTGTCCTCATGGTGCATTAATTAATTCTCGTTGTCCTTACGAAGAAACAGATCCTATTCCCATGGCAACCTTGGATAGCAAAACTGCTATGAACTTTTTGCGGATGAGAAGATCAATTCGTAATTTCAAACCTGACTTGGTTCCAGAAGAAAAGATCAGGCAATTGTTAGATGCTGCTAGATATGCTCCAACCGCAGCTAATTCTCAAGGTCTGTATTATGTTGTTATTTCTGATAAAGAAAAAATCAGACAGGTTGCAGATATAACTGCTCAATGGATGGAAGAAGAGATTGCAGCTAATTCTCCTCGCAAAAGATATTTTGTGAAGGTGTTGCAAATATATAGAGAAAGAAAAGTTGATATCATTGCCAGAAATGCTAATCAAATGATTTTTGCTTTAGTAAGACGATTGAATACGACTGGCATTAGCAATTGCGAGCAAGCTTTTGCTTATGCAGAGTTGTTTGCTCCTACTATTGGATTAGGCACAACGATTATGGGGTTCGTGCAAACTTGTGCTCAGGAGAATTACCAGCCGTTACGTGATTTCTTGCAAGTGCCTATTAAGCAAAACGTCGTAGGCTGTATGCTCGTAGGTTATCCTAAATACAAGTATCAGCGTTTAGTAGATAGACAACATTTAAAAGTAGAGTTCAGATAAAAAACTGGAAGTGCATAAGCACTTCCAGTTTTTTTGTTTGCTTTATGCCTGTAGGTTTTATTTGCCTAAGGAAACCATTAAAAAGCCGTAGGCGCCACGGTTTCCGAGGCAATAAAACTACAGGCGCTTTTCATCGAGCCAAACTGAAACCGTCCCCAAATGGTCTCACTTTAATTTTGCTAATATGTTAAAATAGAAGTGTATTGAATGGAGGTAGAAGATGAATACCTTATATACTTTGCCCTTAGGCGAAACCAAACGCTATGACTTTATTCAAGAAGCCGGCCGCTATCCATATGGTCAGGCTCTTATTGTAGTGCCAGGTAAATATTTTAGATGGGAAGTTAATAAAGCAGGAACAGCTCGTTCTGCTATCATTGATTATCTGCCCAATGAAATCTTACGTATTAATAATCAGGAAGGGAACTTCATCCGTATTTCCAGAGCTGCTCAAGAAATGCTACTGGAGCAAATCCTGCTGGAGCTGGAAGCAGCAGGCAAGCTAACCTACTTTGCTCAGCTGGTAGATAAGAGTGGCTTTACCAAAACCTTTGCTTCCTTTTTAAGTGAGCTAGCCAGAGGTGGCGTAACTACAGAACAACTTACTACTGCTTTGTCCAGCTGGGGCAGATGTGGCAGCTTAGCTCAAAAAGATATGGAAGTGGCGCTTATTTACGCCGTCTATAGTGAGCGCATTAAAAATAGTACCTATTATGATGTGGATGGTTTGTATCGTTTAGCTATTGCTCTCTTGGATAAGGGCAAAGCAAAATTGCCTTGGCAGAAATTATATTTTACGGAATTCTATCAATTCAATAGTCTGCAATTAGAACTTATCAAAAGCTTAAGCAAGTATTGTGATATTGCTGTAGGCTTATTTTATGACAAGACTAAGCCTGCCTTGGCAGAAGCAACCAGAGAGGCCTATGAAGATTTGCAAAGCCTAGGCTTTACGGAAGTAAAAGAAAAGACTACGGTACACAGAGAACAGGATCTACAACAACTTATGGACAATTGGCATGGCTCAAGTAATGACTTGATCATTGCCAAGCATGTGCAGGTTAGGGAAACCTATAGCTTGGATGCAGAAATGCGGCTGGTCTTAAGCAAGATTAAAGATTTGCTTTTAGCCGGCGTTAAACAGGAAGAAATTATTTGTCTGGTTCGTCACTTAGATGACTATAATGGCTTTTCTGATTTGTTTACCGAGTATGGCATACCAACTACCTTGGCGAAAGTAACTAATTTTAGCGGACAGCTTTTGCCGGATTTTCTTACCAGATTATTTAACACCGGTCTTAATCCTCAGGATGTGGAGACTTGGCAAAAGCTTTTAGCTCATCCTTTGTGTAAGCAGCTATATGGCTTGGATAATGAAAGCTTGGAAGAAAGTTACAATGATAATTTTTTTGCTACTCCTCAGGCGCTGTTAAAGTATGCTAAGCAAGAGTGTGAGGGTGAGAAGCTCTCTGACCTTGATGCTTTGGTACGTTCTTTGGGTAAAAAACATACACCACAGGAATATAAGGAAGAAATTTTGGCAGCACTACAGAATTGGAATTTGTTAAAGCTGTGGGGCGATAGCTTTAGCAAGGATGAACTTACCTTGTCTGAGCTGAAGGTTATGGCAGCCAGCAGTAAGGCTGTGGAAGATTTGTTGCAAGCCTTCCTATTATCCTTTGAACAAAGCGGTCAAAGTGAAACGAAAATAACTTTAGGTGACTTTTTAGATTTCTGGCAGGAGCAAAGTAAGGAAATCTTACTGCCGGTTACTGAAGAAAAGACCAAGGGTGTTTTGGTAGCAGAAATTGCCAACATGCAAGGCGTTACCTTTCCCTATGTGTTCATTCTAGGCATGAGGGAAGGTGTTTTCCCCAGTGTTAAGCAAGAGAACTGGATTTATAACGATGTGGAACGGGAAGAATTATTTAGGGCAGGTGGTGTGCCACTAAAGATTTCCCGGGTTGCCATGGATCAAGAGCGCTATTTCTTTGCAGCAGCTTTGGCTATTGCTACCAAGGAACTAAATTTAAGCTATTTTGCCGATGATGCGGCAGGCGCTTCTTCTTATCTGGAAAATTTCAAGAGCTATTTTGATACAGACAGCTTGCCGGTGGAGAAATGGTCAGAGAACATAGCCAATTGTGCCAGTGAGCAGGCTCTTCTTAAATTGTTGGCGCTCCAAGCAGATAATTGTAAGCCTCACGATGAAGCGTGGGCAGAATCCTACTGGGGCAGAGATTTTAGAAGTAAAGGCAGCTTAGATACCAGTCGTTGGAGTGCAGGCAGTTCCTATAATGGTAATATTGACAGAGCGAGCACCTATCGTGAATTTAGTGCTTCTGCCTTAGATCAATATCTGGATTGTCCCTTTGCCTATATGGCAGGAAGAGTCTGGAATACTGAACCATGGCAAGTGAAAACAGCAGAGGTGGAACCAACAACCAGAGGTGATTTGTTCCATAATACGGTAGCGAAGTTCTTAGCACGTTATCAGCAAAAAAATCTTAATAATTTTAAGCAAGAAGTTTTGCAGCAACAGCTGGCTGATGATTTTAACAGTATTTACGCTAAGTTTATGTCTCAAGGAAAAATAATTGACTCTTCCTTTGCGGCTTATGAGAAGGATGACATGTTGCAGGCTTTGGAAAATTGGCTGCACATGGAAAGAGAGTATCAAGCCCAGGAAGAATTTGAGTTGCTACCTTATGCTTTTGAGCAAGCTTTTGGTAGAAACGTTGAAGGTTCCTGGCCAGCCTTGCAGCTGGAAGTAAATGACGAGATAATTAAATTCTCGGGACAAATAGATAGAATTGATTTTGATGGTACTCGTTATATGATTACAGATTACAAAACAGGCGGTTATCCAACTGGCACTGCTTTGAAAGCAGGACAGGCTTTGCAGCTGCCCTTATATGTGTTGGCCCTGGAACAGAACATGGAGACTACCGGGGAAAATATTCTGGGAGCAGGGTATTATTCTTTTAAAGAAGGTAAGAGAAAGAATGGTACTTGGCAAACAGCAGTGAAGGAAAAGTTGCCTTGGCTGTATAGATCCAGGGCACCGGAAATGTCAGAGGTTTTGTCTGTAGCCAGAAACAGTATAGATAATTGTGTGCAGCAGATTAAAATAGGAATGTTTCCTGCCGCACCGTTAAACCAAAAATGTAACGCCTATTGTCCTTATCAGGATATTTGTCGTTATCGCTTAAGCGTGGTAAATCAGGAAGCAGGTGACGACGATGAGTGAGTTAAAATTACAACCTAATAAGGCCCAGGAACAAGCCACTACCACTTTAGATAAGAATATAGCGTTGGCAGCAGGGGCAGGCTCGGGTAAAACCAGAGTGCTGGTTAATCGTTTTCTGGAAATAGTAGATAAAGAAAAAGCTAATAGCGATAATATTCTGGCGATTACCTTTACCAGAAAAGCAGCTAAGGAAATGCGGGAAAGATTAAGAAAAGCTTTCCTGGCTAAGGGGCACACCGCCCAAGGACCGGAGCGGGAAAAATGGCAAAAGCAATTAGTGCTGCTGGATAGGGCACAGATTACTACCATTGATGGTTTTTGCAATAAGGTACTAAGGGAAAACCCGGTGGAGGCTCAGGTAGATCCTAATTTTGTGGTACGGGCTGAATATGAGCTGGAGGAATTTAAGGCTCAGACCATTGCTGATTATATGGAAAAAGGCTTGCAGGATGGTCAGCAAGATTTTCTTGATCTTGTTTATAATTATGGACCGACTAAGTTCAGAACAGCCTTAAGCGATTTTGAAGCTATTTTGCCGGAGCTGTTAAAGCTAAAGGATTTTACGACACCCTATCAACAACTACCCAGCAAGGAAGTTGCTTTAGCAGATGAGGCAAAAGCTTGCTTTGCAGCCTTGCAGGAAGCAGCGGAGAAGGCCGGCACCAAAACAAGAATGGCCATTGTGGAGCTGGGTAAGCAGGAAGCAGAATTTAATAGCTTGCTAGCTGCTAAGGAATATGAAAAACTGTGGGATTTATGCAGCAGTGTTTCTGCCTTAGGTAAGGTTAAGGAAGAGGTCAAGAATCTACAGGCAGCTATTGGGGCTTTGCTGCAATGCACCTATGATCAAACGGGCCTCGTCTTTGCCAAGGCTTGGCAAAATGTGCTTACTGATTTTCAAGCCTATTACCTTAAAGCTTTAGAGGCTGCAGAATATTATAGCTTTAGCTATATTTCTGCTAAGGCAGTAGAGCTGCTGGAGAAATATCCTCATATTTTGCTCAAATACAGAAATAAATACAGTTTCATCATGGTAGATGAATTTCAGGATACCAACGAGGAACAAAAGAAATTAGTTTATTTGTTAGCCGGTGGTTCTGCCACTGCTTTACAAGACAATAAATTGTTCATCGTAGGTGATGCCAAGCAATCTATTTATCGTTTTAGAGGCGCAGATGTCAGCGTTTTCAAAGAAGTGCGTGATGCTATTGCAGCTTCTCAAGGTCTTAATATCATCATGTCAGATAATTATCGTTCTACGCCGCAAATTATGGGCGCCTGCAACTACCTCTTTAGAGATTTGCTGGGGTCTGATGTTTCTGCCGATGTTTCTGCTCAGGACCTCAAGGCTAATCAGCCGGATGGACCTAAGCCTAAGATGGTAGTGGTTTTAAACGAAGCCAAGAATACCTATCCGGCCAAGCTGGCGGAAGCTCGCTGCATTGCTAAAGAAATCAAGAATTTAGTGGAAGGCGATACCAGCTTAACCTACTCTGATGTAGCCATTCTGGTGCCTGTCATTAATGTAGCAGAGCGGTTTGGAGCGGCACTGGCTCAGGAGGGTGTAGCCTCCTGCATTACTGATGGCAAGGGCTTCTATGAAAAACAAGAAATAATTGACTGTCTGAATTTATTTACCTTTGCCCTTAATACCAAGAAGTCTATGGAGCTATCCGGTATTTTGCGTTCACCCTATCTAGGCGTTAATGATGTTATCTTGTCTGATTTGTTTGAGCAAAGTCAGGAGCAAAGCTTGTGGGAAACTTTGCAGCAAAGTAAAGATCCTGTCATCTTGGCTTGTGTGACCAAGCTAAAGCAAATAGTGCAGGTTGTGCACAGCTTGTCCTTAACAGAGGCCTGGGATGCTTTCTATGCCGTCTTTCAAGTGGAAACACGCTTGCTTAGTCAGGCTCAGGGAGCAGAAAAACTGGCAAATGTAGATAAGCTGAGAAAAATGGCCGTAGATTATGCCCTGCAAGAGGGTGGTTCTTTAGAGGACTTTTTGCAGAGACTGAATCTGTTGCGCCAAATTAATGCCAGAGAGCAAGCTGCTACAGTAGTACAAAGTAAGGATGCAGTGAATATCATGACCATTCATAAGTCTAAGGGACTGGAATTCCCAGTGGTCTGCCTGCCATCCTTGCAGGTAAGGGATGCTAATGATGCAGCACCTTTCCGTTTCATCAGCACCATGGGATTAGGCCTGAAGGTACCTGATAGCGCCGGTAACTGGCAGGAAACCACTGTTTATAAGGCTGTAAAAGAAGAAAATACCAAATTAGAAAGAGCAGAAAAGATTCGTCAGCTTTATGTGGCCATGACCAGAGCCGAAAAGTATCTTATTATGTCTACGGTGAAAAACATTAAGGCCAATGCCAAGGAAAAGGATCATGAAAACTGGTTTGATTCTTTAGAGAGAGTCTTCACTCATTCGGAAAACGAGACACTGGTGCAATGGCAGGAAATAAATTATGAAGAGATTCCGCCTAGCTCAGGCCTTGCTATTCGTGAGGATGTTAGTGAGGTACCATCTGCTACTTATGCCAGAATTAAGCCCTTGGTACAAGAGGATTTGTTTGCGGATTTAACCTTTAGTGCCAGCGCGTTACAAGAATATGACAGCTGTCCCAGAAAATTTTTCTATAGCTTCGTAGGCAGAATGCCAGGCGTGGAGGAAGAAAAAATTGGCAGTCATAAATATCCTGTTTCTCCCCAAAGGTTAGGACTGGTAGTACACAAGACCTTGGAGCTCTATCGAGAATTTCCTCAAGAAGAGGCTCTGACCAGAGCCGTTAAAGACCAGGAGCTTTCTGACAGCGAGCAAAAGGTCATGACAGCTGTGGCTCAGGAACTATTGGCTAAATATTGCAGCAGTGCTATCTATAAGGAAATTGCCGATGTTGACCAGGAAGCAGAAAAAGCTTTTAGCCTGCCCTTACTCAAAGTGCAAGGCCAGGAGCTGGTATTTACCGGCAGCATGGACCGGCTGCTTCATTATAAGGATGGGACCTTAGGTATAGTGGATTTTAAGACAGGCCATCCACCGGTAAACGGTGAAGAAAAACAGGGGTATACCAGACAGCTGGTTATTTATGCTTTGGCAGCGGAAAAAATCTTAGGCCAAAAGGTAACAAAGGCTCAGCTGCATTTTCTGCAAAATAATGCAGCCTGGATCTTGCCGGCCAACAGGCAAGAGGAAGAGGACAAGCTGCAAAGGCTCATGCTGGAAATTTTGCAGAAAAAAAGTGAGCAGGACTTTGCAGTCCAGCCCACCAGTTGTGAATTTTGTCCTTATGCCTATTTCTGTAAAAAACGTTAATCTAAAGTAAGTGATTCTCCGGGTGCTACCACAAAGACTTTAGCTACGCCATCTTTTTCTACGGCAGCTTTAAAGGCTTGCGGATCTTGGGCTATTTTAGGCCAAGTATTGTAGTGCACGGGAATCACTTTTTTTACGCCCAAAAGCTGAACAGCTAAGCGGGCATCCTCCGGTCCCATGGTAAAGGTGTTGCCAATGGGGAGCACGGCATAATCAATTTTTTCTAATTTAGCTAATAAGCTCATATCGCCAAAAATACAGGTATCACCGGCAAAATAGACCGTAGTTCCGTAAAAATCTACAATAAAACCGCAGGCATGGCCTCCGGCAATACCGCTGCCATGGAAGGCCGGGGTAACACGAACCTTGCCAAAGGGGAAGGGCAGAACGCCACCTAAGTGCATGGGGAAAGCCTTTACCCCTGCCTGAGCAGCTGCATTAGCAACCTCGGCAGTAGAAATAAAGGTAGCATTGTTGTTTTTGGCAATGGCATAGGCTGAGCCCAGATGATCGCCATGGTTGTGAGTAACCAGCACATGGGACACCTTAATATCCTCAGCTTTTACGCCGGTAGGGTTGCCGTCTAAATAAGGATCAAAAATTATAGCGTCCTTTTCAGTGGTTAACATAAAGCAAGAATGATGAATATATTTAAACTGAACCATATTTGTAGCCTCCTCTAAAATCTACTTACATTATAATATAAATTTTTAGCACTGCCAAATTCTTTACAAGTTGTGTCAAATAAAGTACAATTCATATGTTAAATAAATAAAGAAAGGGTTGCTCAAATGAACCTCTATTTAGTTACTATTATTATTTTTGCAGTACTGCTAGTTACCATTGGTTATTTAATAGGTAAGCATGTGCATGGTGCTGCAGATTTTTTTGTAGGTGATCGCAGTTTTTCCTGGTTCTTGCTGTTCATAACTTTAATAGCTGCCAATATTGGAGCAGGCTCTACTGTAGGCGTTACAGGACTTGCTTATAAGTTTGGTGTGTCCAGCTGGTGGTGGATTGGTTGCAGTGGTTTAGGTTCTTTGATTCTTGCCTATGTGATTGGTCCTAAGGTTTGGAAAATCGCTAAGGAACGTAATCTCTTTACCATGGGCGATTACTTGGACTATAGATATGCACCGGCCTTTCGTGCGGTTACTTCCACCATGATGGCCATTGGTACTTTGGCTTTATTCTCCGGCCAATTAATTGGTATTGCCTGGATCTTAAACGTAGTGGCAGGTATTGATAAGCTGTACGGCATTATCATTGGTGCCATTGTTGTTACTGTTTATTTTTCCGCCGGTGGTATTCGTTCTGCTGCCATCGTTAATATTCTGGAGGTTGCTGTTATTTTACTAGGCTTTATCATTGCTACTCCTTATTGCTTGTCTTATGTAGGTGGCTGGAATGGTCTTACAGCAGCTGCTGCTCAAAGTATTGGAGATGGAGCTAAAACAGCCAACTTTTTTGCTTGGGATGGCATTGGTTATACTGCTATCATAGGCTACTTTCTGATGCTTACCCCGGCTTTTTGTATTTCTCCCGGCTTGGTAGGTAAGGTTTATACAGCTAAAGATGAACGTGCCGTAAAAATTGGCACGCTGCTTAATGGTATTGTACAGTTACTGTTTGCTTTTCTTCCTATGTTGATTGGTATGTGTGCCTATGCAGCTTTTCCTAATTTAAGCAATCAGGAGCTGGCACTGCCTACGGCCATGAAAAACATGATGCCTTTTGGCATTGCAGCTTTTGCTTTGTCTGCGATTTTTGCTGCTGAGGTAAGTACTGCTGATACAGTTCTTTATATGCTGGCCACTTCCTTGTCCAAGGATTTGTACAAAACCTTCTTTAATAAGGGAGCTAGTGATGAACAACTGCTATCCTTCTCTAGAAAAATTACGGTGGTGTGTGGTGTGTTAGGCATTATCGTGGCGCACTTCATGGCTAATATCATTACTGCCTTGTCTATTTTCTATTCCTTAATGACCGTTTCTCTGGCTGCACCTTTTATCTTTGGCTTATTCAGTACAAGAGCTTCAGCCAAAGGTGCCTTCTGCTCCGCAGGCATTGGCGTCTTAGTTACCATTGCCTTGCAATTTGGCAACAAGGGCAGAGGTCCTTGGATTCTAAATGCTACTTCTACCGGTATCATTGTTGCTTTTGTCATCATGTTAGCAAGTCTGTACTTATTTCCTAGAAGAAAGAAGACGCAGTAATGAAAAAATGTCTTGCCTTAACTCTGCTTCTTAGTCTGACTCTCTGCAGTACCATGGGAGAGGCAGTTCCCAAAAAGAATATTGGTCCTGAGCCCATCGTTATTTCGGCCCGCGGCGTGAATAAGGCTCTCCTTGATCTGGAAAGTCCGGAAAAAAGACGAGAAGCTGCTAGTCAGAATAAGGTAGTCACAGATCCTAACTTAAAAATCTTGGCAGATATCCTACTGGACAAAGAAAAAATCTGGCATTTAAACAACAACTACAAAGAAGTTGTTATTCAAGGCCAGGCTTTAGCTACCAGAGATCAAGCCAGGGCGCTCCTGGAAGCCTATAATCGGAAATTGCCGATAGATGCTACACCTGCGGAAATGGTGGAGCTGTATTATGAAGAAGCAGCCAGTGAAAACATAAAATGGGATATTGCCTTTTGCCAGGCTCTTTTGGAAACAGGCTTCTTTACCTTTGGTGGTACGGTAGTTCCTGAGCAAAATAATTTTTGCGGATTAGGTACTACCAGTGCAACAGTAAGAGGAGCCTATTTTTTAACGCCTCGCTACGGCGTTAGAGCTCATATCCAGCATTTACTGGCTTATTGTTCACCGACCTTGCCTAAGACGCAAATCATTGATCCACGCTATTATCTGGTTTATAACCAAAAGAAGAGGGACGGTTTCTTTACCAGATGGTATCAATTAAATGGCAAGTGGGCTACCGGCAGTGATTATTCTGAAAAAATTTTAAACCTATACAAGCAAATGCTTAATATCGTTGCTGTTTATCCAGCCAAGTAAAAGTATGTGATGAGGTGAGTTTATGCATATCGTTTTAGTGGAACCGGAAATACCGGGTAATACCGGTAATATTGCCAGATTGTGTGCTGCCACAGGAACCCATTTGCATCTGGTGCGTCCTTTTGGCTTTACCATTAATGATAAATATCTGAAAAGAGCAGGGCTGGATTATTGGAATTTGCTGGATGTGCATTATTATGATTCTGTTTATGAAGTGTTAGCTAAATATCCGGACAGTCCCAAGTTTTTGTTGACCTCTCATGCTCATAAATCTTATTTTAGTGTTAAGTATGGACCTGAGTCCTTACTGATTTTGGGCAGAGAGACCAAAGGTCTGCCAGAAAAATTTCGCAATGAATTTCCTGAGGACTGTGTAAGAATTCCCATGATTAAGGAAGCCAGATGCCTGAATTTGGCTAACTCTGCAGCTATTGTGCTTTATGAAGCTTTGCGGCAAAATAATTTTGATCAGGAATCGGGTGCTATTTAATATTTTATCTTTTTCTCTATTTAGGGTAAAATAGATATGGTGCAGATAGATGAAAAGAGGAAGAAAATGGAAAGAAATAAATTGTCTTTGCGCTTGGAAATAGGGGCTTTGCTGACCATCATTTATGCTTTTTTGGAGCTTATTTCCAATCAATATATGTTTATTCCCGGTGTAGTCGGACTACGTCTTATGAATGCTTTGCCTATTGGCTACGGGCTTTTGTTTGGTAGGGTAGGAGCTTGTGCTTGTGCCCTGGGTACCATTTTTGGTCAGGCCAGTCATTTGGATGCCATGACCATTGGTTCTTCGCTGGGAGCTTTTGGTGCTGCCTATGTTCCCTTTAGAATCTGGCAGGGCCTGAGAAGTGACAGAGAGCCGGAAATTGTTTTAGCTGATGTCAGAACAGGTATTATGTTTGCTGTTTTGGCTGTTTGTGCGGCTGTACCTCCCGCCGTATTTATCGCTGTTTTTGCTGATAAACTGGAATTGTCACCCTTCGTTCAGACCTATGGCATAGTATTGTTGCAAGCTGTTTTGGCTTCTGTGGTTGTAGGCGGTTTGCTATATAAAGTAATTTCTCCCCGTTTTCTTATCGGTATTAATCATGACCTGTGGCTTTTGATTAAAGATGAAAAAACAGCTACCAGACGGCTGAGCATAGCATTACTGAGGATTACAATTACTGCTATGTGTGTTGGTATGCTTTTTGTGGCAGTTATGTCTGCTGAATTTAATCAGGATGTTATTATTTATACCATGGCTATTTTAGGGGTAGCTGTTTTAACCCTGGCTAATTGGTAAAATCTTCTGTGAGGCCTTAGTATGACGTCTTTAACTTTGTTGATTCAGATAACCTTGTTAATTGCCTTTGCCTGGGCTACAGTGGTAACGCTGATAGGCTTATGGCATGGCAAAACAACTGTAAATATCATAGCAAAGCCTAGCCGCTTTGCTATTCTTATATGCGCTCATAACGAGGAAGCTGTCATTGCCAAGCTTTTGACCAGCCTGGTGCAGCAAAATTATCCCATGGAGTATTATAAGATTTTTCTCTTTGCTGATCATTGTACAGATGCTACAGCAACTATCGGTGCTAAGTTTCCCGGCGTCATTGTTTACGAAAGACAGGACGGTCCCCGTAGTGGTAAAGGGGCAGTACTTAACTGGGGCTTGAACCGAATTAAAGAGAAGTATGGACCACTTTTTGATAACGTGGTAGTTTTTGATGCAGATAATGTGGCTACGCCGGATTTTCTTCTTCATATGAACGAAAGCTTTGTCGGTGGAGCAAAACTAGTAATGGGTGACAGGCTGGCTCTTAATCCCTATGCTTCTACCATTAGTGGCTGGTACACCTTGTATTGGCAGACCGTGGATGTTCTTTATTGTCAGCCCAGAAGTAACCTGGGCATGTCGGCTATTTTATCCGGCACAGGTTTTGGTTTTGCCTATGACTTAATCAAGGAGACCGGCTGGCAAACCTCTAGCATTACGGAGGACATTGAGTTTTCCATGCAACAAAATTTAAAAGGTGTTTATGCAGTTTATCAGGAAAAAGCTTACTTCTATGATGAGCAGCCTACGGATCTGCACACTTTAATTTCCCAGCTCCGCAGATGGTGTACCGGTAATTACCAAATCTTTTATAGTTATTTTAAAGTTTGGCTGCAATGCTTTCTTAAGAAACCTACCATGAAGCTGTTGGATAATGCCATTCCCATGGCTTTGTGCTGTGTATTTGGTTTGTATCTGCTGCTTAGCGTGGCCTGGGTGTTTTATAATGCCACCCGTGGCATTAATCCCTTTGGCCTGAGAGATATTATCTGGTGGGGAGGTCTTTATGGCCTAAGCATTATCATTGGCGTACTGGCTACAATTTATGGTAAATTTTCCTTTTCCAAGATGTTACCCAGTATCTTAACCTCCGGCCTATATTGCATCATCTTTTCCTTAATTGCGGTGTGGTCCATTTTTATCCCAGTAAAGGGCTGGCAACCTATCAAACATAAGGGTTAGGTGGTATAATTATCAAGAGGTGATAAGTATGAAACTATTAGCATCCTTGTTAACATTTTTATTTCTCACTTTTAGCTCTTTACCCATAGTCGGTGCAGCCTCCAACATTAATAGTGCAGGCTACTACAAGGGTATTTTCCTGGGTGGTAAGGTAAAAATCGTGGAATATAATGCCGATATTAAAGTTAAGGTTGTGACCAGCTTCCCGGATTTGAAGGTAAAGGTTGTGGATGCCTTCCCGGATAAGGCAGGAGAATGGCAATTTGTAGAGTACGGAGAGGACTTTACGGTACAATTCGTTAATAGCTTTCCGGACATAAAAATTAAATATGTTTCTTCTTTCCCCGGTGTGGCCTAAAGAAGCTGTTTTGTGGAGCATATTTTATTTTGGCTTTAATCGTAGTGTATAAAATAAGTTAAGTATGTGCCTGTAAGTTTTAAACTGATATTATCTTATATTAATTTCCTAAATATTGACGTCCTGTTGTTGGCATGCTAGCATGAGCTTAAGCACGAGACGTCTATTATTAACACTCGCCTCTACTTGTATAACCAAATTTATTTGATGTTAATTTTTAGTCTCTGCTTTTGTGCAGAGACTATTTTTTTTAAACGCTTTATGATTAACAGGGTAACTTTAATCGTAATTGTGCGGATAATTGACAGAAACCTTTGAGGCTAAATTTACCAATATTTTCAATAGTGCGCTTTCAAATATTGGATAAAAAATATTTGATAGGACAAATTGAAAAAACAGAACAGAAAAGGAACATTGGCCTATGGAATTTTGAGCTTTACGGAAGGAGTATTAGTTTTGTTAAAAAGATTTTGGAAAGAAGAAGATAGGATAAAGAGATTGTTTCTAGTTAACTTTTTCCTTTGCTTTATTACATTTTTATTTGTTCCCATTGGATCAATGTATATGAGAGACAGCATGCAGCTTACTATTACTCAGATAGGTTTTTTGCTAGGCATTCCGTCGATAATATGTTGCTTTTTCGGCAGTTTATCATTTTTTGCTTATAGAATTTTGGGAACATATAAAAGTCTCATGCTAGCCTTTTTCTTAGATATAATTGTATATATAGCTTTGCTTTATAAGGGCAGCTTTAATTTTATAATTATATTTTTCGTCTTAAAAGGTATTAGCAGTTGCATCTCTATACCAATTTTCAAAAATTTATATATTAATGCTTTAAATAACCAGGATAATAGACAGGTTGTATTTAAAATTAACTATATTTTAATTTGTACTGCAGCTGTTTTTGCGCCTTATGTTTCTAGAACAATTTATCCGCTTTCCCCAAAAGTGGTTTTTCTGCTTATAATTAGTTTGATATTTCTTAGTTCATTTTTTGTCACATGTCTCAAAAATTTCATAGAAAAAATTGAGGTGAAGAAAAAAGAAATAAATGCTTTAGCACTTATACTACAGAAAAAATCATATGCAATTTTTTTAGGTGGTTGTATAGGTGTTTTGTCCGTATTTTCACAATTTGAAGGAACGTTTATATTAACACTGAAAAAGGATGCCTTAAATATTTTTTCTGAATTGCTTATACTTAATTCAGTATTTGGTATAGTCATCCAGCTCATAAACATAAAGTTTTTCAAAAAAATCTCTGCTTTTAATTCAATTTTGCTAGGTTGTTTATTTTTTGCTTTAGCATATTGCAACTTTATGCTTTTTCCGGGAGAATATCCTTATTTGCTTGTATATATTGTCTTATTTACCTTAGGAGAAACATTTGTATTGCCTAATATTGATATTTTTGTAACTGAGATCTCTAACAGAGAAAATAGGATACTTATCTATTCCTTGCTGGAATTTAAGCGTTTTGGCTTTTTTTTGGGACCATTTGTTTCCGGTTTTATTATGCAAAGAATTTCTGTTAATTTTATGTTCCTTTTCTTTGGTTCTTTAAGCCTGGTTTCAGCATTTGTGTTCTCCGTATTTAAGAAAAGATTAGCCCTGGAAGGTAGCCTATAGGGACTTGTAGATAGATAAACAAAAGAAGATAGCAAGCGGACATTGACTAATGTCCGCTTCTTGTTTAATAGGCTAATTTTTAGTATAATTATACGATATGAAGTTTAAACAAATTAGCTTAGAGGTATGTATGAACAAAACTTATCACATTCTTAATTATGGCTGCCAAATGAATGAAAGTGATGCAGAACATTTTGCAGGCCAGTTAGCAGATTTAGGTTATCAATATGCAGATGATTTTCATGATGCCAGTGTTATTTTAATTAATACCTGTTGCGTCAGAGAAGGTGCAGAAAAGAAAATATATGGCAAAATAGGGGAGCTGAAGGCCATTAAGGCAGCAGATCCTTCTAAAATTGTTTGTGTAACCGGTTGTATGGCCCAAAAAGACGGAGACAAAATTCTGAAAACCTATCCTCAGGTGGATCTGATTATCGGCACGTCCTATGTTAATAATTTTAGTGCCATCTTAGAAGGTTTTAAGGCTAACCGTCAGACCCAAAACCATGTTTATGCCAATTTGGACCAGGCTCCTGATGAATTTGAAGGACACTTTGTGAGAAAAAGCAGTTTTTCTGCCTGGGTGCCTATCATGTATGGTTGCAATAACTTTTGCACCTACTGTATCGTGCCTTATGTACGGGGCAGGGAGCGGAGCAGAAGTAAGGAAAGTATTCTGGCAGAAATTACAAAGGCAGTGGCAGAGGGCTACAAGGAATTTACTCTTCTGGGCCAGAATGTTAATTCCTATGGCAAGGATTTAGGACTTACCTATGCTTTTAGTGACTTGCTGAGGGCTGTTGATGCTATTCCCGGCGTGGAGAGAATTCGCTATATGACCAGTCACCCCAGGGATATGCAAGAGGATTTGATTAAAACAGTGGCAGAGAGTAAGCATATTTGCAAGCATTTTCATATTCCTGTGCAATCCGGCAGTACCCGTATCATTAAAGCCATGAACAGAAGTATTTCCAGAGAAGCTTATTTAAAGCTGGTTAAGCTTATCAGGTCCTATGTGCCTGATGCTGTTATTACTACAGATTTAATCGTAGGCTTTCCCGGCGAGACTGAGGAGGATTTTCAGGATACCTTAAAATTATTAGAGGAAGTAGATTACGATGTAGCCTATACCTTTATTTATTCCAAGCGGTCCGGCACACCGGCAGCAAGTATGCCTGACCAAGTGCCGGTAGCAGTGAAGAAGGAAAGATTAAGAAAACTGATGGATGTGCAAAATGTTCACAGCTTAGGCAGAAATAAACGCTTGGTAGGCAAGACCTTAGAGGTATTGGTAGAAGGTCCCAGCCATAATAATCCGCAAGTGTGTAGTGGCAGAACTGATGGTAACAAATTAGTACTATGGCCACTGGGCAATAAGCAGTACGAAATTGGCAGCAAGGTAAAGGTGCATATTGACAGAGCACAAACCTGGCTGCTGAAAGGAAGCGTCATAGAATGACTACAGCCTATACACCGATGGTGCAACAATATTTAAAAATCAAAGAGGCTCATGCTGATGAGCTGCTCTTTTTCCGCCTCGGTGATTTCTATGAATTATTTTTTGAGGATGCCACCACGGCTTCCCGAGAATTGAATATTACCTTAACAGGCAGAGCAGGTGGCCTGGAAGACAGAATACCCATGTGCGGAGTGCCTTATCATGCCGTAGATGGTTATATTGCCAAGCTGCTAAAAAAAGGTTATAGGATTGCTATCTGCGACCAGATGGAGGATCCCAAAGCTGCAGTAGGCATTGTGAAGAGAGAAGTAACTAAAATAATCACTCCCGGTACAGTGCTTAGCGATGCAGTACTGGAGGATAAGCATAACCAGTATTTGGCTTGTCTGGAAGAAGAGGGCGAGGAGCTGTGTGCTGCCTTTGCCGATATTTCAACAGGCGAATGTGCCTGGTATGTAGCCGGAGGTACCAGCCGTACTGAGTTTGTACTGGATCAGTTATTTAGATTGCAGCCTGCTGAGTTAATTGCAGTAGGTGCTATTAGCGGCTGGGAGAAAATTAGTATGTCTCTTGGACAGAAGCTGCCGGAATGTGTTACCGGCAAATTCTCTCCGGATAAAGATGTAAATTATTTTGCGCAGCATTTTAAAGATGAAGCAAGTCAGCAGATAGATGCCTTGGTGCACAACACCGTAGAAGCTATGCTGCAATATATTCATGTGAACGTGAAGGCTGATTTAGCTCAGCTCAACAGCCTGAAAGAAATTTCTACAGAAGATGTGATGAATTTGGATGCTACTGCTATCCGCAATCTGGAAATACTAAAAAACATGCGGGATGGCAATAAGCATGGCAGCTTGTTAGGTGTGTTGGATTATACCAAGACTGCTATGGGTGGCAGACGCTTGAGACAATGGCTGGAAGCACCGCTGTTGTCCATTCCTAAAATTACAAATCGTCAGAATGCCGTTGGTACATTGGTTAATGATGTGAAATTAAGAACAACGCTGGAAGAAAATCTGGAGGGTGTAACAGACCTGGAAAGAATTCTTTCCCGTATTGAAGTAGGCTCTGCTAATGCTAGAGATTTGGTGGCACTGCGCAGTGCCCTACGTGTGTTGCCTGGATTAAAGCAGGCTTTAGAACCACTAGGCCCGGGACTTTTAACCCAGCTTAATCAGGATATTGATTTGCATCAGGATATTCTTGCTACCTTGGAAGCCGGCATTGTGGATGATCCTCCCTTTACGGTAAGAGAGGGCGGCATGATTCGCCAAGGCTTTGATATGGAGCTGGATGAGCTTCATGACATTGCTCACAATAATAAAGAATGGATGCAGAACTTTGAGCTGAAAATCAAAGAGCGTACCGGTATTAAAACCTTAAAGGTTGGCTTCAACAAGGTTTTTGGTTATTACATTGAAGTGTCCAAGGGTGCGGTAGCTCAGGTTCCTGATGACTTTATCCGCAAGCAGACCTTGGTTAACGCTGAAAGATATATTGTTCCTGAGCTGAAGGAATTTGAAAATAAAATTCTTAGTGCCAAGGAAAAAATTGAACAACTGGAATATTATCTCTTTAATAAAATTCGTCAGGAAATCAGAGAGCATATTCCCGGCATGCAAAAAACTGCCAGAGCCATTGGTAATTTGGATGTGCTATATAGCTTGGCCATGGCTGCCTTTAAGGGCGGGTACATTTGTCCTGAGCTAAATGGAAAGGAAGAAATCAGCATTAAAGACGGTCGTCATCCTGTGGTGGAAAAGATTTTGGAAAGAGAAATCTTTGTGCCTAATGATGCCCACTTAAATAGCACGGATGAAAGATTAATTATTTTAACCGGTCCCAATATGGCCGGCAAATCTACCTACATGCGTCAGGTAGCTCTCTTAACTCTCTTAACTCAGATTGGTTCTTTTATTCCTGCCAGAGAAGCCAGCATTTGTCCTGTAGACAGAATCTTTACCAGAGTTGGTGCCAGCGATGACTTGGCTACAGGCCAAAGTACTTTCATGGTGGAAATGAATGAGGTAGCTAATATTTTAAAATATGCTACCAAACGCAGCCTGATTATTCTGGATGAAGTAGGCAGAGGTACCAGTACCTATGATGGTATGAGTATTGCCCGTGCAGTGGTGGAATTTATTAATGAGAAGATTAAGGCTAAAACCTTATTTGCCACTCACTATCATGAATTGATTGAACTGGAAAATATCATGCCCGGGGTAAAGAACTACTCTGTGGCTGTAAAAGAAAAAGGCAACGAGGTAGTATTCCTACGTCGTATTGTGCCGGGTGGCACGGACCGCAGCTATGGTATCCATGTAGCTGAGCTGGCCGGACTGCCTAAGAAGGTTGTAGATAGGGCCGAGGATTTGCTGAAGGAATATGATACCGGTAAGCCTACTGTGGTAGTGACAGCACCACCTCAGGAACCGGAACAGGAAATGTCCTTGTTTGGCAATGCCTTGGCAGACCGTTTAAAGAAACTGGATATTATGACTATGACTCCTTTGGAAGCTATTAACGAGCTGTATAACCTTCAGGAAGAAGCCAAGAAAGAAGGAGGCAAAAATTGATGGGTGCAGATATAAAATTATTAGATCAAAATACTGCCAATCAAATTGCCGCCGGTGAAGTTGTCGAAAAACCTGCCTCTGTGGTAAAGGAACTGGTAGAAAATTCTTTGGATGCAGGTGCTACCAATGTAGAGGTTGCTATTTATGAAGGTGGTACGGAGTTTATCAGAGTACGCGATAACGGCTCCGGCATGAATGAGGCTAACGCCAAATTAGCTGTACTTCGTCATGCCACCAGTAAGATAAGAACGGCAGAAGATTTGCTATCTCTGCACACCTTAGGGTTTAGAGGAGAAGCACTGCCCAGTATTGCTTCCGTTTCTAAGTTTTCCCTGATAACCAGGCCGGAGGGCGCAGAGTTTGCCACCGCTATTACCATGGATGGAGACAGTAGGCCAGAGGTAGGTTCAGCCGGTGGTAGTATAGGCACTACTGTTACTGTGCAGGACTTATTCTTTAATGTGCCGGCCCGTCGCAAATTCTTGCGGACCATTAATACAGAAGGCAGATACATTAACGACATCATCAGCAAGCTGGCTTTGTCCCGTCCAGATGTGCACTTTACTTTGCTGAATAACGATAAAGAGGTTATTAACACACCGGGTAATGGAGATTTACTGGACGTGATAGGCGCTCTCTATGGCAAGAATGTGGTGAAGGAAACTTTGCCTGTCTCCTATAGGGATGAACAGGTAACCATTGCCGGGTATATTGGCAAGCCAACCTTGCTGAAGGGTAATCGTCAATGGCAAACAGTCTTTGTTAACGGCAGAACTATTAACAATAGAATGGTAAGCAAGGCTATCGACCATGCTTATCAGTCTCAGATTCCTAAAGCCGGGTTTCCCTTTGCTGTTTTAAACATTCAGCTGGATCCTAATACTATTGATATTAATGTGCATCCTCAAAAAAGTGAAATCAAGTTTGGAGATGAAGGGGCAGTCTACAGAGCAGTATTCCGTGCTTTAAGCGATGCCCTGACTAAACCCTTGCAAGGAGAAGTTGCTCAGGCTGAGCCGGTATTAGGCGCAACACAGGGACAACAGGCTGGCTTTACTCGGCCAAGTAGTTATCAAGGTACTCAGCAAGGCCACAGCAGCTATGAGCCTCACCAGGAACAAATCTGGAAATCCAGCGAGAACCCGGTGCAGCCCTTAACTGATATTCTCTCTGCTCAGCGGGTGACAAATCCGGCAGGTACCGAAGATATTTGTGTAACTGATCCTACCTCCGGCGTTGCTACCATTTGGCCCTTAGGCCAGGTAGGCAAAACCTTTATCATCGCGCAATCTGAAACAGCTTTGTATCTGATTGACCAACACGCTGCCCATGAGCGGATTATGTACGATAGGTTTATTCGCAAGGAAGAAAAAGTTCCTGTACAGGAATTCTTAGTACCTATTTTTGTTGATGTTTCCAAAGATCAGATTAGCCTGGTAGAAGAGAATCGCCAGACCTTTCTCAGCTTAGGTGTTGATGTAGAACCGGCAGGAGAAACAGTAGTACGTGTTTCTGCGTTGCCTGCTGACGTAGATAATAATTCAGCAGAAGCTTTCATTCATGATATTTTAAAATATTTGGAGGAAGGCAAGAACATTACTCCCCGTGATTTGAGAGAAGAACTGCTCCACTATGCAGCCTGCCACAGCGCCATTCGCGCCGGCGAGGTGCTGACCATCAGACAGATGCGTCAGGTCATCATGGAGCTGCTCAATACAGAACATCCCTATACTTGCCCACATGGCAGGCCATGTATGGTAGAAGTAAGCATGGATGAATTATTTAAAATGTTTAAGAGGACTTAAGATGAAATTTGTAGTAAGCAGAGGTTTAAACACTAATACAGCTTTAACTAATATTGCTCAGAAATGGGCGGACCTGTTGGAAACCAGCTATGTGGAACGTACCTGGTATCCTAATTTAGAAGACATGTTAAAAGGTGAAGAGGCAGATGGTATTCTCATTGCTACCATGGAAGGACCTCAAATCTTTACCAGTGAAGGACTTTTGAAATATCATCCCGGCATGGCTGTGCTGAGAGCTCGCAAACTGGAAGCGGGAGAAACAGATAATTTTATTACCGCCTGTGGTTTAAAGCCTGGCATGAAGATACTGGACTGCACCTTAGGATTAGGCGGTGATGCTGCCATAGCTTCTTTGGTAGTCGGTAAAACCGGTAAGGTAGAAGCACTGGAGGCTTCTAAGCCTTTGTGGCTTTTAACAGCGGCAGGCCTGGCCACCTATCAATGTGATGATCCCTTGCTTACTGCGGCTCTGCGGCGTATTTCTACGCAGAGAGCAGAGGCCGGTATTTATCTCCGCTCCTTGGAGAAGAATTGCTTTGATGTAGTATATTTTGACCCTATGTTTAAAAGACCCATTAAAGCGTCTTCCGGTATGCAGCCTTTACGACCGGTTGCCTACAAGGAACCTTTAACCAGGGAAGTCTTGGAAGAAGCCTTAAGAGTTGCTCCTCTGGTAGTAGTGAAGGAGCATTCTTATAAGGTATTAAAAGATTTAGGCTTTACAGAAATACAAGGAACCAAAACCGGTAGTATTAATTACGGTATTCTCAGGAGGGACAATGACTGCAAAGAGAAAAATAGTGGTAATCCTAGGACCCACTGCCACCGGCAAAAGTAAATGCGGTATTCTATTGGCCAAAAAAATCGGCGGAGAAATTATTTCCGGGGATTCCATGCTGGTGTATAAGGACATGAACATTGCCACAGCCAAGCCTTCCACTGCCGAGCTGCAAACAGTGCCTCACCATTTAATTGATATACTGCCTCCCGATGCTTCCTTTAACGTGGTGGATTTCAAAACCAAGGCTGCTGAGCTTATTGAAGAAATCAGCCAAAGAGGAAAAATGCCCATCATCGTGGGAGGGACAGGGCTATATTTAAAGGCCCTTTTGGAAAATTATCAATTTGCCCAAACCCAAGCACAAAAAGAGTTACGTTCCTCGCTGGAAGCACTAGCCAAGAAAGAAGGTAAGGAGGCTCTTTATGCTCGTCTTACCCAAATTGATCCCCAGGCTGCAGCTGAGCTGAAGGGAAATGATAGCAGACGCTTGATTAGGGCTATAGAAGTAGCTACGGAAGGGGAAACTGTTTCTCAGACTAAGGCCTCGGAAAGCCCTTATGATGCAGTGGTTTTTGGCTTAAATATGGATAGACCGGTTTTGTATGATAGAATTAATGCCAGGGTAGATGAAATGGTGCAAGCCGGCATCTTCGAGGAAACGAAGCAGCTGGTAGAGCAGGGCGTACCTTCTTATGCCCAAAGCATGACAAGCATTGGCTATAAACAAATTCTGAAATTTATGGCAGGGGATTACACTAAGGAAGAATGTATTAATAAAATCAAGCAGGCTACCAGAAATTTTGCTAAGCGGCAAATTACCTGGTATAAGCAAATGCCTTACATCCACTGGTTCCAAATTACCCCGACGGAAGACTATGAAAAGCTTGTGAACACCATGGTCAACTACTTGAATAAAAACTAGGTATGTTATACGATTAACATGACAATAAATATAATTATGAGGTGATAATGATGGCATCACAACCCAATGTAAGTAAACAAATTAATTTGCAGGATACTTTTCTTAACAAGGTAAGAAAGGAAAATGTACCCATTCTGGTTTATTTGGTCAATGGTTTCCAAATCCGTGGTACAGTTGTAGGTTTTGATAATTTTACTGTTATTCTGGAAGTAGAAAATAAGCAACAGATGATTTATAAACATGCTATTTCTACTATTACTACTGTAGAAAATATTAAAATCATGATTCCCGATAAGAAGGACTAAAGCAGGAGGGCAAGATGGAACAGGACATTCAACTATTCTTGGAATATTTAACAGTTGAATTAGGCCTGGCTGAAAATACCAGGGTATCCTACGCTACGGATCTTAGATTGTTTGCCCAATGGGTCAACAAAACTACCAAGGCCATTAAGCGTCAGGATATCATTACCTATATCACTTCCTTGAAAAAGGAAAGATATGCGCCTACTTCCATCGCTCGTAAGCTGGCAGCCTTGAAAGCCTTCTTCCGTTTCATGACTGTGGAGGGTTATTTAGAGGTTGATCCGGCAGAGGTAGTAGAGGCAGGCAACAAGGGAACTATTTTGCCTAAGGTGTTAAGCCCCAGGGAAGTAGATATGCTTTTGGCTGCTCCGGATCTTTCTACCAAAGAAGGCTACAGGGACAGAACTATGCTGGAGGTGCTTTATGCTACCGGCATGAGAGTGTCAGAGCTTTTAACCTTGCCGATTTCCGAGGTTAATTTGTCCATGAAATATGTTATTGCTTATGGCAAAGGCTCCAAGGAAAGAATCGTGCCCATTGGGCATTATGCGGTAAACTATTTAAAGAAGTATTTAGCTGTAGTACGTCCGGCCTTGATTAAAGGCAAACCTGCTTCTCCCATCTTGTTTTTATCCATGTGGGGCAGGCCTATGACCAGACAAAGATTTTGGCAGATCATTAAAGGCTATGGACACAAAGCAGGTATTCATAAGGAATTAACACCACATATTCTGCGACATTCTTTTGCCACACATATGTTGGATAATGGGGCTGATTTGAGAACTGTACAAGAGTTATTAGGTCATGCTGATATATCAACAACGCAAATTTATACTCATCTTACTAATAACAGACTAAAGAGCATTTACGAAAAAGCTCACCCCAGAGCTTAATTAAGGAGTAACTAATGGTTCGGAAGAAAGCAAGAAAGGGTAATACCAAAGGTAAAACACTTAGCATCATTATGGTTTTAGCGGTTATTACCTTTGTGTCTTCGCTAGGTTTCTACCTAGCGTCCCGCCAAGCACCGAATAGTGAGCCTAAATCCTTGAAGGAGATTGTAAACAGTATTGTTCCTTCTGTGAAAAAGGCGGTAGTAGGTGTTGAGGACATTAACTTAAGACAGAAATCCATGGATAATCAGAGAGCCATGGATAGTATTTTGATGCAGCAGAGCCAATGGCAGTTATCCGACGATGGCCGCAAGGATATGAAGGAAGCCAGAACTGATGCAGCAGGAGAAATTACCTGGACACAGAGAAAGCTGTTGATTGGCATTCCCTATGACAACAGCTTGCAAAAGGCTGCGGCCTGGGTAACAGAGAAAGCTGAAGCGAATGGGTTTAAGGTCATAGACCAAAGCGTGGTAAATTATATTGATGAAAATGCCATTGCCTTAAGTATTGCCATGGTTGCTAAAGTTGGCAAAGGTGAAAAGCAGCTGGTCTTTGATGAAGCCATTATTTTTAATGGTGACCAAACGAATGAAAAGAGTATGCTGATTGTTAAAGAGAACAAGGAGAAAGCAAAGAAGGCAGGCAAGAAGTATACCGGCAAGATGGCGGTAGTAGTAGACGACTGTGGCTATGATTTAGGTCCGGTACGCGCTTTAAGCAGATTGCCTATTGAAATGTCCTTCGCTGTTATTCCTTTTAAGACCAATAGTTCTGCTGCTTTGCAGATAATCAGGCAAAACGATCAGACAGCTATGCTTCACCTGCCTATGGAGCCAGCCGGTGAGGAAAGCTCTGAATCCCGCTATATCAAAGTAGGTATGAGCAAGGCTGAATTGGAAAAGCTGACTACTGACGCTATTAAGAGCCTGCCCGGTGTTAAGGGTGTTAATAATCACCAGGGTTCTAAGGCCACTACTGATTACAGCACTATGCAAGCTGTGCTGGGAACAATTAAGAAGCAGGGTTTGTTCTTCTTGGATAGCAGAACAAGTTCTGATTCGTTAGCAGAAAAATTAGCAGGCCAAATGGGTATTAAAACCGGTCGCAACAATAGATATCTGGATAACAGTAGCAGTGTAGGAGATATTAAGGCAGAAATTCTGGCAGCTGCAGCTACAGCTGATAAGAATGGCTCCGTAATTGTTATCTGTCACGCCAGACCAGCTACGGCCCAAGCCTGGGAAGAAATATACAAACAACTAAAAGATGGAGGCATTAAGTTTGTGCCTGTATCTGAATTGCTTATTTAAGAAGGAGGCGTTAATATGTTTAGTACTATGTTTTTAATGACCATCATGACTTTGCTGATGGTGTTTATTGGTAATTATTTTGGCGGAGAGCAGGGTATGCTGATTATGCTGGTCATTTCCTGTGTCTCTAATTTCATTATGTATTGGAACAGCGACAAAATGGCTCTTGCCCAGTATCAGGCCACACAAGTTGATGCTAATACTGCTCCTGAGCTTTATGGTATTGTTCAGAAGCTGGCAGAGCGGGGTGGCTTGCCCATGCCCAGAGTTTATATCGTTAACAGTGCAGTTCCCAATGCCTTTGCCACCGGCCGTAATCCGGAGCACGCTGCGGTTTGTGTAACCAGCGGTATCATGAAAATCTTATCTCCGGAAGAAATTTCCGGCGTGTTGGGACATGAATTAAGCCACGTTAAGCACGGTGATATTCTTCTTAGTTCCGTAGTTGCTTCCATGGCAGGTGTTATTTCCATGATGTCCCGTTTTGGCATGTATGCAGGCACTGGCAGACGTGACAATGAAAACAGAAGTCCTATTGCAGGACTGTTGATGCTGATTTTAGCTCCTTTGGCAGCTATGCTTATTCAACTGGCGATTTCTCGTTCCAGAGAATATATGGCAGACTATTCCGGTGGAATTTTGTGTGGCAATCCTGATTACTTAGCATCAGCTTTGGATAAGATTGATGCTATTGCTACCCAAAGAACCTTGCCCAATGCTTCACCTTCTACAGCTCATATGTTTATCGTTTCTCCTTTTAGCGCTCAGGATGCCAAGGCTTTGTTCAGCACCCATCCGGCTACTGAGGATAGAATAAAGAAATTGCAAGAAGAGTCTGAGGAAATGCGTGCAGGCAAAAAATTAGAATATAAATAACATTACCCAAAAGGAGGCAATATTATGAAGATCGTAGTTTTAGTAAAACAAGTACCTGCTATCTCCGAGCTTCAGCTGGACCCTGTAACTCACAACTTAGTAAGAACAGGCGCACCGGCTATGATGAACCCGGTAGATAAGCATGCTATTGAAGCAGCACTGGCTCTTAAAGATGCTACCGGCGGTGGTACTGTCACCATTCTTACCATGGGTAGCGAATCTGCTGCTGAAATTATGAGAGAAGGCATTGCCCTTGGAGCAAATGATGGCTTTCTGATTAATGATCCTGCGGTAAAAGGTTCTGATACCTTGGCAACCGGCAAGGTCTTGGCTAAAGCCATTGAGAAGGTAGGCCAGGTTGATGTAGTAATTACCGGCAGACAATCTGCTGATGGTGATACAGGACAAATTCCGCCTGCTGTAGCGGAACATCTGGGTATGAACCTCTTGTCCTATGTGCAGGACTTAACCTTTGCTAATAATACGCTAAAGGCTGTGAGAAAGAATCTAGGCGGGGAAGAGACTGTTGAAGCACCTTTGCCCTGCGTTGTTTCTGTGATGGAAACCAGCAACACAGTAAGAACTCCTAGCTTGAGAGGCAAAATGAATGCCAAGAAGTTTGTGTTCCCTGTCTGGTCCATTGCTGATATTGGTCTAAAACCTGAAGATGTTGGTGCTAGTGGTTCTGCTACCAAAGTAACGGAATTGTTCATGCCTGAAGTACACGAGCAAGGCGTTATTGTTAAAGGCGCAGACGAAGCTGCTGCTGTAAAAGAGCTTGCCTCTATCTTACGCAGCAAGAAAGTTATATAGGGGGTGCTCATATGACTAACATGGGAAATGTTTGGGTATATGTAGAAGTAAAAAATGGCAAGCCCTCTGAGCTGAGCCTGGAACTATTAGGCAAAGGCAGACAACTGGCTGACAGCAAAAAGGTACAACTGGTAGGTCTGTTGATTGGTAATAGCTTGGCAGAGGCTGCTAAGGATGTTATTGGTTATGGTGCTGATGAAGCAGTTTGCGTAGAGAATGCTGCTTTCACATCTTTTGACGGCAAGCTTTATACCAAAGCAGTAGAAGCCATGCTGAAAAAATATAATTCTAATGTGATGCTCATTGGCGGTAGCGTAAATGGCAGAGAATTAGGCGGTCGTTTGTCAGCAGCCATGAATATTGGCTTGGTGGCAGATTGCATTGATTGCAGCTATGCTTCTGAAGATGATGCTGTGACCTGGATCAGACCAGCGTACACCGGTAAGCTGTTCGTAAAGATTTTGACCACTACTCGTCCTCAACTGGCAACCATTAGCGGTAAGATTTTCCACGGCAACGCTTTTGATGCGGCTCGTACCGGTAAGGTAACTCAAGAAGCTTTAACGATTGCTGATCTTGCTCCTACACAAAAGGTAGTTAGCTTTGTAGCAGATGCAGATGTTAAGGAAGTTTCTAAAGACTTGACGATAGAAAATGCCAAGGTAGTAGTTGGTGCCGGCCGTGGTGTTGGTACCCAAGATGGTATGAAACAAGTTCAGGCTATGGCCAAGGCAATTGGTGCCGGTTTTGGTACTTCCAAGCCTTTGGTTGATGAGGGCTGGGCTCCACATGATTGGCAGGTAGGTATTACCGGCAAGCAAATTGCTCCTGATATTTACATTGCTTTAGGTATTTCCGGTTCTATTCAGCATCAGCTTGGTATTAAAGAGGCTAAGCTGGTTATTGCAGTGAATACTGATCCGGAGGCGCCTATTTTTAAGAGGGCTAACTATGGCATCGTTGGTGATTTGTTCAAAGCGCTTCCAATGCTACAAGAAGAATTCAAGAAGAGGTAATATTCGATTGTAATAAAAAAGCTCAGTTGTATGTCTTCACGACAACAACTGAGCTTTTTTTATTTATTGCTGCTTGACGGCTCGCAGTTTATTGCCTCGGAAACCGTGGCGCCTAACGGCTCTTTAATGGTTTCCTTAGGCAAATAAACCTGCTCGCCTAGTTGCGAAGTTAGCCATTGTGAGCCGTATTAGTTACTTTTTTAGATTATTTCTTGACTTCTAAATAGGGTAGTGGTAAATTGAAAATGAAAGAAGCACGAATTAAGTACGCATATGCGAACTTAAAAACGGAGGAGGTAAGTTAAGCATGCGAACCGTTGATAGAGCTTTAGATATCATGGAACTATTAGCCAAGACCGGCAAACCAATGACTCAAGTGGAAATCTGTCAGGCCTTAAATATGCCTAAGAGTAGCGTTCATGATCTTATGCATACTTTGTTGGAACGTGATTTTATTACGTATGATAATGAACAATTTAAAACTTTTAAGCTGGCTTTGCATGTTTTTGAAATAGGTATGACGGTTATCGAAAACCGCAATATGGTGGCAGTGGCGCGACCTTATTTAGTGGAACTACACAAAAACGTACGTGAAACAGTTTTCTTGGCTGTAGAGAACCGTAATAATATTGTTTATGTTGATTGCGCCGAAGAACGTGGCGTTATGGGTGGTTATATTAATCTAGGCGGTACCAGGCCAATGTATTGCAGTGGTTTAGGCAAGGCTATTTTGTCTGCATATAATGATCCTAAGAAAGTGCAGTCCATTCTGGCTTCCGGGCCACCTATGAAAACCTTTACGGAAAATACCATTACTACGGTTACAGGTCTTTTGAAAGAGTTGGAACTGACCAGAAAGCGCGGCTATGCCATAGATAACCGGGAAGTAGAGCCGGATACTTATTGTGTGGCAGCTCCTATTTACGATCGTTACAATGAACCTATTTGTGCAATTAGTATTGCTTCTGTTTTTACCAGAATGACTCCGGCTAAAATTAAAAAGTGCGGGTCTTTGGTTAATCAGACAGCCTTAGCAATTTCTAAACAGATGGGCTATAGAAAAGCAACTTTATATTAGATGTATTTGAAACAGTTAGGTTTAAAGAAAGGAGATAAATATGGACATTCGTTATTCTACTAATCCACGTGATTTTAAGAGGTACACTACGGAGGAGACAAGAAAGGAGTTCTTGGTTGAGCATTTATTTCAAGCTGACAAGGTACAGGTTACTTATTCTCATGTAGACAGAATGGTGGTTTTTGGCTGCATGCCGGTTCAAGAAACTGTTCCCTTGGAAAAAGATATTGATGTTTGGGGTAACTTTGGTACCAAATTTATTTTGGAACGTCGTGAAATTGGTATTTTCAATGTGGGTGGTGCCGGCACTATTACTGCTGATGGTAAGGATTACAAGCTTGGGCACAAGGATTGCTTATATATTACCATGGGTACTCAAAAGGTAACCTTTAAGAGCGACAATCCCCAGGAACCTGCTAAGTACTACATGGTTTCAGCTCCTGCTCATAAACCCTGCAAGACTACACTTTTAACCTTGGCTGATGCTAAGAAGGTACCTTGTGGAGCTATGGAAACAGCTAATGATCGTGTTATCAATCAATTTATTCATCCTGACGTTTTGGAGACCTGCCAGCTTTCTATGGGCATGACTGCTTTAAAACCAGGTAGTGTTTGGAACACCATGCCTGCCCATACTCACGAGCGTCGCATGGAGGTATATTTCTATTTTGATATTCCCAAAGGAAATGTTGTTTTCCATTTCATGGGACAACCACAGGAAACCAGACATATAGTAATGCACAATGAAGAGGCTGTCATTGGACCTTCCTGGAGTATTCATGCGGGAGCCGGTACTTCCAACTATACCTTTATCTGGGCTATGGGTGGCGAGAATAAAGCTTTCACAGACATGGACAATATTGCTAATGAAGATTTGAAATAATAAGGAGCATACAAAGTCATGGATTATTTAAAGCAATTTTCTTTAGAAGGGCGCGTTGCACTTGTAACAGGAGCTGCCTACGGTATAGGTTTTGCTATTGCTACGGCACTGGCTAAGGCCGGCGCTAAGATTGCTTTCAACTGTCGTGGACAGGAGCATATGGACAAAGCTTTGGCAGCATATAAGGCAGAGGGTATTGAGGCCAAGGGCTATATCAGCGATGTAACCGATGAGAAGCAGGTACAAAAGCTGGTAGCAGATATTGAAAAAGATTTAGGCGTTATTGATATTTTGGTTAACAATGCCGGTATTATCAAACGTATACCTATGTGCGAGATGAAGGTAGAAGAGTTTCGTCAGGTAGTGGACATTGATTTGAATGCGCCTTTCATCGTAGCTAAGGCGGTTATACCGGGCATGATCAAAAAAGGTCATGGCAAGATCATCAATATCTGTTCCATGATGAGCGAGCTGGGTAGAGAGACTGTTTCTGCTTATGCTGCTGCTAAGGGTGGATTAAAGATGCTGACTCGTAATATTGCTTCTGAGTATGGTGCAGCCAATATTCAATGCAATGGTATCGGACCTGGCTACATTGCTACACCACAAACAGCTCCTTTGCGTACACCGGGCAATCCTTTTAATTCATTTATTTTGGCTAAGACACCTGCTAATCGTTGGGGTACGCCTGAGGATTTGCAGGGTCCGGCTGTTTTCTTAGCCAGCGATGCTTCTAATTTTGTAAATGGTCATATTCTCTATGTAGATGGTGGTATTCTTGCTTATATTGGCAAGCAGCCTTAAATAGAGATGCTAGTAAAAAATATAACCTCTTGCCGCAAGGCAGGAGGTTATTTTTTTTATTAACTATGTATTCGCAATTTATTGTCTCGGGCGTCTGGTGCCATGCGGCCGGCTTTAAGGACAGAACTTATTTTTGGCCGGTCCTCGGCAAGGCCGCCCTCTGACAATAAATCTGCTCATTATACTGCGAATATAATTTCTTTAGCAATTTCCTGTGTACACATATTTTAATTTTTTGCGTGCTACGTCGGCCAGGTCATAAATAGTTTTCACCGGTGTTGGTGGGTGATTCTCCCATTCAAAGCGTGGGAAAAAGCGGCTGACATGGAGGGGAATATCAGAAGATAGCTTAGCAATCCAGCTGCTTAGTTCTTCCATAGCTGCTACACTATCGTTTTCACTGGGCACAATTAAAACCGTCAGCTCCACATGAGAATGGGGAACTACTGCGGTGATGAAGTCTTGTACCATGGCCAGATTGCCTTGCAGCTTGGCATAATATTCCTGGGTGATGCCCTTTAGGTCGATGTTATAGGCATCCACAATGCCGTTTAAGGCGTTGGCAATTTCTAAAGAAGCAGTGCCATTGGTTACCACTACGTTTTTTAGTCCTGCTGCGTGAACTAATTTGCCTGTATCTACAATATACTCATAGCAGATCAGGGGTTCGTTATAGGTATAAGCTACACCGATATTGCCTTGGGGTTTTAATTCCAGGGCTTTTTTTACGATATCGGCCGGGGCAAAATAATCCAGCTTATAGGTATCTTTATCGGCCATGCTGATTTCTGAGTTCTGGCAAAAGGGGCAGTGTAGGTTACAGCCAAAGCTGCCTAAGGAGAGTACGCCGGTACCTGGATAAAATCTATTTAAGGGTTTTTTCTCAATAGGGTCAAAGGCCAGAGAGGTTAAGAGGCCATAATTGATTGGTTTAATAATGCCGTTAATGTTTTGTCTGGCACGGCAGAAGCCGATTTGTTTTTCCTCTAAATTACAATGGTGATGACAAACGTTGCATACTGTCATAATTTCACCTCACTAACTAGGCTCACTAAACAGGCGAGCAGGTTTAATTGCCAAAGGGCACCATTACATGACTACAGGTGCCCGTGGCAATAAACTGCGAGCCGTATTACTTTACAATTGTTCGCAATTTATTGTCTCGGAAACCGTGGCGCCTAACGGCTTTTTAATGGTTTCCTCTGACAATAAATATGCTCACATAAACTGCGAGCCATATTATTTGTGCCAATTTTATTTATGTCTTATTACTTCGAAGCGTTGCAGCTTAATATTTTTTTCATAGGGAGCAAGGCCTGCTTTTTCACAAGCAATGCTTACTTGCTGCTCAATACTGTCTACGCCTTCCAAATTAGGCAGCAATAGACCACGACGACCACCCTTGTTGACAATGACACCGTAACGTTTTACATCTAACTGCTCGGGAGAGCCAATGTCTTCAATGGGACCTAATACATCAACGCTATACACCAAATCAGACAGCTCATCAGGACGGACTGCAGAGAAACGAGGATCCTGACTGGCAGCACTGATGGCATTGCCGATGATTTCGGCAGCAATATTTTCTCGCACAGGACCAATAGTACCAATGCAGCCCCGCAATTGACCATGTTCTTTCAAAGATACGAAAGTACCGGCACGGTTGGTAAGCATTTCATTGGGCACGCTGACAGGAATGGAAATCTTCTCGCCTGTACTGACGAAAGCTTCAATAGTTGCTCTGGCTAGTTGTACATAAGGATCTTCCTTGGCTTTGCGCTGAGCCAATTGGTCAGCACGGATTTTGGCATAAGCCTGGGCAAAATGCCTCTTGTCATCAGTGCCTGTAGGCGTGAAAGCACAAACACCATAGCCAACGCCAAAGGGACCTTCATAGGAAAGCTTTTCAGCTTGTACAGCCAGACCATCCAAGGCTCCGGCCATGATGACGAAGGAACGATGACCGCATTCTGCAGCCTGCTCACAAAAATCTTCCGGGAAGGCAAAAAGTTCGTCAAAAGCGCCACGACTCATCACGTCCATGATGCGCTTATCATATTCAGGACCATGAGAATCAAAGCCATAGGGGCCATCTTCCTTCAGCTTATGAGAAAGATCACCGCTGCCAATGAAGACTACCCTGCGGTTTAATTTATTAGCAGCCGCTGCCAGCATTTGACCAAGCTCATAATGCCTGAGCAAGCTTTCTCCGGAAAGCCCGATGCGGACTAATTGATAGTCTGTATAGAGCTTGTTGAGAAAATAGAGGGGAATCATGGTGGCGTGATCAAGCTGCGCATCACGTTCGCCCATGGTGCCGGCGGGGAAGTGTTTAGCAATAGCCTCAGCTTCAATTTCTTCTACTAATTGCTGGTCATAGCTTGCAGCAATTTTTACCTGTGGTGCATTGAAGCGGGCAAAATCTCCTCTGGCACGGACGCCGGGAGAAATGTGAAAATAATCCATATATAAAATAGTATGGGGAGAAGTCAAAAGAATTGTGTCTGGTTTAAGCTCGGCAATACGACGAGCCACTTCTTGGTATGCACTAGTGGTAGCACTAATGCGCGCCTCTTCGCCACGACCAACTTCCGGCAGGATAATAGGTGGATGGGGTACCATGAAAGCTCCCAAAATAGTCATATGTATGCATCTCCTTTACATGTTTTGTTTTCTTCTATTTTAACATTTTGCCAGGTATTTAACCATAGAGCCAAATGGGGAAGGTTCCAAATTGGCTAACAAAAAAGACTACCTTTGCAGGTAGTCTTTTTTAGTAGATGTGAAATTGTATAGCAACAAAATTGGTGGAGATGAGGGGAGTCGAACCCCTGTCCGAAAGCATTGTCATGCAACTTTCTCCGAGCGCATCCGTCATTTTAGATTTTGCAGCCTCATCGCCTAACGGCGGGCTAATCGGCCACTATCTCGATAGATTTCCCACAAGCTTCTCCGAGAATTGAGACTTGGGTATCCTGCTGCTGTCGTCTTCCCTGCTCACGCAGGAGATGAACTGGGAGACGTTAGCATTAAGCTGCTAAAGCGTAAGAATCGTCTGCGTTTATAACGCGTTTCCACCGTTTAACGGGGTTGATGGAATCCCGGCTCGCTTATCACACCACACCTACCCCCGTCGAAGCCATTACATCCCCGAGTTAAGTAAGCCTGTTGCTGAGTTATTGTATCATAGGACAAGTATTTTTTCAATGCGGCACTGCGCCAAAATAGAACCATCTTCAAGGGCATACTTAATCAGAAACTTTTTATGCAGTTGATACCTAGGGCTACTAAACACAAGCCTCCAATAATACTACAGCTTAAATTTAGCAGGCCTAGCAAAGGATTGCGATACATTAAATTGAATGTTTCCAGGGTGAAGGTGGAGAAGGTTGTTAAACCACCCAGGCAGCCGGTTATGGCAAAGAGCTTTATATACATGGGCATTTCCGGATGCTTGAGAAAAAAGCCGGAAAAAATACCAATGAGAAAACAACCGGTTAAATTTACTATCAGAGTAGCATAGGGAAAATGAGCAAATCTTTCTCCATAAACAAGCAGGCCCAACAGATACCTTAGCAAACTACCGAAAGCACCACCTAGCATTACTCCCAACACATCAATGAACATCTTATTTCCCCCTTAATAAATAATAAAAAAGCTGGTGCTTCTGCAATGCGCAGAAGTCATCAGCTCGATAAGCGGTTTAGGCCAAGGCCATGGGGGTACTTCTTCCCCATGGGTAACATTTTACGTGTTACAGGAAAGTTTGTCAACTGAAAAGAGAAAAAGTGAGCCAAAGGGACGCGTCCGCTGTCCCACAAAAGTGGGACAGCGGACGCGTCCCTTTGGCTCAATCTATACTTTAACATTGAGAAAATATGCTTTTTGTGTTAAAGTTATTATATGGGAAATATGTGATTATTCAGGCTATATGCCTAGGTTATCACAAAATATAAATAGTGAAGAGAGGGATCTTTTTAAATGGCAAACATTGATTTAACGAAGTACGGCATTACAGGTACCAAAAAAATTATTTACAATCCTTCCTATGAGGACTTGTACAAGGCGGAGATGGATCCTGCCTTGACTGGTTTTGATAAAGGACAAGAAAGTGAATTAGGTGCCGTTAATGTTATGACCGGCGTTTACACAGGCCGTTCTCCTAAAGACAAGTTTATTGTCATGGACAAAAATTCCAAAGATACTGTTTGGTGGACAACTCCTGAGTACAAGAATGATAACCATCCTGCTTCCGAGGAGACTTGGGCTGCAGTGAAGAAAATCGCTTTGGAAGAACTTTCCAACAAAGAGCTTTATGTGGTTGATGCTTTCTGCGGTGCTAATAAAGATACCAGAATGGCAGTTCGTTTCATTATGGAAGTAGCTTGGCAGGCACATTTTGTAGAAAATATGTTTATAAAACCTACTGCTGAAGAAAAGGCTAACTTCACTCCTGATTTTATCGTTTATACTGCTTCCAAGGCAGTTGTGAAAAACTACAAGGAATTAGGCTTAAATTCCGAGACTGCTGTTGTTTTCAACGTTACCAGTCGTGAACAAGTTATCATTAATACTTGGTACGGCGGTGAAATGAAGAAGGGTATGTTCTCCATGATGAACTACTACTTGCCATTAAAGGGTATTGCTTCCATGCACTGCTCTGCTAATACCGATATGCAAGGCCAGAATACCGCTATTTTCTTTGGTCTGTCCGGTACCGGCAAAACCACCTTGTCCACTGATCCTAAACGTCTTTTGGTAGGCGATGATGAGCATGGCTGGGATGACAAGGGAGTATTCAATTTTGAAGGCGGTTGCTATGCTAAAGTAATTAATTTGGATAAAGATTCTGAGCCCGATATTTATAACGCAATTAAACGTAATGCTTTGCTGGAAAACGTTACCTTGGATGCTCAAGGCAAGATTGACTTTAAGGATAAGAGCGTTACCGAAAATACTCGTGTTTCCTATCCTATCGACCATATTAAGAATATTGTTAAACCTATTTCCACAGCTCCTGCTGCTAAACAGGTTATCTTCCTGTCCGCTGATGCTTTTGGTGTATTGCCTCCTGTTTCCATTTTGACTCCTGAGCAAACCAAATATTATTTCCTCAGTGGTTTCACTGCTAAGTTAGCCGGCACAGAACGTGGTATCACCGAACCTACACCAACCTTCTCAGCTTGCTTTGGTCAGGCATTCTTGGAATTGCATCCAACCAAATATGCTGAAGAATTGGTTAAGAAGATGGAAAAGAACGGCGCTAAGGCTTACTTGGTTAATACAGGTTGGAATGGCTCCGGCAAACGTATTTCCATTAAAGATACCCGCGGTATCATTGATGCTATCTTGAATGGTTCCATCAACCAGGCACCTACCAAGACGATTCCTCACTTTGACTTTGAAGTTCCTACCGCATTACCTGGCGTAGATCCCAAGATCTTGGATCCTCGCGATACCTATGCTGATAAGGCTGAGTGGGAGAAGAAGGCTATTGATTTAGCTAGCCGCTTCGTTAAGAACTTTGCTAAATACGAAGGCAATGCAGCAGGTAAAGCTTTAGTTGCTGCAGGTCCTAAGGCATAATGAGCACATAAGCGAACACTTTACAGTGTTCGCTTATTTTTTTGGGTATGTTATAATATATACATAATAATTGCTTTTGACAAAAGGGGAAGGGGTCATACGATGAAAATATCCAAATTACTGATAGCTTGCTTAGCTTTTTGCACTTTGTTTACGCCACTGGGAGTAGTAAGAGCTGAAGAAACTAAAGCCCCTGATATGATTATAGCTACAGAATTGCCCTCAGCCGACAAGCAAGGTACTACGACTTTTAAGACAAAGGAAGAAATGGAATGCTACAGGGAGCGACAAGCCAGAGAAGCGGTTAAACAAGGTGATGCTTACCTTCCTAAGCAAACTCAGATTAAGCTGGAGCTGATGGCTCCGGTTAGCTCCAATAAGAGCAAAACTAAGGACACAATTTATCTTAGGGTAATGAATAATATCTTGGTTAATGATGTAATCATCATTCCCGAGGATACGGCTGTTAGAGGTGTTGTTCTTAAAGCCGGTGGTGCCGGTATGTTCGGTAAAGGTGGTAAGCTGGAAGTAAATATTCCTACCGTTACAACGGCTAATCATGTTGAGGTTCCTTTAAATGGCTACGTCAAAGGTTATGGCGCCAATATGCAAGACACAGCTTGGGAAGTGGAAAGAATCGTACCGTTTGGTGGCATGATGATGAGAGGCGAAAATATTTCTTATAAACAGGGCCAAATTTTTGTGGTAGCAGTCAAAAGAGACACGGATCTTCAAAACACGCCGGAAGGTTTGAAAGTAATTTTGCCCAGTGTTAAACCTCAAGCTAGTGTTCCTCTGGCCAAAGTTGCACCACAAGAAAAACCTATACAACAAGCTAATGCTAAACAACAAGTTACCATAACAAGACAATAATTCTAAGGGGAGATGGGAAAAGATGAAAAAACTTGCTTTTTGTCTATGCGCACTTTTGACTATGTTTGCTACTACTGCTTCAGCGGAGAGGGTGGTCTTTAAATCACCTAATTTTAATTTTGGTGATTATAAGACTATGCAAATTACTAACATTTCTGTGCTTAATGTTGATGCTAAGGATTTTGTGGCTGATAAGGGCATAGACAGCAAGGTTCTCATTGGTTTACGGGGTGCCTTGGCTAAAAAGGATGTTGTAGTAAGAACGCCTGAGCAGATACCTGCTTCTACACCGGGAACCAGAAGTCTTACCACTATCCCGGAAGTATCCATTAAGGTGTATTGCATGGGCTATGATAATATTTATCGTGAGGCTTGGACAGAACAAAGAACTGTCATGGAGGAAATTAATGCTTCCTGGGGATGGGGTATTGATAAGGAAGCAAGAATTACTGTTCCTAAAACAATAACTATTCAACACCCGGCCGGCTATTACCGTAATGCTGAGCTTGATATAGAAATTAATGTCATCAAGCCGTTAAACAAAGAAGTAGTGTATACGGTTCGTGATTCCCGAGGCGAAGGTGATTCCACCAATACCATCGGCTTACTTAATGACGCTATGAAGGCTTTTGTTAAAGACATAAAATAACTTAAAAGTCACGCAGCTTAGGCTGCGTGACTTTTTTTAGCAACATACCCATTTTTCTTACTTGAAAGGTTAAAATTATCGTAATATAATTAACTTAATAATTATCTTTAATTAAAAAATGCAAAGACTTTCCAATAAGGGAGAGAAAATGACTAAACATACCACCTTAGGCCGCAAAATTTTGCTTATTTGTCTTAGCATATTAATTTTAACCACAACCTTTTGGACTTTTGCTCAGGACGTTGCCAATAAACCTACTCCTTTAAGAGTAGGCTATGTTTATGAATCTCACTATTTTTATAAGAATAGCGCAGGTGAATATCAGGGCTATGTTAGTGAGCTAGTCTATAATATTGCCATGCGTGCTAATTTTGATGTGCAGTTTGTTGATTTTGCCAATTATGCCCAGGAGGATCAAGCCTTGGCAGAGGGCAAGATTGATGTGGAAATGACAGTTCCCCTTTCGGAAAGATTAAGAAAAAAGTTTGCTTTTTCTGATACACTTACTACCACGGCTTCCTATGCTGTTTTAATACGCAAAAACGATGACAGGTATAATTATGGCGACATGTCTGCTCTAAACACCATGTCTATTGCTGTTATAAAAAATGATGCTATTTTTGAAGTGTTTACTGAATGGTGCAAGAAAAATGACTTGCACCCCAGCTTTAAGTATTATGATGATGCCAACCTTGCTTTGCAAGCATTAAACAATAAAGAAGCAGATGGTCTCATTACCAGTTGTGAAAGCTACGAAGACTCGCGTTTGCTGCTTACCTTTGGACAGCTTAATTGTTATGCCATGTTCAATGTTAAGGATAGGGATTTGCTACATCGCTTCGATGCCGCCCTGAAACAAATCTTGACAGAAAACCCCTTATTTGAGCAAGAACTTTATACGCAGTATGTTGCTCCTAAAGCCGGCAACATGGGTACTTTTACTCAAGATGAAAAGGCCTACATCGCATCTCACCCTACAGTTAAAATAGCAGTACCGAGTTTTGCTCCACCGCATATTTTTAAAGGCAAGGACGGTAAATTTGACGGGATTATTCCTTCTTATTATGCTGCTATTGGCAAAAGATTGGGTCTTAATTTTACCTTTGTTACTTATCCTGCCGGTTCACCAGGTCTTACTCAGTCTGTTTTAAAGGGAGATGCTGATGTAGTAGGTTACTATGTGGGTTCCTTTGCCGATGCCTTGAAAAAAGGCTTTCGTCTGATTGAGATTACCGATGACGTGAGGATGGTCCAAATTGCCAGAATGGGAGTGAACCATGTTAAGAAAGTAGCTACCTTAGGTGGTAATATTGCTCTTTTGCAGAATGTCATTAACGATCAACATTTTGAAGTAAAGAAATTTAATGATATTAATGAATGCTATAAGGCTTTAAGCTCTGGTACTGTTGATGCTATTATTTGCACTAGTACAACTGCCACTTGGGTTGCCAACAACCATCGCATGGAAGGGTTTGTGACTAAACCCTTAAACGTACATGGCAAGCTTTATATGGCTGTTGCTACTAATAATTCGGTTCTTTATGGGATTCTAAGTAAAAGCGCTTTGGTAGAAAAACGCAATTTTAGCAGTGTTGTCGCTAATCAGGTTTTGCCACAAAGCGATATCAGAAGCCTGCTGGAAAGATTGCCGGTCTGGGGACTGGGAGTGTTTGCCAGCGTTATGGCTACTTTAGTTCTTTTACTGATAGCCTTGGTAATTGTTTTACACAAGCATTATCGTGAAAAGACTCAACTTGCCAACCGGGAAATGAGTAACGAAAGAGAAAAGGTACGTTTGGAAGCCCTGGAAAAAAGTGCTGAAGAGAAGAATCAATTCTTTGCAAATATCAGCCATGATTTGCGGACGCCTCTTAATGCCATCATTGGTTTTTCCGATTTGGCTTTAAAGAAGCCAAACAGTGCAGATACTCAGGAGTACATGCAGAAAATTAATTCTTCCGGCAAGCTGATGCTGGATCTGGTTAATGATACCTTAACTTTATCCAAGATTAATAGCGGAAAATTAGAGCTGCAATTAGAGCCTATGGCTACGACTTCCCAAGGATTATTTTTTACTGTTTGGGAAGATATTAAGACTATGGCTGCAGCTAAAAATATTACTTTTACAGTATCGACTGAGCAAGCCATGAATCGGGTTGTGCTGCTTGATAAGCTAAAAATGCAGAAAATCATGCTTAACCTTTTGGGTAACGCGGTAAAATATACACCTGCAGGTGGACACATCACGGTACGTTTATGGAATGAAACAGGTGCAGCTGGCAGGATTGACAGCTTGTTTTCGGTCCAGGATGATGGTATTGGCATTAAGCCGGAATTCCAAGCCAAGATTTTTGAGCCCTTTACTCAGGAACAACGCCGTGGATACGAAACCACTGGCACCGGTCTGGGCTTGACTATTGTTAAGCAATTGGTAGAATTAATGGGCGGGACCATCAGTCTGGTCAGTGAAGTAAATAAAGGTAGTACCTTTACCATACGTTTACATTTTCAGGAGGCTTCCGGTGCTGCTGTTCACGCTACCGAGGCAGCGAAAGTGTATGAGAAACAGATAGAGGCAGTAGATTTTACCGGTAAAAAGATTTTAGTTTGTGAAGACAACAAGCTTAATAGGGAGATAGCCTGCATTCTGCTTAAAGCAAAGGGTATTACTGTTGTTACAGCAGAGAATGGCCGGCTGGGTGTTGCTACTTACCTAGCTAGCCATGAAGGGGAATACGATGCAATCCTTATGGATTTACGTATGCCGGAGATGGATGGCTTTACTGCTACTGCGCAAATTAGACGTACGGAACGTTTTGATGCTAAGACGATTCCTATCATTGCCATGACTGCAGATGTTTTTGCGGAAGATATCCAAAAATGCTTGGCAGCAGGCATGAATGACCACATAGCTAAACCTATTAAACCACAGGTAATGTTCCAGACCTTAGCTAAGCATCTTTTTTAAAAGAAGCAGTAATGACAAGAAAAAAGAAAGGAAGGCCAAGCTATGCCAACCACAGAGATTAGAAGAAAAGACAGAGCCATTTCCAGGGAAGAAGCAATTCAAATATTAAAAAATGGCCAATATGGGGTTCTTGCCACCATGGGCGAAGATGGTTATCCTTACGGAGTGCCTATCAGCTATGCTTATACAGACGATGGCAAGCTGTGGATCCATGGCGCTAAGGAAGGCCATAAGGTCAATAATTTGCAATTTTGTCCCAAGGTTTCCTTTACTGTAGTAGGGAAAACTCAAGTGTTGCCGGATAAGTTTAGTACCTTATATGAAAGTGCAGTGGTGTTTGGGGAAATACATTTGTGTGAAGGCATGGATAGAATGAAGGGCATTATGGCCATAGTTGAAAAATATTCTCCGGACTATCTGTCCGAAGGCGAAGTTTTTGCCCAAAAGGCCATGAACGCCATGCATATTTATTACATAAAAATTGAAGCAATTACCGGCAAAGCAAAAAAATAAAAACTAGTCTAAAAACATCCTTTTCTACGAAAGGGGTGTTTTTTATTGCAAATATACTTATTAAAAGGTAAAATGTTAAGTAAGAATAGCAGGAGAAACACTAAATATTTATACAGTTGCAAAATTCAGGTACTACATGTTTTACAGGGGAATAATTCATGAAAAAGCTAATGCACTTGTTTATTTGCATGGTATTAATTGTTGGTACTGTTCTTTTAACATGGACAGCGCCTCTTTCTGTTTGCCAGGCTCAAACTAAAATAGTGCGGGTTGGCTGGTATCCTTCCAGTGGTTTCCAGGAAGGATCAGATCTTACTACCATAGGTGGCAGCCAATATGAATATCTGGTTCGTATCGCCCAATTTGTGGACTGGAAATATGAGTTCGTTTTTGGTAAGGTAGCTGATTTGGAAGATATGTTGGCTGAGGGTAAAATTGATTTATTAAATGGTTATGCCAAAACGCCGGAGCGGGAACAGCAATTTTTCTATTGCAATTTCCCTCTTGACGAAAGTTATATGATTTTGTTAAGCCGTTCAGATGATAGTAAGTTTGCCTATAATAATTTTACTGATTTTGACGGAATAAGAATAGCTATCAACCATTCCTCTTATTGGAAAGCAAGAGTTGATCAATTCGCCCGGGAACATGATTTTAAGGTTAATTATGTGGTACGTGACACCTTAGCTGAGATGTTTGAGGCGTTAGAAAAAGGCGAGGCAGATGCAGTAGTTTGCAGTAACCTTAGCCAGCATAAGCCGTATAAGCTAATTCATCAGTGGGATCCCAGGTCAAATTATATTGTCGTCAATCGAAATCGTCCTGATTTGTTAGATGATTTAAATTCTGCCATGGAGCTGCTTCATGTTACGGAACCACAACTAACAGAACGCTTGTATGAGCAATATTATAGCGGACATTATAGTGAGTTTACCGTAGCCTTATCTCATGAAGAACGGCAGTTTATTAATGAGACAGGGGAGCTAACCGTTCTTTTGGCAGCTGACCAAAGACCTTTTTCTTATGAGGAAGAGGGACAAGCCAAAGGCTTTATTCCGGAATATATGAACCTGCTTGCTCAAAAGTCAGGCTTAAAGTTTAGATATATTTGGTGTTCAACCTATAAGGAAATGCAGGAGCGTTTCTTAAACGGCGAGGCAGATATTTGCGGGCAAACCTACGATTTTTATGGCCTGGCCGGCACGAAAGGGTTTAAGACTATCAGGCCTTATGTTACCTTAACCAATAGCTTGATTTTTGTTGAACCAAGAAAATTGCTGATTAAGAATGTAGCTCTGGAAGCAGGCAATAAAGGCTTGATTAGCAAGGTCCATAAAAGCACTGACATGTATAATGTAGTGCTTTTTAATACACCGGAGCAGTGTCTTGATGCCGTAGAAAATGGTGAAGTAGACGGAGCTATTTTACCGGATGATATTTTCCCTCAATATATTTATCACTATAAATATAATAATCTCTATGCCCAACGGCAATATGACCTTACCTCAGAGCTTAGCCTGGGTGTTTCCGGCAAAGCCAATCCTTCTTTGTTTAGAGTTCTGGCCAAAACTGCCAGAACCATCAATCCGGGCGTGGTCTCTAAAATGTTACTAAAGAATACCACGGTTACGCCTAAGTATACCCTGCTGGATAAGGTGATGCACAATCGTATAGTACTGCTGGTACTTTTCCTGTTGGTACTGGCTGTGTTTGGCATCCTCTGGCAGAAGCATTACAACCAAAAACTGGAACTTGCCAGACACAAGGCTGATGTTGCCAATATAGCCAAGAGTGAGTTCCTCTCCAGAATGAGTCATGATATCAGGACACCTCTTAATGGCATTATTGGTATGACTTACTTAACCAAAGAAATGGCGTTGCCTAAGGAGGCCCAGGAAAATTTAAATAAAATTGATACCTCTTCCAAATTCCTGCTTAGTCTTATTAATGATGTCCTGGATATGACCAAAGCAGAAAGCGGTAAGATTGAGCTTCATCCTGAGCCCTATCTAAATTCTGAATTTATGAATTACCTGGATTCTGTTATCAAACCGCTTTGTGAAGAACGTAATCAAAAGTTAGTTTTGGACGCATCCGCAACCCAGAAGGATATTGCACCTTGCTTGGATAAGCTGCGCTTTAACCAAATCATGTTTAATTTACTTTCCAATGCTATCAAATACACACCGGAGGGTGGCAATATTAAGCTGGAACTAACTGGTAAAAAGCTCTCTGCTGATAAAATAGCAGTTAGTGCCAAAATAACTGATGACGGTATTGGTATGAGTGAAGGCTTTCAGAAAGTTCTTTTTGAACCTTTTACCCAGGAAAGACGTACAGAAAATAGTGAAATGCGTGGTACAGGCTTAGGGCTGTCTATAGTAAAAAGCCTGGTTGATGCCATGGGAGCTACCATTACTGTACAAAGCAAGGTTGGTGTAGGTACAGTTTTTGGCGTAGATTTAGTTTGTAACTATGTTAAGCAGGCTGATGTGCCAAAGACAAAGCCTGTAGTTGTGGCAGGGCAAGAAGGCGTATATGATTTTACCGGCAAGCATATACTTATGTGTGAGGACCATCCTTTGAATCAAGAAATTGTTAGGGCGCTGCTTACTAAGAGAGGCGTCATACTGGAGATTGCAGGAGATGGTTTAGCAGGCACCAAGGCTTTTGCTCAATCTGCACCGGGTTTCTTTGATTGTGTGTTAATGGATATTCAAATGCCCATTATGGATGGCATTAAAGCCACTGAAATTATTAGGGCGATGCCTAGACCTGATGCTAAAACAATACCGATTATTGCCTTGACGGCAGTAGTCTTTGCAGAAGACATCGAGAAGTTTATGGCCATAGGCATGAATGATCATGTGGCTAAACCCATAAATCCCAAAGTCTTTTTCCAAAAACTGGCTAAAGCCATGCAATAGCATAAATTAAAAAACCAGAAATGCTTTATTGGCATTTCTGGTTTTTTTGTGCAGATATTTTATTTTGCTAATAGTGCTAACATGATACCACCGGAAATAGCAGTTCCAAAAACACCGGCCAGATTAGGACCCATAGCGTGCATGATTAGGAAATTGCTGCGATTTTCTTCTTGACCAACCTTATGAGAAACACGAGCGGCAATTGGTACAGAAGCAATACCGGCTGAACCAATGAGGGGATTGATTTTGCCACCGCTTAACTTACACATAATTCTTGCACAGATGACACCGGAGGCAGTACCAAAAATAAAAGCAACTAAGCCTAAGGCAATAATTATCAAAGTGGAAGAGGTAAGGAATGATTGTGCCTTCATGGTAGAACCAATGGCAATGGTCAAAATTAAAGTAATGATATTTAGAAAGTGATTGGAAAGGGTTTGTCCCATTTTTTCCAGCACAATACTTTCTCTAATCAAGTTACCCAGCATTAACATGGTAATCAAGGGTGCTACAGGAGGAAGCAGAAGATTAACTATAATAGTAATGATGACAGGAAAAAGTAACTTTTCTTTGCGAGAAACATAACGTGGCTGTTTCATAATAATCTTGCGTTCTGACTTGGTAGTTAAAAAGCGCATGACAGGTGGCTGAATAAGAGGCATTAAGGCCATATAGGAATAAGCAGCTACAGAAATTTGAGGCAACAGATGGGGTGCCAGCTTCATAGTAGTGTAAATAGCCATGGGGCCATCAGCACCACCGATAATGCCGATGGAGCAGGCTTCTGCTAAAGAAAAGCCCAGCACCTTGGCACCGATTAAGGAAACGAAGATGCCTAAATGGGCAGCTGCACCTAAAATTACCAGGGAAGGATTGGCAATCATGGGACCAAAATCGGTCATGGAACCAATACCTAAAAAAATCAAAGGAGGCAAAATCAAGCTTTCTACGCCTTGATAGGCATAGTTAAATAAGCCTCCCGGTTCTGTAAGACCGGAGCCGGGAATATTGGCTACGATACAGGATAAACCAATTCCCACTAAAAGGAAGGGTTCGTATTTTTTCTTAATACCTAAATATAAAAGCCCAAAACCGACTGCCACCATGAAGATATTGCCCAGGGTTAAGGAGGGAATACCGGTTTGTGCCAATAATTTTTCTAATAATAAATGTATATCAATCATAATTTCATCTCTTTCTGACAGCAGTGCCATTAAAATTAATATTTACTACTTTAGAGAGGATGCTTATTAACACACCAATTGCAGATATGAATAAGAAGCTTAAAAAGAAATCAATGAGGCTTAACACTAAAGCCCCTGTTAGGTTATCAGGTAAAGACATTTTATTACCTCCAATTACAATCAAAGACGTTGATTACTTAAGAAACGGGCTCTTTGTTCAGCCTTTTCATTCAGTGTTTCTTTGTGCACGATTCTTCTTTTGTGGATGCCGTGACCAATATCACCTTGCTCGTCCCAGGCATCTATGCGTAAGTCAACCTCATTACCATTTAACTCGATGATGGTGGTTTTTACGGTAACGGTCATGCCTAAGAGTGTTGCAGTGTCATGGGTAAAGGAAATATTATAGCCGATGCTGATAAATTCATCAGGCAGATATTTATCAATGGTTTCTACAGCGGCATGAATGGCCAGACGGACTATGGCCGCGCTGCATAAGAAGTTGCTCATCTCCGGGCAATCTTCACCTGCCGTATCTTCGTGTTCTACAACCTTGGTTATCATATAGTTTTGACCAACATTTAAATATTCTTTTACATCAAACATTTTATTGCCTCCTTACGTTGTTTGTTAGCATGCAAAATTGGTAAAAGTATTTTGAACGCATGCACTGATATTACAACTTTTGCCAAGTTGTGTCAATTAGAAGAATATTATGAAAAATAGAAAAATCGATAAGACAATTATTATAATAAAAAGTAACATTTATGAAAATAAAAGTACCGTAGAAGCCAGAAAAATCTCTCCGGTTGACATATTTTTGTAAATACGATAGAGTAAAAAAAGAAACAAACAACTTAATAAATGAAAGTTGTCGGTAGACACATCCCTACTAAACCAACGGTTAATGATACTAATCCCTTGCTAGTTTTGTAAAACAGGAGGTAGTACTATGAAAAAGTCAGTCTGGTTAGCACTCATGTGTTTGTTTTTATTTTTGGCAGTTAGTGGCTGTGGTAGCGAAACAAAACAGGCTAAGCTGGTGTTTTGTGATGCCGGCTGGGATAGCTTGCGCTTCCATAATGCCGTTGCCAGTTTCATTGCCCAGAAAGGATATGGCTTAGCCACTGAGGAGCTCAAAGGCTCCACACCGGTAACCTATACCGCCTTGCTGCGTGGTGATGCAGATGTGTACATGGAAATCTGGACCAGTAACCTTGCTACTTATGAGGAGGATGTTAAAAGCGGCAAGCTTAAGGTGGCAGGCATAAATTTTAATGACAGTAAACAGGGTATCTATGTACCGCGCTATGTTATTGAAGGCGATGCCAAGCGTGGCATTGCACCAATGGCTCCCGGGCTTAAAACTGTAGCTGATCTGGCTAAATACCCCGAGGTCTTTAAGGATGAAGAAAACCCAGGGAAGGGCAGGCTCTATGGAGCTATACCGGGTTGGCGCATTGATGAAATCATGTTTAAGAAGTTTAAGTATTACAATTTAGATAAGAACTTTGTGTATTTCAGACCAGGTTCTGATGCAGTTTTAAGTGCGGCTTTTACGGCTGCTTATGACAAAGGCGTGCCTATTGCCGGATATAATTGGGAACCCACTTGGTTAAGCGGCAAGCTGGATTTGGTGCTGCTGGCTGATGCTCCCTATGAAGCACAAGCTTTTTTGGAGGGTAAGACAGAGGCTCCCTCTGTACCAATTACCATTGGAGTAAGCACGAAGGCTTGGCAGCAGCAACCGGAGTTTATGAAATTCTTACAGGCATACCATACCTCTAGTGCTCTTACGGCGGAGGGTTTAGTCCTTTTAGCAGATGAAAAGCTTACCTATGAGCAGGCTGCCCAAAAATTCTTGAAGAAACATCCGAAATTATTAAAGCAATGGCTGCCTGAAGACAGGAGGGTGAAGGTAGAAAAGGCTCTTGAGGAGGTGCGCTTATGAATGCACAATTTCCTCAGCTTGGTGACTTAGGGCTTGCCAAGGGTATTGATAAGGCAGTACTTTATTTAAATGTTAATTATAGCTCTTGGTTTACTTTGTTGAAAAATATACTTTTGGCTTATGTTAATTTTCTCCAAAACATTTTAAACTGGCTGCCTTGGTGGTTGTTTTTGGTGCTGGTGGTTGTATTAGGCAAAAAACTACGCCATAGCTTCTGGCAAGGACTTGCCCTGGCAGCCCTGGTCAGCTTAATTGGCTTGGTAGGTTATTGGCAGATGATGAATGAAACCCTGGCTATTGTCTTGGCTGCAGTTAGTATTTCTCTGCTGCTGGGTTTTCCACTGGGTGTGTTGTTTTCCATTGTTAATGACAAATATTTTTTGCCCTTGTTGGATGCTATGCAGACCATGCCTACCTTTGTATATATGATTCCTGCGGTAATGCTGCTAGGCCCCGGTAAGGTGCCCGCTGTGCTGGCTACCGTAGTCTATGCAGTAGTGCCTTTAATCAGGCTTACCAGTCATGGCATCAGACATGTAGATAGTGCCATGGTAGAAGCTGCCCAAGCCTTTGGTTCCTCCAGGTGGCAAATTCTCTGGAAAGTACAATTGCCACAGGCCAGAGCAACTATTATGACCGGTGTAAATCAGACCCTGTTAATGGCCGTAGCCATGGTGGTTACTTGTTCCATGATTGGTGCCAACGGTCTGGGCATGGAGGTGCTTATTGCCATTAATCGAACTGAATCAGGAAGAGGCCTGATTGCCGGTTTGTGTATTGTTATCATTGCTGTTTTATTGGACAGGCTTACCCAAGGTATTGGCAGTAAGGAAGGTGAGCAGATATGACAGAGGCCTTTTTTAAAGTAGAGCATTTAACCAAGCTTTTTCCGGCCGGCTTTCCCTCTTGTACGGCGCAGGAGGCCTTGGTGCATTTGCAAAATGGCATGTCCAGGGAAGAACTAAAAGCCAAACATCATATGCTGGCAGCAGTCCATGATGTTTCCTTGGAGGTACGGCAGGGAGAGTGTCTGACGCTTATTGGCTTATCCGGTAGTGGCAAGTCAACCTTGCTGCGTTGCTTGAATCGTTTGCAGGAGCCTACCGCCGGGAAGATTTATTTTCGGGGACAAGAGGTTACTGCTTATAACAAAGACCAATTGCTTCAGTTTCGTCAACAACATGTAGCCATGGTTTTTCAGAATTTCGGTCTTATGACTCATCGCAATGTTTTGGATAATGTTTGTTACGGCCTGGAAGTTCAAGGCATGGACAAAGAACAGCGTTATGCCAAGGGCAGGGCCATGCTGGAGATGGTAGGCCTTAACGGCTGGGAAGGTGAAGCAGTCCAGAGACTATCCGGTGGCATGAAGCAAAGAGTGGGTCTTGCCAGAGCCTTAGCAAACGAACCTGATATTCTGCTGATGGACGAGGCTTTTTCGGCACTGGATCCTTTGGTACGTAATGATTTGCAGTTTGAACTGCTCTGTATTCAGAAAAAAATGGGGAAGACCATTATCTTTATTACTCATGATGTGGACGAAGCCTTTAAGCTGGGGAACAGAGTAGGAATTTTGCGGGATGGTGGCTTGGTTCAGCTGGCCACGCCAGAAGAAATGCTGTCTTCTCCTGCAGACGCTTACGTCAGGAAGTTTATTAATGATGTAGACTCCAGTAAGGTTGTTAGCATTGCCAGTGTGATGGAAAGTCCTACGGCTTTGGTGAGGGCTACAGACGGCGCTCATCTGGCACTTAATACCATGCGGGTTAATGGCGTGTCCAGTGCCTATGTGGTTGATGACAAAATGCAGTTAATGGGCTTGGTAACCTTGGATGGTGTGTTAGGAGTCTTGGATAAAAAACACAGCTTTGCAGATATTCTCATTAAAGAAATTCCCACTACTACCACACCGGAGCAACCGGTTAATAGTATTATGAATTTGGCAGTACAGGCCAGCTACCCTATTGCAGTTACCGATAAGTATAATAGGCTGCAGGGTATTGTAACTAAAGCGGCTGTTTTAGCAACCCTTTGTAATGACTAAGTAAGGTAAGAGTAAAAAAATTATCCATGCTAAAATCTGTGTCTGAAGCGAAAAATGTGTTACAATATATTAAGAAAGTGAAGTGAAGATTTTTCGCAGGGTATAGATTTTCGTTATGGTGAGTTTATGATGCAACCAACAATGGGGTTAAGCAAGCAAACAAAGAAATATTTTAAAGGCATAGTCGAGCTAAGAGGCTTGATGGTGCCTTTTTTTGTTGTTTTTCTTTTATTTACCTGTTTTAGTCAAATAGCTGAGGCCGGTGCCGTTGGTCAAAACCGTGTATTGTTTATCAACTCTTATTCTCGGGACTATTTAACTGTTCCGGTGGTAGTTAATAATGTGGAAAAAGAATTAAAGGATATTGCTACTATTCAGTATATTTTCATGAACACCAAAAATTTGGACCGTGGTTTTGCCGTAGAACAAGCTAGGCGAGAGCTGGAATATTTACGAAGTAAAAACGGCTATGATTTTGACATGATTATTACCGGTGATGACGATGCTCTGGATTTTGTACGGGCTTATCGTAATTTATATTTCAAAAATATTCCGGTAATTTTTGAAAATGTGAACTCAGAAAGAAAAGTAAGACAAGCTCTTGTTGACCCTATGATGGCTGGCATAGTGGAAACCTTCCCCTTACAGGAAACAATTGCTATTGCCTTAAAATTAACCCCGAAGGCTAAACAGGTTGTGGTAATCACGGATGAAACCATATCTGCGCAAGGTACCCAGGAGCAACTGGATGATATTATGGAGAGCTTTCCACAGCTTACTTTCACTAAGCTGGTTACCACCAAACTCACAACGGAGCAGCTTAGGGAACAAATAGCCAGCTATGGAGAAGACACCATTTTGTTTTTTAATATGTGTAGCTTTGATGGTTCAGGTAAGCATTATGATATTGCCAGTGGTATTAATTTTGTTAGTGAGGCAGCCAAGGTGCCTTTGTATAAGGGCGATGAGGCAGGCTTAGGTGATGGCCTGCTAGGTGGTTGCATGCTATCTTATGAAAGCGTTGGCAAGAAGACAGGCACTATGGCCAGACAGGTTTTAACAGGTGAGTGGACTCCTCAGCAGCTTGGTTATGTGAAGGGAGATTATACTTATCAATTCGATTTTAATGTAATGAAACGTTTTAAGATTAATAAAAGCCAGTTGCCTAAAGATACTATCTATGTTAATGATCCGCCTAGTTTTTATGAATTGCATGGTGATGTTTTACGTCCGGCAGCCATGGTTTTGCTAATGACGATTATTTTTCTTTTGCTCTACGATAGAGATAGAAGTAAGCGCTTTGCTGCTCGTTTGGCCCAAAGCCAGGCTGAGGTTAAGGTAGCGGAGCTATCCAGTAAAGCTAAAACCGACTTTTTATCCAGAATGAGTCATGATATACGTACTCCTTTGAATGCTATCATCGGTCTTACTGATTTGGCAGAGGACGATGTTAATGATCCTGTTAAGATGAAGGATAATCTGCAAAAGATTCATGGCAGTGGTATTATTCTGTTGTCTTTATTAAACGATGTGCTGGATGTGAGTCGTATTGAAAGCGGGAACTTAACACTGCATCCTGTACCTTATGATTTACAAGAATTCCTACAAGATATGCATACTGTTTTTGATAGTCAGAGCAAGAAGCTGGGGCTTACCTTTACAACCATGCTGGATGGAGAAAATTATACGGTTCTTCTGGACAAGGTACGCTTTAGTCAGCTCATTAGTAATCTCATCAGCAATTCTCTTAAATTCACACCATCCGGTGGCACTATCAATTTAATCATCCAAACGGAGCAGGCTAAAGCGGGAAGACTGCCTTGTACCTTCTTTGTAACTGATACAGGAAAGGGCATTGAAAAAGGTTTCCAGAAAAAAATGTTTGAGGCTTTTACCCAGGAACAGAATGTGGCTGATTCCAAAATGGGTGGCAGCGGACTAGGTCTGGCTATTGTGCAGAAAATTACGAATCTAATGAAGGGTTCTGTGGCTGTGCATAGCGTACTGGGAGAAGGAACAACCTTTACCCTCAGCTTTTCTTTGGAGATAGCTCAGGGGCAGGAAGCTAAGACAAGCAAAACGTATGTTCCCGTCTTGGCAACTAGTAACGATGTCCTAAAGGGAAAACATGTTCTTCTGGTAGAAGACCATCCTCTTAATATTGAGATTGCAGCCAGGATGCTTTATAAAGTGGGTATAGAGGTGGAAAAAGCTGAAAACGGCAAGATAGCGGTAAGAAAGTTTCAGGCTGAACCACGACGTTATGATCTAATTCTTATGGATATCCGCATGCCTGTCATGGATGGCAGGCAAGCAACTAAGGCCATTCGTATGATTAATGGCTATGGTAAGACGGTGCCCATTATTGCTATGACTGCCGATGCTTTTGACGGAGATATGAAGTTGTCCCTGGAATGCGGCATGAATGCCCAACTGAATAAGCCCATTGAACCTGCTGCGTTCTATGCCATGCTGAGAAAATATTTACATTAGACAAGAGGCGCTTCTTACGATACAATGAGACATATACTGATTTGCAAATTTTGTAGCACTGCATCTGAATAAGTTTTTGCAAAGAAAAAAACAAGAGAAAGAGTATGTGTTAATGAGTAGATTAAAAAGCTATATTTTATTGTCGTTGGTGGCAGCCTTTTGGGGATTTCAGCCTTCCTGTGTAAAATGGCTGCTTAAGGCTTGGTCTCCGGTTACCATTATTGGATTTCGCTACATACTTTTAAGCATTATCTTAATTAGCTGGTCTTATTATCGGGAAAGAGAAAAAATGTTTCCGGGGCCTGAGGATTGGTTTTATTTAGTCAGCATGGGTCTCTTGGGAGTTGCCTTAAATAATGTCCTACAGTTTACTGCTTTGCAATACACAACGGTGACAAATTGTACTCTTATTTCTGCAACTACGCCTTGCCTGACGGCAGTGGTTTCGGTATTGCTTTTAAGAGAACGTTTGCATCCTCTAGTCTGGTTGGGCATCATAATTTCTTTTCTGGGCGTGCTTACCATTGTGAGCAAGGGTTCTCTGGTGGTTTTAGCCAATATTGACTTTAATAGAGGAGATATACTGGCCTTGCTTTCTCAGTTGGCCTGGACTTTCTATACCTTACTGGGAGTTAGGGTGATGAAGAGACTTTCGCCTATGGCAGTAACCGGTTGGTCCGGTATTTTTGGTTCCTTCATGGTTTATATGTTTGGCATGGTTACTGGTACCTTTAAGGTGACTTCTTTACAGGTGGAACCTTTATTATCCTTCCTCTACATTTTGCTTTTGGGTGGCTTATATGGCATGGTAGCGTGGAATGCTTGCAGTAAAGCAGTAGGGCCAAGCATTGCTTCCATATTTTTGAACATCATGCCGGTAGTAGGAATGTTGGCTGGTTTTATTTTGTTTCATGAGGAAATCGGGTTTGTACAATTATTTGGTGCGGCTGCTATTATCTGCGGTGTTACCTTGGTAACCAATTACCAGCGGGTAGTAGATCATTTTAAGTAAACGTGACTGGAGGAAATACTATGACAAAGCCTTTAATTGGTGTGCTGGGCATTAAGTTGCCCAAGGAAGTCATTGGACAAAAAATCACGATGGATTATGTTAATGAGGCCTATAATAAGGCCATCATTCGTGCCGGTGGTGTGCCTTTTCTAATTCCGGTGCTGGCTGAGCCGGATAATGCTGAAGAGCTTTTGGCTATTTGTGATGGCTTGGTATTTCCGGGTGGGGCAGATGTTGATCCTTGTTTCTTTGGAGAAGATCCTCATGTGGGCCTGGGCCTTGTTCATAAGGATTGGGATGCCTTTTGGCTTTATGCCCTGGATTATGTTTTGGCTCATCATGTGCCAGTGCTAGGTATCTGTCGTGGTATGCAGTTGATTAACATTGGCTTAAAGGGCTCTGTTTATCAGGATATTAAGGAATATAACAAGCCTTGCCTTATTCATAGTCAAAAGGTGAATAGGGATTATCCTTTGCATGAAATTACCATTAAGCCTAAAACCTTATTGCATAAATTAATTGGTAAGGACAAAATATTTACCAACACTTTCCATCATCAGGTCATCAATAAAATTGGCAAGGGGCTTAGCGTTACAGCTCATACTTCTGATGGTATTATTGAGGCTATGGAAAATAAAGATGGTTCCATTCTCCTGGTGCAATTTCATCCTGAGGAATTACAGGACAGTGTACCGGAAACCAGAAGTCTGTTTAAGCACTTAGTTGAACAAGCTTCTGCTCACAAAAAATAAAGCAAGCTGACAAAAAATAACCATTGAGAAATATTCTCAATGGTTATTTTTATATTTAGACTATTCTGCTGCAATAAAATTAGGCGTGCTTAAATATTTTTCTCCGGAATCTACCAGAAAGGCAACAATTGTCTTGCCTTTGTTTTCCGGTCTTCTGGCTAAGACAAGGGCAGCGTAGAGAGCTGCACCGGAAGAAATACCGGTTAAGATTCCTTCTTCAGTAGCCAATTTTTGGGCTGTGGTATATGCTTCTTCGGTAGTAATGGGAATGATTTCATCATAGATTTTGGTATCTAAGGTTTCTGGTACGAAGTTGGCACCAATGCCTTGAATCTTGTGAGGACCGGCTCTGTGCTCGCTGAGCAGGGGAGAGTCTTTAGGTTCTACGGCAATGATTTTTACGGAAGGTTTTTTACTCTTCAAATATCTGCCTACACCGGTTAGGGTACCACCGGTACCAACACCGGCTACGAAAAAGTCTACAGTGCCATCAGTATCTTCATAAATCTCAGGGCCGGTAGTTTGTTCATGAGCCTTGGGGTTAATGGGATTGGTAAATTGGCCGGGGATAAAGCTGTGGGGAGTAACCTTGGCTAATTCCTGAGCCTTGTTCACAGCGCCCTGCATGCCTTCCTTGGCAGGGGTTAAAACAATTTCTGCACCATAGGCTGTCATAAGCTTACGGCGTTCAATACTCATGCTTTCCGGCATGGTGAAGATTGCCTTATAACCCTTGGCAGCTGCTACAGCGGCCAGGCCAATACCGGTATTGCCACTGGTAGGTTCAATGATTACAGAACCGGCACCAATGATGCCACGCGCTTCGGCATCTTCCAACATAGCTTTTGCGATACGGTCTTTGGCACTGCCGGCAGGATTAAAATATTCCAGCTTAACCAGAACTCTGGCAGGTAATTTCTCGGCAGCATTAAAGCGTACCGGTTCAAACAGGGGAGTGTGGCCAACTAATTCAGTGAAGCTTTTATAAATTTTACTCATAATAATACTTCCTCTCTATTGTTGTAATATAATTTTTTCTGAAGTGGTAGCAGTTTATTTGCACGGGCGCCTGGCACAGTGGTTCGCTGTTTCCTCTCAGCTATGCTTCGTGGACAGCTATCACATGGCCAGTTCCATTTGCTTGCGACGTCGCTTTGCTCCTTGCTCGCAAGGAAGCTGGCTCAATGCGGCCGGCTTTAAGGAGCACAACTTATTTCTTGGCCGGTCCTCGGTGAGGTCGCCCTTTGGCAAATAAACCTGCTACCCATACTAATCAAATGTAATATTCAATATAATGCTCGTGCTCTGCTTCTTTCATACTATTTACCTGATGGCGAAGCATTAAGATTTGTTTTTGCAAAGTCTTAATTTGTTCTTCAATGGGATCAGGCATTTTATCGTGATTCAAATCAATATTTTTTTCAGAATGTACATGAAGATGTCCAAGGCCGGAACGGACCACATGGCCGGGAATACCAATTACCGTAGAGTCAGCGGGAACAGGATGAAGCACTACAGAGCCTGCACCAATCTTGGCATTTTCGCCTACGGTAAAGGAGCCTAGCACCTTGGCACCACAGGCAATAACGGCATAATCACCAATGGTAGGGTGACGCTTGCCTTTTTCCTTGCCGGTGCCGCCCAAGGTAACACCCTGATACAAGGTAACATTGTCTCCAATGACAGTTGTTTCACCGATAACAATACCCATGCCATGGTCAATGAAAAGGCCATGCCCGATTTTAGCACCGGGGTGGATTTCAATACCGGTAAAAAAGCGGCCCAGCGTAGAGATACATCGCGCTGTCACAAAGCAATTCCTGGTATAAAAATAATGGGCCAGACGATAACACCAGATGGCATGCAGCCCGGAATAGCATAAAATTATTTCCAGGGAATTTTTGGCAGCCGGGTCACGGTCCTTTACTACACGAATGTCATTTTTGATTTCAGAGAACATGGCAAAACCTCCTAAAAAAGTCATAAAAAAACACGATTAAACAGAGAATAATCGTGGTGAAAATAAAAATGCCATTGTCTCGGCAGAGACAATGGTCATGAAATTCCACTCTGTTACTTGCAGTGCTAACACACTTTTACCGTTTAACGGTGGCAATCCGTACTCGGCTTACTAGCTTCAGCCGGTCTGCTCCCAAAGGCATTCCACTGCGTTGGATTTCTTAGTGAGCTTTCAGCCAACGGCTCACATCTCTGTAGAATCCTCGTACAATGTACTTGTTTCGGTCATTGCATTTGTTTATTTGATTTGCCCTTTATGTTAGTGCTTTTTTACTGCTTTGTCAAGTTTTTGCTTAAAATATTTTTTTGAAGCGTATTTTATTACAACAAGACAGGTCCAATTATGTTAGAATAGAAGTGAAGTAAAGCAAGTAAGAAAAGCTAAGGACGGAGATAAAACATGGCTAAGAAAACATATGATTTTCTATATGGCAAAGGCACCAAAAGCATTGCCTTAGAAAGCCAACGCATTATTAAAGTGGTGGAAACTACAGATTTTCCCGTAATCAAAAATCTTAAAAAAGCTGTGCTTGCCGCAGTTAATCAACCTATTGGCACTAAGCCTCTGGAGCAACAAATCAAAGCGGGCCAAAAGATTGTTTTTATTTGCAATGATCCTACCAGAGTAGCTAATACTTCTGAGTTCATGCCTATTTTAGTAGATGAAATGCACAGGCTGGGTATTAAGGATGAAGACATGACCATAGTCTTTGCTTTGGGCACGCACAGGCTGATGACTCATGAGGAAATGGTGGAGGCAGTAAGTCCTGCTGTAGCTGATAAAATTCGGATGGTTAACAGCGATGCCAAGAAACAGGAAAACTTTGAATACTTTGGCACCACCTCCCGTGGTACGCCGGTCTGGATTAATAAAGAGTTATGCCGGGCTGATCATATCATCATGACCGGTTCTATTGTGCATCATTATTTTAGCGGCTATGGCGGAGGACGTAAGGCTGTCTTGCCGGGCTGTGCTGCCTGGGAAACCATTCGTCATAATCACAGCTTCATGCTTGATGAGCGGGCAGGGCTTGGCAAAACCATCGGCAATCCTGTTTATGAGGATCAGATGGAAGGAGTAGCCTTGTTTGCTAAGAAACATTCTTTATTCTTATTTAATGCTGTGCTTAATGTAAAACATGAATTCTTAAAAATTTTTGCCGGCGATTATGTTAAGGCTCACCAAGAGGCTTGCAAATTTGTAGACAAGGTATATGGGGTAGAAATACCGCAAGAGGCTGATATCGTCATTGCTTCCTGTGGCGGTTACCCTAAAGACATTAATGTTTACCAGATGCAAAAGACCATGGACAATGCCCAACTGGCTGTACGAGAAGGCGGAGTGGTAATTATTGTTGCTGAATGCATTGAGGGCAGTGGCAGTGCAGCCCTGGAAGAAACCTTCCGCACCTTGAAAAACGGCCAGGCTATTCAAAAAGCCTTGGAAGAGCATTTTGAAATCGGTGCCAATAAGGCTTTTGCCATCAGCAGGCTCATGAAGAAGGCTGATTATATTCTGGTCACTGCTTTAGATAGGCAATTAGCCAAGGATATGTTATTCGCTGCTGCTGTAGATAGTATTGATGCTGCACTGCAGCTTGCCATTAAGAAAGTTGGACCTGATTACAAACTAATTCTCATGCCGTCAGGAGGATTAACCGTACCGCGTGTAAAGTGAGACGAATTTACCATTGGGGAGGTCGAAAAGTGGTAAATCCGCCTGTTAAGGCGGAAAAAATTTACCACTTTTCGACCTCCCCAATGGTAAATCTAAACAACAAAAAGGATGTCCGTAAGGACATCCTTTTTGTTGTTTAGAATATTTTGCTTAAGTCAATCTTCTTGGGCATTAGTCCGGAAGAAACTAAGAACTCTTGGGTGGATTCCAGTTCCTTCTTGGTTTCATCAGTGATATTAGGCTCGAAGTTGTAGAGCTTATACATACCTTCAACGGCATCCTTGGTTAAGCCGGTTTCCTTGGCTGTAATATCCATGGCTTCGGCAGTATTGGAAGCTAAATATTTCAAGGTATCTTTTTGTACTTGCAGGAAGGTGTCTACAACATTCTTATGTTCTTTATAGAACTTTTGAGAAGTAGCAGTTAAGGTTAAACCGGAAACCAAATCTTCACCGGTAGTTACTACATGCATGCCTGACTTTTCAGCACTATATGCTACAGGACCAGCCAAGAGGGCCAGCTGTACGCTGCCACCTTCTAAGGCTGCTCTGGCTTGTGGAATACCCATGGAAACAAAGTTAACATCTTTAATGGTCATATTGCCTTTCTTTAGGAAAGCAACCAATAATTCATGAAGAATAGTTCCTTTAGGTCCGGCTATTGTTAAGCCTTTTAAATCCTGAGGTCTGGTAATGGCTTTATTTTTGCTAAAAAGCACAAAGGCCTTGGGAGCAGTGGAATAAACACTTAAGACTTTCATATCAGCACCATTGGCAGCAGCCAAAAGAACAGAAGAACCACCTACGCAATTTAAGATTTGAATATCACCGGAAGCTAAGGCAGTGGTTTGTTCTGCTCCGGAGGTAATGGTGGAATAGTCGAAGGCGATACCGTTTTTCTTGTAAGCATCGCTTAGAAAGTGCTTATTTTTTTCGATGATGCTGGGAACATTAAGGGGAGCTTGTACATAGGTTGCTATAACTTTTGTAACTTTAGGTACAGCAGGTTTGGCAGGTTCTTTTTTAGAAGGTCCTCCACAGCCTGCTAAAAGCATACTTAGTGCTATAACTGTCATAAACATTGCTTTGATTTGTTGCTTACTAATTTTGTACATGTAAATTTCTCCTTTGCAATTATTTTAGTGTATCTAAAATGTCCCTTTTGTATTGAATGAAAGGTTCATTTAAAATATACCTATCTTTATTGGCAGGCAGCTGCCAGGTTTTGGTGATGACGCCATTTTGCATGATCATGATTTTATCAGCCAAGGTTAGCGCCTCATCAATGTTGTGAGTAACCAAAATAATACCAGTTTTAGTTACGTCCTTGATGCGTAATAATTCTAATTGCATTTTACGACGAGTGAAATAATCTAATGCGGCAAACGGCTCATCCATCAAGAGCAGCTTGCTGTGGAGAATTAAAGCTCTAGCCAAGGCTACTCTTTGTTGCATACCGCCGGAGAGAGTAGCAGGCAGGGCATCGGCAAAGCCTGTTAAACCAACGGTGTCCAGTAGTTCTCCCAGCTCTTCCTGGGGAGCAGGTGACCTAAGGCCAAAGGTAATATTGCTTCGGGCGGTGAGCCAGGGCATGAGCCTTGCTTCCTGAAACACCATACCAAGCTTGGTGGGCTCAGAGAAATTAATGATGCCGCCATCTTGCTTTTCTAAACCGGAGATAAGGCGGAGCAAAGTGGTTTTGCCACAACCGCTTTCTCCCAAAATTACTGTTATCTCACTGCAATTAGCCGTAAAGGTAACATCCTTTAAAACTTCCAAGGGCTTGTTTTTAACCAAATAGATTTTCTTAAGAGCGGTAACTGTAAGTGTGGTCATGAGGTTACCTCAGTTCTGTAAGGAAAGTAATGCTTAATGCAGAGAGCAAAAATTCGATCCAGGCAAATGCCTAAGACACCAATGACGATAATACCTACCAAAACCTTATCGCTGCGTGACATGGTTTCCGCATCCAGAATTAAGTAGCCCAGACCGCTGGAGGCAGCAATCATTTCGGCACCGATGATGGCTCTTAAGCTGTAACCTAAGGCTATGCGCATTCCAACTACAATATAGGGAAGAGAATTGGGCAAAATGATTTTCTGTAAGCTTTCCTTTTTGCTGAAGCCTAAAATCTTTCCTACTTCCAAGAGCTTGGGATCACAGCCCGCGAAGCCGCTGTCCAAATTTAGAAGCAGAGGAAAGAAAGAAGCCAAAACGATGACAATGATTTTAGGCAACTCACCAATGCCAAACCAAAGTATCAATAAAGGAATTAAGGTAAGGGGAGGTACGTTGCGCAAGAAATTAATGAGACCGGCATAATAGGGCCTGGCACCGGGAAAAATTAAAGAAGCAATGGCAAAACAAAATGCTAGAAGACAGGCCACAGAAAAACCTATAAAAATTCTTCTGAAGCTGACATAAATAGATTCTCCTAATTCGCCACTTTGACACATAGCCAAAAAAGCTTCTCCCACTTTACCGGGACTGGGCAAAACAAAAGAACTCCACACCTGTAATTGTGCCAGAATATACCAGAACACAAGAATGCCGATAAATAGTGCAGAGGACTTTAAGTGCAGAGAAACTTTATTCATGGAGACTTCTTTCCTTGCTGATTACATTGGAGTAGGCCGTTTTAGTGGAGACGCCGGACAGCTTGCCAATTTTACCTGATAAGGTACTGATGGCATCCTGAGGCGCATCTACGATAACACTGATAATATTAATTCCTTTGGCTTTGTAGGGAAGGCCCATCCGACCGATGATATAAGTACGAAATTCACTTAATAGTTCATTAATCGTGGCAACTTGCTCAGTATCTTCAATAATGATACCAATTAAAGCAACTCGTGTTTCCATAGTATTTTCCTTTCTAAAAAAAATAATAGCCGCATCTGAAGATACGGCTAAATAGGCATAAAAAAATTGGCGACCGCATCTTTCGTCTCAAAAGTTTTTCGACGTTAGAAGTTTGCTATATTTTATTTTACTTAATTTTATCATATATCTGCATAATTGTGAATTAAAAATCTCCTTAATTTGCCATGTGTAAATATGGCGAAAACCTTGAAAATAAGCTATAATTATTACAAAACCAGATACCGGGACACAGTATTCTGTGTCCCGGTATTTAATTTATGGACAAGTAGGGTAGACATCATGGACCAAGATCAAAAAGTTGAAAGAATGATTAGTGCACCAATACCCAGATTAATCTTTTCACTGGCTGTTCCTTCTATCATAAGTATGCTTATTACCAGCTTTTATAATACTGCTGATACTTATTTCGTTGGTAAAATAAACACCGAAGCAACTGCTGCTGTTGGTATTAATTTTGCTGTAATGTCCATCATTCAGGCTTTAGGTTTTTTCTTTGGACACGGCAGTGGCAATTATATTTCCCGAAAGCTTGGTGCCAAAGATTATGAGGAAGCAAGTACTATGGCTTCCACCGGTTTTTTCCTGGCATGGTTTGCCGGTTGCATAGTAGCAGTATTGGGTGTAATATTTTCTTCTCAGCTGGCTGTGTTCATGGGTTCCACACCCACAATTTTACCCTATGCCAAAAGCTATATGAGCATCATCCTCATTGGGGCACCTATAATGATGTGTGCTTTGGTCATGAACAATCAATTAAGATTTCAGGGCAGTGCTTCCTATGGTATGGTGGGCATTGTTAGTGGTGGACTTTTAAATGTAGTATTGGATCCCATCCTCATGTTCGTTTTTAAGATGGGTATTGCCGGCGCAGCCTGGGCTACTATCATTAGCCAGGCAGTGAGCCTAGGGCTATTATTGTGGATGAGCCACAAGGGTGGTAATTTACAAGTTCACTGGAGCAAGTTTAAACCAACTATGTTTAGAATCAAAGAGATTCTGGCTGGCGGTTCACCTTCTTTATTTAGGCAGGGCTTTGGGTCAATTGGCACCATTGTCCTGAACGTAGCAGCAGGTGCTTATGGCGACGCTGCTATTGCCGGCATGTCCATCGTCACCAGACTTTCCTTCTTTGCCAGTGCTGCCATGGTAGGCTTTGGACAAGGCTACCAGCCTGTTTGTGGTTTTAATTATGGCGCAGGAATTTATAAACGGGTAAGAGAGGGCTTTAAATTTTCTCTGGTGGTGATGTCCTTTTTTGCTTTATTCATTTCTATTGTTGGTTTCCTCAACGCAGATTCAATTATTCAAGTCTTTAGAGATGACCCGGCGGTTATTAAAATTGGCACTTGGGCCTTGAAAGCACAGACCTACACCTTCTTTTTAACCGGTTTGGTGGTTATTTCCAACATGACCTTGCAGACTACCAGGCATACTAAAGGAGCAATTCTCATGGCTGTAGCCAGAAGAGGCTTGTATTTAATACCGGCTCTTTTTATTTTGCCGCCTCTATGGGGACTAAATGGTCTTATTTGGTGCCAGCCGGTTTCTGATGTTTGTGCCTTTTTAACAGCTTATGTTTTGTCTAAGTTGTTTTTTAAACATTTGCCACAACAGGACAGACAATAAAATGTATATAAACAATAACAAAATGTATACAGAATACTTTTATAAATGTTTAAATAAATACTTTTATATAGCCAAAAATAAACAAATAATATATAATGATGATGAAGTTAAAAGGAATGATGCATTGGCACCATTCCTTTTTTAGAAAGTAAAAAAAAGCGAAAAATCAAAGGAGGGTTATTGTGGGAGAAGAAAAAGTATCAAAAACAAAAGTTGATATATTCTTGGATTGGGTTGAGAGAATATGCAACCAGTTACCACCACCGGCGTTATTGTTTGCTTATTTGTTTGTGATTGTAGCTATTATCGGTGCCTTATTAACAATGAGCGGTGTGTCCTTAACCAACCCGGCAACTCATAAAGCTGTCGTATCAGCTAACCTGTTTAGTAAAGCAGGTGTTGAGTGGTTCTTAAAGAACATGGTTAAGAATTTCACTAACTTCGCTCCAATGGGCTTGGTAATTACCATGACCTTGGCTATTGGTTTCTGCGAAGAATCTGGTATGTTGGTAACTTTGATTAAACGTAGTTTAAGTAATGTTAATCCTGGCGTAGTACCTTATGTAGTAGCATTCTTGGGAACTAATGGCAACATTGCCTCTGATACGGCGATGATCGTTATTCCTCCTTTGGCAGCACTTGTTTATCTAGGTGTTGGCAAGCATCCTATTGTTGGTATGATTGTTGCTTATGCCGGTGCTCAGGCAGGCTTTACTGCTAACCTGTTAATTGCCGGTACAGATTCACTGCTGCAAGGCCTGACTAATGATGCACTTACTGCTTTCTTAGGTAAGCCTGGCGTTTTTGCTGTAGATGTAACTTGCAACTGGTATTTCATGATGGCTTCAACTTTCCTTTGTGCAATTGTTATTGGTTGGGTTTCCGTGAAGGTTGTAGAGCCTCGCTTTGGCAAGTTCGTTCCTACTGATGAACATGAGAAAATGGAAGAAGCCACTCCTCAAGAAGTTAAAGCTTTGCATTGGGCAGCCTTTTCTGCTATTGTTTTCATTGCTATCGTAGTTGTTGGTTTCCAAACCGGTATTTTGTCCAAGGGTGGACAACTGGTTGGTTCCTTACTATTAAACGGCTTGATTCCTTTACTGTTCTTGCTGTTTAGTATTGCCGGTATCACTTTTGGTATTGTTAACAAGAAATTTAACAATTTGAAAGATGTAAACGGCGCCATGGTAAGACAAATGAGTGCTATGGGTGCTTACGTAGTATTCTGCTTCTTCTGTGGTCAGTTCCAAGGCTTATTCAGCTGGACGAAATTGGGCACTATGCTTGCTATTGCAGGTGCTGATTTCTTGAAGGGTATTGGTTTTACTGGTATGCCAATGTGCGTAACCTTCATTATCATTTGCGCACTGGTTAATATCATCGTATCTTCCGGTTCTGCAAAATGGGCAATTTTCGCACCTATTTTCGTTCCAATGTTCATGCTGTTAGGTTATCATCCTGGTTTCACTCAATTGTTATATCGTTTAGGCGATTCTCCGTTTAACTGCTTTACCCCTATGAGCCCTTATATTTGGATGCTGCTCAGTGTGGCACAAGCTAAGTACGATAAGAACATTGCCATCGGTACTTTGATTTCCAGCTTGATTCCTATTGCTTTGGTACTTCAAGTTGTCTGGATTATCTTCATGGTAATTTGGATGAGCTTAGGTATTCCTATTGGACCTGGCGTTGGCGCTGCTTTGCCTCCCGGCATCCTATAATTAAAAAAGCTATGTTATAATCAAAAGTGAGACAGCACTATGTTGTCTCACTTTTTTACACAAAAACTAATAAGGAGGCTTGTTATGAGCTACAAGTTAAATGCAAAAATTTTACAAGATTTGGCAGCAGAACATGAAGAATTAGTTGCTTTATTAAAAACCATGTGTAAGATTACCGCTCCCTCCAATCATGAAGAAAAAAGAGCAGAATTCTGTAAAAAGTGGCTGGAAGATATGGGTGCTCAAGGCGTCTATATTGACGATGCTTTGAATGTTATTTATCCTATTAATTGTGAAGGCAATAAATCTGTTAATATTTTTTCTGCTCATACTGATACAGTTTTTCCTGATACAGAACCTATGCCTATGCGGGAAGAAAATGGCAAGCTTTATTGTCCCGGTGTAGGTGATGATACAGCTAGTTTAGCAACTCTGATGATGGCTGCTAAATATATTACCAAGCATGGCTACCGTCCGGACCAAGGGCTTGTCCTGGTATGCAATAGTGGGGAAGAGGGCTTTGGTAATCTTAAAGGTGCCAAGGCTTTTATGGAAGCTTATAAGGGCAGAGTTAATACCATGGTTTCTTTTGATGGGGCCTTGGATCATTTTGTAAATTACGCCGTTGGTTCTACCCGTTACAAAATTGAAATTAAAACAGAAGGTGGTCACTCTTTTGCTAAATTTGGCAACAAGAATGCCATTGCATATATGGCTTCGCTCATTGACACACTTTATAGGGTGCAAGTTCCTAAAGGTGGCAAGACAACTTATAATGTAGGTGCTATTCACGGCGGTACTTCTGTTAACACCATTGCTCAGCAGGTGGAAATGCTTTTTGAATATCGTTCTGATGTGAGAGAACATTTAGCTACCATGATGGATTTCTTTGATAGCATTATTACTTCTTACCGGAAAATGGGAATAGAAGTTAATGTTGAGATTTTAGGTATTCGCCCCTGTATGGGAGATATGGATAAGGCTGCTCAAGCTGCCTTTGAAAAGAAACTTGCTGATATAATGCAGTTATACAATGCCGGTAAAGTTCCCACCTTTGAATCAGGCTCTACTGATGCTAATATTCCTTTCTCTCAAGGTGTTACTGCCTGTACCGTAGGTGTTTATACCGGTGGTGGGGCACATACCAGAGAAGAATGGGTGGAGCTGGAAAGCTTAAAGGTTGGCTATCCTTTCGCTATGGCACTGATTCTAGATGGCTTTAGGAATAATCACTCTGATCTGTTTGAATAAAACTGGTTAGCTTAAACTGTTTTAAGAACGGTCAGATAAGGGCGCAGACAAGTAATAACAAAAAATGGGCTTGGGGACAATACACTTTCGGTATGTCCACAAGTCCATTTTGTAGTTATGACGAAATATTCGCTCTTAGCTGGCCATTCTTTTTATTATAGTTTACCGGAGGAACCCAACACATCCCTCATCTTATGTGCAACCATTGCTTGAATAGCGCTACGGGCAGGTCCTAAATATAGTCTGGGATCGAAATCAGCGGGATTCTCCACAAAGTGTTGTCTGATGCAGGCGGTCATGGCCAAACGTAAATCAGTATCAATGTTAATCTTGCAAATACCCATGGTAGCAGCACGTCTCAGCATATCTTCAGGGCAGCCTTGGGCACCTTCAATCTTGCCACCGAATTCATTACATTTCTTAACGAATTCAGGAAGCACGGTGGAAGCGCCATGCAGTACCAGAGGGAAATTAGGTAACAAATTGGAAATCTTTTCAATACGGGCAAAATCCAATTCCGGTTTGCCTTTGAATTTATATGCACCATGGCTGGTTCCTACGGCAATTGCCAAAGAATCAACGCCGGTTTTTTCTACGAATTCAACTGCTTGGTCAGGATCAGTGTAGGTGGCATCCTTGGTGTTAACCTTTACAGCATCTTCTACGCCGGCTAGCTTACCCAGCTCAGCTTCTACAACTACACCTTTGTTGTGAGCATAGTCAACAACTCTCTTGGTTAATTCCACATTTTGCTCAAAGGGCAACTTAGAGCCATCAATCATGACGGAGGTAAAGCCACCATCCACGCAGGACTTACAAATTTCAAAATCTCCACCGTGGTCAAGATGTAAGCAAATAGGAAGGTCTGTATCTTCCATAGCTGCTTCTACTAATTTAACCAAATAAATGTGTTTAGCATATTTTCTGGCACCGGCAGAAACTTGCAATATTAAAGGTGATTGCTCAGCTTTGGCAGCATCGCAAATTCCTTGGATTATTTCCATGTTGTTCACATTGAAAGCACCAACTGCATATTTTTCTGCGTAAGCTTTCTTAAACATTTCAGTAGATGTTACAAACGGCATAATATTACCTCCCTATATTTTCTTCATAATATTATTATAGCACAATTTCTCATTTTCCATCAGTGAAACCATATCGTTAGGCAAAGGAATTGTAAAAGCTAAGGTGTCGTCAGTAAAAGGCAAGACCATGGTTAGCTTAAAAGCATGTAGCATGTGCCTTGTTTGCGGGCCTGATAAGCCATATAAGTTATCGCCCCATAAGGGACAATGTAAGTAAGCACAATGTACTCTTATCTGATGAGTGCGTCCTGTGCCAAGTACAAAACGAACCAGACTTATTTTTTGATTAGTTGCAAGTGTTTCATAGCTGGTTTTAGCATTTTGTCCTTGGTCAAAATTTACTTCCCGCTCAATGATGCTGCCTGGTTTTCTGGCTAGAGGTGCTGTAATAATGCCAGTGGCAGGAAAAAGCTCGCCGTGCACAAGACCAAGATATTCTTTTTTTATTCTATTTTGCGTCATCAGATGATGATAGAGAGCATGCTTTGCAAATAAGACCAAGCCTGAGGTATTTCTATCTAAACGAGAAATGGGATGGATGCCACACTGTTGGTGAGTGGCAACATAATAACCTGCTACCAGATTGGCTAATGTTCCGGTGGCGCATTGCACCGTAGGATGAGTCAAGAGGGGAGCAGGCTTATTTACCAGCAGCAGGGCGTCGTCTTCATAAATTATTTCTAAAGCTCCTTGCTCCGGAATAATGGTTGTTGTTTCAGCAGGCAGAACAAGACCCACCTTGTCACCGGCCTGTAGAGTTATGTTATGCTGAAGCTGTTGACCATTAATAGTAAGGCAGTTAGCCATTTTTAATTTCTTATAGGCGGTGGAAGAAATGTTTTTGCTTGCCAGAAAATTTTTTATATTATTTTTTGTTGTTAAGTCAGTTACTAAAAATTCTTTCATAGTGGTATCATTATAACATAAGGGGAATAAACAGTTGACTATTTCCTTTGTTTTAGCTACTATGAAAACATGTTAGAAAAGGCAGGTTAAGAATATGAAAATTAGAAAAAAGATATTGACCCTATGTTTACTGGCAGTAGTAATGTTGCTGCCGTTTGGGAGCAGCGAGGCGAAGAAACAGGATAATGAACATTGGCAGATTCTGGCAACCAGCCAAACAGGGACATTTACTTACGATGAAAATAGTTTTCAATCCATTCCCAAAAATCTTAAACCTAAAGATATCGTTATTATGGAAGTTAAGGCAGCAGCCTATATAGAAGATAAAAACTTTTTAGGCCTTTTAGATCAATCTTTGCAAAAAAAGCTTAAAGCCAATGAGCGGCTTAAGAGAGTTCTTTTGCACATAGATCTTAATTTAGTAGATCATACTTATAAGATTACTGAGGCCAGTATTTTTACTGATAAAAATAAATTAGTGGAAAATAAAAAACTTACTCCCAAGTTTCAGCCTATTCCGGTCAATACTTTTGTAGCAGCACTTTTTGACAAGGCACAGGCTAAAGTAAAGGGTGTGCAAGAGCCAAAGAAGATAGAAGATAATGCAAGTAATACTATTAATATATGTATAGGAGAGAAGCATGAAAACAAGAGGCTTTGAAAAAATCAGTAAGTATAAAGATGTGGAATTTAAGATGCCGGCTAGGCAAACTTCCCGAGCAGCAGGTTATGATTTTTGCGTACCGGAGGAGGTCGTTTTAGAACCAGGCAAGTTAGTCCTGGTTCCTACTGGAGTAAAGGCCTATATGCAAGCAGACGAATATTTAGGCATGCACATTCGTTCCAGCATGGCTGTCAAGAAGTCTTTGTGCTTAGTTAATAATGAAGGTATCATTGATGCAGATTATTATAATAATCCTGACAATGAAGGACATATTATGCTAGCCATCATCAATAAGGGCGATAAACCTTTAACCTTAGCCAAGAATGAGCGCATTGCCCAAGGAATTTTTTATAAGTTTTTGCTGGCCGATGATGATACTCAAGCCACCAAGCAAGAACGCAGTGGTGGTTTTGGTAGTACAAAGTAACAAGAAATAAAGAATTTCAAAGAATTTTTAAAAAAATGTAAATTTTGGGTTGACAAGACCAAACGAAATGCATATACTGTATACAAGTAATTTATAATAATTTAATGTTAAAGGATAGAGGCGCGGGAAATAAGAGTACTTTCTGGAGGGGCACCTTCGAAGGAAAGGAAAGGATTACCGCCGAAACAATGATGTGAGCATACGTCAGTGTTGGGTCGTTAGCGAATAGTTAACGGACTGTCGCCATTATGGTGGAGAGCTATCATGACATGTTTTTACTTAACTACCAATGTAGGTAAGCGAGCACAAGCCATTGAGACCTCTCAATGGCTTTTTCTTTTAACAGAAAGGATGCAAAACTATGATTAAGGTCTTAGTAAATGGAGCTTTAGGTAAAATGGGCAATACAGTTGCTAAAACAGTGTTGCAGCAAAAAGACATGGAACTAGTTGGAGCAGTAGATGTTATGGGAGGTGCCGGCAAGACTGTAGAAGGTCATCCCATTGACAACAATTTACAAGAGGCCATCAATAAATATGAACCTCAGGTAGTTGTAGACTTTACCAGACCTGATGCAGTAATGGGAAGTCTTCGTACAGTTCTTAATTCTCATGTATGTGCCGTAGTTGGTACAACAGGCTTTACTAAAGAGATGTTGGCTGAAGTTAAAGAACTGGCAGAGAAAAACAATGTAGGTGCTTTGGTTTGTCCTAACTTTGCTATGGGTGCAGTGCTGATGATGCGTGTTTGCCAAGAAATCGCCAAGTACTTCCCACAGGTTGAAATCATTGAAATGCATCATGATCAAAAAGTTGATGCTCCCAGTGGTACAGCAGTATTAACTGCACAGATGATGGCTGAAGCCAGAGGCGGTTATGTAGCACAGGGGCGTCAGGATGAACAAGAAAAGTTGCCAAATGTTAGGGGAAATAATTTTGAAGGTATGAGAATCCACAGTGTTAGATTACCTGGTTTTGTAGCTTCTCAGGAAGTTATTTTTGGTAGCATGGGCGAGACCTTGAAAATCAGAAATGATTCCATTAACAGAGATTGTTACATGCCTGGTGTAATGTTAGGCATCAGAACCATGGTTAGTAAGGTTGGTCTAAGCTACGGCTTGGATTCAATTTTGAAATAATATAAAGTAATAAAGGTGTATAAAAGCGGACCCATAGTAACAAAAGTAAGTAGTAAAGGTGAGCAGGTTTAATTGCCTAAGGCGGCCTTGCCGAGGACCGGCCAAGAATAAGTTTTGTCCTTAAAGCCGGCCGCATGGCACCAGACGCCGTGGCAAATAAACTGCGAACCAAGCAATGTATTAATTTTTGATATTTCATAACTTTTAAGGGGGATTTTACAGATGAAGAATTATAATTTAGCAATATTGGGCGCTACCGGCGCAGTTGGACATGAATTCATTAAGCTGTTAAATGAAAGAGATTTTCCTTTTAGCAATTTGAAATTATTGGCTTCTTCCCGTACTGCAGGTTCAGAATTAGTTGTACGTGGTAAGACCTATAAAGTTGAAGAATGCAAAGCTGATTCTTTCAACGGTATTGATGTAGCATTATTTGCCGGCGGTCCTATTAGTAAGGAATTCGCTCCTATTGCTGTTAAGTCCGGAGCTGTAGTAATTGATAACTCCAGCACTTTCCGTATGGATCCTGAAGTTCCCCTGATTGTTCCTGAAGTTAATCCTCAAGCTATTTTGAAGCATAAAGGCATTATTGCCAACCCGAACTGCTCCACTATTATCATGGTTATGGCCTTGAAACCCTTATATGACCTGTCTCGTATTAAGAGAATCATCGTTTCCACTTATCAAGCTGCTTCCGGAGCCGGTAAAGATGGTTTGGACGAATTAGAAAGACAAATTAAAGAAGCTGCTGCCGATGAAGAAATGCAAGCTAATATATTCCCCGGTGCTGCTTTCCCCAAACATTATCCTTTGGCTTTAAACCTCATTCCTCACATTGATGTTTTCCAACCTAATTTGTACACCAAAGAAGAAATGAAGATGGTCAACGAAACCAAGAAGATTTTCGACGACTATGAAATGGGAATTACCGCAACAACCGTACGTGTACCTGTGTACAGAAGCCACAGCGAATCCGTAAACATCGAATTAGAGAAGGAAGTTAGCCTGGAAGCTATGAGAGAAGCACTCAGCAAGTTCCCCGGTGTAATACTCCAAGATGATCCCCAAAATCAAATTTACCCAATGCCCTTATATACCTCCGATAAGAACGATGTATATGTAGGCCGTTTACGTAAAGATGAATCCGCACCTCGTAGCTACAACTTCTGGTGCGTAGGTGATCAGATTCGTAAAGGCGCAGCACTGAACACCATGCAAATTGCTGAAGTTATGATTAAAAACGGTTGGTTATAATGCGCCAGCTGTAACAGTTTGAACAAACATAAACTTAGGAGAACAATACTAAATGAAAATAATCGTTCAAAAGTTTGGCGGTACTTCCGTAGCCTCTGCAGAAGCTAGACAAGCAGTACTGAAAAAAGTTAACGAAGCAATTACCAATGGCTTTGCACCTGTAGTTGTTGTTTCTGCCATGGGCAGAAAAGGCGCACCCTATGCTACAGATACCTTAATCGGCGTCTTAAAAGAAGCAAATGCCAAAGTATTACCCCATGAACTAGATTTGCTGATGGCTTGCGGTGAAATTATTTCCTCCTGCGTCATGGCAGCTACCCTGCAAGCAGCAGGCATTAAAGCCAAAGCCTTAACAGGCGGACAAGCCGGCATGGTTACCGATTCCAACTATGGCGAAGCTAAAATCAAAAATATTCGTACAGGCTATTTAATGAGTCTCCTGGAAGAAGGTATTGTTCCTGTCATCTGCGGCTTCCAAGGCGAAACTGAAGATTTGGCAGATATCACTACCTTAGGCAGAGGCGGTAGCGATACCTCCGCAGCAGCCTTTGGCGCAGCCTTAGATGCTGACATGGTAGAGATTTATACAGACGTGGAAGGCGTCATGACTGCTGACCCACGTATTGTAGAAGATGCCAAGATTATGAAACAAATTTCCTACGGTGAGATTTGTGAAATGGCTCACCAAGGTGCTAAGGTTATTCACCCCAGAGCAGTTGAAATCGCCATGGCCCATAATACTCCCATGGTAGTTAAATCAACCTTCTCTGATGCACCCGGTACCCTGATTTCCGGTGCCATTACCAATAAAGTAGTAGAAAAAGACGGCATTAAGAGCAAACATATTGCCAGCGGCGTAGCTAATCTGATGGGTATTGCCCTGTTTAATGTTACTTTAGCTAATGATGATACCTCTAATGGTAAGAAATTGCTGGATACCTTAGCAGAAAATGGCATTAGTATTGGCAGTATCAGCTTACAACCGGACTCCATCAGTTTTGCAGTTTATAATCCTGACGCAGAAAAAACCAATAAGGTTTTGAAACTGCAAGGCTATAAATATCATTATGTACCGGAGTGTGCTAAGGTTTCCGTGGTAGGAACCGGCATGGGCGGAGTTCCCGGTGTTATGGCTACTTTCGTTTCTGCTTTAACAGGTCAAAATATTCAAATTATGCAAACAACTGATTCTAACACTACAATTTCTGCTATAATCAAAGAAAAAGACGTTAACCAAGCGGCTAACGCTTTGCACAAGGCTTTTAAATTATAGGAAGGTGAATTTATGAAGAATCCATATTTTGGTAGATTAATTACAGCAATGGTTACACTTTTTAATGAAGATGGTTCTGTGAATATTAATGGCACTGCCGATTTTGCAGAATGGTTGGTTGAACATGGTTCTGATGCAGTATTGGTATGTGGTACAACAGGCGAAGCTCCTACCATTTCCGTTGAGGAGAAAAAAGAGCTGTTTGCTGCTGTTCTCAAAAAAATTAACCATAGAGTACCGGTAATAGTTGGCACCGGTTCCAATGATACTGCCGGTACCATTAAGATGACCCAATTGGCTGAATCTTGGGGCGTAGATGGTGCTTTGTGCGTAGGACCATATTACAACAAACCTACCCAAGAAGGCTTCTATCAACATTTTAAAGCAATTGCTAACTCTACTAAATTGCCGATTATTGTTTACAACGTTCCCGGTCGTACAGGCACCAACATTTTGCCTGCTACCATAGCTCGTTTGGCTAAGGATTGCAAGAACATCGTAGCTATTAAGGAAGCTGCCGGTAATGTAGCACAAACTGCTGAATTATATCGTGTGGTTCCCAGAGAGTTTTCTATTTACAGCGGCGATGATGGCCTAATTCTTCCCTTCATGTCCGTTGGTGCTACCGGACTTATTTCCGTACTAAGCAACGTAGGCGGAGAACTGTTGCAAGAATTAATGCAGAGCTATGAAAAGGGCGATGTACAAAAGGCTAAGGATCTTAACGCTAAGATGGTTCCCCAAGCTAAGGCTATGTTTATGGTAACCAATCCTATTCCTATTAAAGAAGCAGTTACAATGCTTACTCCTTTTAATGCCGGACCATATAGATTGCCTATGTGTCCTATGAGTGCAGAAGAGAAAGAAAAATTTACTAAGTTGTTGATTGAAACAGGCTTAAAGAAATAAGGAAGGCGCCTACAGGCAGACGCTGACCTCCTGAGAATTTGTTTAGGCTGAACCATTTAAATATGTAAACAAGAAAGAACACTATCTGGCGGGGTAGTGTTCTTTTGCGTTTCATATATAAATCATGCTATAATAATATGAAGTATTTAAGGAGGAATAATTAATGAAAACGAAAGAAACAGTCTCTCCTGAAAAGACCAAAACCAGAGTATATTTTCTAGCTAGTGAAGATGTTAAAAGTCTAGCCAAGTTACCTCTGGGTAATTTCATAACAAAATTAGTGCAAGAAGAGAAAGAGAGTACTAAAGAAGGTAAGCTTACCGTGGCTTTTTATCAAGGCCAGGGCCAAATTAAAAAACTTGTTTTAGCCGGAGTAGGTTCCTTACAAACGGATGGTGCTACTAAATTGCGGACCATCGCCGGTACGGTAGCCAGAACTTTGGCTGCAGATAAAACAGGTGGTAAGGCCGAGGTGCTTACTTCTTTTGTTTTAACACCTGAGTACTTAACTGCTATAGCCCAAGGACTGTCTTTAGGTTCTTATTCCTATAGGGAATGTAAGACTGACAAGGATGCTCCCAAGCCCTGTGAATATACTATTGTGACTACTTTGCCCAAGGCAGGTCATCTAGTTAAACAAGCCGAAATATTAACTAAAAATATTTGTCTGGTAAGAGATTGGGTTAATCGTCCCAGCAATTACTTGTATCCGGAAGTTTTTGCCAATATTGTGCAAGACTTTGCTAAAGAACTTAAGCTGTCCTGTGAAATATTGACTAAGAAAGATATGGAAAAGAAGAAGATGGGAGCTATTTTGGCAGTAGGCCAAGGCTCCGTACATGAACCACGCATGATTACCCTTAAATACCAGGGTGCAGGCAAAGACCAACCCTATATTGCTTTTGTAGGCAAAGGCGTTTGTTTTGACAGCGGTGGTATTTCCCTAAAATCAGGCCAAGGTATGGGGGATATGAAGGACGACATGGGTGGAGCCGGAGCTGTGTTAGGCGCCATCAAAACCATTGCCGAGCTGAAGTTACCGGTGAATGTGATGGCAGTAGCAGGCTGCGTGGAAAACATGCCCAGCGGTCATTCCTACAAACCCGGCGATGTAATTACCTCTGCCAGCGGTAAAACTATTGAGGTTGCTAATACTGATGCAGAAGGCAGAATTGTTTTAGCTGATGCTGTTTGGTATGCTTGTGAAGAGGGAGCTGCCAAAGTGATTGATTTAGCTACGCTAACAGGTGCTTGCCTGGTTGCTTTAGGTATGCATACTGCCGGTGTTTTGACTAATAACAAAGAATTTTCCGATCAGGTTATTGCTGCCGGGAAAAAGGTCGGGGAGAGCTATTGGCTTTTGCCTTCCTTACCGGATGTTCGTAAGCTGCTGAAAGCTACTACCGGTGATGTTTTAAATGAAACAGGCAGATGGGGAGGTACCATTAGCGCCGGTTTATTTATAGAAGAATTTGTAAAGCCACACACACCCTGGGTACATTTAGATATTGCCGGACCGGCTAATGCCGAGAAAGCAGAAGGCTACTGGACTCGCGGTGGAACCGGTTTTGGCGTAGCTACATTAGTACAACTGGCTAAGGAGCTCTAAAAATGTTAGCTGATTTGCATATTCATACTGTTTATTCAGATGGTATTTATACACCTGAGCAAATTCTCAATATGGCTGAACACGTTGGCATTAAGGCCCTCGCCATTACAGATCATGATAATACCAATGCCCATGCCAGAACCAGAAAATATCTGGCAGAAAAAGGCTATGATATTAAATTTATCCCTGGTGTAGAGATTGACACTTTTTTTGGCAGCAGAGATTATAATGTGCATGTTTTAGGCTTTTACTTTAACGCAGACAATCAGCTGCTTCAGGAAAAGCTGGCTTGGACAGGTGCCGGCCGGGTAAGAAGAATCAGTAATATCATCAAGAAGATTCAAGACCTGGGCTATGACCTAACCGTAGAAGATGTAAAAAAAGAAGCCAAGCTGAGCATGAGTATAGGCAGACCTCACATTGCCAGGGTGATGGTACGCAAAGGTTATTTTCCTTCCATCAATGAAGTATTTGATACCTTGATTGGCGAAGGCAAGCCTTGTTATTGCAAGCAGGAAAAACTTACTCCCCAAGAAGCAGTTGAGGTTATTCATCAGGCAGGTGGCATTGCTTCCTTTGCTCATCCCAGTGAAGTAGGAAGCAAAAAAGCAGTTGATGCAATTTTAGCCCACGCAAAATTTGATGCCATAGAAGTCTGGCATCCTTCGGCTCAAAAAACTCATGAAACAGGCCTTTGGCTGAAAAAAGCCAAAGAACTGCAGCTGATGACCAGTGGGGGAAGCGATTTTCACGGCGATCCCAGAAGATATCCTTCTGAGCTGGGAATTTTTGAAGTAAAGTATGCAGATGTAGCAGATATCATAAATTATAAATAAGCAGGGAGGAGTCGTCGTGCAGGTAGTTGCCTTTGTAGGGCCTAGTGGTACCGGTAAAAGCTATAGAGCTATCGGTGTCGCCCATAAACATGGCTGTGATGCCATCATAGACGATGGCCTTCTTATCGAAGGTACGAAAATATTAGCCGGAACCTCTGCTAAAACGGAGCAGAATAAAGTTCAGGCTGTTAAACGTGCTATTTTCATGGAAAAAGACCACTGTGCTTTGGTAAAAGCAGCTTTAACCAAAAGCAAGATTCAGAGAATCCTGGTAATTGGCACTTCCGATAAAATGGTGAACAAAATTTGCGAAAGGCTCTGTATTCCTCAGCCGGAATCTTATGTGCATATTGAAGATATTGCTACTAAGCATGAGATGAATAAGGCCAGGGAAACAAGAATTAAGGAAGGCAAGCACATTGTGCCGGTGCCAACCATTGAGCTTAAACCACATTTGTCCGGCGTTTTAGTGGATTTGCCACATATACTTTTTGGCAGGAAAAAGAGTCGTGTGAAGGTTTCTGACAAGTCCATAGTAAGGCCTGCCTTTAGTTATTATGGCAAAATCACCATGAGTGATTCCATAGTTAATGACATTGTGAAAATTGTTGTTTCCAAACGCAAGGAACAAGTAGATAAATTATCTTCAATTAGAGTTCAAAGACCAACTGATGCCAATAAGGGCATGACTATTTATTTGGAGCTGGTATTATTTTATGGCGTAGATATTTTTGGTACGGTTAAAATACTGCAAAATAAGATTAAGGAAAAAGTAGAATTAATGACATCCATGCCGGTGCGTAATGTTAATGTGTCGGTGCGTAGCTTAACGGTGAAACCGGGACAAGTACCGGTAAAAAAAGAATCGTAGGAAGAGGTGCCATATGGCTAAACTTTATGTAGAACCATTTAGTGGTATTAGTGGCAACATGTTTATGGGCGCATTGTTCGATTTAGGTGCTTCTCTGCCCAAGGTAAAAACAGAGCTGGCCAAGTTAAACATTGGCAAGTATGAAATCATTTATAAAAAGGTGGACAAGTGCGGCATCCATGCAACTCACTTTGATGTTAAGCTTGGTGAAGCAGGTACTGCTACTTTTGCAGAAGCAGATTTGATTGAAAAACCTGAGCATATTTTGCTGGACCATGATCACCATCATGACCACGACCATGAACATCATCATGAACATGAGCACGAACATGAACACCATCACGATCATGAGCATGAACATGAACACGAGCATCACCATGAGCATCGTAATTTAGCTGATATTTTGGAAATCATTAATAGTTCCGGATTATCTGACGGCATCAAGGAAAAAGCCAGTCAGGTTTTTACGGAATTAGGCAAAGCCGAAGCAAAGGTACATGGCAAACCTTTAAATGAAATTCATTTTCATGAGGTTGGTGCTGTGGATACCATTATTGATATTGTTGGCTCGTTGCTAGCTTTGGAAGATTTACACATTGATAAGATTTATGTAGGTAAGCTGCAAACCGGCAAAGGCTTTGTTCGCTGTGCCCATGGCTTAATGCCTGTGCCGGCTCCTGCTACTGCCGAGCTCATAAAAACTCTGCCTAATTATCAAGGCGAAATTGACAAAGAACTGGTAACTCCTACGGGAGCTGCCTTGATGTATGTACTGGCAACGCCTACTCCCAATAAACCTGCTGATTTTACTACCACGGCCATTGGTTATGGTGCAGGTACCTGGGACCTAGCTATCCCCAATGTGTTGCGCCTTTATATTGATAAGACGGAACCCAGCGAAGTAAAGGAAGAGGATTTACTGGTGGCAGAGTGCAACCTGGATGATGTTACCGGCGAGATCTGTGGCTATACCGTAGAGAAGCTGATGGCACAAGGTGCTTTAGATGCTTGGTATACGCCTATTTATATGAAAAAATGTCGTCCAGCTTATAAGCTGTCTGTTTTATATCAACGCTCTATGCAGGAAGTTTTTGAGCACATTATTTTCACGGAAACATCTACTTTGGGTCTCAGATATCATCCGGTGGACCGTACAGTTTTAACAAGACATTTTTATACTATTAATCTGCCTCAAGGCGAGGTAAGAGTTAAAGTGGGCTATTACAAAGGAATTTTAGTTAACATAGCGCCGGAATATGAAGAATGTGCCTTCCTAGCTAAAAAAGCTAATATTTCTTTACAAGAAATCATGGCCTTAGCCATTGAAGAGGGAAGAAAAATTGCCAAACGGAAACTTTGAGGAATTCATTACTTTATTGCAGACTAAACTGAATAGCTTGGTAACAGAGCCTATTCAGATTAAGAAAATTAATTATGGCCAGCAATTAATTTTGCAAAGTCACAAAGAAAAAGTAATCCTAGCTGTTTATAACGGTAAAAAAGGCCGTAAGCTGGTTTGGGGTGGCCAAAAAGGAGCTTTGCAAAAAGCTGCGGCAGCAGTAGTTGATTTGACCATGGCTCAGGCAGAGCCTGAAACCAAGCAAGGACCAGCCACCTTATCTCTGCTGACCAAGTGTCCAGATTTTGATTATCTGTGGGCAGGTAGTGACGAATCAGGCAAGGGCGATTTCTTTGGCCCCTTGGTTGTAGCTGCTGTTCTCATTAATAAGGACATTGCCGGGAAGCTTTATAATTTTGGGGTAAGAGATAGCAAAGAATTATCTGACAAGAGAATTTTAGAGTTAGCAGAAAAGATTGAAGCCCTGGCACCACTTCATGCCGTTTTACCCTTGAAGCCGGAAGCCTATAATCTGCGCTATCAGCAAATGAAAGCCCAAGGCTATAATTTAAATCATCTCTTAGCGGCTGGGCATATAGCTGCTCTTACGAAAGTATTAAAGGAAGATAAGCAATGTCATTTTGCCCTGGTTGATCGCTTTAATCAGAAAAATAATATTGCTCAAGAATTGCAACGAAGCTTTCCTAATCTTACCGTGGTGCAACAGCCACGTGCCGAAGAGGATATGGCCGTAGCTGCCGCATCTATTTTAGCCAGAGCAAAATTTGTGAACATCATGCAGGAATTATCTACCTTGGCCGGCATGGAATTGCCTAAGGGTGGAGGAGAAAATGCTACAGATTGTGCTAGAAAAATTTTGGCTAATCATGATGAAGAGTTTTTAAATAAATTGGTTAAGAAGCACTTTGCCAATTATCTTCGGCTTAAGGACTAAGCTGTGAGGTAAGTTTTAGTTTCAGCAAGATAAGTAGATAAGTGATATAATAATTAGCAGCACTAAAATACAAGGAATTTTCCTTAAGTTTGGTGGTTAAAGCATGAATAAACAGTTATTGCGGGTGTTATGCATATTATTTGTAATAGTAATAGGCATTTCTGCAGCAGTAATATACTTTACATTTGATAGAAGAGCTTTTGAATATTTAGCCATGTTCCAGCCATGGTATCTTTTGCTTGCTTTTGCTACGGTTTTTATAGGTCTGTTTTTTGATGCAACTAGGTTAATTACCTTAACTAAATTGTCTGATGAAAGCATTAACTATAAACATGTTTTAAACGTAGTTTTAAGCAACTATTTTTTAGCTCTGCTAACGCCCGGACAAAGTGGTGGCGGTATCGCCCAGTTGATGTTCTTAAAAAGAGCCGGTGTACCTGTAGCAAAGGCCACGGTGATTATTATCGTCAGGATATTTATGTCAATTTTGTTTCTCATGGTAATCATGCCATTGGTGTTTTTCCTTGATCCATCCTTGGTTTCTGGTTTGCCTACAGGTGTGCTGGTACCTATGTGTGTGCTCTTTATCGTATTACCTCTTTTGCTGGTTCGCTTTGTGTACACAGGTAGGATGGAAAAATGGCTAATGCGTTTTTGTATGCGTTTTTCTGAAGAAAAACAAAAAGCAATTTTTTTGTGGTATAGAGATTTCCAACAAGCTATGTTTTTGTTAGGCAAGCACCCTAAAATGGTTTTTAGGACATTTCTTGAATCTGGCATTAGCTTGTTATTTATTTATTCGGTGGTACCTATCTGCATGCTGGCTTTTGACATTGAGTTTAAGTGGAGCGTTGTCATGAGCCGTATGTGCTTATTGAATCTGATACTTTATTTCACACCGACACCCGGCGGGGCAGGTGTGGCAGAAGGTGGCTTCTTATTACTCTTTAATTCTTTGGTACCTAGCGGCCTGGCAGGTGTGCTGGCAGTATTATGGCGTTTCTTTTGTGAGTATGTGCCCTTTGGCTTAGGTGGCATTGTGACTATCAGGGCTTTTGGTACTGATGTAATTACGCAAATTCGTTCCCGGAGGAATATAGAATAATGAAAATTTTGGTAACCGGTGGAGCAGGATTTATTGGTTCTCATGTTTGTGAAGAATTGCAAAAAAATTATGCCGGAGCTGAAGTTACGGTTTTGGACAATTTGGCTACAGGCTCAAAGGAAAATGTTCCTGCCTGTTTTAAGCTTGTCCAGATGGACATGCGTAGCCCTGAGCTAACCGCCTTCTTTGCAGAAAATAAATTTAATAAGGTAATTCATTTAGCGGCTCAGACCTTGGTTCCTACTTCCTTAAAGGATCCTGCCTTAGACGCTGATCTTAATGTTCTGGGATTAATCAATGTGTTGGAAGCTGCTCGTCAAACCGGTGTGTCCTCAGTAATTTTTTCTTCCAGTGCTGCGGTCTATGGTGATAACGCTCATTTGCCACTGAGAGAAACTGAGAGGTTACTGCCTACTTCTTTTTATGGTTTGACTAAAGCTGTAGCAGAAGAGTACCTCAGGCTTTATCACGATTTATATGGCCTTAATACTACTGTTTTGCGTTTTGCTAATGTGTATGGTGAACGGCAGGGCATGGCAGGTGAGGGAGGAGTTATTAGCATTTTTGCCAAAAAGCTGGCTAATGATGAAAAAATTGAAGTCTATGGTGATGGTAATCAAACCAGGGACTTTGTTTACGTCAAAGATATTGCCAAAGCGCTTTGCTTAGCACTTGATCACCAAGGCTATGGTATCTTTAATGTTTCTACAGGAGAGGAAGTTTCGCTCAATACTTTAATAGAAGTATTTGAAAAGGTCATGGAGAAAAAGCCTCAGGTTGAATATCTTAAAGTTCGAACGGGCGATATCTATCGTTCGGTGTTATCCAATGTTGCCATTGGGAAGGCTTTAGGGCTTACTCAATTTACTCCCTTAGAGGTGGGACTCAAGGCTACGTGCGGATTTTTTGAATTTTCTCAAAAATAAATGAATTTGTTTTTTGCTTGCTAAAATTGTGACAAAATTGTATACTGTATGTGTGATTAGAGGGGTAACGAAGCCTAATAGTTGGGGGTGGTTTCAAGAGGTTTCTTTTGTAACGGTCTTGCTCAGATGTAGAAATTAAATCATAGGAGGGAATTTTATGAAAAAATTTTTAGCATTCTTGATGGCATGTATGGTTATGGGCACCTTGTTCGCAGGTTGCGGCGGTGGCGCAGACACAAAGAAAGACGCTGGCAAAGCAGCAGCTCCTGCAGCTGGCGGCAAGAAATTCATTAACATTGCAACCGGTGGTACTTCCGGCGCATATTTCCCTATCGGCGGAGCTATTGCTGATATTTTGAACAAGAACGTTAAAGGCGCTAATGCCAGCGCACAGAGCACAGGTGCTTCTGTTGCAAATATTAACTTGTTAAAACAAGGTAAGGTTGATTTGGCATTGGTACAAAACGATATTTCCAGCTACGCAGTTAACGGTACTGAAATGTTCAAGGACAAAAAAGTTGATTCCATTAAAGCTTTGTGCACCTTGTATCCTGAAACTGTACAAGTTTTGACTGTTGATGGAACTGGTATTAAAACCTTAAACGATGTTAAAGGTAAGAGAGTTGCAGTAGGTGCTGCAGGTTCTGGAACCGAAGCTAACGCTCGTCAGATTCTGGCTGCTTATGGTATTACCTACAATGATATTAAAGTTCAATACTTATCCTTCGGCGAAGCATCCGGCGCTTTGAAAGATGGTAACGTTGATGTAGCATTCGTAACTGCTGGTTTCCCAACAGCTGCTATTCAAGATATCGCTTCTCAAAACAAGGTTGTTATGCTTCCTGTTGATGCAGATAAAGCATCCGCTTTAATTGCTAAGTATCCTTTCTATACCAAGGTTACCATTCCTGCTAAAACTTATGCTAGCCAAGATAAGGATTGCCCTGCAGTTGCTATTCGTTGTATGTTAGTTGTTAGCGACAAGATGGATGATCAAACTGCCTATGATATCGTAAAGGCTATTTATACTAACGTGGATCGTTTGAAAGCAGCTCATAAGGCTTGCGCCGTTGTAAGCAAAGCTACCGGTAAAGATGGTGTTTCTATAAAGATGGCTGCCGGTGCTGATAAATTCTTCAACGAGAAATAAGTCTGGTTAATGAGCAGTAATTGTCTTAAACGTGACCGGAGTCCGGCTGAATCCGGACCTCGGTCACTTTTATGTGTATTCCTTTTAGTGGTAGCTATTTTAATAGCAGGTATTTGCTGGTATGGAAATCAGTTGGTCATTTCGGTTATACCGGAGGACAACCTACAAAAATATATATTTCCAACCCACATAGGTGACGAGTGGTATTATACTTATATTCATTCTGTGCAACGGACCCCATGTGATGAATACTTTACCATTAAAGGTGTCGATGACATGGTTATGACTCACACTGTTTATCAATCTTACGGTGTAGGCTTACCCTGTTACCCTGATGACGGAAAGTTTACTTTAACCAAAGATGGGCATTTCATATTAGAAATGAATCGCCCTATGAAGAATGTGGCCTTAAGAACACAGCCAATACCCCAACAAAGGCTTTTTATTAACGGCCAGGAATTAAAGCTTTACCAAATTTACCCATCCGGTACATTAGTAAAGGTAGAGGTAACTAAGCGTTATCAGATTTGGTTCCAATAGGAAGGGAGGATTATGTTCCATGACAGAAATGGAAGAAATAAAGAAAGATGCAAGTGCAGCAGAAGCAGAAGCTGATGTTAAAGGTGCTCCCAAAGCCATGTCTGCTGATGAGGTTCTGGAGAAATTTGATCCTGAGTCAGGCAAACGTAAATTAACAGGCACCTGGGATAAAATTGTTTCAGCAATTTGTATTATTTTTGCACTTTTCCAGTTATATACTGCAACCTTTGGTGTTTTGGATGCTATGTTGCAAAGAGCAATCCACTTGTGCTTTGGCTTGGTATTAATCTTCTTGTTATATCCTGCTTCCAAAAAGTGGGATAAGACCAAGATGAATCCTTTAGATGTTATTTTCTCTATTGTTGGTGCAGCTGTTACCTTGTACATTGTTGTAGAATATCAACAATTGGTATTGCGTGCCGGCATGAATACCCAAACCGACTTTATCATCAGCTTGATAGGTTCAGTCTTGGTTATTGAAGCAGCTCGTAGAACTGTTGGCTGGCCAATGATTATTGTGGCTTTAGCCTTCTTAGTTTACGCTTTCTTAGGCCCTTATGCTCCCGGCATTTTGGCTCACAGAGGCGTAGGCATGGAAGAAATGTTTGGCCATTTGTATTACACCACTGAAGGTATTTTTGGTACACCGCTAGGCGTATCTTCCACCTTCATTTACTTATTCATTCTTTTTGGTTCTTACTTGGAAGCTACCGGCTTAGGCAAGTTCTTCATTGACTTGGCAAACGCAATTGCCGGTTGGGCTGCAGGTGGTCCTGCTAAAGTAGCAGTATTGTCCTCAGGCTTGATGGGTACCGTATCCGGTTCTTCCGTAGCCAATGTAGCAGGTACCGGTTCCTTTACCATTCCTATGATGAAGAAATTAGGCTATCGTCCTGAATTCGCCGGTGCCGTTGAAGCATCTGCTTCTACCGGTGGTCAGTTAATGCCTCCTGTAATGGGCGCTGCTGCTTTCTTAATGGCTGAATTCGTTGGTGTTCCTTACATCGAAGTAGTTAAGGCTGCTGTTATTCCTGCTCTGTTGTATTACACAGGTGTATGGCTAGGCGTACACTATGAAGCTAAGAAATGCGGCTTAAGAGGTATGAATAGGGACGAGCTGCCGAAGATTAGTAATTTGATTAAAGAAAAAGGCCATTTGGCTATTCCTCTGATCATCATCGTTTACTTATTGGTTGCTGGTTATACTCCTACCAGAGCTGCACTTGCTGCTATCGTGTTGTCTATTGTTTGTGCTTGCCTGAAAAAGAGTACCAGAGTTTCTTTTGCAGATGTTGTTAATGGCTTGATTTCAGGTTCTAAAGGTGTTCTGGGCGTACTGATTGCCTGCGCAACAGCAGGTATCATCATCGGTGTTGTAACTAAGACCGGTGTTGGCCTGAAAATGGCTACTGCCCTTTTGGATTTAGCAGGTGGCAAGCTGCTGCCGGCTATGTTCTTCACCATGGTAACCTCCTTGATTCTAGGTATGGGCGTTCCTACTACTGCTAACTACGTAATCACTTCTACTATTGCAGCTCCTGCCTTAGTACAAATGGGCGTACCTGTTTTAGCAGCTCATATGTTCGCTTTCTACTTTGGTATCGTAGCCGATGTAACACCTCCTGTAGCATTAGCAGCTTATGCCGGTGCAGGTATTGCCGGTGCTAATCCTATGAAGACCGGTGTTATTGCCGCTAAGTTATCTATAGCAGCCTTCATCGTTCCGTACATTTTCGTTTTGTCTCCGGAAATCTTGATGATTAACGCCAATGGCGCTGCCATTCTTCAAGCAATGCTGACTGCACTAGTTGGTATGTGGGGCTTGTCCGTATCTCTGATTGGCTATTGCATCAGACCCTGCAATATGTTGCAAAGAATTCTGTTCTTCTTTGGCGGTTTACTCCTGGTAGATCCTGGTGTAACTACTGACCTTATTGGTGCTGCAATTCTTGCTGCTTTGTATATGTGGCAAAAGATGCAAAATAAGGCTGATGCTAAAAAGGCAAAAGAAGCTTAATTCTTAAAATTGTTTCAAAAGTGGGAAAGTTCCCTTGAAATAGGGGATTTTCCCACTTTTCTTTTTTTTGTATATATATTGTAAGAAACATTGCAAAATAGACCCATACAATGTATAATACCCCTTAGGAGATTGTTCGGCTAGCTTTACACAATATATAGCTTTGTTCGGGAATCCAAATAATATAGGAGGTGTTTTTTTGAATAAAACACAGCAACAAAAGAAAATACAGATTATTCCTCTAGGCGGTCTGGGAGAAATCGGTAAAAACATGACCGTAATTCGTTATGGTGACGACATGATTCTGGTTGATGCAGGACTTGCATTCCCAGATGATGATATGCTTGGCATTGACCTGGTTATTCCTGATACAACGTATCTCTGGGAAAACAAGGACAAGCTAAAGGCTATCTTCTTGACACATGGTCACGAAGACCATATTGGCGCTTTGCCATATGTGATGAAGGACTTTGATGTGCCTGTTTATGGTATGCCTTTAACTTTAGGCATTCTACAAGGTAGATTAAAGGAGAATGGCGTTTCAGACGAAAAATGCAAAATTGTTAATTTAAACAGTATTGTAAGAGTGGGCCCCTTTAGGGTTGACTTCATCAGAGTTAATCACAGTATTCCTGATGCAGTAGCTTTGGCTATTCATACTCCCGTAGGTACTATTGTGCATACCGGCGACTATAAGTTTGACCAGACTCCTGTTGATGGACAAGTAACTGAGTACAGTAAATTAGCAGAATTAGGAGATAAGGGTGTACTGCTCTTATTGGCTGATAGTACTAATATTGAACGTCCTGGTTTTACTCCCAGCGAAAAAGTCGTTGGTAAAACTTTGGATGAACAATTTGCACTAGCCAAGAACAGGATTATTGTTGCAACCTTCTCCTCTAACGTACACCGTATTCAACAGGTAATTGACAGTGCTGTGGCTAATAAGAGAAAGGTTGCTATTTTAGGACGCAGCATGGTTAATGTTGTTAATATTGCCATTGAGCTGGGCTACTTAAAGGTTCCTGAAGGTGTCTTGATTGACATTGAGGAAAGCAAGAATTATACACCAAAGCAAATTGCCATTATTACCACAGGCAGCCAGGGCGAACCTATGAGTGCCTTAACCAGAATGTCCAACAGCGATCACAGGCAGGTAACCATTACCCCAGGTGATACTGTTATCATTTCTGCTACTCCAATTCCCGGTAACGAGAAGGGCGTAGCTCGTACCATTGATAACCTGTACAAGCAGGGTGCTGATGTAATTTACGAAAAAGCCTTAGGCATTCACGTATCCGGACACGCCAGCCAGGAAGAAATTAAGCTGATGCATAATCTGGTAAGACCTAAGTTCTTTATGCCTGTCCATGGCGAATATCGTCACTTGGTAAAGCATAAGCTCTTAGCTCAATCCTTAGGCATGCCCAAGGAAAATATCGTTATTGCCGAAAATGGTTCTGTTGTAGAATTAACTAACAACTCCATTAATATCACCGGTAAGGTAACTGCCGGCAAGGTGCTGATTGATGGCTTAGGAGTAGGGGATGTTGGTAATGTAGTGCTGCGTGACAGACGCCAGCTTTCTCAAGATGGTATTGTCATCGTAGTAGTTTCCATTGACAAGAATTCTTATTCCGTAGTTTCCGGTCCTGATATCGTGTCACGTGGTTTCGTTTATGTCCGTGAATCTGAGGACTTAATGGATGAATGCAAGGAAAGAATCGTTAATGCTTTGGATAAGTGCCGCGATAATAATGTTACCGAATGGGCACAATTGAAGACTGCCATCAGAGATTCTCTGGGCAAGTTCCTCTTTGAAAAAACCAGAAGAAGACCAATGATTCTTCCTCTAATCATGGAAGTTTAAGTACACTAGTTTAAGAAGGTATGTGCATGGAAAGAAAAATTGCGAAGAAGACAAGAGAAAATCCCTCAGCGTTTGAACATGTGGAAATAATAGGCGTAGTGCTATTTGGACTAAGCTTATTCATGTTCTGCGCTTTAGTGGGTTTTAACGTAGGTTATATAGGCAACTTTGCAGCCAGAGTCTTAAGATACGCTCTGGGCAGAGGTGCTTGGCTTTTGCCTATCTATTTTTGTGTCATCGGCATGGGTTATTTGCTTAAACATGAAAAAATGGTTCTTTCCAAAAAATTCTTTTCTATCCTTTTAATTTTAGTAGCATTGCTAAGCTTATTTCACTACGCCGTTGTACCTGACGGCAGTGAAATATTACCTGAATATTTACCTACCGGTGGTGGCCTGTTAGGGGGCACCATCGTCTTTCTTTTAAAGAAAGTGTTAGGTAATGCCGGCACTCTTATTGTTTTGAGCGTGCTAACCCTGGTTGGTATTGTTCTCACCGGAAAATTTTCTTTAGGGCAATCCTTAAAGATGGCCGGACATGGTGTAAAAGTAGGCGCAGTGAATGCTGCTCATAAGTTTGAAGACATTCAACAAAGACGTAGAGAAAGAAATTTTTATAATCAGGAAAAAGAAGAAAGTAAACCAACTTATCATGAGATGCTGGAGGAAGATCCTAAGGATATCGTGCAACCTATCTTTAAGTTTACTCCTGCGAAAGTAGAAAGTAAGGCAGAAGAACCGGTTGCTCCTAAGAAGGAAGAACCGCCTAAGCCTTATAAGCCAGTGCTGCCTCCTCATAAGAAAGAAGGAGAAGCATCCTATGTATTTCCTTCTTTCAATTTGCTTCATCCTGTGATGAAGATCAACAAGAAAGATTTTAAAGAAGAGATTGAAGTACAAAGTGAAATCATCGAAAGAACCTTATCTGACTTTGGCGTGCGGGCTACATTGGTTGATGTGACTAAGGGACCTGCCGTAACTCGTTTTGAACTTGCTCCGGCACCCGGCGTAAAGGTCAACAGAATTCAAAATCTATCTGATGATATTGCGTTAAAGCTGGCTGTTACCAGCGTTCGTATTGAACCTATTCCCGGTAAAGCTGCCATCGGCTTGGAAGTACCAAGTAAGACAACTGATCCGGTAAGTTTCCGCAGCATCGTAGATTGTGATGCAGTGCGTAATGCCAAAGGTAAGCTGTGCGTTGGCTTGGGCAAGGATATTTCCGGTAATGTCATTGTTGCAGATTTAAGTAAGATGCCTCACTTGTTAGTAGCAGGCTCTACCGGTTCAGGTAAAAGCGTGTGCATCAATACCATCATTGCCAGTCTGTTATATAGAGCAACACCGGATGAAGTAAAACTTATCCTGGTAGACCCTAAGGTTGTTGAATTAACTAACTATAATGGCATTCCTCATTTGCTGACGCCGGTAGTAACCGGTGCTAAGCAAGCTGCTTCAGCCTTGCATTGGGCAGTAGTAGAGATGGAACGTCGTTATACCTTGTTTGCCAACGCCCAGGTTCGTAAGATTGATGATTATAATGTACATGCGGAAGAAAAACTTCCCTTTATTGTTGTTATCATCGATGAGTTATCCGATCTTATGATGGTTGCTGCAGTAGATGTAGAAGATGCTATTTTAAGACTGGCACAAAAGGCCAGAGCAGCAGGCATTCATTTAATCCTGGCTACCCAAAGACCGTCTGTTGACGTTTTAACCGGTACCATTAAAGCTAATATTCCTTCCCGCATTGCTTTTGCTGTTTCCTCCCAAATTGATTCCAGAACCATTCTGGATACCAGCGGAGCAGAGAAGCTGTTAGGCAAGGGTGATATGCTGTACTTCCCTGTAGGAGCCAACAAACCCTTGAGAATACAGGGTGCGTTCATTGCTGATGATGAATTGGCCAGAGTGGTAAATTTCATTAAGGCTCAGGCTATTCCCACCAAGTTCGAAGAAGAAGTTACAACCCAGGAACTGAAAGGCTCCAAGAAAAGTGAAACAAGCGAAAACCCTTCTTGTCAGGAAGAGGATGAATTGTTTGAAGATGCAGTTCGTTTGGTCATGGATACCCAACAAGCTTCATCTTCCATGCTGCAAAGAAAATTTAGAATTGGTTATACCAGAGCAGCCCGCTTAGTTGATACCATGGAAGAAAAAGGCATTGTAGGTCCTGCCGATGGCAGCAAGCCTCGTGCTCTCATCATGAGTAGAGCGGTAATTGAAGATAAATTCTTCAGTAATAAAGATCAACAGGAGGAACATCACAATGAGTAACATAGGTGAACGTCTCAAACAAATTCGTGAAAAAAAGAATTTATCCATTGATGATGTAGCAGCAGGTACGGGAATTCGCGCCCAATACTTAGAGGCTTTGGAAAACAGTGAGTATGCCAACATTCCCGGTGATGTTTTTATTAAAGGCTTTATTCGCAATTATGGCAATTACTTAGAGCTGGACGGCAATGCTCTGGTAGAAGAATATAAGCAAGGCACCAAGCCTTTGGCTTCAGCTGTGGAAGAAGCAGTTGCTACTCCTGAGGAAAATGTACAGGCAGCTGTTAATGCTGCGGAAGAAAGAAATTTGCAAAGAACTAAACCCAAAGCTTCCTTTGGTCATGGCCTTAAAAATGCCTGGGAAGATTTTAAGAGTTTTATTTATGATAACATCTACGAAACTGTAGACGAAGAAGATGATGAGGCTGAGGAAGAAGCAGCTTCTCAACCTACTGTTGCTGCCAAGGCACCTCTTCAAAAAGAAGAACCTATGGAAGCTACTCGTAAGATTAATCTGGAGCCTCAAGCTCCTGTTCCACCACCGGTCAAGGTTCAACCTCGCCAGGCAGCACCTGTTCAACAGGCAGCTCCTCATTATGCTGAACCTGTTAAGAAAGAAAAAAGTTCTTTCTTTAACTTTAAGGCTTTTGCCGGCATGTTCACTGTGCTTATTCTCATCTTTTTTGGCGTTATGGCATATTTCATGTTTAGTGGCAAGGGTCCGGCAACCAATACCCAGACTACTAAGGTAAATGCCGGTGTTAAATCTGCTCATTCTACAGAAAACACTGCCACAGATGCAGCAACAAATAAGGAAGAAGATAAGAAGCAAGTACAAAACAAGGATGCCAAAGCAGCTACTGATACTAAAGCTGCTGATAAAAACAAAGCTGACAAGGATACAGTAGCAGCCGGAGATGGTGAAGGCGTCACTGTGGAAATCACTTATAAGAAACCTGTTTGGACACAAGTAACTGCAGATGGTAAAGGTATTGAAGCTGCTACCATTCCGGCAGGTACAACCAAGGTATTCAAAGGCAGCAAAGAAGTTAAAGTAAACTTAGGTAGTATTCGTGATGTAACTATTAAGGTTAATGGCAAGGAAGTTCCTTACGGTGAAAAAGAGTGGGGAACTGTTACCAAGGTTTACAAGAAATAATTTGAATTTACTTAGTATAAAAGGAGACATATTTTGAAGATTGGTGTTGTAAGTTTAGGTTGCCCAAAAAACTTGGTCGACTCTGAGGTTATGTTAGGCCTCATCCAAGCAAGAAAATGGACTATTACTAATGAGCCCGATCAGGCAGATTTGCTCATTGTTAATACCTGTGCTTTTATAACCAGTGCCAAGGAAGAATCTATTAACACTATTTTGCAAATGGCAGAATACAAGGTAAATGGCCATTGTAAAAAACTTTTGGTAACAGGCTGCCTGGGACAACGATATGCTCAGGATCTTTTTAATGACATTCCTGAAATCGATGCCATCATTGGTACCGAATGTTACGGTGAAATTGGTCAGGTTATTGACAGGGTACTAAAGGATGAACGTTTTATCTATGTGACACCGCCCCGCAAATACACACAGCCTACGGACAGGGTATTAACTACGCCGTCCTATACTGCATATCTAAAGATTGCGGAGGGCTGCAATAATTGCTGTTCCTTCTGTGCCATTCCCTTAATTCGTGGACCGTATCGTTCCAGGCCTTATGAAGAGTGCGTAACAGAAGCTAAGAAATTAGCTAAACAGGGTGTCCGCGAATTAATCGTAGTAGCCCAGGACACTACCCAATACGGCAAGGACTTGTATGGCAAACTTAGATTAGCTGAACTGTTAAGAGAGCTTAATGCTATTACTGAATTAAAATGGATTCGCGTTTTATATTGTTATCCGGAAAGCTTTAGTGACGAGCTAATCGAAGTGATGGCTCAGTGCGAGAAGGTTTGCTCTTATGTGGATTTGCCTTTGCAGCACGCCAGTGATACACTTTTAGCCTCCATGAGACGGCGTAATACTACCGCTGAGGTAGAAGCCCTAATTGAGAAGATTCGGGCTAAGGTTCCTCATGTTTGTCTGAGAACTACTTTTATCGTAGGATTCCCCGGGGAAACAGAGGAGCAATTTCAAGAGCTTATGACCTTCACTGAGAAGATGAAATTTAATTGTGCCGGTGTTTTCACCTACTCCCAAGAAGAAGGAACCAGGGCCGGTAATATGCCTAATCAGATTCCTGAGGAAGTAAAGCAAACTCGTTATCATGAACTGATGGCGCTGCAAGCTAAAATTTCTGAAGAAATCAATCAAGCCAGAGAAGGTTCTGTAGAAGAAGTTCTCATTGAAGGCTTTGATGACGAAGATGCAACTTTGGCTTTTGGTCGTTCCCGTTGGGAAGCACCTGATATCGATGGTAGAATCTTTGTGGAAAACGCCACAGGCTTAAAGCCCGGCGATTTCGTCAAGGTCAAACTGAATCAGGGCTTTACTTATGAAGTAGTTGGCGAACTAGTGCAGGGGGCAAACAAAAAATGATCGTAGAGGTATTAAATACCGGAACTGAATTACTTTTAGGAGAAATCATTAATACATCTTTTCCTTATTTATCCCGCAACCTTAATGATGCAGGCTTTAATGTTTTGTATCAATCTACAGTGGGGGATAATGAGGAAAGATTATTGTCCAGTCTGGACATTGCTCTGAAAAGAGCAGATATAGTAATTACCACCGGTGGTTTAGGTCCCACTCGTGGCGATATTACCAAAGAAATGGTAGCAAAGTATTTGGACTTACCTTTGGAATTAAGCACCATGTGGCTTAGCAAGCTAGGTGAATATTTTAAAACTAAGGGCACTGTCATGACGGAAAACAATAAGAAGCAAGCCTACATACCCAAAGGTGCAACAGTTTTCAATAACGAGGTAGGTACTGCTCCCGGCATTGCAGTGAAAACCAAAGCGGGCAAGATTGTAATTATGTTGCCCGGACCTCCTCAAGAGGTTGAGCATGTCTTTGCTACTGCAGTGATGCCTTACTTGCGTAAGGAGTTTGCTGCCCAGGGCGTGATTCATTCTCGTGTCCTTCACATGAAGGATATTGCTGAGTCTACCGTAGCAACTATTTTAGATGAGGAAATCACTCATCAATCCAACCCTACTATAGCAATTTATGCTAGAAAGGGAGAAATCGTAGTGCGGATTACTGCCAAAGGCCAGACCTTAGCTGAGGCCCAGGCGCTAAACGCAGCTACCGAAGCAAAAATCAGGGCAAAATGTGATAAATATATTTATGGTGTTGATTACGAAACTCTGGCTGAAGCTTTAGGCAAGAAGTTAAAAGCAAGAAACTATACCATCAGTTGTGCTGAATCTTGTACCGGAGGACTTACCTCCAGCATGATTACTGATGTACCGGGTAGCTCTGAATACCTTATGGGTTCCGTAGTTTCCTACAGCAATATGGCTAAGCATAAAGTTCTTGGTGTTAAACAAGAATCCTTAGATAAGTATGATGCAGTAAGTGATGTAGTAGCCAAAGAAATGGCCGAGGGTGTTCGTAAGTTGTTTAATACAACTCTGGGCGTTTCCATTACAGGCATAGCTGGTCCCGGTGGTGGCACTGCCGAAAAGCCTGTAGGTTTGGTTTACGTCGCAGTAAGCAGTGCCAAGAGCACCACCGTTAAAGAATATCGTTTTAAAGCATCTCGTAGCACCATAAAGCTACGTAGTGCTATGAGAGCCTTATCCATGGCTATGGATAAGCTAGAAGAATTATAGGAGAATATATGACAACAACGTTAGAAAAATTTGGCGATTTAGAACTGGATAAAAAGATTGTAGCAGCCTTAGTTGATATGGGCTTTGAGGAGCCATCCCCAATTCAAAAGGAAGGTATTCCTATTGCTTTGGAAGGCAAGGATATGATTGGCCAGGCTCAGACCGGTACCGGTAAAACCGCCGCTTTCGGTATTCCTATTTTGCAAAACATGGATATACACGATAAGCACATTCAGGCACTAGTAATGTCTCCCACCAGAGAACTTGCTATTCAAGTGGCTGAAGAAGTTAGTAAGATTGGTAAACATATGAGAGCAAGAGTACTGCCTGTTTATGGTGGCCAACCTATTGATAGACAGATTAGGGCACTGCGTAATGGCGTGCAGATTGTCATTGGTACCCCTGGTAGATTATTAGATCATATTCGTCGTGGCACCATTAAACTTGATGGCGTCAAATTCCTGGTGCTGGACGAAGCAGATGAAATGCTGGACATGGGCTTCATTGAAGACATGGAAGAAATCATTAAGAACGTTCCTGAAGAGCGTCAGACCATGCTGTTCTCTGCTACCATGCCTAAGGAAATCTTGGGCTTAACCAAGAGATATATGCATACGCCTAAGGTAGTTGCTATTCATAAAGAAATAGTTACTGCTCCCTTAATTGATCAATACTATTATGAAACCAGAGATAAAGTAGATGGTCTGTGCCGTATTTTGGATACTGCAGATAACAGCAAGATGATTATTTTCTGCCGTACCAAAAAAGGCGTAGATGAATTGGTTAGCGCTTTGGGAACCAGAGGCTATTTAGCTGATGGCTTGCACGGCGACTTAAGTCAGAACCAACGTGATAAGGTCATGAAGAAATTCCGGGCCGGCAACAGTGATATTCTGGTAGCTACTGATGTAGCAGCCAGAGGCTTGGATATCGATAACATTACCCACGTAGTAAACTTTGATATACCTCAAGATCCGGAAAGCTATGTACACAGAATTGGTAGAACCGGTCGTGCCGGTAATACCGGTATAGCCATTACCTTCATTACTGCCCGCGAATTCCGTCAGTTGAAGTTAATTGAACGTACCATCAAGACCAAGATTATTCGTGGCACTTTGCCTACCACCGCTAATGTGTTGGAAAGACAAAGAGACCAGATTCTTACCAAGATGCAAAGTGTTCTGGAGCTTAGCAACTACCAAGATTATTTGAACATTGTAGAATCCTTGGAAATTGATTATAAGGACAAAGATATTGCCGCTGCTGCCTTACAATTGATGCAAGAAGGCAACAAGGCTTTGGAACCTGCTTCTGAACCTGTAGAGCCGGAAGTATTTAAAGTAGGCCGTAGTGACTATCGCAAATCTGACAGAAAACACAGAGATCGTGATAGCTACAAGCGTAGAGAACACGATAGTGATAAGCATGAAGGTAGCAAGAAGGAAAGTACCAAGCGGGAGAGCAGCAAACGCAAAGACAAATCTGAAGGCAAGCATGAAAGCCATACTACCTATGATTTGAAGCACACCGGTGCAGCCCGTGGTATGGTAAGAATGTTTTTAAACATTGGTACCAATGCTAAAATTACTGTCCGTGATATCGTGCAAGTAGTAGCAGAAAAAGGCAAGATTCCTGCTAAGGATATTGGCCGTATTAATATTTATGACAAGTTTAGTTTCTTGGAAGTTCCCTCCAAAAATGCTGAAAAGCTGCTTAACGCAATGCAAAGAAGCACTATACGAGGCTATAAAGTGAACCTGGAGCCGGCGAAAGCCAAGTAAACCATCATGCGTGAAGTATTAGGAAACTTACAAGGAATTAAAAAGAACATCCTAACAACCCTAGAAGGATTGTATGATGTCCAGATTCCTCAAGATCAGCTGCTAACTGAAGAGCTGGCTGAAACGCTGAGGAGTATTTCTTCTGCCCTTAATCGGGAAATTGCTGTACTAATTTCCCGCAGTGGCAAGATTGAAAGTGTTACGGTTGGTAATAGTGCTGACCTTCGTCCTGAAAATTTAGAAGTACGCAGAGGGCAGGGGAGACTTTCGGGTATCCGTTGTCTCCATACTCACCCCTTCACTGTTTCCGATTTAAGCAAGGCGGATCTTTCTGCACTAAAGAATATGCGCTTAGATGCCTTGGCAGCTATTGGCTGGCGAGACGACAGCACACCTTCTATGGTATCCTTTGGACTTATTACGGATAGCCTGGAGGATGAGCAATTAATTACGGAAACCTTTGGACCCTACGGTCTTAAGGAAGCAGCCTCAATAAATTTCACTAATTTACTTAATACGCTGGAAAAGATTTTAGCACAAAAGGTTAATGGTCATTCCCTGGCTGCTGTGGAAGAAAAAGCGGTACTTATGTCCTTGGACTGGCAACAGAATGACCTGAAGTGGACTGCTGAAGACTCCCTGGAGGAACTAGCTCTCTTAGCTAAGACAGCCGGTGCCACTGTGGTTGGTCAGTTCATCCAAAAGAAAGCCAAACCTGATCCTGCTACCTTTATTGGCACAGGTAAGGTCAAAGAGCTAGCTACCTTTATTCAAAATAATGATATAGATTTATGTATCTTTGATGAAGAATTGTCTCCAGCTCAAAACCGCAATTTGGAAGAAGCACTGGGCAGTAGAGTCTTAGATAGAACTGCTTTGATTCTGGATATTTTTGCTGGACGTGCTAATTCCAATGAAGGCAAGCTGCAGGTAGAGCTTGCCCAATTAAAATATGCTTTGCCCAGAGTCATGGGCCAAGGAGCTGTTTTGTCCAGACTGGGCGGTGGTATTGGTACCAGAGGTCCCGGCGAAACAAAGCTGGAAGTAGACCGTCGTAAAATCAGGGAAAGAATTTCTTTCCTTGAAGGTCAAATTGAAAAGCTTCGTTCCGTACGTGTTTTGCATAGAACCAAACGGCAGAAGAATAACATTCCGCAGGTAGCTTTGGTTGGTTATACCAATGCCGGCAAGTCAACTCTTTTGAACACTTTGACTAATGCTGATGCGTATGTTATGGATCAGCTTTTTGCTACCTTGGATACCACTACCAGAGGCTTAACCTTGCCGGATAAGCAAGAAGTTATTTTAACTGATACAGTTGGTTTCATCCAACGGTTGCCACACCAATTAGTAGCTGCTTTCAAATCAACCTTGGAAGAAGTTACGGAAGCTGATTTGTTATTGCATGTTGTTGATATCAGCCATGAGCTGTATCAGGAACAAGCTGCTGCAGTTTATGATGTGCTGGCTGAATTAGGCGTACAGGACAAACCTATCATTACCGTTTACAACAAAATTGATAAGCTGGAAAATGATAATGAGAGAATGAGAAATTTAAGCTCTCAGGAAAATACTGTCTTTATTTCTTGCCAGAAAAGATTAGGTTTAGAGAAGTTGTTACAGCTTATTAGTTCTAACTTAAATTTATCTAACCGAGAAGTTACTTTGTGCTTCCCTTATGATGCTGCAGGCGTTGCCGCTAAGCTTCATGAGCTAGGTACGGTAGAAAGCCAAAGCTACGAAGAAAAGGGCATTGTTCTCAAAGTAAAATTGAATAAAGACTTATTGAAAAATTATGAACAATATATTATTGAGGATAACGAAAAGTAAATCCACAATAAATAGTAAGTGCACAATAAAAAGTAAGTACACAATAATATGAATATGAATGCTTATCTATGAATGAATAGCGATTATCAAATATCATTTACGAAGGTGGAAAATAGTAATGCTGAATTGGGATGAAATTGAAGCACAAGCTTTAGCTGCTGTAGAACAACAAACTAAAGCTCATGAAAGAATTGCGTTGTTCAACACTAAGAAAGTTTTAGCAGCTTTTGCTAAGAATCAGGTAGCAGATTTCTATTTAAAGCCTTCTACCGGTTATGCTTATTCTGATATTGGCAGAGATAAGCTGGATGCCATCTACGCTGATATTTGTAAAACGGATGCAGCTTTGGTGCGTTCTCATTTTGTTTCCGGAACACATGCTATCTCTACAGCTCTTTTAGGCGTTCTAAGATATGGTGATGAGATGATTGGTGCCACCGGCACGCCTTACGATACTTTGCAAACGGTTATTGGTACTGCCGGCAAGGTTCCGGGTTCACTTCTGGACATGGGTATTACTTACAAGGAAATTCCCATGGAAGGTGGTAATCCTGACTTAGCAGCTTTGGCAAAAGCTATTACTGCTAAGACCAAGTTGATTCATATTCAAAGATCCTGCGGGTACAGCAATGTGCGTAGAACTTTGACTGTTGATGAGATTGGTACAATTTGTCAGGCAGCTAAAAAAGTAAAACCGGATATTATTTGCTTTGTTGATAATTGCTATGGCGAGTTCATGGAAGAAAAAGAACCAACTGAAGTTGGTGCTGATTTAATGGCCGGTTCTTTGATTAAGAATTTAGGTGGGGGACTTGCTCCTAATGGTGGTTATATAGTTGGCCGCAAGGATTTGGTGGAGCTGGCTTCTTACAGATTGACAGCACCGGGTTTAGGCGGAGAAATGGGTGCAACCTTGGGAGATACAGCCAGAGAGTTTTATCAAGGCTTGTTCCTCTCTCCCCACGTTGTATTACAAGCTCTAAAAACTGCTATCTTTGCTGCTCAAGTCTTTAAAGATCTTGGTTATAAGGTTTCTCCTGAGCCTGATGCCAAACGCAGCGACATTATCCAAGTAGTTACTTTAGAAACTGCTGCTAAGCTTTGCGCATTTTGCGAAGCCATTCAAGCCAATTCTCCCATAGATGCTCATGTTAAACCTATTCCTTCACATTTGCCGGGTTATGCTGATGAAGTTATTATGGCAGCCGGAACTTTTGTTCAGGGTGCGTCTATTGAATTAAGTTGTGATGGTCCCATGAGACCTCCTTATAATGTTTACTTCCAAGGAGGTTTAACTTTTGAGCATGGTATTGTGGCTATTATGGAAGCAGCCAAAAAGATTGGCGCATTAAGATAATATTTAAAAATAAAGCCTCGCAGTTTTATTTTTAAATGCGCCGTCTTCCTTGCGAGCAAGGAGCTTTGCGACGATGAGAGCAATAGGAAACGGCCATGCGATAGCTGTCCATGAAGCAAGCTTGTAAAGCGAAGCTGAATGGTAACAGCGAACCACTGGGCACCATTACTAGACTACAGGTGCCCGTGAAAATAAAATGCGAGGCTTTTGTATTATGAACTTAAATTTAAACAAGCTCACAGTTTATTGCCTCGGAAACCGTGACGCCTAACGGCTTTTTAATGGTTTCCTCTGGCAAATAAACCTGTGAGCTTTTGCCTGATTTTCTTATTTTTTAGTGTTAATCCTTGAAAACCGCATGAATACTGGGGTTGCAAGGGGTGACCTCCAAATTTGCGTTTTGAGCCGTTTTTTAGAAGGGGTCCTAGTGTTTGTACCTGTAAAATTGAGAAAAAATTAATAATAAAGAATAATTTGGAGTATTTTTACAAAAAATATATAAAATTATTTAAATTCGGATAATTAAAATCAAAAATCGAAATATTTAACAACTTTTATAAAATAAAAGGCTGCGTAAGAAGCGTGCGAAGAAAAGGAAGAACAAGAAAAGCACCTTTGGATAGAACAATAAAACGTTCATCCAAAGGTGCTTTTTGAAGTTCTGACACATTATTCGCCGCTTATCACGCAGCCTAATTACAAGATTCTAAATACAGCTATAACTTTGCCCATGACCTGAATATTATCTCCGCCCAAAATTGGATTATAAGCCTCGTTTTCAGGTTGTAAACGTATTTGCTTAAGCTCCCGGAAAAAACGCTTGATAGTGGTTTCTTCGCTGTCTATGAGGGCAACGACTATATCACCATTGTTAGCAAAATTCTGTTTACGTACAACAACATAGTCATGCTCTAAAATTCCGGCATTCTTCATGGAATCTCCAACTACAGCCATCATGAACACATCGTCCTGACAGCCGATTAAATCTAAAGGAAGAGGGTACGTTTCTTCAATATTTTCCACAGCAAGAATAGGTTCGCCGGCATGCACAGCACCAACTAAGGGCACAGGCACCATGGTTTTTTGACGCCAGGCAGCATCCTGGGTTAAGCATAAGGTTCTAGGTTTATCAGGATCACAACTTAAAACACCTAAATCAACTAATTTATGCAGGTTAGCATGAACACTGGCACTGGAAGATAAACCAACAGCTTTACCAATTTCACGTACAGAAGGAGCAAAGCCTTTACTATAAATATATTCTTTGATATATTGGATGATCTGTTTTTGGCGCTCGTTTAAACTAGACTCGTCAACAGCAGTAACAGTATTAGAACCATTTTTAACCATATGCAATTCCTCCTTAGATATACTTATCTAAAGTTTAGTATACCAAGGCAGTTCGTTTTTGTCAAACATTTGTTCATTATACAGTGTCCGATAATATATATTATGTAAAACTATTAAAACTAAATAAATAACGCCGGGCTGAGGTTCTATCCTCGTTCTCCCGGCGTCAGCAAAAATTTACATAAAATTATTTTGTCTTGCTTGGTTTAACAACTTTATTAACTGTTTTAGCTTTGCTTGTTTGGTTAGCTGTAGCTGTTTGAGCAGCTTGTTTTTGTTCTCTGATAGTTTGTATCCTGGAGCTTTGTGGTAACTTGGCAGTCGGTTGTTGCACCTTGCCCTTAACCTGCAATCTCTTAAAGGATTTTACAGCTTCTGTAAAGGCTTGCATTTTTAAGTCATAATTAATTGTATCGTCCGTATTGAATCTTAGTTGATAACCAATACCTTCTGGTACAAATAAATATGTGTTTACTACAAACACCTTCTTTAAATCATCACTATCAGTGAATTGAATAATGCTACCATTTAAACCGTCTATTACTACAGGTTCATGTTTTACGACAGATACATTAGGTGTGTATTTGGTAATCTTATCTACAAATGCTTGTTCAGCTTCATTTAAATTAGCGCTGGTTGCATTGGCCAGATCAGAGAATTCATTGGTTTTAAAAGCCCTGATCATAGCATTGTCTTCATGAACACTGCTTAAGGAACGAGCAAAGACTATATTGTCAGCCTTTAAAGTATAACCATGCCAGCCGGCCGGTAATTCTAAGGACATTCCTAACAAGTTGGAAGTTAGAACATTGGTATCAGGATAATGAGGCTTCCCTATTTTTAAATCACTGGTTACAGCCTGTAAACCCTGTTGAGCAATATTCTTTTCAGCTTCCGGAGAAGCTACGGTAACAACCAAAATTTTATCATTTAATAATTGGTAAGCTCTGCCGGTAATAAACTTTCTATTTAAAGTAGAATCCTTAGGAGCTTGGAGAGCAAAACTTACGTCTGCGTCAGCGCCGAATTGCAAGCTGGTTGTTGCTGGTTTAGCAGCTTTTCCCGATTTATCCTGAGTAGTTTCTGTCTTGGCTGTGGTATCAGCAGCTGTTTGTGCAGCTCTAATTGCTTCCAGACGGTTTTTTAAACTACCCTGGGGCTTTTCCTGCTGCACAGCAGTAGTTCCAGTTTTACGGTCTACTAGGGCTGGTTTAGCAGTAACAGCTTGTGGAATAAAAGTAAAATCAGAAAAATCTAAAGTCTTTTGTAGGAAGGACGTTAAATCTTTTTTCTGATCCTCAGAATATTGACGAAGAGGAACAGAAATAAAATTAGGCATGCTGTAAATATCAGCACTGACTAATTGATTTTTGCCTACTACAAAACGTATGCCGGTTGTTGTATGAAAAATTTCTTGAGAAGCAGCCGGTATACTAAGACGATAGCCACCACTTTCCGGCTTGTAATACCTTTGCTCTGCATTAACCTGGGCCGTAAAACCAAGGCCCAGAGTTAGTGTAGCAGCAAGGATAATGTTTGTAAAACGATTCTTCATTGTTGACATCAGATCCTTACTTGGTGATATTTACCCTATCATCAATACTGGTTTGAAACTTCCCCTATCCGCTTATTATAGCAGATATTATTTACCATTTATATAATTATCGATTTCTACAGCTGCCTTCTTGCCGGCACCCATAGCAGAAATAACGGTTGCTGCACCGGTAACAATATCTCCACCGGCAAACACACCAGGAATGGAGGTCCCTTCTTTTTCGTTAACAGTAATGAGGCCCTTCTTATTGGTAACAAGGTCAGGCGTTGTGCTTCTTAGCAAAGGATTAGGACCTTGTCCAATGGCAATAACTACCATGTTAACATCAAAGACATGCTCGGAACCAGGAATTTCTACAGGGCTTCTTCTACCGGAAGCATCAGGTTCTCCCAATTGAGTTCTGATACATTTAATGCCTTTGACCCAACCTTCTTCAGTGCCAATGATTTCAATAGGATTGTTCAACATATGCAGTTGAACACCCTCTTCTTTGGCATGGATTATTTCTTCTTTACGAGCAGGCATCTCTGCTTCGCTTCTGCGATAAACAACATAAACGTTTTCAGCGCCTAGTCTCTTAGCAGTACGAGCAGCATCCATTGCTACGTTTCCGGCACCAACAACCGCAACGTTCTTGCCAACATACACAGGAGTTGCAACCTTAGGGAATTTGAAAGCGCCCATCAGATTAACTCTGGTTAAGAATTCATTGGCAGAATAAACAGCGTTTAAGTTTTCGCCTGGAATATGCAGGAAGTGAGGCAAGCCTGCACCGGTACCAACATAGATGGCCTTAAAGCCTTCTTCATTTAGTAATTCATGAAGAGTAAAGGTACGTCCAATTACTACGTCAGTCATAATGTGTACGCCTAGAGAAACTAATTGTTGAATTTCATGTTGCACAATGTCTTTAGGCAGACGGAATTCAGGAATACCATACATCAGCACGCCACCTGCTTTGTGGAGAGCTTCGAACAGTGTTACATCATAACCCATCTTAGCTAAGTCTCCGGCACAGGTTAAGCAGCTAGGGCCACCGCCAACAACGGCAACCTTAATGCCCTTCTTGGGAACATCAGCAAACTTTACAACATCCTTGCCTGCAGCTCTGGCATGATCGGCAACGAATCTTTCCAAACGGCCGATGGCAACAGGTTCACCTTTAATACCCAAGACGCAAACTTTCTCGCATTGGTTTTCTTGAGGGCAAACACGTCCGCAAATAGCAGGCAGATTGCTTTTTTGTTTAATGATGCTTAAAGCTTCATCAAACTTCTTTTCAGATACAGCATGAATAAATTGAGGGATATCAATGTTAACAGGGCAGCCTGTCATGCAACGAGGTACCTTGCAGTTTAAGCAACGCTGAGCTTCATCAACAGCAATTTCAGGAGTATAACCAAGAGTAACTTCTTCAAAGTTTTTGTTTCTTACATCAGCCGGTTGTTCCGGCATTGGGTTTCTCATTCCTCCACGCATTTGCAATGACCTCCGCAACTATATTCTACTGCTTCCATGTTTTTGTACATCTTACCACGTTGAATCAGGTTAGCCCAATCAACTTGGTGAGCGTCAAACTCAGGACCATCGCAGCAGGTGAATTTATTTTCGCCGTTTACTCTGACTCTGCAGCCACCGCACATTCCGGTGCCATCAACCATGATACAGCTGAGGCTGGCTGTTGTGCGTACATTAAACGGTTGTGTTGTTTTAGCCACATTCATCATCATGGGAACAGGTCCGATAGCTACAACTAAATCGACCTTATCTCCCTTTGCCAACATGTCATGAATAGGTTGAGTAACGAAACCATGAATACCTTCAGAACCATCATCAGTGGTAATGATTAATTCATCACTAATCTTGGCCATCTTGTCTTTCCATAAAATCAAGTCTTTGTTTCTGCCACCAATAATGGTAATAACCTTATTACCAAGTTTGTGGTAAGCTTCCGCAATGGGATGAACAGGAGCAACGCCAATACCGCCACATACCATGACAACGGTACCGAACTTGCCCATTTCAGAAGGGTTGCCTAAGGGACCTAAAATATCATGGAAGGAATCACCAACTTCAAAGTTTTGGCAAATATGTCTGGTAGTATTGCCGACTTGCTGGATAACCATGGTGATAGTACCTTTTGCTGCGTCAGAATCGCCAATGGTCAATGGAATTCTTTCGCTGTTTTCGTCTGCCAAAACCATTACGAATTGTCCTGGCTTGCATTTGTGGGCGATTAATGGTGCCTCCACAGTAAATTCAACGACTGTTGGTGCAAGCTGTTTCTTGTCTAGAATCTTTACCAATCTTACCACTCCCCTAAGTTAAAATTTTATCAATGTGTTGCAGTTAATTTCTGGGCTTGTCTAGTAGCCTCGGCATAAACTTTTTCAGTATCAATTGTGAGCATTTCACCCCGTTTCATCAGTATTTTGCCGTTTACAAGTACGGTATCTACATCTGTGCTATTTGCTGCATAGATCAATAAGGAAATTCTGTTATTACGTGGGTACCACCAAGGTTTATGCATATCATAAAGCACAATATCTGCTTTTTGATTTAAGGAAATAGTGCCTAGATCATCATAGCCTAAAGCTTTAGCACCATTGACAGTAGCCATTTGCAAGGCTATTTGGGCAGGTACTACAGTTGAATCACCGGTACTGCCCTTGGCCAGGATGGCAGCTAAGCGGGCTTCTTCTAACATATCAAGATTATTGTTGCTGGCAGCACCATCTGTACCTAGAGCCACATTAACTTTTGCTTTAAGCATATCAGCAATAGGTGCTATGCCGCTGGCTAGCTTTAAATTGCTTTGTGGACAATGTACCACAGAAACATTTTTCTTAGCCATAATGGCAATGTCTTCAGGGGATACATGCACGCAATGTGCTGCTACAGTAGGAAGCTCAAAGAGCCCCAGGCTATCCATCAGAGCAATTGGTGTATAGCCATACTGCTTCTTACAATCGCTTACCTCACCTGCTGTTTCAGCCAAATGAATGTGTATACTGCAGTGCAATTCTTGTGCTGCCTTAATGATTGTCTCAATGGAAGCAGGCGGACAAGTATAAGGAGCATGAGGTCCTAACATTATCTTAATTCTGTCAGCATCATAGCCATGCCATTTATGAAATAAATCAGTATTTTCTTTTAAGCGTTTGACTGTATCGGACAGCTTCGGTCCGATAATGCCACGGGATAAGGTGCAGCGCATACCGATATCGGCAGCAGCCTGAGCAGTCTGATCCATAAAAAAGTACATATCAGAAAAACAGGTTATGCCGTTTTTCAGCATTTCCAAAATAGCATGCTGGGAACCCCAATACACTGTTTCATCATCTAGGTGCTCTTCAGCAGGCCAAATCTTTTTGGTCAGCCAATCCATCAGCGGTAAATCATCAGCATAGCTGCGCAGAAGATTCATGGCCACATGAGTATGAGCATTGACAAAACCAGGTACTGCTATGTGATCTTTGCCATCAATTACTTCCTTACCCTCAATGGGCTCGGCACCAATATAAGAAATGTGGTGACCTGTAATGCCAATGTTATAAGTTTTGCCATCATTTTTATCAATGATTTCTACATCTTTTATTACCACATCATATTTCATAGGAACTCCTCAGTAAAATCTATTTAAAACTTTCTACGTGGAAACCACCATAATCTTTTAAAGCATGCTTACAAAGACAAGTTGCCGGAACAGGCTCAGAAAAATCAATAAAAGCTTTAAAAATTTCTAAAACCTGTTGGTTCATTTTTTCCATGGCTGCCGTTACTTCAGCATGGGTTAAAGGCGTGTCAGAAATGCCGGCACCCATATTAGTGATAACGGAACAGTTTACGTAGCACATTTCTGCTTCTCTGGCTAGGAGAACTTCAGGAATAAGAGTCATTCCCACTACCTGCGCACCCAGTTGAGCAAGCATCTGAACCTCAGCCTTGGATTCATAGCGAGGCCCTTCCATGCAGGCATAACAGCCTGTAGGATAATAAGAGTAATGCAAATCCTTAAGTACCTTGCACAATCTGGCACGAAGTGTTGGGCAAAATGGTTCAGTAAAATCTACGTGAGCCACTTTTTTTATTTCACCATTAAAAAAAGAATAGGTACGATTCTTAGTAAAATCTATAAATTGATCGCACACTACAAATTCATTGGCACGAACAAATTTATTCAAGGAACCTACTGCAGTAGTAGCTAAAATTTCTTCGGTACCTAATTTTTTTAAGGCCCAGATATTGGCATGGTAATTTATTTTGTGCGGTGGTAGTACATGGTTAACACCATGTCTGGCCAAGAAGCAAACTTGGTTACCATCTACGTTGCCAATTTCAATAGCAGCATTACCAAAAGGGGTATGCACTATCTCAGACTCAAGACCTAAATAGCTTAAGCTTTCTTTTACACCACTACCACCAATAATAGCAATTTTTCTCATTTTGCCTCCTTATTAACACGTGCAAGAAGAGGAACAAGATCAGTTAGTTTATCTATGGTATAGTCAGGAATAATAAATTTATTCACAGTTTCTTTATCGTAAGGTGACCAGGATACCCAGGTTGTACGACAACCTGCAGCCTGACCACTCATCAAATCATATGGACTATCCCCCACTGCTAAACAAGCCTGGGGATCAAGATTAAGTAAGGCAGCACCTTTGGCCATAGGCTCAGCCTTAGGCTTATGCTCAGTGCATTCTTCGCAGGTAATGACACCATCCATATATTGTCTTAGCTGAAGGATATTTAATCCCTTCTCTGCCAAGTAATGCTTTTTGGAGGTCACAACTGCCAGCTTGTAGCCTTGCTCTTTCAATTGTCTTAACCCATCAGCAACATAGGGAAAAGATTTTATCATGATATCGTGATATTTAAAATTATGTTCACGATAAACTTCTAACGCTTCTTCCAAGGGAACGCCTGGTAAGAAAGCTGCCAAGCCATCTCTTAAAGGCAAACCAAAAGTAGAAACAATTTCTTTTCTAGAAGGTTGTTTTTGGTGGTAATGCTCTAAGGTTGCCTGCCAGGATGCAAATATTAAATCAGTGGTATCACCTAATGTGCCATCAAAATCTAAAAGAACGCCTTGTAGTTTCAAGATGCCAGCTCCTACTTGTTTAATTGACTTACTACTTATTTTACCATAATTGTAGGTAAATTTAAAGAATTTACGAAAAAAGTGCCTATATTCCATAGGCACTTTTTTATGATTATTTGGAATTCTTAGGTAAAACTATCTGTTTCGGACCAATTTCAGCCGATTCAGGTACCAAAACATCATTAAAGCTAATGCTTCTGGTATGAGCAGTATGGCTCCAAGTATGATCATGACGATGGAACCAGCCTATAGCGGTAATAGGAATCCAGCTGTAAATAAAGATGGGATATAACAATAAATAGAACCAGGACTTCAAGGAAGCATGTATCTTCAAAAGCACAACTACAGGGAAAATATATTGGCCTACACCAATGACCTGCCAAATCTCATAAGGCAAGATAGCATACAGCACGTTGGTATAGAACGGTACGAAAGTGTAAATGTAGCTGCAAATAATAAAGAAAGTAGAAATCAACAAAAAATAAGGTTGGAACAAATCAATGATACCATCCAAGAGAACGATATTGCCCTGCTTTAGGCCTTCCTTTAAAAGCTTAGGAATGTATCTGCTGCCTACGTCAAAATGGCCTTGAGCCCAACGTATGCGCTGATTCCAGGCTTGCTTAAAGGTAAGAGGCTTCTCATCATAAACAATGGCATCATGCGCCCAGGTGGTAGGAATACCATCTAACAGGGACTTCATGGTAAATTCCATGTCCTCTGTCAAGCAGGTAGCTCCCCAACCATACTTATGCAACACATCAGTAGCAATGCACATACCGGTTCCGCCTAAAACGCAGGACAAACCAATATTGTACTTAGCCAAATGCCAGATATGATTAATCATCCAGAAGGAAATAGCAAAGACACCGGAAATCCAGGTATCATTAGGATTCTTGGAATCCAAATAACCTTGAATGATTTTTTCACCTTTACAGTATCTATTGTTCATCTCCATTAAAAAGTCTGGATGAACTAGATTATCAGCATCAAAAATGACAACGGCATCATATTGCTTGGTCATGGCAAACAGCTTAGTGAACATCCATTCCATAGCAAAGCCCTTGCCCTGCTCCATAGGGTTATCATTATGTCTTTCAAAGACCTGGCAACCGGCTGCAGAAGCAATCTTGGCAGTATTATCATTGCAATTATCGGCAACAACAAAGATATCGTATTTATCATCCGGATATTTTAACAGATGCAAATTTTCAACTAATTGACCAATTACTTTTTCTTCATTGTGAGCAGCTATAATCACTGCAAAAGTAGTCCGTGGATCCAAAATCTTTCTTTCTTTTTTGCGAGGAAATATGCCAAAGAAAGAAATAACAAAATAGTAGATCGTAAAGAATACTATCAGCAATTGTAACGGAATCATAATGATATCAAAATAACTACTCATTATTTAAGCTCCTTCAATTATTGCTCATAGGACTTATGAAATGCTTCGACATAAAGCTTATTGATTATACCACAAATTGTGTAAGTAAACATACAAATAAATGGCCAGCCACTAAAATTAGTAAATAACATATAAATACCAATGGCAGCGGACAGGATAACAGGGCCCTTAAAAAGTGGGTTCCCCTTTCCTTTGAAATCAGGATAACGAACATTGCTGTACATGATGATGGCAATAGCTAAGGTGCCAATAGCCACAGCTAAGGGCGGAAAGTTAAAGCCGGAAACTACATAGGTAGCTACCACACAAGCACCGGCCGGAATAGGCATCCCCTGAAAATAGCCATGTACCGCAGAAGCGTTAATATTGAATCTAGCCAATCTCATAGCTCCACCAAAAGTAAAAAGAGAAGCAATGATTTGGCCGCAAATACCTAAGGATTCTAAAGCATAAACATAAATAAGAATAGCCGGAGCTACGCCAAAAGAACAAACATCGCACAAGGAATCTAATTCCTTGCCGAATTCGCCTTGGCAATTTAGCAACCTTGCTGCCCTGCCATCGCAAGAATCAGCACAAACTGCTAAAACAATGAAAATGGCAGCCCAGAAAAAATCATGCTGCATGGTTAAGAATATGGAAAGCACACCAAGTACCAGGCTTAAACCACTGATACTATTAGGCACTATACGTCTCGGATTCATTAGTTTTTCTGCCTCCCAATGACAGTAATACCACCTTTTACCTTATCGCCTTTGTGAACCAGAATTTCTACAGATTTGGGCACTACCAATTCTGTACTGGAACCAAATTTAATCATGCCGTAACACTGGCCTTGCTTAACAGTACGACCAAGGGTAACCCAGGAAACAATCCTACGAGCCAGGATACCGGCAATCTGAATAACCAAAATACGATTTTTTCCATTCTCTAAACCGATGGCATGACGTTCATTAACTACCGGCGCTTTTTCCTTATAGGCTGGTACAAAAGACCCGCAGGTATAACGCTGATACTTAATCTCGCCACCCATGGGACAGCGATTAACATGCACATCAAAAACAGAGAGAAAAATCGTTACCTTAACAGCATCCTCGTTTAGAAATTCTTCATCATAAAAATTATCAATGGCCATAACTGTTCCGTCAGCCGGAGAATATAAAATGCTGTCGTCTATCTTAATGTCACGGTCAGGATTACGGAAAAAATAAACAAAATAAACAGCAAAAACAAGCGGAATGATGGCAAATTCTTCACCCATAAGTGCTCCTAGCAAGATGGCCACTAAAATACTTACGATGATAAATGGATAACCATCTTTAACAATATGGATATTGGACATTTGCACACCTCCTAGTCATAACTATAATATTTTACCACAAAGATTGTGGCTTGTCTATTTACTTACCACTACATTTAGCGGTAAGTACTTTAATGACAAATTCAGGCAAGACTAACATCCTTCCCAGACGGCTAGGCTCCTTATAAAGCCTGAATAACCATTCCAGGGAAGCATCCTGCATCCATTTGGGAGCACGGACTGCTTTGCCTGCTAAAACGTCAAAACTACCACCTAAGCCTATCCGTAAATAGGGCTTAAGCTCCTTACTGTGATCTCTCAACCAATACTCCTGTTTAGGAGCCCCTAAAGCAACAAATAAAATATCTGCTCCGCTGGCATTAATATCAGCAATGATTTGAGAAGAGTCATCAGGTTTAAAATAGCCATTACGACAGCCAACTATTTGCAAGCCGGGAGACATTTTCTCACATTTGCTTTTGGCAAGCTCAGCAATACCAGGAGCAGAACCAAAGAAATACACTTTAAATTTATGCGCCGGAGCGGCTTTAATCAGCTCCAGGAACAAATCAAAACCAGCCACTCTTTCCGGCACGGTAAAGCCTAGGGTTCTACCGGCCCAAACGGTTCCGGCGCCATCAGGCAAAACACATTGGGCGTTTTGCAAGATAGCCTTATAAGCCGGATCCCGTTGGCCCAGCATAATTATTTCTGCATTAGCTGTTACCACGTTGGTAACCAATTTTTGCTCTACCCTATCTACCAAATATGCTACAGCCTCTGACATAGCAAGAGGATGCACCGGTATTCCCAGTATTTCCATAGTAGGGATATTATTCATAGAAAGCACCCGCCTGCACGATTAAGATTATTCTACGTAAGAACTTACGATGGTAGCATTACGATTAATGCATTTGTATTTGTAGACAGGTCTGCCTACGCTGCCACGGTTAAGCTCAAGATGCAGAATGTTGATTGATTTTAAAAACTCTAAATACTTACGAATGGATACTCTGGAAATACCAACCTTCTTGGAAATTTCCTCGGTAGTAAAGTTGCCATCAATTTTAACAATTTCCTGCCAAACATTATACAGAGTTGTTTTTTCCAAGCCTTTAGGAATCTTGCCGGTAATATTCTTACTTCTATTGAGCAAGGAATAATCCAGCTCAGTTTGGGACAAAGCTCCATCTTTGCGGCAGATTAAATATCTTTGTTTATAATTATTAAGGGCAATGCTAAATCTTTCAAATTCGAAAGGCTTAATAATATAATCAAACACACCTAAACGCAAAGCTTTCATGATTCTTTCTTTGTCATTGGCAGCAGAAATCATAATGATATCTACGTTAATACCCTGGGAGCGAATGTCTTGTAATAATTCCATGCCATCTTTGCCGGGCATGAACACATCAAGAATTACTAAATCAACATTTTGGCTTGTTAAATATTCTAATGCGTCTTCACTGTTTTTACTGGTATGGGCCAATCTAAAACCATCTAATTGATTAATATAAACTTCATGCAATTTGCTAACCATAGGATCGTCTTCAACAACTAATACTTTAATCATTTTTGCACTCTCCTTGTAAAGGGATTTCTACGGTAAATTCAGTTCCATTGAGTTCATCAGAATCTACACTAATGGTTCCGTGTAAATCGTCTACATGTTCTTTGAGCAAAGCTAGACCATAGCCATGTCCTTTTCCTTTTGTAGTGTAACCTTTTTGGAATATCTTTGCAAGCTCCGTTTGGGGGATTGCTTCACCATTATTGGATACCATAATTACTAATTCGTTTTCATAAGTTAGAATTTCCAATAATACAGATCTGTCATTCTCTTTTTTCTTTAAAACATCAAAGGAATTCTCCAACAAATTGCCAATGATGATAATCAAAGAATTCATATTAATCTTCTTACTTAATTCTGCTGGGAAACTACTTTCCTCTGACAACGCGAAGTCAACTAGTAATTCGTGAGACCTACTCTTCTTGGCAATGAGGAAACTGGCAAGAAGCGGATCCTTAATACGAGCAGTAATATCCTGCACTTCATTAGCATCATCTTCGGTAATGTCAGCAATATATTTCTTTAGCTCATCATAATTCTTAGTATAAATTAGGCCATTAATAACATGCATCTTATTCATAAATTCATGAGTCTTGGCCCTTAAGGCATCAGCGTAATTAGTAACACCGCTAAGCTGCTCAGCCATTTCTTGTACACTACCCTTTTCCCTCAAGCTTACTAAAATACCATCCAGCTTACCATTGTTTTTTAAAGGAATCACATCACCTAAGGTTGGTAAGCCGCTTAAGGAAAGAGCTACACCTTTTAGGGCTACACCGGAGTGCAGCACATCCTTTAAGGCGTCCACCTCTCCCAAGGTGGCAAAGGGTTGATTTAGCACCGGCAGCTGAGTATCAAGGCCTGCTTTTTTTAACAAGGCTTGACCTTGACTATTAATAATACGCACCATTAACTTAGTATCTGTAACAAAAATTCCTTCGTTAATAGTATCTAACAGAATATTTCTTTCTTCCATGATATGAGCAATTTCAATGGGCTCGTGTCCAAATAAAGTCTTTTTAATACCATAGGCTAAAAGCCAGGCTCCTAAAAGTCCAAGGGCTAAGCCAATGGACCCTGCCACCACCAAGAGGTTGAACATTGAAGCGCTAAGGGCCCTGCCACTGGCAGTTTGGTAACCAACCAGAACATAGCCTAGCGGTTTATTGTCGTTATCAACAATGGTTTTAGCATTTTGACTCTTAAAAATATTAACCGGCAAATTATCTAAGGCAATTAAATTTCCTTTTTGGGTAACATCGTCATTCAATAAGGATTCATTAGTCGGATTATAAATAGAAACAATGTTTTGCTTTTTGTCCAGAACAATGATACTGGCTTTAATTGCTCTGGAAATACCTTTCACCGTATCAGCAATCATAGCTTCATCAACCGGTGTCTTCCTCAAAGCCAACTTAATGGATGGAGCCGTGGCAATGGCATTGGCAGCCATATCAGCATTATCCTCCAATTGATGGTTCACATAAACATCCATATGCTTATCGATAAAGAACATGTTTAAGGAAACAACAATTATCGTCAGACAAAAAACTAAAAGCATAATTTGCTGATAAAGTTTTAATTTGTAATTGCTGGAATTAAACAATATCTTATTCATGATTATTCCTTTACTGCTTGGCAAGCGCTAGTAGTTACAAGGGAACAACGTTTCAATTAGCATAAGTAGAAATTAAATTGCTTCTGCTTCAGTAGGAACATTACTAAACTGAATATCAGGATTGCGTTCTAATATCCAATTTAGTGACCATTCATTGCTTACTAAAATTACAGGACGCTCTTCCTTATCATACACAAGCATACCGTTATCTAAACCTTTAATATCTTCTAAAGCTTCTTTCTTACCATAAACCCAGCGGGCTACGCTGTAGCCAAGCTGATTCATGAGTAATTGAGCACCATATTCGTTAAGCAACCGATACTCCAATACCTCCAGCTGTAATTCACCTACTACACCAACCACATAGCTTTCCATACCAATGTTTTTCTGCTGGAAAACTTGAATGGCACCTTCTTGAGCCAGCTGAGTAATCCCCTTTTCAAATTGTTTCCTCTTCATGGAGTCTTTAGGTTGGATACGGGCGAAAATTTCCGGTGGGAAAATAGGAAAGTCTTCAAATTGAATTTTATTTTTTTCATTACAAAGAGTATCACCGATTTGGAAAATACCGGGATCAAAGACACCGATAATATCACCGGGATAAGCTTCTTCTACGATGGAACGTTCTTGGGCCAGGAACTGCTGTGGCTGCGCCAGCTTCACAGGCTTACCGCTTTGCAGATGATAAACTGTCAAGCCCTTGGTAAAGATACCTGAGCAAATTCTCATAAAGGAAATTCTATCTCTGTGAGCCGGATTCATGTTAGCCTGAATCTTAAAAATAAAGGCTGTGAAATCAGGATCATCAGGAGATAAAATATCTCCATTTTTCAAGAGTCTGGGTTGCGGTGACGGTGACAACTCCAAGAACTTTTCTAAGAAGCTCTGCACACCAAAGTTAGTCATGGCACTGCCAAAGAACATCGGAGTTAATTCGCCGTTACGTACTTTGTTCAAATCAAAATCTTCCCCGGCCAAATCCAGCAGCTCAATATCATTTAAGAGATTTTGATAATTATCCTCCCCTATTGCTTCAATCATGGCCGGATCTTCTATGCTGCCGGTAGTGGATTTTAATTTTTTGGAACCGTGTGCGGTGTCATCCTCAAACAGCTCCACAGTTTTTTTCAGTCTGTCATAAACACCAAGATAATGACCGTCAATACCAATAGGCCAATTAATTGGATAAGCACGAATACCCAAAACCTTTTCAATTTCATCCATTAGGTCCATGGGAGCTCTGCCATAACGGTCCAGCTTATTGGCAAAGGTAAAGATAGGCAGCTTTCTTCTGTGGCAAACCCAGAATAACTTCTTGGTTTGTGGTTCCACGCCCTTGGCTGCATCTATAAGCATGACTGCACTATCAGCAGCAATCAAGGTACGATAAGTGTCCTCACTAAAGTCCTGGTGACCAGGAGTGTCCAAAATGTTAACACGATAGCCTTCATAATCAAATTGTAAAACACTTGACGTAACAGAAATACCACGCTGTTTTTCGATTTCCATCCAATCGGAGACAGCGTGTTTATTGGCTTTTCTGGATTTAACTGATCCTGCCAGATGGATTGCGCCACCATACAGTAAAAGTTTTTCGGTTAAAGTTGTTTTACCCGCATCGGGGTGTGAAATAATAGCAAAAGTTCTCCTCTTGGCTATTTTATCTTGTAAATCAGACATTAAAGGTCCTCCCAAATAAACACGTATGTTGGATTATTAAACTTATTAAATTAAATAAATCCACTAGTATTATAGCAGATTAGATTATAAAAAAACACCACAAAGTTACGCTTTGTGGTGTTTAATGTTCATCTGGTCGGAGCGGTGAGATTCGAACTCACGGCCTCTTCCACCCCAAGGAAGCGCGCTACCAAACTGCGCCACGCCCCGAACACTTTGCTATTATAGCTTTTTTCAGTGCTATGTGTCAAGTTATTTACAGTATTTTTGCACCATTTTTTTCAATATTTACTATTTTATACTCTGCCTGCATCTTATGAGCAGCCATAGCTTGAACCATAGCCTCGCCGATTTGTGTGGCATTAGCAGACAAGGGTGCATAGGCCATTAAAGTAGAACCGGCTCCAGAAATAATGCCCTGAAAGGCTCCGGCCTGACGGGCTGCGGCAATGGCATCCACTGCACCCGGTATCAAGGGCAATCTATAGGGCTGATGTAATCTGTCTTCTAAAGCCAAGGGCAAATCTGTCAAATTACCGGTTAAGAGACAAGCCACTAGCAATGAGGCCCTACTCATGGAAAATACAGCATCCTCCATGGGAACCTTAGCCGGTAGCGCTGCTCTTGCTTTCGCGGTAGCTAATGGCATGGCAGGAATCAAAGCAATCAATTGAAAAGGCTTCGCCGGCATGAGCCTGACGGAATGAGCTTTGCCTTCTTGCATAAAGCTAATGGTAAAGCCTCCTAAAATAGCAGGAGCCACATTATCCGGATGACCTTCCAACTCTGTTGCCAAAGCAATCAAAGCTTCCTTAGAATAAGTCTTGCCGGTTAAGGCATTGGCAGCCAACAGGCCTGCCACAATGGCAGTAGAACTACTGCCTAAGCCACGTGATAAGGGAATTTTGTTTTTCATGTGAATCCTAAGGCCTGTCCTTTTTTTCATGACCTTATTCCACAGCTTGAAAAAAGAGAGAAAAGCTAAATTCCGAGGGGATGCTTTCATAAAACTAGCGCCCTCGCCTTCCACTGTAAGCTCTAATTTTTCGTTGGGTAACAGCTCATAAGTAAAAGTATTATATAAGGTTACAGCCAGCCCTAGGGAATCAAACCCCGGTCCACAATTGGCAGAGGTAGCAGGAACCTGTACAGTTACTGACTTTTGAGATTTTTTTATCATTGTTTACTCCAGGTTATTATCTTCTACTCTTATTACATTGGATACTTTTTCTACTACGGGCAAACCCTTCAGGGTAGCAATAGCCATTTGTAAATTAAACTCAGAAACAGCGTAGGTAATTACAACTAATTCTGCCAGATTTTCTACTTTTTGTTTCTGCACTACGTTCTTTAAGCTGACATTCTGGGCACCAAAGGCAGAAGTAATGGCAGCCAAGACGCCTGGCTTATCCTGTACTAACAAGCGAATGTAACAGGGAGACATGATGTTTTCCGGTGCACACATATGCTTGGTTTCAAAGCAGGCAGAACTAATTCTGCCTGTGCAATTATATAAAATATTACGGGATACATCGATGATATCACCGCAGACAGCACTGGCGGTAGGCATTCTACCTGCGCCTCTGCCAAAGAACATGGTATCTCCTACTGCATCGCCATTAACGAAGATAGCATTATAAACATCATTAACAGTAGCCAGAGGATGACTTGCCGGCAGCATGGTAGGCTGTACCCGGACGATGATACCATTCTTAGGATCATTTTTAGCAATGGCCAATAGTTTAATCACATAACCTAATTCCTGGGCATATTCAATATCTCTGATATTAATTTTTTCGATGCCCTCTACGGAAATATCTTCTAAGGTTACTCTGGTGTTAAAAGCAATGGAGGCTAAGATAACTAACTTGCGAGCTGCATCTAAGCCACCGATATCAGCAGTAGGATCAGACTCTGCATAACCTTTGGCTTGTGCTTCTTTTAAGACCACATCAAAGTCCATATGTTCCTTGGACATCTTGGTCAGCATGTAATTGGTTGTACCATTCACAATGCCCATGATGGAATTAATCTTGTTGGCAGCTAAGCAACATTTTAAAGGACGAATAATAGGAATACCGCCTGCTACTGCTCCTTCAAACATAAAGTCCACATTAGACTTTTCAGCCTCAGGAAAAATTTCAGCAGCATATTTTGCTACTACATCCTTGTTAGCAGTTACTACATTCTTTTGATTTTTTAAAGCGTCAATAATATATTCCTTGGCAGGATGTTCCCTGCCCATTAGTTCTACAACGATATCGATATCAGGATCAGTCATGATATCGTTAATATCATCAGTTGTTGGCAAAGAAGCATCAAGCGCTTTAACCTTCTCCGGATGACGAGCAAAAACTTTCTTAATCTTAACAGGAACTCCTACTCTCTTGCTGATTTCAGCGGCGTTTTGTTTTAGTACTAATATTACGCCACCACCTACAGTGCCTGAACCTAATAGTCCAAGATTAATTTCTTTTTTCATGTTATCCCCCTCAGTGCATTAGTCAACTTGGCCTAAAAGTTCCAAGCGTTTTACCCCATCAATTAATCTAATTTTATCTAATAAAGCTTCTAAATCGATGGTTAAGAATTTTGTTTCAATGGAAATGGTAGTATTGGCTACACCCTGTAAGGGTATGCCTTGGTTAATGGTCATGATGCTACCGGATTCGGTAGCTATGGTATTAAGAACTTTAGATAAAACGCCTGCCTTATGCTCTAACAGCAAGGACAGGGTAATGATTTTTTCTTTGCTGGCATCATAAAAAGGAAATACATAGTCTTTGTATTTGTAATATGCACTTCTGCTCAAGCCAACTTTGGCTACTGCCTCGTTTACTGTTTTAAGTTCTCCTCTTTTTAAAATATCCTTGACCATAATTGTCTTTTTAATGGCTTCAGGTAAAATCTCGTCACGAACTAAATAGAATGCCGTTTTCTGGTTTTTTTCCATATGGTTAGTGTCCTTTCCACAAACATATTACTTTGCGTACAGAAGACATTATAGCACACAAAAAATAAACATGCTACTCTTTTTTGCCAGTTCTGCTCATCAAAGTTTGTAAAGCTTCTTTTACGTCTTTATCATTAAACAAAACCTGGTAAAGCTGCTCTATAATAGGCATTTCAATACTGTTTTGTCCGGCCAACGCATAAACAGCTTTAGTCGTCATGATACCTTCAATGACCATCTTACTATTATTTTGTATATCAGCCAGGCTTTGACCTTGAGCCAAAGCAACTCCGGCTTTATGATTTCTGCTTTGAGAGCTTTCACAGGTGGCAATCAGGTCACCCATGCCTGCCAAACCATTAAAAGTATCGTTCTGAGCTCCTAATTTGAGCCCTAAGCGTTTTATTTCAGCTAGACCTCTGGTAATTAAGGCAGCCATGCTATTATCGCCAAAACGAAGACCACTCATCATACCTCCAACTAAAGCCATGCAGTTTTTCACGGCACCGCAGAGCTCTACTCCTACTACATCGGTAGAGGTATAGGGCCTGAAATATTTATTGATGAAAAGACTTTGTAAAAGTTCAGCTACAGCTAAATTCTGGCAAGCTATCACGGTAGCACTAGGCTGACGCAAAGCAATTTCTCCTGATAAATTAGGCCCGCTCATGACGGCAAGAGCCTTGGCCTTTGGCAAAATGGCAGATAAGATTTTGCTCATGGTTTGGTAATGAATTGGTTCAATGCCCTTGGTGCAAGAAAGCAGCACCTTATCCTCGCAAGCAGAAATATTAGCTACTTGTGCAGCTACCTCAGACATGGCTTTAGAAGGCACAACAAAAACGAGCACTTGTGCTCGTTTAACGGCTAAAGCCAAATCATTTGAAATTGTAATGGTAGAAGCTAGCTTCAGATTAGGTAAATAGTCAGCATTGCAATGAGAAGCTGCCATGGCCTCTGCCTTGGCAGCAGTTCTAGACCATAGCAGTACATCATGACCATTGTCATTTAAAATTTGTGAAAGCACAGTTCCCCAACTACCTGATCCGATAACGGAAATTCTCATGACTAATCTTCCTCTTGTTTGTCTTTATGTGACGAACTAGGTAAATGTCCCTGCTTGATTTTGCTTTCTGTACCATTAATTAAACGGACGATATTATCTTTATGACGAATGATGACAAAAGCTGCTGCAGCCAAAGCAAAAAGAATCAATTCCAGAGGATAACCTCTGTAGAAAGCCGCAACAGGCGCTAGGAAAGCAGCCAGGATAGAGGCTAGGGAAACATACTTAGTAACGAAAACAACAGCTGCCCAAACCGTTAATATGAAAATGGAGACATCGGGCATGAAGTATAAGAGAACACCTAGGCCGGTAGCAACTCCCCGTCCTCCTGTAAAATGGAGAAACAGGGAAAAGTTATGTCCCAGCAAAGCAAAAATAGCTGTTAAAAGTTCTAACTGTAAATTGTTGCCGAAGAAGAAACGAACGATAAGAATGGCCAGTACGCCTTTGAGCATATCACCTAAAAGGACAAAAGAGGCCATACGAGCTCCTACGGTACGGAAAACGTTGGTGGCGCCGATATTATGGCTGCCATATTCCCGTATATCAATACCGCAGATCATTTTTACGAATACCAATCCGCAAGGAATGGACCCTAAAAGATATCCAATTATCGCTGCCAAAAGTGATGCCATGGTATTTACTTATTCGTCCTCGTTCTTTCCTCTAATGATAATTTGCAAAGGTGTACCTTCAAAGAGGAAAGCTTCCCTTAGCTTATTTTCCAAGTATCTCTCATAGGAGAAATGCATGATTTCTGGATCATTAACAAATATTACAAAGGTAGGCGGTCTAACCTTAACCTGGGTGGCATAAAGAACCTTTAGTCTCTTGCCTTTATCCTGAGGTGGAGGGTTGATAGCAACCGCATCAGTTATTACTTCGTTTAAGACAGCAGTGGAAATACGCATAGCGTTAGCTTCAGCTGCAGCTTTAATCAGGCCCGGCAATTTGGAAATTCGTTGCTGAGTCAAAGCAGAAACGAAAGCAACCTGAGCATACTGCATGAATATTAATTCCTTACGCAGCATTTCAGTAAAGCGTAAGGTAGAAGAATTATCTTTGGTATACAAATCCCACTTGTTAACAACCAGGACTGCACCCTTGCCTGCTTCATGAGCATAACCGGCAATCTTCTTGTCCTGCTCTGTAACGCCTTCCACAGCATCAATAACTACCAGCACCACATCAGAACGGTCTACGGCACGCAAGGAACGAATGATGCTGTATTTTTCAATAGGCTCATCAATCTTGCCTTTCTTACGCATGCCGGCTGTATCGATGAACAAATAACGCTGACCTTCTTTGATAACAGAAGTATCAATGGCATCCCTGGTTGTACCGGCAATGTCACTGACAATGGATCTGGTTTCACCTACCAAAATATTAAAGATGGAAGACTTACCAACATTAGGTCTGCCAATGATGGCAACCTTAATGATATCTTCATCATCGTCATTGGAGGCAGCTTCCGTAGGAAACTGTTCTACAATGGCATCTAATAAGTCACCTAAATTAATATGATTGGCAGCAGAAATAGGAATAGGCTCACCTATTCCTAAGCTGTAGAATTCATAAATGGCTGCATCCTGTTGAGGAGAGTCTGCTTTATTAACAGCTAAGACTACAGACTTTTTTGATTGTCTTAGCAGCTTGGCAACTTCTGCATCTTCGATGGTGATACCGCTTCTGGCATCACAAACAAACAGAATGACATCTGCTTCATTAATGGCAATCTGGGCCTGTTGACGAATAGATACAGCAATCTCGTCGGTACTTTGCATTTCAATACCGCCGGTATCTACTATCATGAATTCATTATCTAGCCATTCAGCATCAGCATACAATCTATCTCTGGTTACACCTGGAGTATCTTCTACGATTGAAATACGATTATTAGCGAATATATTAAACAGAGTAGACTTGCCAACATTAGGTCTGCCGACAATGGCTACAATGGGTTTACTCATAAACTTCCTCTTTCTTAACTAGCATTTGTTTTAATGCTATGTTTTAAACACTTATTTATTTTTTAAAGCATTACAGGCAGCTAGAACATCGCCTGTAAAATAAACCGGTACCTTAGTTAATTGTGGTATGGACTTAGCACCGGTAAGCAGCATGAAGTCCTGCAAATTATGGAGAAGCTTCTGCACCTCTCCGGTAGCATTGTCTACTCCACCATCAACCAGAAACTTTAAAATGTTGCCGGCCATACCAACAGCCTTGGCTCCTAAAATCAACGACTTTAAGATTTCCAGGCCTGTCCTAATACCACCTGTAGCAATTATGCCTTGGGAAGAGGACATAACCCTAGCTGCCTCCAACAAGGTAATGGCTGTAGGCAGTCCCCAGGTACTTAATTCAGTATTTGTGTCAGAGAAGCGGGCTGCTTCGATGGCCATGAAATTGGTGCCACCGGCGCCACCCACATCAATAATATTTACACCAACATTAGTCAGAGCTCGAATTTCTTTGGCAGCCATGCCGGCACCTGTTTCCTTAACGATGACAGGCACAGAAACTTTATTAGCCAGTTCTTCAATGTGTTGAAGAAAACCGCTAAAGCTTCGTTCCCCTTCTTCCATGGCAAGCTCCTGAGCAACATTCAAATGAATCTGGAGAGCCTGTGCTTCCAGCATATCTACTGCTCTTTGGCCCTCAGCAACAGAAGCTAAAGGACTCACATTGGCAAAGATGATGCCTTGGGGATTTTCCCGCCTAACCACAGTAAAACTATCCAGATAATTATTGCTCTTTAAAGAACCATACTGTGAGCCCACTGCCATAGCACTATGAGTGTTCTTGGCAACCTGGGCCAGCTGTTTATTAATTTCTGCTGCTTCCTGGGCTCCTCCGGTCATAGCATTAATGATCAGGGGATGCTCCAAAGTAGGAATACCGGGCAATGCTGTAGCTAAAGAAATTTGGCTAAGATTAATTTCCGGCAGACAATTAGGCACAACATGAACCTGGGAAAACCCATTGGACAAAGGACCGTCCGGCAAAGCCAGAGCATATTTAATATGATCGTGTTTGCGGTTTTCCCTGGTTTTCATTTTGCCACCTCAAATTTATTCAGCCTTGTTTTCTGTTGCAGGTTCTTCTGCAGCAGCAGTTTCATTTAACTTAGCGCCCAAGTCTTGGGACAAAGCAGGTTTTTCTTCCATGAATTGACTAACTTCTGCTTTTTCAGCATCTTCCTTAGCCTTGTTAATGCTTAGGGCAATCTTCTTGCCGTTAGTATCAACATGGAGAACTTTTACTTTAACTTCTTCGCCAGACTTTAAAACATCTTCCGGTTTCTCTACACGTTTGTCAGCAATTTCAGAAACATGAACCATGCCTTCCAAACCGTTAGGAAGCTTTACGATGGCGCCGAAGGATAAGAAGCGGGTAACAGTTCCTGTTAAAATTTCCCCTTCTTTAATTTCTTTTGCTTTGGCTTGCCAAGGATCTTCTTGCAAAGCCTTTAAGGACAAGCTGATACGTTTTCTTTCAGGATCTAAATCCTTAACATACACATCAACTTCGTCTCCAACTTTATATTTGTCAGCAGCCTTTACACCCTTTTCCCAGGACAATTCAGATACGTGAACTAAGCCTTGTACGTAAGGTGCAATTTCTACGAACAGACCGAAATCAACAACGCTCTTCACTGTACCATGTACAGTGCTGCCTACTTGTAAAGTAGCAAAAGCTTGTTCTTCTGCAGCTGCTCTTGCTTCTTGTCTCTTAGCCTTATCAGCTTCGTAAGCTTCATGCTTAGCGTTGGCTTCTTGTCTTAAAAGATTACGTCTGGACAAAACTAAACGCTTCTTTTCAGGAACGCATTCCAAAACCTCAGCGTCCATTTCTTTGCCTTCATAATCTTTAATGTTTTCTACTCTCTTGATATCCAGATGAGATGCAGGAATAAAACCACTTACCGTTTGATAAGCAACAGTTAAACCACCTTTGACAGCTTTGAGGCCTTTAACCTTCAAAACTTTGTTTGCGGCAATTTGTTCAGGCAGCTTGGTCCAAGCTTCATCAGCCAAGGCTTTCAATCTGGACATTACGACTAAACCATCTTGGTTTTCGCTGGCAATAACTTTCAGGGTAACCTTATCCCCTACTTTTACTGTAGGAGCAACTGTTTCTTTGGTTCCGCAGACTATCCATTGGTCAAAAGCCACGGAGCCTTCGCTTTGATAGCCAAAGTCAACTACTACCTCCTCGTTGGTAATAGCTACCACAGTTCCTTCTGCTACCATGCCGATATGCAGCTTCATGCTTTCCTTTTCACCCAATAAACTTTCCATTGTTTCCATAGTCGATACAGCCTCCTCAATAATTTCCTCAGGTGTTGAAGCACCTGCGGTTATGCCAATAGTTTTGGCGTTTGTTAACATTGCTAATGTGATTTCCGATGCTTGTTCTAAATGATAGCATCTGGGATTTAGAGCTTTTACCAAATCATATAAATGTCTGGTATTGGCACTATTGCGTCCCCCAAAAACTAAAACCACATCTACTTCCTTAGCGAGCTTGGCAGCAGCCTCCTGTCGCTCTTTCGTTGCTGTACAAATAGTTAACACAACCTTGTAGTCACCGGGCTGAGCCTTCTTGATTAGGGACAAGAGCTCCTCAAAGCGCTGACGTTCAAAAGTTGTCTGACTAACCACACCATAAATAGGTTTGCTTGGCACCAGAGCAACATCCTCCGGTGTTTCCACCACCACAGCATTCTGCCCGGCCCAGGCTAAAATACTTTGTACTTCCGGATGGTGCTTCTCGCCAATGATGATGACGAAGCGGCCTTCCTTGGCCAGTTCTAAAGCAGACTGTTGTGCTTTCTTTACATGTGGACATGTAGCATCAACCAAAGTTAAACCTTTGGCCTTCGCCTCTTCATAAACTGCAGGCCCTTCACCGTGGGAATGAAAGATTACTACGTCCCCGGTCCTAAAGTTGTCTAGACTTTGGGCGCAGGCAATGGACTGCTTTGCTAAGTTTTCTACTACTCTGGGATTATGAACTAATTCACCCAAGGTGGCAGCATTACTATTATACCCTTTTGGCGCTTGCTGTGCAATCTTCACTGCTCTTTTTACGCCATAACAAAAACCATAGTTATCAGCTCTGATAATTTTCATGAATAAAACCTCAAATTTTGTATTTTTCCAGTAACATTCCTATGTTTTCCATTAATTCTCTGCCTTTTTCGTCAATTTGCTCTTTGTTAAGCTTTTCGTCTTTAAAGGACAAGGGTTCACCAAAAACCACTTTGATTTTAGGCCAGAAGGATTTACGTGCCGAGAGATTAGAACCAAGCACAGCCATAGGAATAACAGTTGCTCCTGTTTTATAAGCAAAGGTTAAAGCGCCCGGTTCAGCAGGTCCTAGTTTACCATCCTTACTTCTGGTACCCTCCGGAAAAATTCCTAGGCACAAATTATTTTTTAAAATACTTAAGGCAGTCTTAATGGCTTGCCGATCGGAAGCTCCTCGTTTCACGGGAAAAGCACCCAGAGATTTATAAATAGGACCCAGCGGAAAAGTAAACAACTCCTCCTTGGCCATAAAATGCACAGGTCTGGTAGAAGCTGTTCCTACCAAAGGCGGATCCAAAAGACTGACATGGTTACTGGCAAGCAGTACAGGGCCATCCTTAGGAATATTTTCTCTGCCAATGACTTCAAATCTGTAGATAATGGTAAATATGATATTAAAAATAAATTGGACAAAACGATACCACATGATCAGGCCTCTTTACATAATTTTAAAATAGCATTAACTACCGTAGGGATATCCATATGAGATGAGTCTAAATAATGAGCATTGTCTGCACATTTTAAAGGTGCTATCTCACGCTCAGAATCAAGCTTATCACGGCGGGCAATATCTTTGGTAAGGTCAGCTAATTGAACAGCCATACCCTTTTCCTTAAGTTCCAGAAAACGCCTGCGCGCTCTTTCTTCCACTGAGGCAGTGAGAAATATTTTTACATCTGCATTAGGGAAAACCACAGTACCAATATCCCTGCCATCCAGCACAACTCCACCGGCCTTGCCCAATTCTCTTTGAGCGTTAACCATAGCTTCTCTCACACCTGCAACAGCAGACACGGGAGAAACCTCATGAGTAACTTCCAAGCTTCTGATTTCATTGGTTACTTCCTGACCATCTAAAAAAACACGATTAACACCGGGGTCTCTTTGAAAGGTAATTTTTGCTGCTTGGGCCAGCTTAGTAACAAGCTCAGGACTAAAGGGTTCCTTGCTTGCCAAGAACTTTAAGGTTACTGCTCTGTACATAGCACCGGTATCAAGATAAACGTAGCCTAAAGCTTCAGCTACCTTTTTGGCAATGGTACTTTTGCCTGCACCGGCCGGTCCATCAATAGCAACAATTAGATTTTTCATGATTTACTCCTTCCCTTCTGCCAGAAGGCCTGCATTTTCTCCCGCCACATAACCAGAGGAAAAAGCAGCTTGTAAATTATAACCACCGGTATAACCATTAATGTCCAAAACTTCACCGGCGATAAAAAGATTCGTGAATAGCTTAGAGCCCAAGGTTTTAGGATTAACTTCTTTTAAGCTAATGCCTCCGGCGGTGACGATGGCTTCTGCCAAAGGTCTGGTGCCGGTAATAGGCAAGGTAAAATTCTTTAAGGTAGTTACCAATGTCTGTCTTTGCTCCTTGGTGATTTGATTAACTTCTTCCTCAGGAGATAATTGGCAGGCCTTAATGATTTCCGGAATAAGACTTTGGGGCAACAGTTTATCCAAACCGTTAGCCAGATGCTTACGACTGAATTCTTTAAAATCTCTTTGCAGCCTGGCATCTAATTGCTCCACAGCTAAAGCAGGTTTTAAATCAATAACCAGTTCAATAGTCTCGGCTGCCTTAAGTGGCATTTTTTCGCTTAGGCTTAAAATGATAGGTCCTGAAACGCCAAAATGGGTAAAGAGCATTTCTCCAAATTCCTTACCTACTATTTTACCATTTACCACCAGAGAAGCGGTAACATTTTTTAAAGATAAGCCTTGTAAATTCTTTACATACTCTACAGGACATTCCAAGGGAACTAAAGCTGGTCTTAAGGGCACAACGGTGTGGCCAATAGCCTGGGCCATTTTATAGCCATCTCCGGTAGAACCTGTGCCTGGATAGCTTGCACCTCCTGTAGCTAAGACAAAAGCATCGGCCGTAAACTCACCCTTCTTGCCACAGGCAACTGCTACCACTTTATTCTCTACAACTTCCAGCTTGGTAACGCTGTGACCTGTTAAAATTTCACCTTTAGCGTTTAGGAAAATTTTGCGCAAGGTATCTACTACATCCATGGCCTTATCGCTTTGTGGAAAGACCCTATTGCCACGTTCCACCTTAGTAGGTAAACCATTGTCTTCCAACAGCTTAATCATGTCTTCATTGGTAAACTGACCAAAGGCGCTATACAAAAAGCGACCATTGCCAGGAATGTTTCTAATCAGCTCCTGAATGGAACACTTATTGGTAATGTTGCACCTGCCCTTACCTGTAATCAGCAGCTTGCGTCCTACCTTAGGCATCTTTTCTAAAATTATTGTATGGGTACCGGTGCTGAGAGCTCCTAAACCAGCCAGGAGACCTGCAGCTCCTCCGCCTATGATAATGACTTTACTCATGTTTCCCCACTATCTCTTCCAAAGCTTGTAATTCTTCTTCTGTAAGTTCTCTATACTGACCTTTTTTCAAACCATCTAAGGTTAAGTTGGCCAGCTTAATGCGTCTTAAATGACGAACCGGATAACCAATGAAATCGCACATACGACGAATCTGGCGATTCCGTCCCTCATGAATGCTCATGGTAAATTCTGTAGCAGACTTAGTTTTATTACGAGCTATCAGCTCTACAAAAGCAGGTGCAGTAAGACCATCCTCCAAGGGTACGCCTAAACGGAGAATGTCCAGCTTCTCATCCGGCACTAAGCCATCTACGGTAACCTCATAGGTCTTGACTACTTCATGGCTGGGATGGGTAATGCGTTGCATTAGGTCTCCATCATTAGTCAGCAAAATAAGGCCTTCGGTACTGTAATCCAAACGACCAACCGGGAACAAACGTTCTGGAATGTCGGCTATCATATCAGCTACGGTTTTACGACCTTGAGGATCCTTCATGGTGGTAACTACACCACGGGGCTTATACAACAAAACATATTTACAGCTAACAGGTTTTAAACCTTTGCCATCCACCGTAATAAAAGCCTTAGGGCCAACCTTCACACCTAATTCCGTTACTACTTTATTATTAACTTTTACTCTGCCGGCCAAAATTATTTTTTCACATTCACGCCGGGAGGCTATGCCAAAAGCGGCCATAACCTTTTGTAGTCTTTCTAATTTTTCTTCTTTTTCTTCCATAAGTTCTCCTAAAAACACCGGAATCTTACGATTCCGGCTGGTTTTCTTTCTTGTTCTTTTCTTCAGTGTCTTCGGCTGGGCCGGTTAAATCAGTTGTCTCTTGAGTATCAATTTTTTCTTGTGCATCAGCTGTTGCCTGTGTATCTACAGAAGCAGCTGCTTCTGTAGCTGCTGTTGCTTCTGTAGTTTCTGTAACTTCCTGTTTTGTCTCAGTATCTGATGATAATATTTCACCATCACCATTGAACAAAACTCCTTCTTGCACCTCTTCTGTTTTAGCAGAAAGAATTTCTTCAGGAATTTCCGGCAGGTCATGTAAGGAATCTAGTCCAAAGGTAACCAGGAACAAATCCGTAGTACCATACAAAATAGGACGACCTATAACATCTTTCCTGCCTGCTTCGGCAATAAGCCCTAAATCCAGCAAGGTGTTTACTACCCCATCTACCTTAACGCCTCTAATAGCTTCCATCTCGCTTCTGGTAACGGGTTGCTTAAAGGCAATGATAGCCAGAGTTTCCATGGCTGCATTGGATAATTTTATTTCTTGTTGAGCTACTAATTTTTGAATGGTGGTAAAAAGCTCTGGCTTAGTGGTCAATTGAATGCCACCTGCTACCTTACGGATGCGCAGTCCTCTGGCTTCACCGGCATAGGAAGTTTTTAAGGCTTCCACCAGCTCGGCAGTCTCTGCCTCATTTAACTCCAGGACAGCACCGATTTTATCAAGCGGCATTGGTTCCCCGGCAGCAAAGAGCAGTGCTTCTAAATGTCCTAACAAATGTGTTTCAATCATGATAAGTTATCCTCTCGCAAGAATAAGTAAATAGGAGCATAAGCTTCTTTTTGACGAATGCTTATTTTCTTTAAACGTAACAATTCCAAAACAGCTAAGAAAGCAGCAATTTTTTCGCTGCGGTTATTAGCAATGTCTAAGGCCTGGGTAAAAGCAATGGCATTATTATGAGTTCCTAACAAGTCCAGTATTTCGTTCATCTTATCGTGAACATGGAATTCCTGACGTGCAATGATTTGGGTGCTAATGTCTTCATCGCTTACCAAAGCTGCTACAGCGGTAAGCAAATCGTCCAGGCTCATAGGCTTAAGTCGACGGCGCACATTAGGTATGGGCATAGGCTTGCGGGTAAAACTATATGCCGCAGTATCCATGGCCTCACGCATCTTAATGGACCGTGCTTTAACCTTACGATATTCAACCAGCATTTCTACCAGCATCTGACGAGGATCAACTTCCTCTTCCTCGTTCTCAGAAGGCATCTTAGGCAGCAGCATCTTAGATTTAATCTGTAATAAGATGGCTGCCATCAATAAGAATTCACTGGCAATGTCCAAGTTATATTCCTTCATGTCATTGATGTAGGAAATATATTGCTCCGTAATGGACACAATAGGAATATCGTAAATATCAATTTTATCTTTTTCAATAAGCTGGATGAGAAGGTCTAACGGACCTTCAAAATCCTGCACTCTAATTTTATATGTATCCATAGTTACTCAATTCTTAGTAAATATTCATAGCCTTCTTGATTTCAGCCATGTTGGCACTGGCTACAGCTTGAGCCTTCTTGGCACCATTGTCCAGTACTTCTTTAATGTAATCCGGTTTCTTCTCCAGCTCTTGTCTGCGCAGATGGATATCAGCCAACAGAGCATTCATTTTCTCGCCCAAGCACTTCTTGCATTTTACGCAGCCAATTTCACCTGCACGGCATTGAGCTTCAATTTGAGGAGCTTCTGCTTCGTTGAAAACTTTTTGGAAAGTATACACAATGCACACATCAGGATTACCCTTATCAGTTTTACGGATACGTTTAGGATCGGTAATCATCATGTTAATTTTTGCCTGCAGCTCCTCAGGAGATGCACCAAAAGGAATGGTATTGCCATAGGACTTACTCATCTTGCGTCCATCAATGCCCGGCAAAACCTTGGATTTGGAATAGACTGCTTGAGGCTCTGGGAACAAGTTCACATGGTAGAGGCTGTTAAAACGACGTACCATTTCCCTAGTTAATTCCAGATGAGCTGCTTGGTCCTCGCCTACAGGTACTCTGGTAGCTTTATACAGCATGATATCTGCAGCCATCAGTACAGGATAACCTAAGAAGCCATAGGTCTTTAAATCCTTGCCTTGCTCACTGAGTTGTTGAATCTTATCCTTGAAGCTAGGTACTCTCTCCAACCAGGACAAAGGTGTAGACATACCTAACAAGAGACAGAGCTCAGCATGCTCCTTAACATGAGATTGAACGAAGATAACATTCTTCTCCGGGTCTAAGCCGGCACTTAGCCAGTCAATAGCCATTTGTTTAATGTTTTCTTGTAATTGAGAAGTATCCGCATAGGAAGAAGTTAATGAATGCAAATCTACAATAGAGAAAAAGCACTCATAATCATTTTGTAATCTAACCCAATTTTCCAGTGCTCCCATATAGTTTCCTAAATGAAAACGACCGGAAGGTTGCATACCGCTAAAGATTCTCTCTTTCATTATTTAAATACCTCTCTTCATATGAATAGTGAAATTATCATCTGAACAAAGTTCAGATAAATATTAGCAAAAGGAACGATAATCGTACTTACCAAACCGGTTAAGCACAATGCAATTAAAATATACATGCTATATTGCCCAACAATGGACTCATATTTGTAAGCCGTTTCACTGGGTAATAATTCCATTAAAATCTTGGAACCATCCAAAGGTGGAATAGGCAGCAAATTGAAAAAAGCAAAATACACATTATAAATCATTAAAGACTGTAAGAATTTTAAAACATTACCGGTCAACATGTTCATCTTAGACATAAGCACCAAGAGAAGGGCTGCAATAAAGCACAGCACTAAATTGGCACCGGGTCCGGCAAAAGAAACCTTCATGGTATCAATGCGGGGATGTCTATAGTAACGAGGATCAATCATGACAGGTTTAGCCCAGCCAAAGCCAACCACTATCAACATGATGGTACCCATTATATCCAAATGGGCAAGCGGATTCATGGTCAGTCTACCTTGTATCTGAGGAGTAGGATCTCCCAGACTATAGGACACTGCCCCATGGGCATATTCATGTATGGTTAAAGCCAATAATAAGGCCGGGATGCGAAAAAGCATATCAGAAACAGAACCAAACATAGCTTTTTAAGCTCCTTCATCTACGAACAAAAAGGTCAAGGTGCCTGAGCAGATTGACCTCGGTGTCTATTTATTTTTTGTAATCTTGTAAGCCTTCTCTTAGGTACTCATTGAGAATACGTACATAGGTTCCCTTCATGCCAAGAGATTCTGTTTCCAGAACACCGGCACTTTCAAATTTTCTCAGGGCGTTAACAATAACGCTTCTGGTAATACCGGCACGATCGGCAATCTTGCTGGCTACCAAAAGACCTTCCTCACCGGGTAGAGCTTTAAGAATTTCTGCAATGGCTTCTAATTCAGAATAGGACAAATTAGAGAAAGCAATTTGCACCATGGCTTTCTTTCTGGAAGCCGCTTCGATATCAATTGCTTTATCATGTAATAGTTGCACACCTATTACAGTAGCTGCATATTCGGCTAAGAGTAAATCGGTATCTACATATTCTTTTTTGAATTTACCTAAAATCAAAGTGCCCAGGCGAACGCCATTACCAAACACAGGCACAACAGTGGTAAATTTATTTTCAAACAAGCAACGTGTTCCTTCGGAAAAGGCACACATGTTTTTAACTAAGCGATAGTTAGAAGAAGTTTCTTTGATTTCATCCAGCCATTTAACATAAGCTTCAGGAAAAGCTCCAACTTCCAAAACCTTCTTAATCATGATTTCACATTCGAAGCCATCCAGAATGGAATAGCCTAGAACCTTACCGGAAGTGGAAACAATATAAATATTGGATTTAATGACATCCTTAAGGACTCCGGCCATTTTCTTGTAGCTAAGTACCTCAGAATTTTGTAATAATTTGTTAATGGCTCTAGTTTTTTCTAATAAAGCAAGCATTTGTAAATTCCTCCTAACCTAAGCTCTGGGATGATGTTTCTCATACATTTTGGCAATTCTTTCTGTAGTTACATGAGTATAAATTTGCGTAGTAGATAAACTAGCATGTCCCAATAATTCTTGTACAGAACGTAAGTCTGCACCATGTTCCAATAAATGAGTTGCAAAAGTATGCCTAATAGAGTGAGGGCTGATGTGCTTTTGCAAGGACATTTGGTTGATGTACTTTTCTAAAATACGTCTTACACTGCGATCTGTCAGTGGTGTTCCCCTACTGTTAATAAAAATATGCTGATGTTCCTGAACCTTATACTTCTTCATCAAAGCAACGCGTGTTTGAGCAAGATATGCATCCAAGGCACGCACGCAAGGATGGCCTATTGGTACCAAGCGCTCTTTATGGCCTTTGCCTAAAAGCAGCACATACTGGTTACCTAAATCCAGGCGATCTAAGGTTAAACCGGCTAATTCAGAAACACGGCAACCGGTGGCATACAGAAATTCAAGGATAGCTTTGTCCCTTAACCCTAACACCTCATGAACATCAGGCTGCTCTAATAGCTGATTGATTTCTACTTCTTCCAGAAATACCGGCAGCTTCTTCTCCAGCTTAGGTGTACGAACCTTGGCAAAGGGATTAAGCTTCACCAAATTTTCTCTGATGAGATATTTGTAAAAGGACCTTAATGAGGATATACGTCTGGCAATAGACTTGCGGGCTGCCTGTTTACTGTTGAGCTGAGCAAGATAAGCACGTATGTCCAAAATGCTTACAGTACTCCACTCACAGCTACCGGACCTAGCCGTTAAAAATTCCTCAAAAAGAGCAATATCCCCTGCGTAACTTTTCAATGTTAACGGGGAATAATTTTTCTCGACATTGAGATAATTAAGAAAATTTGCCACCCAATTATCAGATAAAATTTTCTTAGTCATGAATATACCTCAAATTGTGTATAATTCTTGATAATTTATCCTAACATATTCAGAATATTTTTACAAGTTAATAATGTAATTCTCTAAAGCTGCCAAACTACGTTGAGCAATTTTGGCATTTTTTTCTTTTTTATTAAGCCTTTTTTCAGCCTTATAAGGAGGCATTAAACCAAAGTTAATGTTCATGGGCTGGAAGTTTTTGACCTCTTTGTTGCTTACATAGGCTCCTAAAGACCCTAAGGCTGTTTCCACAGGGAAAGGCGGTAGGATTTTGCCGTTAAGCTTTTCTCCCAGGGTTATACCCACCATCAGGCCTACGGCAGAAGATTCTACATAGCCCTCTACCCCGGTAATCTGGCCGGCAAAATAAATATGGTCATTGGTACGGAGCTTAAAATAAGCATCTAAAAGCAATGGAGAATTAATGTAGGAGTTCTTGTGCATAACTCCATAGCGGACAATTTCAGCATTAGCCAAGCCCGGAATCAAGGAAAATACTCTTTTTTGCTCTGGCCACTTTAAGTGGGTTTGAAAGCCTACGATATTGTAAAGGCTGCCTGCAGCATTGTCTTGCCTTAATTGCACTACCGCATAGGGATCCTTCCCTGTTCTGGGGTCGGGCAGGCCTACCGGTTTCAAGGGACCAAAGCGCATGGTGTCCTCACCCCGCTTAGCCATCTCTTCAATAGGCATACAGCCTTCAAAAACATTGCCCTGCTCAAAGTCCTTCACTACAGCACATTCGGCATTGCATAACTCCTGCCAGAAGTGTAGGTATTCTTCCTTGTTCATGGGACAATTATAGTACGCAGCTTCTCCCTTGTCATAGCGGGAAGCTTTGTACGCAATGTTCTCATCAATTGATTCCTTAGTTACTATCGGTGCTGCTGCATCAAAGAAATAAAAATAATCTTGTTTAACCAGCTGACCGATAGTAGCTGTTAAGGCCGGGGAAGTTAAAGGTCCGGTAGCAATGATTACATAATCCTCCGGCGGAAAATCCAAAGCGGTAACTTCCTCTTCTACTACGGTAACCAAAGGATGGGTCTTAATGGCTTTAGTGATATTTTGGGCAAAGGTTACCCTATCCACCGCCAAAGCACCACCGGCTGGCACGCTGGTAGCATCAGCAGTAGTCATGATTAGGGAATGCAATCTGCGCATTTCTTCTTTTAATAGTCCTACTGCATTTTCAATATTATTAGCCCTTAAAGAGTTACTGCACACAAGTTCACCGAAGTATTCGGTTTTGTGTGCAGGGCTTTCTTTGCCGGGCCGCATTTCGTGTAAGGTTACGGGAATATTACGCTGCACCAGTTGCCAAGTAGCTTCTGAACCAGCTAGTCCCCCACCTATGACATGAATAGTCATGGCCTTCTCCTCTATTTATTTTTTCTTTTTCAGTGAGCTTAACTCACATGCTTCGTTACTGCAATGCAATGTTTTCTTGCCGTTGCGATCCACATGCTCCAGCATGATGCTGTTGCATTTAGGACAGAAGCTGTCCACCGGTTTATCCCAGGTAGTAAACTTGCAGTTAGGATAATTAGAACAACCGTAGAAAATTCTTCTTGTTTTGCTGCGACGTTCAATAATGTCTCCACCGCACTTAGGACATTTAACGCCAATCTTGTGCAGCAACGGCTTGGTGTTACGGCATTCCGGGAAACCCGGGCAAGCTAAGAACTTACCATGACGGCCTTCCTTAATAACCATCATTCTGCCGCACTTCTCACATTTTACGTCTGTAACAATAACAGGCATTTCCACAACCGGAATTTCTTTATCAGCCACTTTCAGGGCTTCTGCGAAAGGCTTGTAGAATTCTCTTAAGACTTGCGTCTTATCAGCTTTATGCTCGCCAATTTCATCCAGTTCATTTTCCATCTTAGCGCTAAAGGGCACATCAATGAATTGTTTGAAATACTGATTCAACAAGTCCATGGTCAATACGCCTAAATCAGTAGGCATTAACTTCTTGCCTTCCTTAGCAATATAATCACGGGCTAGAATAGTTTGAATGATGGGAGAATAGGTGCTGGGACGACCAATGCCTCTGTCTTCCAATTCCTTAACCAAGGTTGCTTCAGTAAAATAAGCAGGCGGTTCAGTAAAGTGCTGCACAGCCTCTTCTACCTTGCTCAGACTAAGAGCAGTTCCCTTAGCCAAGAGAGGTACCTTCTTGGTTTTCTCTTCAGATAATTCTTTTTTATCAGCCAGCTTCAAAAAGCCGTCAAATTTAATTACTGTGCCGGTAGCACGCAGTGCATATGCACCACCTTTAATATCCAGGGTAGTCAATTCGCTGACTGCATTGGACATCTGGCTGCCAACTGTCCTGTTCCAAATTAAGGTATAGAGCTTTAATTGGTCTTTGGACAAATGACTGGCAATGGAAGAAGGAGCTCTCAGTACAGAGGTAGGTCTGATAGCTTCATGAGCTTCCTGAGCATTCTTACGGCTGGAATAAACATTGGCACTCTTAGGCAAATAAGCCTCGCCATATTCCTTGCCAATAAAGGTACGGATTTCTGCCAAAGCAGAATCAGCCAAATGCACAGAGTCAGTTCTCATATAAGTAATCAAGCCAACGGTACCTGCTCTGCCAACGTTAACGCCTTCATATAATTGCTGGGCAACCATCATGGTTTTCTTGGTGGTAAAGTTCAGCTTCTTCACAGCCTCTTGTTGCAGGCTGCTGGTAGTCAAAGGTGGCAAGGGTTTACGAATTCTTTCTTTTACGTTGCTATCTGCAACTTCATAGGAAGCAGCAGCTAAATCTTTCATGACCTTCTCAGCTTCAGCTTTATTATGAATATCCAGCTTAGCATTGCCTTTTTTAATTACATCAGCAAGAAATTTAGCATTTTTACCGGTTTCATGGAGCAAAACAGCTGCTGTCCAATATTCCTCCGGCACAAAAGCATCAATTTCTTTTTGTCTGTCACAGATGATTTTTACAGCTACGGATTGTACGCGGCCGGCACTTAAGCCTTTACGTACTTTTCTCCACAGCAAGGGGCTCAGCTTATAGCCTACGATACGGTCCAGGATACGACGAGTTTGTTGCGCATCAACCTTATCCATATCAATGGCATGAGGAGTCTTTAAAGCATCCTTAACAGCCTTTGAAGTGATTTCATGGAATTCTATACGGCATTTTTTGGTGGGATCCACCCCTAAAATATGGCCTAAATGCCAGGCAATGGCCTCGCCTTCACGATCAGGGTCAGTTGCCAGATAAATCTTATCAGCTTTTTTAGCAAGGGAACGCAATTCTTTGATTAAATCGCCTTTCCCTCTGATATTTATATATTTAGGTTCGAAATCATGTTCCAGATCAACACCAAATTGACTCTTAGGTAAATCACGTAAATGTCCCATAGAAGCCTTTACGGTAAAATTCTTACCTAAAAATTTTTCAATGGTCTTTGATTTAGTTGGTGATTCCACAATAACTAAACTTTGGGTCATACGGCTCCTCCTCAGATTGCCAGAAATCTGTTACCGGTTTCTTGTTTTATCTTTCCAATTAATTGTAGCTCTATCAAAATACCGCTAACTGACTAGATTGTCAAGCCTACTTTTAGAACTAATTCTTCCAGAGTAATGTTTTCTTTACTTCTAATTATACTATACACAGCTTTTTGAGCAGGGCTTAAAGTGGCTTGAGTACTCGCGAAAAGGGAGTTTTCCGGTAGTTTTTTCCCGGTAGAAAGCCCCGGTAAAAGAAAAGCTGCCAGAATATCACTGGGCTGAGCAACTAAACATGCTCCTTCTTTAATGAGCTGATTAGTTCCTTGGCTAGTGGGAGAAAAGATATTACCGGGAATGCAAAATACTTCCCTGTTTTCCTCCAAGGCTAAATTGGCAGTTAAGGTTGTACCACTTTTTAGAGCTGCTTCTACCAGTAAAACACCTTGGCAAAGTCCTACGATAATACGGTTTCGAAAAGGAAAATGTTGGGCTAAGGGTTCTACCCAAGGAGCATATTCTGTCAGCAAGGTCCCCTGCTCTCTAATTTCGCCAAAAAGCCTGCTATGTTTAGCCGGATATAAATTAGCCAGACCTCCGCCAAAAACTGCTATGGTTTTACCTTTAGCTTGTAAAGCGGCCTTATGAGCCTGACCATCAATACCATAGGCTCCTCCGCTAACAATGGTAATGCCCAGCTGAGTCAAGGCAGTGGCAAACAATTCCGCTGCTTTAAGGCCATAGGCTGTAGCCTTGCGGGAGCCTACCATTGCCAGCTTTGGTTCATTGTCCAAGGGCTGTCCCTGAACATACAAAACAGCCGGTGGAGCAAAAATATTTTGCAACAAAAATGGATACGCAGGGTCAGTACGTGTTAATACGGTTACCTTGTTATCCTTACAATACCTGGCAATGCTGTGAGGAAAGTCTTCATGATACTGATTTTGGTAATGTTTGCTTAAGCCCTCCGGTACATTTAAGTAACGTACCGCATTCTTGCCCATCTTATGAGCCTCCTCGGCTGAACCAAAAAGGGCAGCCAATTTGGCTGCCTTCTGGGGTGCAGCGGTGCCCAGATAATGGGACAAAGCTGCTAAATAATATTTTTCCATGCCTATGCCTCCTTGGCCTAAATTTCAGGGGTCTGGTTTGGTTATAGGTTTTTATCTTTTATTCAAACTCTCTAAGCACAACTTCTGCAATATAATCGGCGGACAAGGGTTTACCCATTGCACCTAAGAAAATATTGTCTGCTCTATCATATTCCTTAATCTTATTAGCTACTTCAAAGGGATTAACAGCAATCTTAACTGCTCCCAGGTTTTCCAGATAATGGGCATTGGCTGCTTCTGGGCCCGGCGCAGGATTATAGACAATGTACTTAGCCGGTGTGGTTAGTGCTTCAGCAGCAATGACGCTTCTGGCCCTGGTAACTAAATAGTCGGCACTGTTCATCATCTCCGCAGGAGAATCTACATAGCCAAACACCTTCACGCCATAAGGAGAGCGCTTCAGCTTTCTGGCTGCACTAAGGTTCTTACCTTCTACAGCAATAAACTTAATGGTGGCATCATAGTTATTAACCACCGAGGTCATTAAATCTTCCACAGGCAAAGGTCTGTTTATATCGTCCATGATTAAGCAGATACGGTCATCTTTTTTCCAGCCAAACTTCATGCGCAAATATTCTCTGGTATAGCTGGCTTTAAATTCCTGACGAACAGGAACACCACAAGCAAAAACTCTTTGCCAGGGTTGAAACTCCGCAAAGGGTTTAATATCTTCGCCTGCCAGAAAATAAAGATTGGTTCTTTCATACAACCACCATTGGTGCACTGCATATTGGGGAATTACTTCTGCCAGAAATACTTTGGGATAGCCTTTTTTATAATTATTGGCAACACCGGCAGGGATCACGCCGGCGGAAATAATGATATCAGGCCGCAGTGTTTTAATTTTTTCTTCTTGAAAGGCACCCACTAATTTGCAGGCCAGATTTCTTAGCCACAAAAAATTAGGTGATTCGTCTGTCATAACATAAAATTTACCAAAGAGATTTGGCATGAATGATTGCAAGAATTTATAGCCCAGGCGAAAGAAGAAACCAAGGAAACCACTAAAGAGAGATACTTTGGTATTGATAAAAATCTGGCATTCAGGATTTTGGGCAAACGCTTCCTGCAAAGCCTTTAATGTATGTTTGTATTCTACATCAACAGGGTCTGCCAAAAGCAAAATCTTGTATGTTCTTAAAGTCATTTTAAGCCCCATATCCTTTCTAAAGAAATACTACCTATGGTACAAAAAGATTATACCATACTATATGTACACATTACCATTGGATATTGTACCATATATTCCCTTGCTTGTTACAAGAAATTTTCAAAAAATATGAGAAATTTAGCTAATTTAACTGCTTTTATTGTCTGAAAAGACTATTTTCTTCACAGTAGTTTGATTTTATGTTATTATTCTGGGTAAAATATAGTAAAAATTGGGCATGGGAGTGATTAACATGGGTCTAAATGAAACACCTTCTTCGGAACGAATCCACATAGGCATCTTTGGTAAGCGCAATGCCGGCAAGTCCAGCGTTATTAATGCCATTACCAATCAAAACCTGGCCATTGTTTCTGAGCAAAAGGGTACTACTACAGATCCTGTTTATAAGGCCATGGAGCTTTTGCCTCTAGGTCCTGTAATGCTTATTGATACTCCTGGCTTGGATGATTTAGGTAAGCTTGGTCAGCTGCGTGTGGAAAAGGCTTATCAGGTGCTAAATAAAACTGATATCGCTTTAGTAATCGTTGATGTCACTTCCGGTGTCACCGACGAGGATAAGGCTCTCTTGGAGCAAATTAAAAGCAAGAGACTGAACTATTTGCTGGTATTTAACAAAGCTGATGAGGCACCAGATTTTAAAATTCCGGAGGAATATGCCAACGATAGTATTTTGATCAGTGCTACCACCAAATTTCAGATTAATGAGCTGAAGGAAAGAATTGCTCATTTGGTGCCCAACAAGGATATGACGCTAAAACTCATTGGAGATTTGCTAAAGCCTCTGGATTTAGTAATCTTAGTTGTGCCTATTGATTCTGCAGCTCCCAAGGGACGTTTAATTCTTCCTCAACAGCAAACCATTAGAGATATTCTGGAAGCCAAGGCTACTGCTCTGGTTGTCCAAACTACTGAGCTGGCAGACACACTGCAAAAATTTGGTTCTCATGTAAAGCTGGTAGTAACAGACAGTCAGGCTTTTGAGCAGGTTGCTAAGGTTACGCCTTCTAATATTTTGCTCACATCCTTCTCCATTCTCTTTGCTCGCTACAAGGGTGATTTAATTACTGCTATTAAGGGTGCGCAGGCCATGGATAAAATTCAGGATGGTGACAAGATTCTCATTGCAGAGGGTTGCACTCATCATCGTCAGTGCAATGACATCGGCACTGTTAAGTTACCTAATTGGATAAAAAAATACACAGGCAAAGAGCCTGTGTTTGAATTTTCCAGTGGTACAGAATTTCCTCGTGACTTATCATCTTACAAGTTGATTGTGCATTGTGGGGCTTGCATGCTCAACGAAAAAGAAGTTAAGTATCGCATTGCTACAGCAGTAGCGCAAGGTATTCCTATTACCAATTATGGCATTACCATTGCTTATCTTCATGGTATTCTAAAACGTACTGTGGAACCTTTCCCTGCTATACACAAATTGTTAGAATAGTATAATGCAAAGGCGGATAGTTTACTTGCCAGAGGAAACCATTAAAGAGCCGTTAGGCGCCACGGTTTCCGAGGCAATAAACTATCCGCCTATTTTAACTTCACACATTTTAGTTTTATAGCGCTCGCATTTTACTTGCCAGAGGAAATCATTAAAGAGCCGATAGGCGCCACGATTTCCGAGGCAATAAACTGCGAGCTAATTTTATTATGTATTTATTTCTTTGCCAGTGGTTCGCTGTTTCCATTCAGCTGCGCTTTTCAAGCTTGCTTCATGGACAGCTATCACAGGGCCGGTTCCAGTTGCTCACTTCGTCGCTTTGCTCCTTGTTCGCAAGGAAGCCGGCTCCATATGATTTATCATACTAGCCTGATAGGCAGCACCGAAACCATTGTCGATGTTTACTACACTGACACCGCTGGCACAAGAGTTAAGCATGCTTAGTAGTGCAGATAAGCCTCTAAAGGAAGCTCCGTAACCTACGCTGGTAGGAACAGCAATAACAGGACAATCTGCCAAGCCACCGATGACACTGGCTAAAGCACCTTCCATACCTGCTAAGACGATGATAACACTGGCAGACATGATTACATCAAGATTGCTTAAGGTACGTTCCAGCCCCGCAACACCCACATCATAAAGACGAGTTACCTTGTTGCCCAGCGCTTCCGCTGTAACAGCTGCTTCCTCTGCCACAGGCATATCACTGGTACCACCGGTAGCAATGACAATGGTACCTAACCCGGAAGCCTTAGGCTTTTTACCAATGATGGCAATATTACCTAGCTCATTGTAGTCCATTTTGATTTTCTTGCTAAGAGTTTTTACAGTCTCTGGTTTTACTCTGGTCAGCAAAATCGTTTCTTGCCCATTCTTTTGCATGTTGGCAATGATCTTGGCAATTTGACCGGCAGTCTTCCCCGCCCCATAAATAACCTCAGGAACACCTTGTCTGAGTCCTCTGTGATAATCCAGCTTGGCAAAACCCAGGTCCTCAAAAGGGGCCTTTTTTAATTGGAGAAGAACTTTGTCCACGGAAACTTTTCCTTGGGACAAGTCTTCTAATAGTTTACGCATAGATTTTTGATCCATACTAAGCACTCACCTCTTAGTTTTAGTATAACACTTAAACTTAACTTGAAGACAAGGCCTAAACATTTTTAATAGAAGAGAAAATGGCTTTTTGTTCCTGCACCTTGCTTTGACTGCCCACTACACAATAGTAGTTGTCATCCAAAACAGCTTTCACCACAGGAGCTAAGGCCCTGATATCCTCTACAGTTACATCCAGTATCTGATTTCTGTGTAGTTGTCTATCTTCTTCGGTTAAGCCCATTTCATAAATGGTCACTGCTCTATCTAAGTGCAAAGAATAAGTCAAAGGAATATCTACCCCACTTATGGTACCAATGACATATTTGGTCATTTCCCTGTCTGTAGCAGTAAAGTTAGCTAAGAAATCAGGCAAAGTACGATAAGCCTCCAAGGACTCCACCAGGTTAGGATCGCGATAGGAAGAAAAATAGGTAAAACCAAAAACACTAAAGAAAGCATTGGCACCATAGGCACCACCCTGCACTCTGATCTTAGTCCATAAATAACCATAGCGCAAAATAGTCTCCAGTACCTTCATGGCTCCTGTATAGGAATAGCCATGTTTTCTATAATCTCCTCCGGCTAACACATACTGCACCTTGCCGGAAGTAGTAATGCCTTCATTTTTGGTAAGATTCGGAAATTGAGTGGCAGGTTTTCCAGCAAAATCACTATGAGGTAATTGGGTAGTAAAAGTCTTTTCCTGCCGAAGAACCTCTTGCTTTACTGCTTCCTCACAAGAGAAGGCAAACAGCTGCTTATCCTGATGGAAGAAGTTGGCAGCTAGTTTTTGCAGGTTAGCTTGCATAGTGGGAAATTTTTCTTCAAAATTATCCCACAAATCTTTGATGAATAAGTAATAGCTTAGCTGATCCTGCTCTGCCACTTTGGCAGCATTGGAAAAGTAAGCATGTAATCTGGCTGTTGCTACGCTTTGACCACGAGCAAAGAAATTATTATCCCAGTCAGTTTTCACTTCAGCTAAAATTTCCTTGATTCTAGTCCTGTCAGTAAAGTCAGAGCTTAAAGCCAGATTGCTCAACAGCTGAAACAGCTTAGCAAGATTGCCTTGTAAGACTTTGGCCTTGGCTATGAAATTAATACTGTATGCTTCCGGTTGAACGTAGCTTTGGTTAATGCCAATATCAAAAAACACGCCACCTGTATAGGTATTGGTAAAGGTAGGTAGTTCCTGATAGGTAAAGTCTTTAGTATTGACCTTTCCTAACACATCAATAAATAAATAAGCATAAGGCATTAGCTCAGGCGTAATACCGGTAATATCATATTTCCAGGTAGCATAAATAATCTTATTGGTAGGCTGAGGCAAGTAAAGAATATTGCGCTTGCCATCCTGAGTAATAGTGTAATTTTCTTTTTCTACCTGCCGCTTAATATCCGCCCGCTGCAAAACAGGAATAGAAGCCAGATCGGCCGGTGCATCCTCTGCCTGCTGACGAGCATGTAACTGGTTGGTTAAGTCACTATACTTGTTGATTTGTTCAGCAGTGAAGCTTGCCTTAATTTTAGCCATGGCAGCAGCATCCTGCTCTGCCTTCTTCTCTTCCTTACCAGGCTCAGGTCTTAAAGTCAGTAATACCTTATGGGTATTATCCAAAAGCTGGGTTTCAATAAGATGCTCAAAATAAGTGGTATCAATTTTCTTTCTCATATAATCCATCAGTTCTGTAAATCTCAGGCTGACTAAGGGATCTCCACCATACAGCCAAGTATCATAGCAGCTTAGTCCATAAATCAAGCCTTTGGGATATAAGCCGAAATCAGCTTCTCTCAGCTTAAACTCCGCAGCATTCAATTGGGCAGTTAAAAGTTTTTTATCAATGCCCTGCCTGGATATTTCTTGCAAGGTACCGTAAATTACTTTCACAAATTTATCTAAGTCCTTACCTTCTGCACCGCTGGCTCTGATGGAGAATATAGGCTGCAGCAAGGAAGAAGCAAAGGAACCGCTGATATCACTGCCAATCCCTGCTTTGACTAAAGCCAGACGCAAGGGAGCATCATTGCCATCTAAGAGCACCGTGTTTAAAAGGCGCAAGCCACTAATCCGCTTGGTATCCAAAGCGGTGGAGGTTACTATATTCATGGACAAATAGGTTTTGTGGTCAGTGCTCTCTCCGGCCGGAATAGGATAAGTAGCCTCTATTTCTTTGGTTTTCATAAAAGCTTCCTGTAAAGGCACCTGAAAATGAATTTTCCCGGTTTTGGGGAATTTGTTCAAATATTCCTTGTCCATATATGCCAAGGTTGCCAGGATATCCATATCACCATACAAATAAATGAAAGAGTTTTCCGGACTATAGTGAGTTTTATGGAAGTTGGTAAACATCTCTTGAGTTAAGGTAGGAATGGCATCGGGATAACCACCTGATTCAAAACGGTAAGGCGAATCAGGAAACAAGGCTTTGTTTACTTCATTCTCCTCTACTGTATCAGCAGTAGAATAAGCGCCCTTCATTTCGTTATATACTACGCCGTTATAGGTTAGGTCATCTGTGGGCTTATTCAGCTCATAATGCCAGCCCTCCTGAGCTAAAGTAAAAGGATTGTCATAAATCAAAGGATAAAAAACTGCATCTAAATAAACATCCATTAAATTATGAAAGTCCTTGTCATTTCTGCTGGCTACAGGGTAAACGGTTTTATCGCTGTAGGTCATGGCATTTAAGAAGGTGTTTAAGGAACCTTTTACTAATTCTACAAAGGGCTCCTTCAGATGGTATTTTCTGGAACCGCACAGCACAGAATGCTCCGTGATATGAGCTACACCTGTATCATCCTGGCTGGGAGTAGGAAAACCAATGGTAAAGACCTTGTTATCATCAGTTGTGTCTAAATAAAGCAGCTTAGCCCCGCTATATTCATGCTCCATTTGATAAGCGGTAGCATTAATATCAGGCAAGGGTGTTATGTTATTTACTTTAAAACCTGCATATTCCTTCATCAATTCTAGTTTCATAGTATCTCCTAATCATAACCGCCGGTAGAACCGGCGGTTTGGTCCGCCCCTAGAAGGGGCTCTTACCGGCCACGGCTTAAGCCGTGCCGAATTAAAATCCGTCATTTGCACCACTTTTTCAACTAGGCCCTCACGGGCCTTTTTTATTTCTTGGTTTCTGATCCTTTGGCAAACGGATCAACATATTCTTTAGAATTTATACTGTCTTCTGTGATATCTTCTTGCAACTGATTCCTGACATACTCTTCAATCCGTTTGCTGTTTTTGCCAACTGTATCTACATAGTATCCCCTGCACCAGAAGTGCCTGTTGCCATATTTATATTTTAAATTGGCATGTCGGTCGAAGATTATAAGTGAGCTTTTGCCTTTCAGAAATCCCATTATTTGTGATACGCTGTACTTGGGTGGAATCTTGACTAGCATATGTACGTGGTCAATACAGCATTCTGCTTCTATTATCTCTACTTCTTTCCGTTGGCATAACATACGCAGTATTTTGCCGATATCTACCCTCAGGCTTCCATATATCTCCCGCCTCCTGTACTTAGGTGTAAAAACAATATGGTATTTGCAGTTCCAATATGTGTGTGATAAACTTTGACTATCCAATTGGATGCCTCCCTTGTTATTCGATGTGGTTTTGACGGACCATCATCATTTTAACATGGGAGGTTTTTTTCGCTATAAGCTGTTCAATCTCACCGGCATAGCCGGTGGTTTATTGATTTCGTCCACTTCGTTCCCGAAATCCATCGCTTAAGCAAAATCTACAAACAAAAGCGGGAGTTGAGGACTATACAAAAATCGTATGTCCGCAGCTCCCGCTTGCAGTTATGACAACGTATACGCTCCTAAATGCGCGGTCTTTCTTTATTTGGTTGGAACAAACCACAACCCCTTATTATTCTCCTTCATGTAATCAGCAAACTCCTTGGAATGATATGCTGCCACAATATCCTTAGCCCATTTGGTATCTTTATTTTTATCTTGTACCACTACTTGTAAAAGTAAATGAGGCAAAATATCTTCCTTAAGCAAAGCCGTAGCAGGATCAATCTTAGCATTCCAGATAATTGCACCGGTAATAACTATAAAATCAAAATCAGACCGAACTGCAGGAATGTTTAAAGATTTCATTTCCGTAAATTTAAGATGATGAGGATTTTCTATAATATCCTGTTGCGTTACAGTGGATAAATCTTTCTTAGGATTTAATTTAATCCAGCCTGCTTTTTGCAAAAGGGCATAGGCTCTAGCTGTGTTAGCAGCATCATTAGGCACTGCAATAGTTGCACCATCATGAATTTGGTCAAGCTTACTCTTAGAGCCTGGGAAAATACCTGCCGGTACAGTAGGTATAGGTGTAATAGCTGCTAAGTGACCTTTTTGCTTTTCATTAAAACTCTTCATGTACGCAGTATGTTGTTCTACGTTAAAATCAACTTCACCTTCATTTAAGGCAATTTCAGCTTGCAGCAAATCTGACATATCCTTACCGGTAATTTTATAGCCTTGTTTCTCCAAGATTGGCTTAACACCTTTTTCAAACAGGTCAGAATAAGGCCCCTGAGACTTGCTGTATGTTAAGTTCTTTTTATCTGTACCTTGTTCTGCTGTGCTTTTTGCCGATGCTTTTTGAGTTTGAGTATTACCACACCCAGTGAACAAAGCAGCTCCTAATACTAGTGTTAAAAGCAAACTTCCTAATTTTTGCCAATTTTTCATAATCATAACCCTCTTCCTTTTAATGATTCCGCAATTTAGCGGAATAATGATTGCCAATCGATTGGATGGCTTGTACAAAAACAATCAAAACAATAACCGTAAACAACATCAAGGGAAAATTCAGTCTTTCATAACCATAGGTCAGAGCCAAATCTCCTACGCCTCCTGCGCCTATTGCTCCTGCCATGGCTGTTGCCCCAATAAGTCCAATAGTTCCGGTAGTAACAGAAAGAATTAAAGAGCCCTTAGCTTCCGGCAAAAGAAAATATCGGACAATTTCCCAGTAAGAAGCACCCATGGCTTGAGCAGCTTCCACAATGCCTTTATCCACTTCCAAAATGGAATTTTCAAAAAGTCTGGTCAAATAGGGTGCAATAAACACAATCAAGGGTACCAAAGCTGCAGTTGTGCCTATCCTGGTGCCAACTATGGCTTTAGTCACCGGCAGGATGAAAACCAGGAGAATAATAAATGGTATGCTGCGGACGATATTGATAATGGTATTAAATACAGCATACGTACATCGATTTTCCAAAATACCATGAGGTCTGGTCAACACTAAAATTACAGAAAAAATAAATGCTATAACAGAACCTGCTGCCAAAGAAATAGCTACCATATAAATAGTCTGTTCCGCTGCCAAAACTACTTGGCTCATGGGGATCCCCAAATCAATCATATGCTCACCTCCTCCCAAGGTAATTGTTGTTCATCAAGATAATTGGTTACCTTGGTAAAATCCTCTGCTTTTCCCATTACTTGAATCACAAAAATACCTAGCACGGTTTTTTGCAACTCTGTCACGGAAGCAAACATGACACTAGTTTCTACTTCTAAAAACCTATTGATATGATAAAGAACATTATCCTTAGCTTTCTCTCCCAGAAAATGTATTTTTAAAAGCTTGAATGGCTTCTTTTCCTTATGCAGTGCCGCTACAATGCTGGGTGGAATGGTATCAGGAATTACTGTTCTGACAAAGCGTTTGGTCATATCCTGCTGTGGATTACCAAATACATCCAAGACAGAACCGGTTTCCACTAATTTTCCTTTTTCCATAACTGCCACTTTATTACACAATCTTTGAATAACATGTATTTCATGCGTTACAACCAGAATAGTAATCTTCAGTTCTTTATTTATTTTCTCTAGCAACTTTAAAATAGCTTCTGTAGTTTCAGGATCCAAGGCACTGGTGGCCTCATCGCACAAAAGAATGGAAGGATTGGTAGCAAGAGCCCGGGCAATGCCTACTCTCTGTTTCTGACCACCTGAGAGCTGGTTGAGAAAAGCTGCTGTCTTATCGGAAAGCTCTACGAATTGTAAAAGCTCCAATACCCTTTTGTGAATTTCTTCAGGAGCCATTTTGTTAAGCACCAAAGGTATAGCCACATTGTCATAAACAGTTTTGGAATTCAATAAATTAAACTGCTGAAAAATCATGCCAATTTGTTTGCGCACTTGTCTTAATCTAGTAATATTCAAGGTGTTAATGTCTTCGCCATTAACAAGGACTTGCCCAGTAGAAGGTTTTTCCAAAGCATTTACCATACGTAGCAAAGTAGATTTTCCTGCTCCGCTAAAACCTATCACCCCAAAAATATCTCCTTTGTTGATTTCTAGGGAAATATGACTTAAGGCTTGAACTTTTTGTTTTTTTACGGTAAAAGTTTTGCTGATATCCACAAATTTAATCATTACCTAAACCCTCGTTTTCATAAAAAATAGACCACCATCTCATACAGAGACGGTGGTCCGTGGTCCCACTCTGTTCACAGCGCAAATATATACTGTAGCTCAAATTATTAACGGTAGCTATCCGGAGTTGGTCTACTTTTGTTTCAACCAATCTGCTCTCAAAGGCATTCCATCGTGTCAGGTTTGTCCATGAGCTTTCAGCCGGTGACTCATGTCTCTGTTTGCGCCTTCGTACAATGTACTTGTTTTGATCATCGCATTTAATTTTATTTTTTAATTGTTAATTAATACTATACTACTATTGTATGAATTGTCAAGAAAAATTTTATTTAATATGCATAACACAAAGAACGCTCAGAATTGGCGGAGACAATTACTAACAAAAGACCGCGCAGAAGGAGTGTAGACTAGGAATAACAAAAGCGAAACACAAAAACCAAAGAACGCTCAGAATTGGTGGAGACAAGGAATAACAAGAAAGAGAGTTGGGGACTATACAACCTACGTATGTCCACAACTCTCTTTCGCCGTTATGACGCAGTATCCGCCAATAAATGAGCGTTCTTACAGAAAAAAAGCCCACACCTAGAAAGGTGTGGGCTTTAATTTTTATTGGCAGGAGTACTAGGATTTGAACCCAGATCCACGGTTTTGGAGACCGTTGCTCTACCATTGAACTATACTCCTGTGGAGCGGAAAACGAGGCTCGAACTCGCGACCCCAACCTTGGCAAGGTTGTGCTCTACCACTGAGCTACTTCCGCAATTTGGCGACCCAGGACGGACTCGAACCGACGATCTCCGCCGTGACAGGGCGGCATTCTAAACCAACTGAACTACTGGGCCGACTCCATCGGGATTACCCGACAGCGAATTAATATTATCATAAAACAATTTATATGGCAAGATGTTTTTTATTCACGCAATGTTGCCTTAAAACTATCTCCTACCTGTTCCACTACTTTCTTGATAACAGCATCGATGTCTTCATCCTTTAAAGTCTTTTCCTTATCTTGGAAAGTAAGGTTAAAAGCCATGGATTTATTGCCTGCTGCCACTTGTTTGCCGGTATAAACATCAAATAGTTTAATATCGGTTAAGTGCCTGCCGGCATACTTGCGAATAACAGCTTCCAGTTCTTCGCAGGAAACTTCTCTGGGAACAACTACAGCAATATCACGGGAAGTGCTGGGGAACTGCGGAACAGGCTTATAGTGAGGTACTACGGTAGCCTTGGCTTCCAAGGGCTCTACTGCCATTTCCAAAACATAAGTTTCTGAATCCAGGGCAAAAGCCTTTTGCACATCAGGATGCAAGCCGCCAAAGAAACCGATGACTTTGCCCTCCAGCTCAATATTGCAGCTGGTACCGGGATGTAAGAACGGTTCAGTGGTAGGTACTAATTTATAATCAGTAATTTGCAGCTCCTCCATAAGGCCTTCCAAGATACCCTTCATATCATAGAAGTCTACGTTATCCTTGCTCATGCTCCATTGCAGATTGTTACGTCTGCCACTTAAAGCCACGCACATCATGGTTTTCTCTTCAGGGAAATCGGTAAGAGGCAAAGCCTTGGGCAAGAATACTCTGGCCACTTCAAAAATAGACAATTGCGTATTTTGACGTGCCAGATTATAAGCAGCTGTCTTTAAAATACTGGGCAGCATAGTGGTACGCATAGTCTTAAATTCATCACTTAAAGGATTCATGATGGTTACAGCTTTACGGCGATAATCATCCGGAGCCAATTTTAATTTATCAAAATTATCAGCATGGATAAAGCTATAAGTCATGACTTCATTAGAGCCTGCTCCCACCATGTAATTTTGGATTCTATCCTTAACATCTTCGCTAACCTTTTGACCACCTTGTTCCAAGCCCAGTCTGGGCAGAGAAGAAGCAATCTTATCAAAGCCGTGGTATCTGGCAACCTCTTCGCTGATATCAGCATCACAGGTAACATCAGGACGCCAGGAGGGAACGGTAACACTAAAGCTATCGCCGTCTTCATCTTTAACGTCAAACTCCAGTTTTTGCAGAATATCCAGCATTTCACTCTTGGCAATAGGAGTACCAATGCGAGTGCTAAGAGCAGCTGCAGTAACCTTAATCACCTGGGGTTTAACTTCTACAGGGTAATCTTCTACAATGCCTGCTACAGTCTCGCAAGCATTCATGTTCTCCAGCAAATTAGCGCATCTGTCCAAAGCATTGTGGTTCAAAACAGTATCAACGCCTCTTTCAAAGCGTTGGGAAGCTTCAGAACGCAAGCCTAAATCTTTAGAAGTGTGACGAATGCTGGGACCATTAAAGGTAGCACTTTCCAGCATGACATTGACAGTTTGGTTAGTTACTTCTGTAGCCAAGCCGCCCATTACACCGCCTAAGCCAATAGCTTCTTTAGGATCGGCAATCACAATCATATCAGGATTTAAAGTACGCACCTGTTCATCCAGGGTAGTAAGCTTTTCGCCTTCTTGCGCACGTCTGACAATCCAGGTATGGTCAGTAACCTTATCATAATCATAAGCGTGCATAGGCTGGCCAAGCTCTAACATAACATAGTTGGTAACATCAACTACATTGTTGATAGGACGCATGCCTGCTGCCCGCAGATGATTTTGCATCCAATCCGGGGAAGGAGCAATTTTAATATTTTTCAAAAGTCTCATGGCAAAGCGGCTGCACAAATCTTTGGCTTCCACTTTAATGGTCGCCATTTCTTTGAGATTACCACCGGCTTTTTCTGCTACACTGAGCTCTGGCATTTTCAGCTTTTGTCCCAAGAGGGCTGCAGCTTCACGAGCTAGACCCAACATATTAAAACAATCGCCACGGTTAGAAGTCAAATCAATATCCAGAACAACATCATCTAAGCCCAACACCGGTTTAATGTCCACACCAATAGGTGTATTGGGAGGCAAAATGAAAATACCGTTACGTTGTTCAGGCAATAAAAGTTTGGCATCAATACCTAATTCTTCAGCACTGCACAGCATACCAAAGGAATCTAAACCACGCATTTTGGCTTGTTTTAATTTCATGCCGTTAGGTAATCTGGAGCCTACTACTGCCACAGGCACCATATCATATTGATGCACATTCTGAGCACCGGTCAAAATCTGTACCAGCTCCGGTTGTCCCAGATTCATCATGCAAATCCACAGATGATCAGAATTAGGATGGCGCTCAATGGTTTCTACCTTACCGGTAATAACCCCTTCAATGCCTTCCCCTAAATTAATGACTCTTTCTACTTCCAAGCCTACTCCTGTAAATTTATCAGCCAATTCGCGAGGAGTAACATTAATATCAACATATTCTTTTAACCAGTTAATAGATGCTAACATTTTATCTCCTCCTTATTTAAATTGACGTACGAATCTCAGGTCATTTTCAAAGAATAAACGCAAATCATCAATACCATATTTCAGCATGGCAATACGTTCCACGCCCATGCCAAAAGCAAAGCCGCTCATTTTATCAGGATCGTAACCGCTCATCTTCAATACATTAGGATGAACCATGCCACTGCCCAGAATTTCCAGCCAGCCGGAATTCTTGCAAACTCTGCAGCCCTTGCCGCCACAGATTACACAGCTGATATCTACTTCTGCAGAAGGTTCCGTGAAGGGGAAGAAACTGGGGCGAAGTCTGATTTTAACATCGGAGCCGAACATTTCCTTGCAGAACAGCTCCAAAGTACCTTTCAAATCAGCCAAGCCAATGTTTTTATCAATAACCAAGCCTTCTACCTGATGGAACATAGGTGAATGAGTGGCATCATAATCGTTACGATAAACAGTACCGGGACAAATCATTCTAATAGGAGTGTTAGGATCTCTAGCTTGCATAGCGCGGGCCTGCACACCGGAGGTCTGTGTTCTCAGTAAATATTCTTCAGTAATATAGAAAGTATCCTGCATATCTCTGGCTGGATGGTCCTTAGGCAAGTTCAAGGCTTCGAAATTGAAATAATCATTTTCAATTTCCGGTCCTTCCAAAACTTCAAAACCCATGCGCATGAAAATTTTCTTCATTTCCCGCAGGGTTAAGGTAACAGGATGCAGATGTCCACATTCTTTTTTTCTGCCCGGTAAAGTAATATCTACTTTTTCGTTAGCCAGTTTTTCTTGTAATTGGTCTTTTTCCAAGGAAGCTAAGCGGTCATTGATTTTATCTTCCAGATTAACTCTGATTTCATTAACCAGCTTGCCTAGCTTTGGTCTTTCTTCGGCAGCTACAGAGCCTAAGCTTCTAAGCACTTCCGTCAAAGCACCTTTCTTCCCCAAATATTTAACCTTGAGGTCTTTTAAATCGTCCAAACTTTTTACGTTTTCAAAGTCTTTGTGGACTTTCTCTCTCAGTTCTTGCAACTTGTCATCCATCTTTACGCCTCCTAAAAAAATAAAACCTTCTCCCCCTATTAAGGGGCGAAGGTTTCGCGGTACCACCCTACATTATACTCATCTACTTTAACGCAGCTAACGTCCGGTTTACTACTACTTCAACCGAAATGCTCCCAAGTGAACTTCTGTCCTAACTAAAGTCATGGCTCTCAGCTCTGCCACAATCTCTGTGCCTTACCTAGAACATACTCTCTTGTTCTTTGCATATATTAATATGTAACAAATCGTATTATAACACATTTATTTTAGTACTGTCAAAACAGGCCCACTTAACGGAAGCTTGGCCCTGCAAAGAGGCAAATACCTGCTGCTACTGCTACGTTTAAAGACTCCGCCTTACCTTCCATAGGCAGCCTTACTTTTTTATCTGCCTTCGCAATAAGTTCAGGATTAGCACCCTGTGCCTCACTGCCCATGACCAAAACAGTACGCTCCGGCCAACTTACCTTAAATAAGTTTTCTGAGCCTTCCAGGCAGGTTACCCACAAAGGCAATTGTTTAGCCTTACACCAATTAAGAAGTTCATCCTTCGTAACGTCCGTAAAAACAGGTAGATGAAATAAGCTGCCCATGGTAGATCTTACTACTTTAGGATTAAAAAGCTCGGCAGTTTCACTAAGCAAAATAACTGCTTTTGCTCCTGCTGCATCAGCAGTACGAATAATCGTACCTACATTACCAGGATCCCTTACTCCGTCCAGTACCAGCACCAAGCCTTGCTTCCAGCTAAAATCAGTCAAAGCCGGCTGCTGTTTGATTTTTACTACAGCACCAATACCTTGAGGATTTTCCGTAGAAGACATTTTGGCCATAACTGCTTCAGTAACCTGATAGGAGTCCAAACCATCGCCACCTAATTGTGTCCATACTTTTTTATAAGGAACAGTAAAAAATACTTTTTCTATTTCCCAGTCGGCATGAACAGCTTCTTCTACCGCTCTTTTACCTTCCAGGAAAAATGTACCTGTTTCCTGACGGAACTTTTTAAGTTTTAATTCTGCAATCTTTTTCACCAGAGCATTCTGGACAGATGTTATTTCTCTCATTTTAACCCCGACTCCAATGTTAATACTGAATCTTTCGACCCAATGACCACCAACACATCCCCTTCTTTAAATAGCTCCTCAGGGCTTGTGTTGATTGTGGTTGTACCATCTGTATGTCTTATAGCCACTACATTCACGCCATAATTCTTACGTAAATTTAATTCTATCATGCTCTTGCCCACCATCTGGGGCAGAACATGTAGTTCCATAAGACTAATGTCACCAGAAAGTTCAATATAGTCCAGAATATTATGAGAAGCCAGATTATGCGCAACTCTTCTGCCCATATCTCTTTCCGGATAAATAACCATGCTTGCACCAATTTTTTCCAGCATCTTGCCATGAAGCGGTGTAGAAGCCTTGGCCACAATAGTCTTAAGTCCTGCTTCCTTAAAGAGCATGGTGCACAACAGACTTGATTCCAGATCTGCCATACCCACGATGCCCACATCAAAATTCCGTATGCCCAAAGATGCTACAGTGGCTTCGTCCATGGTATCACAGAGCACCACATGTGTCAGCTGTTTGCTAAGGCTTTGTACTACCTCTTCTACATTATCAATGCCTAGGACCTCATGTCCCAAATCGGTCAAAGTCAGAGCAATACTGCTACCAAACCTGCCCAATCCCCACACTACAAATTGTTTTTTGTTAGACATAACATCCACCTAGCCTATCATTATTTTTTCTTTAGGATACCTTATGCTATTTACTGCATATTTTTTTGTCAAAGCCATGGCAAAGGTTAAAATACCAACCCTGCCGGCATACATGGTAATAATCAGTACCACCTTGCTAGCTGCACATAGATGCTGACTAAGACCTGTAGATAAACCTACCGTAGCAAAAGCAGAAACAACTTCAAATAAAATTACTGCCAATTCATCCGGTTCAAAAGCAGCTACGAGCAAAGTAGCAGCTATCACCCACGCTACGGCCAGAGAAACAATAACAAATGATCTGCTAACATAACTATTATCCAATTGCCTGTTAAACACTACGATTTCCCGCTTGTCCTGCAAGAGACTTCTCACAGTCAACACCGTGACCGCAAAGGTAGTTGTCTTGATACCACCGCCGGTAGAAGCAGGCGAAGCACCGATGAACATCAGCACGATAACAAAGAGCATGCTTACGGGTCTTAGCTTATCCAGAGGCAGGGTGTTAAAGCCTGCCGTTCTAGGCGTAACGGCTTGAAAGTAACTGGCCAAAAGTTTTGACCCACTATCCAGATTAGCCAAAGTATTGCCATTTTCCAGAAAATAGAAAACTCCTGTACCCACAATAATTAAACCGGCCGTAGCCAGCAGAGAAATTTTGGCATTAAGGCTAAGCTTAGAAAGCTTAGGAGTATGCACAAGCTCCTCTATTACCGGGAAGCCCATGGAACCTAAAATAATAAGAGAGGTAATGACAATATTTACTGTACCATCCTGCACAAAATTGACGAGAGAATCAAAATTGCCAAAAAGGTCAAATCCCGCATTACAAAAAGCAGAGATGGCGTGCCAATAGCCGAAATAAATTCCCTTAAGGCCCAAGATCCCATAAAAATGTACAGCTAAAATCGTACCAAAAATAAATTCTATACAAATAGTCAGGCGCATGATTTTCAAGCATTTTTTCACTACGCCGGTAACCTCAGATTCATTAAGAGACTCTTGAATTCTCAAACGTTCCTGCAAATCTATTTTCTTGCCGATGGCTATGCTAAACAAAGTCGCTATAGTCATTAAACCCAAGCCACCAAATTGAATCAGCATGATAATGACCATTTGTCCAAAGGTGGTAAAATAAGTTCCTGTGTCTACCACTACAAGGCCGGTAACACAGGAAGCTGATGTAGCCGTAAAAAGGGCATCCAAAAAAGAAAGGGATGACCCATTTTGACTGGCTATGGGCAGCATCAGCAAAAGTGTACCAAAAGCTATCAAGGCCACGAAAGTTAAAGAAATGGCCTGATAGGGAGAAACACCTCTATATTTCTGCAAAAAACTTTCCATAGCATACAATCTCCTTACCGCGGGTAATCCCTTTCTTGCTTTCTTTTTATTTGCGAACCATATCTCTAGTAATATCTTTTAAGGTGGCAGCGCCACACATTTCCATAGCATCTGCTAATTCAGCACCTATTTTAGCGGTATAAAGAGCAATGCCTTCCTTGCCACCGCCATAGGTTGCAATTACATAAGGTCTGGCAATAAGCACAGCATCAGCACCCAAAGCCAAAGCCTTGAAAACATCTATACCACTGCGAATGCCACCGTCTACGAATATCTTCATGCTGCCTTTAACTGCGGCAACAATTTCTTCCAACACCTCTGCAGTAGCAGGACTTTGGTCCAGAACACGACCGCCATGGTTGGAAACCACGATAGCACTGGCACCGGCTTCTTTAGCTTTCAAAGCACCTTTAACGCTCATAATGCCTTTGATGATAAAAGGTCTGCCTGCCAATTGAATAATTTCTTTCATTTCTTCTACAGATTTACTACCAGCCGGAGGAACAATCTTCTTTAAGAAGGGTAGTCCTGCTGCATCAATATCCATAGCTACGGCAAAAGCATTGGAAGCTTTGACCAAAGCCATCTTTTCTTCAATTTGAGCTTTGTTCCATGGCTTAACAGTAGGAACTCCCAAGCCACCATTTTCTGCAACAGCCTTGGTAGCATCCTGCATAACAGTGGGATCCACACCATCACCGGTGAAAGCAGCAATCCCTGCTTCTGCACAGCCCGGCACCAACACAGCATTATAAGTCAAATCATTATATTTGTCACTATAATGATTGGTAACAGCACCTACAGGACCGGCAAAGAACGGATACTTAAACTTTTTGCCAAATAACTCCAAGGAAGTATCAACAGGTTTTTTCTGGCAAAGAGTATCCATGACCACACGAATTTCCTGCCATTTTTCATAATTACGGATAGCCGTATCGCCAACACCTTTAGCACCGGGACCGGGTATCATATTTTTACAAGCCATACCATTACAAACAGGACAAGCCTTGCACTTTCCCATACATTTTCTTGCTTCTTCTAAAACATCTTTGAATTCCATACTTACACACTCCCCCAGTTATAAATGTATTTAGATTATAGCATACCTATGGAAAATCGACTACTTCAATACACTTCTCTCTACAGCGTATTTTCCATGTTAATAAAATTAAACTTATCTACATCAAACAAGCCTTCATCTGTCAATTTTACATGCGGAATAACCGGCAAAGACATAAAGCTTAAGGTCATGATAGGATCTATCTGCTGACCAACGCCCAACACGCTATGAGCTAAGTGATGAACCTTCTCCAGTTCTTTTTGTACCTGGTCTGCTCTTTTTTCGCTCATTAAGCCTGCAATGGGTAGTGGTAAGGAAATTTGAATTTTACCATCTAAAGCAATGGCCAAGCCGCCTTCAATCTTTATAAGTTCCCGCACCGCTTTGCTCATATCCTTATTATTAGTACCCAAAACAATGATGTTGTGAGAATCATGAGCAACAGAAACTGCTATGGCACCTCGTTTTAAGCCAAAGTTTTTTAAAAGAGCCAAGCCCACTGTTCCTATGCCATGATGTCTTTCAATAACTGCCAGCTTAGCTAAATCTTGAGTCGGATCAAAAACAAAATCGCCTTTAGCATCTAGCTTTATGGTAGCTTCACCTTTTTCCGTAACAATTTCGCCCGGAATGACATCAATAGTAATAACCTTATTGGCTTTTAAATGGAATTTTAATTTGTCTATGCTGAAGTTTCCTACCTTCATGGTGTTGCGTACAGGATCGATAGGCGTCTTAGCTAAATAAGGCAAGTACTTGCCGTTCTTCGCTACCAGTTGTCCCTTAAACCAAACACAATTAGGTACATCAAAAGATTTTAAATCAGGCCACAAACAAATATCTGCTCGTTTACCGGGAGCAAGCGCACCTCTGTCACTAAGCCTATAGCATTCTGCCGGATTTAAGGTAGCCAAAGTGATGGCCTGCATCGGCGCAAGACCTTCTTCAATACACAGTCTCACATCACCGTTAATATATCCTCTGGCAAAAACATCCTGAGGATGAATATCATCAGAGCAAAGCAAGCATCTTCTAAAATTATTATTGGTAACGCCCTTCACCAAGGTCCGTAAATTACGTCCTGCCGAACCATTGCGCAACAGAACATAAAAGCCCATGGCAATACGTTCATGCATTTCTTCCAAACTGCTGCATTCATGGTCAGTGCTAATGCCTGCCACCTTATAGGCTGCTAAACCGGCACCGGTTAAGCAAGGAGAATGCCCATCTATGATCAATTTTTCTTTACGAGTAGCTTGAATTTTTTTCAAGGTGTCTAAATCGCCCTGTACCACAGCCGGATAATTCATTACTTCTGCTAAACCCTGCACTTCTTTTTTAGGAAGCAGCTTGGCAATATCCTCGGAAGTAATAGTAGCACCACTATGTTCAAAAGGCGTAGAGGGCACACAGGAAGGAATCATAAAACGGACATCCAAAGCAGTATTTTTGGCAGCGTCCATCATGTATTTAATACCGGTAAGACCGCATACATTGGTTATCTCATGAGGATCAGCCATGATAGTTCCCGTACCTAACGGCACTACCATCCTGGCAAATTCTTCCGGACTTAAATAGGAAGACTCGATATGCACATGCCCTTCAATAAAGCTGGGTGTAGCATACATCCCTTCCGCATCATATTCCTCTACTCCGGAATACCCTTTGCCTATGCCGGCAATTTTATCTTTGTAGATAGCAATATCACCGGTATTTATTTGTTGATTATACACATCTACCCACTGACAATTTTTAATAACCAAATCAGCTTTTTTCTGCTTAGCTGCAACTGCTATGAGTTCTTGCAATTCATTAAATTTCATATTCCTACACGCCTCCAAAAAGTAACACTTTTAACTGTTTCATTATACCATTTTCCCAGAATAAGAAAAAAGTGCAATTTTTACTTTATTTATCCTCGGATTGTGCTAAAATGTAACGTATAAGTTTGTTTTACACAATATATTGAGGGGGAATTTTAGTGGAGCAGCTTTTTGCATGGATTAATAACATTTTGAAGTTTGTTGGACCGTTATCAGATTTCTTTTGGGATGTACCGACTAATATCGCCGCGTACAAAGCAATTCCTTTATTAGGCAGTTTGTCTCTAGCTATCATAGTTTTAATCGGTTCTGGTTTTTATTTTACTGTTCGCCTTGGTTTCATCCAAGTAACTCATATGAAGGAAGCTATTAAGCTCTTGGCTCAACGCAAACATATTACCACCGGTATTTCACCCTTTGCAGCTTTCATGCTCAGCTCTGCAATGCGTGTAGGTCCCGGTAACATCTTAGGCGTAACCGGTGCTATTTCCGTAGGCGGTCCCGGTGCTATTTTTTGGATGTGGATTTCCGCTTTCTTCGGTATGGCTACAGCCTATGTAGAAAGTACTCTGGCTCAGCTCTTTAAAGAAAAAAAGGGTGGCGAATTCGTTGGTGGTCTCCCCTTCTACGGACGCAGCCTGATTGGTAACAGCGCTGCTGTTGGTGTTTTCCTTTCTGCCATGTATATCCTTTATGCTTTAGGTTGCTTACCTGCTCAAGGCTTCAACGTAGTTTCTTCCTTAACAGAAATGTACAGCATTGCTACCGGTGCTAAAGTAGCTACCCAATCCGGCGTAACCTACTTTTTCTCCGTTGCTTTAATGATTTTCACCGGCGTAGTAGCCTTCGGTGGTGTTAAGAAGGTAGCTGCCGTAACCAATGCCATGGTTCCTTTCATGGCTGTAGTTTATGTAGCAACCATCATTGTTCTTATTGTCATCAATGCCAATTCTATTCCTTATTTCTTCTCCGCTGTCTTTGCCGGTGCTTTCAAACCGGAAGCTATTTTTGGTGGCTTCTTCGGTACAGCCTTGGTACAAGGCGTAAAACGTGGTTTAATGTCCAACGAAGCAGGCCAAGGTACCATTACCATGTCTGCTGCCGCTGCTGAAGATGATCATCCTTGTGAACAGGGCCTTTTGGCTGCTGCCGGCGTTTTCCTGGATACTCATATTATTTGCACTATGACCGGTTTCATCGTAATTATGGCTCACGCCTGGACTGCTGATCCTACCGCTTGGGCTAAGGCAGGTAAACTTCCTAAGTATCTAATGAGCGTTACCACCTTAACTCCCGGTACTGCCTTTAACGATGTAGTTACCTTCTTATTGACCTTGTGCTTCTGCCTCTTTGCTTATACCTGCTTAATCGGCATGATTACCTTCCCGGAAATCGCAGCTAACCGTATTAGCAAGAGCAAATCCTTTATTAACTTCATTCGTTGGTTATGCCTTGCCGTTGCCGCTTTCGGTATTACCGTAAACATTGCCGGTTACGATTTAGGTAACCTGTGGGCCTTCTCCGATTTGGCCAACATCCTGATTGTGTATGCCAATATCCCGTTGTTGTACATTGGTTTCAAATATGTACTGAAAGCAACTAACAATTACAGAGAAACTAATGGTGCAAGATTCATCGCTGCTAACGTTTTAGATCCTGAAATTTCTAAGCTTTGCACTTGCTGGACAGAAGAAACTGCTGCAGAACACCAGCAACAACAGCAACAACAATAATCAAATACTTATAATTTTAGCCTCTCTAGTTTTTAGAGAGGCTATTTTTTTGTCTGTCCTTTTTAACGAACATTTGTTTGCTTTTTCTTACAAAATGATTTAAACTATGAGTACAAATTACTCTATGTCCAAAAAAGGTTTGGACTTATTGCTACGATTTAAAGGTGAATCATCATGAAAGAACAAGCTTATCTCTGCATTGATTTAAAATCTTTTTATGCTTCCGTAGAATGTGTGGAACGCGGTCTGGATCCTATGACCACCAATTTAGTAGTCGCAGATCCGGAACGCTCCGACAAAACCATTTGTCTGGCAGTATCTCCTTCTTTAAAAAAACTTGGAGTAAGAAACAGATGCCGTGTTTTTGAAATTCCTAAAAATCTTAAATATATTATGGCCACCCCGCGTATGCAAAAATATATAGACTATGCTGCCGCTATTTATGGCATTTATCTCCGTTATTTAGCCAAAGAAGATATTCATGTCTATTCCGTTGATGAGGCTTTTCTTGCTGTTACACCCTACTTGCCTTTGTATAAAACTACACCTTGGAATATGGCCCTCTTTCTCATGGCTAAAATAACAGAAGAATTGGGCGTACGTTCTACCTGTGGCATTGGCACCAATTTATATTTAGCCAAAGTAGCTTTGGATATTCAGGCCAAACACGCCCCTAACTTCATCGCTTCTTTAAATGAAGAAAGTTATAAAAAAACACTGTGGCAGCATATGCCCTTAACAGACTTTTGGCGTATTGGAAATGGCATAGCTAATCGTTTGGCTGCTTACGGCATTTACACCATGGAACAAATTGCCAAGGCACCGGAAGATTTGCTCTATCGCCTCTTTGGCATTGATGCAGAGCTGTTAATTGATCATGCCTGGGGACGGGAATCTACTACCCTGGCAGATATTAAAGCTTATAGGCCTCAGAGCCAAAGTATTTCCCAAGGACAAGTACTCATGCGTGACTATGGCTTTACCGAAGGCCGGGTAATCATCAAAGAAATGTTAGATTTGCTGTGTCTTGCTTTAGTAGAAAAACAAGTCGTTACCAAAACCATCACCTTATATGTAGGCTATAGCCATCTTTATCCCTTGCCAGGAGCCAAAGGCTCGGCCCACTTGCCCTTTGCCACCAGCAACACAGATTTAATCATTCCGGCTGTTTTAGCCGTCTATGAGCGGATAGTTGCGCATCGCATTCCTATTCGCAGAGTAGAACTATGCTGCTGTAATGTGCAGAAAGACGAAGGCCTGTTAGAAACTGATCTTTTTGCACCTGAACTGGATGACAGCTTAAAACGTAACAAAGACCTACAAACTGCTGTACTTAAAATCAAAAGACGCTTTGGCAAAAATTCCATGCTCAAAGCTTTGGATTTGGAAGCAGCTGCCACCACCAGAGAGCGCAATAAACAAATCGGAGGTCATAAAAGTGGCGTCTAAACCTAAAAATAAAATGCCTGCCATCCAAAGAGCCAAACAATTTCTTCCCTTTGCCGCCGTGCAAGGTCTGGATATTGCCTTGGCAAAAAAAGAAGAGGAGGTAACAAGTACCTCCTCAAGTTGCACCGTTCAAAAGGGAAAAATAAAACACCTGACAAAAAAATAATTACTTACTTGCACTTAAACCATCAACCTTGGCAGTTAGCATTTCTAATTGGGTACGCAAATCAATAATTTCCCTAGCCATGGCAGTTTTCGTACGAGTACCACGGTTCTTGCCGTCCAATTTAAAGCTGGCGCCAAGATTTATCATATTTTTACCATTGCCAATGGTACAGCCTAAATTAAACTGCATATTTTCCGTTGGCCTGTAGAAGGTACCAAGTGCTACTGCACTATGACTATTGTAGCGACCCAGGGCAGCTGCTACATCCCATTTGGCATCAGGATCAAAGTCCAGAGGGTGCAAGGCTGCCAATGCCGCTGCTCCGGCACCTACTCTGCCCAAATCCGTAGAAAGACTATCCACCCTGCTATTAAGGTTGCTAATATCATTAGTATGAGTATCTAAAATATCTTTATGGATAGCAAATTGCTGCTTATACTCTGCTGTCATACTATTCATTCTTATCTGATGGGTATCTAATCTATCATTGTGGCCTTGCAATTGAACAGCATGATCATCCAGTCTGGTACCATGAATATCCAGCTCAGTGTCGTGGTTATATAATTGAGTAGCATGGTCATCAAATATGGCATCATGAATATCAAGTTTTGTGTCATGACTATCTAGCCGACCTTCCTGCCAAGCCAGTATTTCATTATGATCCTCTAACTGCTCATCATGGTCGTCTAACTGCTCATCATGATCATCTAGCCTATCAGCGTGTTTATCCAACCGGGCATCTTGTTTATTTATTTTTTCATTGTTACCATTTATCCTAAGCTCATGACTATCAAGTTGAGCAGAGTGGCTGCGCAGAGCACTGTCCTGCTCGTCCAATCTATACTTATGTTCATCTAAAATATTAACCTGATCATTTAAACTGTCAGCATGTTCATTGATAAAAGTAGCAATGGTCTGAAATTCTTTCTCATGCTCATTTAAACTGTCAGCATATTTATTGATAAAAGTAGCAATGGTCTGAAATTCTTTCTCATGCTCATTTAAACTGTCAGCATGTTCATTGATAGAAGTAACAATGGTCTGAAATTCTTTTTCATGCTCAGTTAACGAGTCAGAATGTTCATTTATAACAGAACCAATCTGGTTAACATGCTCTATAATATTTTTAATATTTTTCTCATTGACGCAAGGATTACACTCCCAGCTCTGTTGTTGCTGTGCCAAGGCAATGTTACTGCCCAAGCCCAAGCAAAGAATTAACGGTAATATTTTATGTAGTTTATGTCGCATTTATTCAAACCTCCAGAAAAGTAATATTTAGGCGTTAACAAAAAATCATAACGCTATCGCGTATCGCTTCCCCGGATTTAATGCTTCATCCGCCTTGCAAATAAACTTGCAATTTAATCTTAACATAGTCAAATTCTATTGCCTACATTTAATGAGTTCTTAAGCTGTTAACCAATTATTTAATATTTTTGGGTAAAAAATAAAGTGCCGCATCATCTATAAAAGACGATACGTCACTTTAATATTGTTATAAATGTTTATCGGTCATTCGCTTTGCATATAGCAATCTACGTACTTCCATAACATCTTCCTTAACAATGTAATAAATTATGTAATTTTTAATATATATACGATAATATGGATTTTTATGATAATTTCTAGCTGCATATTTTTCAAAAGCAAGAGGTGCCTTTGCCCTTACTAAAATAGCTCTTTCTATTTCACTTAAGAATTCCTCAGCAGCCAAAGGATTACGTAATTGAAGAGAAATATAGTCTAGCGTTTTGTGCAAATCTACTTCAAATATAGGCAAGTAATTAATCCTGTATTTTTTTTGCATTTGCTTTAATCCTTCTCCTTGCTTTATTAAATATTTCATCGTGAGTATATCGTTTAGCTGTAGTTATTGCTTCTTTATCCGCTTCCAGGAGTTTTTGTTCTGTATCATCTGTTAAATTGGCATAATCTTCAATACTAAGAACTACCATGTTACCATAGCCATTCTTGGTTAAATATACTGGCCCATTTTCATGAACTTCTTGTTCTATTTCTGTAAACTTATTACGCAAATCAGAAACAGGCCTAATTCTAATCATGATTTGTTCTCTCCTTTCGTACTTTATACTATCATTATTTTATCATTATATTATGATATAGTAAAGCATACAAAAAAACTGCTTCACCAAAATGGTGAAGCAGTTTCTAATGTATAAGCTTAGATGTTTTGAGCTTGTACTGCAGTGATTGCTACTACGTTAACAATATCTTCTACGTTGCAGCCTCTGGACAAATCGTTAATAGGTCTAGCAAAGCCTTGGCAAATAGGACCTGTAGCGTCAGCACCAGCAAGTCTTTGTACTAGCTTGTAGCCGATATTAGCAGCTTGCAGATCAGGGAATATCAAAACATTAGCATGACCTGCTACCTTGCTACCGGGAGCTTTCAGATTAGCAACGGTTTCTACCAAAGCAGCATCCAATTGCAACTCGCCATCAAGTGCCAGGTTAGGATCCATCTCATGAGCTAATTTAGTAGCTTCTACAACCTTGGTTACATTGTCATGCTTAGCGCTACCCTTGGTGGAGAAGGAAAGCATAGCAACCTTAGGATCCATACCGCAAAGGTTCTTAGCGTTCTTAGCAGTAGCTACAGCGATATTAGCCAAATCTTCAGCAGTAGGTAGTGGTGTTACAGCGCAATCTGCAAACAAGAACATACCATTATCGCCATACTTGCAATTAGGAACTTCCATTACGAAGAAGCTGGAAACGCTCTTAATGCCGGGAGCAGTTTTGATAACTTGCAGACCGGGGCGGAGCAAATCACCGGTGCTATGAATAGCGCCGGAAACCATACCATCAACATCACCTGCTTTAACCATCATGGTGCCAAAGTAAACAGGATCACTAACAGTAGCTTCTGCTTTTTCAGGAGTTACGCCTTTTGCCTTACGCAACTCATAAAAAGCGTTAGCGTATTCTTTAAATTTAGGTGATTTAGCCGGCTCGATAATTTTAACACCACTCAGATCAGTACCTACTTTAGCAGCGTTAGCTCTAATCTCGGCTTCATTACCGATTAAGGTAACATCTGCAACCTTTTCCTTCACTATAATGGCAACAGCCTTTAAAGTTCTCTCTTCAGAACCTTCCGGCAGTGCTATTCTCTTCACATTTTTCTTAGCTAATTCTCTTGCTTTCTCTACAAACTTCACTATAACCACTCCTTTTATCTAACTTCTCGCCTACTAAATAATTATAGCATTGGCAAAAGGCAATTTCAATTACTTAAGTCTGCAATTTCAGAAAATTGGGGTAAGCCAGAGAATATCTCCGCTTACCCCAATAATTATTGCTTATAAGCTTTCAGCAAATGCTTGAATAGCAGTCTTTGCTTGTCCAAAATCTCTCATTTGTTGGTCAACACCAATCTTAATATGAGGAATCTTAGCAGCATCAAGAGCTTTCTTCAAATCAGGATATTCCATTTCTTCAGGATCGCAGAATTGTTGCATGAAGAGGATGAGGCCTTGAGCACCACTATCCTTAACCATTTTAGCGATAAACTCGCCTCTGTGGTTAGCAGCAGAATCAGGATCATAAAGTAGAACATCGCAATCAATGTTAGCAAATTGTTTAGCCAATGCCATCATAGGATCGCCTGTCTCCGGAGCATCAATACGGAAAGCACGGCTTTCATGAGCTACGTCATCAGCAGCAATGGCAACATTGTTTTCTTCTAATGCAGTTAGTAATGCAGGGCTATCATAAATGATGCCTGAGATCACTACCTTTACACCCTTCCAGTTAGCAGCAGGAAGCTTTTTGATTTCAGCATTTAATTCTTCCAGCTTCTTGGTGTATTCATCTTTCAGCATAAACCAAGCAGCCTTAAGAACTGCAGAACGAATGGTTGGGGTAATTACATCGCAATGCTCGCTGGCTAATTTAACAAATTCACGACGAGCCTTACGGCTGGCGTTGTAAACTTTAATAGCCTTAGAAACATCTTCATCAGTAATTTCATGACCGGCAATCTTAGCCAGAGATGCTTTTACTTTGTTGTATTCATCAACGCAGAATTGCAAGCCTGCTTCATCAAAACGATTTTGAGGATGAGCTAAGAAAATGATAGGACATTTATTTCTTTCTTTAGCCGCTACTCTGAAGTTTTGACTCATAGGACGCAGGGTATCGCAGATAACCGGGGTAATAATACCATCCAGGTGATCAAAGGTACCACCCAAAAGCATTTCCAAGGACAATTGAGCAATGGTGCAATAGAAGGTTGCACAATACTCTTTAGCTAAACTAATATTTTTATCGTTGGTTCCCCAAATTCCAAAGGGAACCATGCCAGCTGCGTAAACTAATTCTTCAGGTGCATAGTAAGGAAGAACACCAATGGCTTTCTTACCTTGACCCTTATAAGCAGCGAGTTGAGCCTTAGGATTTGCTGCTACCTTTTTAAATTCTTCTATAAGCGCATTCATCGTCATTTTTTATTTCCCCTTTGACTTAGTGTTTACTTCCATAGCCTCGACCAAGCCTTGAACACGAGTTTCATATTGAGCCGCATTGAAGTTTCTGGGATCAGCCTGATCTCCATCAAAGCCGGCACAAGGCACACCTAAATCTTTGGTGAAACGACGTTGCATTTCAGCCATATAACCGCTCCAAGGTTTGCAGCTTCTGTTGTAGTGAACCAGAACGCCATCAACTTTGTTAGCTTTGCAAATGCCTTCACGCCAATCAACACCTTGCTCAATACATACGGAGTTAGGAGCCTTGCAATATGCACGCACCATTTCATCCAGTCCGTTATAAACGAAACCGAAAGCAGGAGCATATACAACAGCAGTTACGTTAACACCGTTTTCTTTCAAAGGTTTGAACAAAGCGGGAAGCTTAGGCCAGCAAGGAATACCTTCGAACATAACACGATATTTCTCAGGGAACGGAAGGGTGCTATTACCAGTCTTAACATTCTCTTCCAATTCCTTAGCCAATAATTCGAATGCTTCAGCAGCTTTTACTCTGCCACGAGCAGTTACAACATCGGCCATATGGTTGAACAGATCAAAGCCACTCATAGGAGCCGGTTTGTATTGCAAGAAGTCGCAAACCTTCAGCCATGCTTGAGCAGTACGGTTAGCGTTCTTGCAAGCTTCTTCGAATTTCTTCTCATCAAATTTACGACCGGAAATTTTTTCCAGTTGTTTAATAGCTTTATCGAATTGAGCGCGAATGTATTTAACATTGCTCTCATGAACATCTACTGTATCATTGTAAGGGATATCAATCATTACCAAAGGAATGTTATGCATACGAGCAATATTCTCATACCATTTGGTCATGCAGTTACAAATGTTGTTGCAGCATAATACGAAATCCGGTTGAGGCATAATCATTTGACGATAGCTCTTTACGGATGCTGCTCTGCGTTCTTTTTCAGGACCATCAGGCAAGGCCGCAATTTCGTTTAAGTCTTCCAAAACTGTGTAAGGTTTCATAGTTTTGGGATCCTTCTTAGGTTTGCCGGTAGCAGGATCAATAACGACTTTGCCGTTTTCATCCTTTAAGGGCTTGCCACTGTTAGGATCAATAACGTATTCTCCGGTTTTAGGATCCATCTTCTTAGCAGCTCTCTTACCTGCTGCATAAGCTAAACTGATACGTGCGTAACCGCAAATATCATTATCATAGCCCAAGTCTTCAGCTGCTTGGCACATAATTTCACCATCACGGTTTGCTGCCACACCTGCTGCTTGGTTTTCAGGATAAACTACATGTAGACCAAATGCTTCTGCCAATTCGCAAGGGAATTTAGAAGAAGACCAGCCTACAGGCTCGCCTCTTAATTTAGCTTCACGAGCTTCTGCATAAACTTCTTCTACAACATCACGCAAAGCTTGTACGCCAGGGCTTACCTTTTTCTTTGGTTTTGCCGGTGCTTTAACTTCTGCCATAGTAATCCTTCCTTTTATATAAAAATTTTATTTAGTAGCGTTCTTGTAAGCAAATAAAGCAGCGCCTAGGGCTCCTACATACTGAGTCAAAGGTGATGTTTTTATTTCACAACCAAGTTCGTCGCTTAAAGCCTTTACCACACCTGTATTCTGTGCTACGCCACCGGTCATGACTACCTCTTGGACAACGCCAACACGATGAGCCAGACCAACTACTCTGGCAGCTACAGAACGATGAATACCATCAATGATATCGCACTTGTCGGAACCCATAGCTAACTGGCTAATGACTTCGCTTTCCGCAAATACTGTACAGGTAGAGCTGATGGAAAGTCTCTTCTTAGATTGAGCACCCAGTCTTCCCAAGTCCTCAACCTTTACTTCCAAGACCTTAGCCATAACATCCAGAAATCTTCCTGTACCGGCAGCACACTTATCATTCATTTGGAAATTAACCATGTTGCCATTTTCAATGTGGAGGACTTTTACATCCTGACCACCAATATCAATAACAGTATGTACATTAGGAAACAGAAAATAGGCTCCTCTGGCATGGCAGGATAGTTCACTCATTTGCTTATCAGCAAAGCCCATCATCAGGGAATTACGTCCATAGCCTGTAGCCAGAGTGAAAGCCATATCTTCTTTAGTTAAGTTTGCTTTTTCTAATACTTCAGCGATTACTCTTTCCGGTCCGGAAGTTCCTGCACCTACATCAGCCAAAGCCTTGCTGACGATCTCCTTGCCATCTTTTAAAATTATGCATTTGGATGCGGTAGAACCGACATCAACGCCTAGTGTGTAAATACTCATAACATTCCTCCGGATATTTTAACTTATTTCTTTACGAAAGTATCAAACTCTCTGATTGCTCTGGGGAGCAGCATTTGATGGAAAGGACAAATGGATGTGGGGTTTTGGTAAGCTGCTTCAGCAAAGGCTTCCAAATAACCACGCAATGCAGTCATGTCAACAATTTCATCAACCATACCGCTGGCAGCGCAATGGTTAGGACGAGATTTATCCGTAAAGTCTTGAATCAATTTATTCATCTTGTCGATAGTAGGTTTCAGATCGTTGCCTGCTTTTCTATCCTTGGCAAGTCTTCTGGAATACATAGCAGTAGCTGCAGTTTCACCGTTCATAACGTAGATTTCAGTGGTAGCAGTACCGATGGAGAAAACGTTCTCATCGTTGCCTTGAGGTCCACCTAATACATAGTGAGCAGCAGCAGTACCTTTTCTCAAAGTGATTTCAAATTGAGGAACATGGGATTGTTGAATGGAATAAATCAAGGACTGACCTAAGCCCAACAACTCTGCTTTTTCTGCATCATTACCTACATCAATACCTGTAGTATCTTGAATCCAAACCATAGGAATACGGTCACGTCCGCACAGAGTAACAAACTCGTTCATCTTCATTAAGCCTTGACGATAGAGCTTGCCGCCTACGCCTACACTACCTTGTTTGTATTCAGGATAGTTAGCGAAGATACCTTGTACGTTAGCAACTACGCCTACCAAGAGGCCGTTTAACTTAGCAATACCGGTAACCATTTCAGGTCCGTAGCCTTGTTTGTATTCTTTGAATTCACTGTTATCGAACAAACGTCCAATAACACTGTAAATATCATAAGCTCTCTTTTGATTCATGGGAACTATGCTATACAAATCTTGGTCAGACAAAGCAGGAAGTCTGGGCTCGTCTACTCTAAAGAAGTTGATATCATAGCTGGGAAGCATTTTAATGTATTTCTTAATACCGTTCAGAACGCCTTCTTCAGTTTCATAAACTTCTCTGAAGAAACCGGTTTCGGTGTAATGGATATCTACAGCTCCGGGAGGTTCAACCTTCTTGGATTTATCTACCATGTCAGCGATTTGTTGTGCGCCTTCATCGTCGATGTAGCCTTTAGGATTCATACCACCCAAGATACCTGCACCACCTACAGCCATGTTAGCATCTTTATGAGCAACCAAAACAGTAGGACTGATGCTATGATAGCCGCCACCTGCAGGGTTGGTACCATAAATACCAACGATAACAGGAACACCTAATTGGTTCAGTTCAGCATTTCTAAAGAAAGGAGTGCCACCACCACGACGGTTAGGATATACCTTATCTTGATCATCGAACTTAACACCGCTGCAATTTAAAACATAAACCAGAGGAATATGCAATAACTTAGCAGTGTCAGAGCCTCTGAGCAGATTTTCAGCCTGGCCGGGAACCCAAGCACCGGCTAATTTCTTGTTATCAGAAGCAATAATAACAGCCCATTTGCCATCGATACGGCCTAAGCCTTTAATGATACCGGTGGAACCATTGGAATTACCTTGTGGATTGAAAAGACTGTTGAGAGGTCTAAAGGTACCCTTATCAACTAACTTTTCAATACGTTGCAAAGCAGTAAGCTGACCGGCTGCATTTAAAGACTCGTCAGAACGGCCTGCTGCTTCAGCAGCTTTTATCAGTTTGTGGATTTGCTCTTCCACAGCTTTAATTTCTTGAACATTCTCAGCATTCTCTTTGTTTAGAGGCTTGCCAACTTGAGGCAATTGCTGAAAATATCTTGGCATTGAATATTCACCCATTACATGTTCCTCCTTCATATTTTCACTAATTATTTAGCAGCTTCGCCCGGAACGGGAACTTTAATGAAAGCTTGACCAGGGTCAATTTCTTCTCTGATTAATTTAATAACAGAAGGATCTGGAGCTTCCAATTCAACAGCCTTGGAAACATCTATTTCAAAGCCGGTATTTTCTTCAACATCTTTAGGAGAAGAAGTAGGATAGTATCCAGCCAAATACATACGTTTGGTCTTTTCATCAAATTTCAAGATACCTCTATCGGTAACAACCATGACAGGTCCACGGTTGCCGGGCAAGCCTTTTTTCTCACGGCCGCCAGGTCCATCAATCCAACCTGCACTGGTAACGTAGTCAATCTTTTGCATGAATCTACGTTTTTCATGTTGCATCATGATAATGGTGTTGGAATAAGTAGCTATACCATTAGCACCGCCGCTACCGGTAAATCTTGTTTTAGGATGATTGTAATCACCAATGGAAGTAGAGTTTACGTTGCCGTATGGGTCAATTTGAGCTCCGCCGATGAAAGCAATCAGACGGGAAGTATCATGTAACCATTCATTAGCTTCGAAGCCAATGAAACGAATATTAGGCCATTGCACACCGCAGTGAGCCATGAAACGAATATCGCCTACGCTACGAGGAACTTCGATAGGACTGCAGTCCATCAAGCCGCTCTCAACGATAATATTGCACTTAGGTGCAAATACTCTCTTTGCAACAGAAGCACCAATCAAGGGAAGTCCGGTGCCTACAATGACAACTTGGTCATTTTGAATTTGCTTGGCAATAGTAACTGCCTGCATTTCCTTATTTGTATAATTTGTATAATCAGCCATTCTTTTGTGCCTCCTTGGTCATATCTTTAGCATAGCCTAAACCTGGAACAGCATGTAACTTAATCAAACGGGTAGCTCCCAATTTGTTAAGATAAGCATCATGATCAGGTACATCATATACCCATTCTTTCATGAAGGCAGCAAAGTCTTCGTCAGTCTTACTAACTTTATCATACATCTTGAAGAAGTCAGCATCGTAATCATAGAAGTCATAGCATTGGCTAGGATGAGCCCCATAAGGACAATGAACAACTGCATCAACGCAGAAGCCGGGAATAGAATTCAAGGTAGGATCTATTCTGATTTCTTCATCGCTTACCAATTCTTCGCAGGTAACGATAGTACGTTTAGCTGCTACAGCAATGTCTACATCATGGAATTCATCGCCTAGGATAACACAGGTGCCATCGAAGGATGCTCTTTGAACGTGAATAACTGCTACATCAATTTCAGGAACAGGCAATGCTACAACTTTCTCGCCTTTCTTGAAAGGATTATCTACATAAACGAACTTATCCTCAGGCAGTTTAGGAATAGTCTTACGAACTTCCTTGCTAATGCCCCATTTATCAGTTAAGTCTGTGCCCATCATTAAACGTACAGGCAAAAAGGGTAGTCCCAAAGAAGCTGCGTGTAACATTAACATAACAGCATCCTGAGAATAGTCTTCCATGTTTAAAGTGCCTTTTTCAAAAGCAGCTCTAAATCTTCTGGATACGTTGGTATAACCAGAGTTAGCAGTATAGCAATTGGTGTATGCTTTAATACGGTTTTCGCCAATTAGCATATCCCAATCACCACCGGCAGGGCCGCCTTCACCTACAAAATCAGTCAACCCTTGACGCAGAATTTCATAAACTGCTGCATAAGGTTTTCTGTTAGTAGTGAATCCACCAAATACGATATGGTCACCACTCTTTACATACTTTGATACAGCCTCTTGCAATGTGCATACCTTAGTCAAAACAAAGACCTCCTTATATGGATAATATTTTTTACGGTAAAATATGCGCAGTTAAAAGAAATAACACCCTTGTTAACCCCTTAAAACTTTGAATATTGTATACCGTTCGTTTCTTACATTTCTAATTATACCATAAACATAAGTAGAATTTAACCTTGAAAATGAGTATTTTCAGAAAATTATTTTTTCACCCTTATTTACAACTTTAGTTTGTTAAGAATGTACATTTTTTATGGGTTTTTGAGCATTTTTTGCTAAAAGTTTACATAAACGAACGATTAATCAAAATGCTAAAACCAATAATCATATGATTATAATTTAGGCCTTAATTTTGCCCTTTCTTTTCTTGACGGGCTTTCCAGGTTTTTGCTGCTTTTTCCAGCACATCATAATCATTTTTCAGTTCCCCATCCTGAACGCGTCTTAAAAGGACCGGCATAACCTCTTCCAGTTCCTTTTTAGTAAAGCCCTGGGGTAATAAATCCTTACCTGTAACATTGAGATCTGTGGTATGAATGGGAACCAAATAAGCCATGGTTACCAGCTTGGTACCATACATTTGAGCAGAAATAAGTTCTTGCTTGCTAGCCGTGGTAGCTACCATATCGGCAATGCACACATTGGTAAGCTGTTTAAATGCTTCTGCCATAAGCTTGTTTTCTCTAAACTCGCCACTTCTGGCACACTTACGCAGCCACCGCCAGGTTACATCATCATTGGCGTCAATGTTAGCTCCAAATCTCATATGATTACCAACCAGCCAGCTAACTCTTTCTGCCAGTTCTTTAGGAAAACGTAAACGGCTTAAAATATTAAAGGCCATTTCAGCGCCTTTTTCCTCATGACCATGGTCAGTAGGTTCTCCTTTTTCATTGGTTCCCCTAATACCTTCCAGACCTTTGGCTATATCGTGGAGCAAGATTCCCCAACTGGTTTCCATGCTTCTATCACCATTGCGCAACGCCACCAGAGTATGCTCCCACACATCAAAGGGATGAAATTGGGGATTTTGAGACATGCCAACCATATGTTCCAGCTCCGGCAAAATAGGTATTTTAAATTCCTGACCTTGTTCTTTGTAATGGCAGCTCTGAGCAGCCAGTCCACTTTTCACCATCAGGTCCAAGCCCTTGCCTGCTGCCTCGCTTACCAAAAGCTTCTCCAGTTCTACTCTGATTCTTTCCAGGGACAAGCCCTCTACTCTTTCCAAATTGTTTCCTATAGCCTTTAAAATTTTCTTATCGTAGGTAAAATCCAGTTGGGCTACGAAACGGCAAGCCCTAAACATACGCAGAGCGTCTTCATCAAAACGTTTGTCTGCATTTCCTACAGTACGAACAATACCTTGGCGTAAATCTTCCTGACCTTCATAAAGATCTGTAATATTGCCGTCTAAATCTACTGCCATGGCATTAATGGTAAAATCACGACGGCCTAAATCTTCCTCAAGGGTATCACAATACCATACTTCTTCAGGACGATGAGCATCACGGCCGTAGGTTTCGTTACGATAGGAAGCGACCTCTACTACCTTCTTACCCATGACAATCATAACCACGCCAAAGTTTTGGCCTACCTTGTCTACCAAAGACAAATTATGTTGTTTAGCTAAAAGCTTAATTTCATCAGGGCGAGCATTGGTAACAATATCATAATCATCAGGTTTCCTGCCCAAGAGAGCATCCCTGACAGCACCACCCACCACATAAGCCTCAAAGCCGGCATCTTGTAATGCTGTCATCACCTGTTTAATGTAAGTCGGAAATGTAAAATCCATAAGCTTACCTCCCCTCGTCTTCTCCGCCGGATAAAACAGTGAAAGCTTCCGGCTCTAAAGCTGCGTCACTTGCAATATGAATATGACAATGGAATTCCTTTTCCATATCCTTAACACAATTTTCCACGCACCACTTTGCTACCGTAGGATGCACCGTGATAAGCAAATCCCTGCTTAGGTGTCCCACCTTCAAGCTAAGGCGCAGCTTCCTGCGAATCTCCACACAGACAGTTTCAGGAGACTGCACGCGTCCACTGCCCTGACAAACCGGACAGATGCTGTAAAGTACTGTAGAAAGATTCTGTCTTTCCTTACGGCGCGTTATCTCTACCAGATTGAGAGCTGTGATATCCTGTACCTTAGGTTTCATCTTATCGCCGGCTAAACTATTTTTAAGTATTTGCAATAGTTCTTGTTGCTGCTCCGGTGTAGCCATATCAATAAAATCAACTACCACGATACCACCAATATCTCTTAGCCGTAATTGTCTGGCTATTTCTACAGCAGCTTCCTTATTAATATCCATGATGGTGTCCGCCATTTTAGCACGGCCCTTATATCTGCCACTGTTCACATCCACCACGGTTAAGGCCTCTGTATAATCAAAAACCAGATACCCACCACACTGAAGCCAGACCTTCCGATCGGAAATAGTGGCAATATCTTCTTCTAAGCCATAGTAACTAAAAAGGTCTTCCTTGCCTTTGTAGTACACCACGCCTACATTTTCCCGATCCATGTCTTTGAGCAGAGCTTCTATTCTTTCTCCTACTGCTACATCATCAATAACAATCTTATGGACCTCAGGTGTGATGTAGTCGCGGACAATGCGTACAGAAAGATCTAATTCTCTATACAGCAATTGAGGAGCCTTGCCCCTTTTGCTACGACCAAGGATTACTTTCCAATCTGCAGCCAGGCCTTCCATATCGGCAATCAGTTCTTCTTCCGTAGCCGTTTCTGCTGCCGTTCGTATGATAAAGCCCATACCTGGTGGCTGATGTTCTTCGGCTACTTGTCTGATTTTTTGTCTTAAGGATTTAGGAGATAATTTCTTAGATAAAGCAATACGAGGATTAAAGGGTTGCAACACCACAAACCTGCCCGGTAAAGAAATATCCCGTGTGACAGCAGGTCCTTTTGTACTTCTGGCATCTTTGATAACCTGCACCAAAACATTTTGACCCTGTGTTAGTTTTTCCTCAGGTTCAATATAAAGAAAGGCATTTTGTTCCTTGCCTATATCAATAAAAGCAGCTTGAATACCGGGCAATACATTAGCAACACGACCTTGGAACACACTACTGACTAAGTGTGTTTCGCTGTTGCGTTCCACCACGTAATCTACTAACCGTTCGCTGGTTGTGACGCCCATGCGTGTTTCTTCGGGCCTTATGCTAACGTAAATGATACTCATGGCTGCCTCCCTTCTTATTAACTTAACAAACGTCAATCTTCTAGAACTCACAGTTTATTGCCACGGGCACCTGTAGTCTAGTAATGGTGCCCTTAGGCAAATAAACCTGCTCGTTCTTTCTAGTATCTAATTCATTATTGCTGTTTTCAATATTTAATTAAAGCGCAACTGCTGTCCATGCAAATCAATGTCTAATAGTAACGCCACCATCAGCATATTGGTGGTAAGCGAGCTTACACCATAGCTGAGAAAAGGCAACGGCACACCTGTTACCGGCATGATACCACTGGTCATTCCTACGTTTACCAGCACATGGAAGGTAAACATAGATACAATGCCTACTGCCAAAAGCGTGCCAAAATTATCTGTGGCGTTCATGGCAATAGTTATGCCACGATAAATAATGATTAAATATAAAAGCAAAATAATCGTTACACCAATAAAACCAAATTCTTCACCGGCAACGGCAAAGATAAAATCCGTATGGTTTTCCGGCAAGAAATTCAACTGACTTTGGGTACCGGCAAAAAGTCCTTTACCGGTAAACAAACCTGAGCCAATGGCAATCATAGATTGAATAACGTGATAACCACTGCCATAGGGTTCAAGGCCGGGGTTTAAGAATACTCTGATTCTATTACGTTGATATTCATGTAAGAAGCCCCACACTAACGGTGCAGAAGCTAACCCGATGCCGGCCATCATAAGAAAATATTTTTTTCTAAAACCGCAAATCAACATAGTACCAAAAAGTATAGCCACAAAGACCAGAGATGTTCCTAAATCCGGCTGACGCATAACTAAAATAAAGGGCACAAGCACAAAACCAAAAATTGGTAACCAGCTTTTGAAATCATCCAAGGTATTAAGCTTCTTGTCTGCAAAAGCCGCCAAGGAAACAATCATGATGGCTTTAGCAAACTCACTAGGCTGAATACTGATAGGTCCAATTTGTAACCAGCGCTGTGCTCCTAAAGCTGTACGGCCAAAGAACATAACGCCAAGTAAAGCCACTATATTAATAATATATAAGGGTTTGGCTAAAGGCTTGAGCACCCTGTAATCAAATCTTAACAGGTATAGTCCCAGCACAACATTAACCGCAGCAAAAAGCGTCTGCCTAATGACAAAATTAAATCTGGTAGGAGACGGTATATTGGCGTGTGTAGCACTGCCTATTAAAGTTATACCAATAAGGATTAAGGCAAAAACACTAAAGAGCAGCATATAATCCAAATTGTTGATGATTCTTTTTAAACGCATATCTATTTCACTTTCTAACCTTTTTTATTTTCATTGGCAAAAAGATATTCCAAAATATTTTTTACAATGGGCGCTGCAGAAACAGAACCGAAACTACCCTGCTCCACAATACACACTACTACATACTTAGGCTTTTCCGAAGGAGCGTAAGCAATAAACCAGCCATGGTCTCTGCCATGTGGGTTTTCTGCCGTACCGGTCTTACCTGCTACAGAAACCGGCAAGCTATCCAGGGAAGAAGCCGTACCGCCTTCTTTGGTAACGGCCTTTAGGCCTTCTTGCACCAAGTCCAAGTTTTCCTTGGACACCGGCAAAGGTCCTTCCAATTCAGGATCAAAGGTTTTGACTACACTACCATCATCGTTAATGATTTTGGTAACCAGATGTGGTTTGTATCTTTTTCCGTCTGTAGCAACAGCGCTAAGCATTTGTGCAATCTGAATAGGCGTTACTAGAGTAAAACCCTGACCAATGGCAGCGTTAAAAGTATCGCCAAGGAACCAGTCCTCTTTAAAAACCTTTTGCTTATAAGCCGGACTGGCAATCAGGCCACTGGCCTCACCATGTAAATCAATGCCAGTCTTTTTGCCAAAGCCAAAATCTTTGGCGTACTTATCCAATAAATCAATGCCTAGTCTGTTACCCATTTCATAAAAGTAAACGTTATCGGAAGCAGACAAAGCTGTTTTAAAGTTAATATAGCCCAAAGCTTCGCCGCCGGCATTACGCATATCAACCAACCAGTGACGACCTGAGTCATAAATTAATTCATTAGGTTTTACTTTGTTTTCCTGTAAAGCTGCAGAACCGGTAACAATCTTAAAAGTGGAACCGGGAGGATATTCGCCGGCAATAGCCTTATCCGTCATAGGATAAGAGGAGTTATTGTTAATGCTATTCCAGTTCTTTTCTGAAATACCATTAACAAACCAGTTAGGGTTAAAGGTTGGTCTGGAAACCAGAGCCTTTATTTCTCCTGAATAGGGATCCATCACCACTACAGAACAAGCACTGCAGCCTAAAGCTGCCAGTTGCTTATCTGCAGCATTCTCTGCAACTCTTTGCAGCTTGGCATCAATAGTCAAGACCAAGCCTTGTCCCGGTTTGGGATCAACCTTATCCATGATTTGGACTGCACGGCCACTAACATCTATTTCTTCCCTAAAGCTACCATCTGTGCCTCTAAGATAAGAGTCATAATAATTTTCCAAGCCGAACTTACCTACGATATCTCCGGCCTTTAAATCAGGATAAACCTTTTCCTCAATTTCATATTCGCTGACCTCTCCTACATAACCTAAAGCATGGACAGCCAGTTCATTATTCAAATAAGAACGTACCGGCTGTACTTCTATCAGCACGCCCGGTAAATACATGATGTTTTCTTCTATCTTGGTTACCAGTTCCGGAGAAGCATCACGTACCAAGCGTATAGGTTCGTTGCCGTCTTTGCTCTTTTCAATTATTTCCTCAATCTTAGCCTGAGGCATTTTCAAAAGAATGGATAGGTGATTTAATAACTCTGGTTTATATTTTCCACTACTTCTAGTTAGAGCAATAATAAAACCAGGTTTGTTATTAACCAGTTCTTCACCATTGCAGTCGTAAATAATACCGCGTGGCGCAATGATTCTTGTGTAGCGGGTACGATTTCCTTCTGCTCTTTTACTATAATAATCGCCCTTGTAAATTTGCAAATAAGCCATTCTGCCTATAAGAATAAAAACTATGGCAATAGCTGCAAACATCATTACTTCTAAGCGATAAGCGTAATCCTTATTAAGCACCGGCTTATTTCCTTTCTCTTAGAATTCGTAATAACGGTGTTCCCGTCTTCTAAGAACTTCTACCACTACTTTAGTTGCTATCCACATGGGAACAGCAATTAAAATATTCCAGCCTATGTATTTCAAAGTACTATACAAAATAGGCCACAGGTTAAAAATTTCTTTTTGGTAAAGCATTAAAAAAGCCACACTACTTCCTTTAAGCAAGGCACTGGTAAGTGCTACCAGCACTAAGAAAGTGGGAAGACTATCTTTAAAAATATTGCCTCTTAACATTCCTACTACTATACCTATGACCAGGCGAGTAACTAAGTGATAACCAAAAAAGGTAAAGGTCACAACATCCTGGAGCAGTCCAACAACAAAGCCTGCAAAAGCTCCTCCTGCAGTGCCTGTTTCCAAAGCCACCAATAGCACTAACACTAGCAGAAAATCAGGTGCCTGGTTAGTATTAAAGAAAAGAAACCAACTAGTTTGCAAAGTATACAAAAGTAATGTGAGGATGGGCCAAATTAGTACCTTCATTTGGTTTTTCCCCCTTTTGCAGTTTCACCTGCAGCCTGCTTTTTCTCTTCTTCTTCCAAAGTTTTAGCAAAGCCTTCATAGTTAGTGACAACCATTACTTCTTCCAAATGGGAAAAATTAACTGCCGGAGCAATAGTGGCAACTTTCGTTAAACCACCGGGATTCATTTGCACTTCTTCAATATTACCGATAATAAGACCGGACGGATGATAACCACTGTAGCCACTGGTTACGATGGTATCACCGGGAAGAAGGTCAGCGTTCCTGGCCATGTTTCTCATTTCCAAGGAAAGGTCGCTGCCTGCTATACCATTAACAATACCTGCCACTCTGGAATCGCCGCGCAAGTTCATGCCGCCAATTCTAGTTTTAGGACTGTTGATAAGCATTACTTTAGCAAGATGTCCATACACACCATCTACAATTCCTACTAAACCTGATCCTGTAATTACAGACATGTTTAGTTTCAAGCCATCCTCAGAACCTTTATCAATAAGAATGGTATCTTTAAAATCACCTAAATCACGACTCACTACTTTGGCTGCCAGGAGCTTTAGTTCAGGGTGAGCATTTTTAAAATTAAGAAGCTGCGTTAATCTGGCATTTTCTGCTTTAGCACTAATCAAATCCGTGTTATCTTTACGCAGTGTTTCGTTTTCCTTCTTCAAAGCGGCATTCTCTTCCTGCAGATCAGATTTAGAAGAGAAAAAGTTGGTAGTGCTATGAACTCCTCCTGCCACAGAATTAGTTACAAATTTAAAAGGTCTCATTATGTTAAAAACAAGACCATTCAACACGGGAAACTTAGCGCTACCATCTTTAAGCAGTGCCCCGCACACTATTAATATAACTAGTAAAGCCAAAACTCCCATACGCCTACTTTTCATGCTCTAACCTCTATTTGCGACCCTTTGACAATAGGCCTTTTTTATATTGATCCAAGTGTTCCAGCATCATACCCGTTCCCAATGCCACGCAAGATAAAGCATCCTCAGATACTACGATAGGCATGCCTGTGGCTCTTGCCATCAGCTTATCAAAATTACGCAGCAGGGAAGAACCACCTGTCATCATGATACCCTTATCCATGATATCTGCCGCCAGTTCAGGCGGAGTTTTTTCCAGAGTTGTTTTTACTACATCTACAATAGCCTGTATCGGTTCCATCAAGGCTTCCCGAATCTGGTTTTGATTAATGGTTAAAGATTTAGGAAGTCCTGTCATCAAATCTCGGCCGCTCACTACTTTGCTGGCAGGATTAGTTACATCTGTAGCTGTTCCAATTTCAATCTTGACTTCTTCAGCAGTTCTTTCGCCAATCAGCAGATTAAACCGGTGTTTAATATATTGCACGATAGCTTCATCCATTTCATCCCCGGCAATACGAATGGATTGGGAAACAACCACGCCTCCGGAACAAATGATAGCTACCTCTGTAGTACCACCGCCAATATCTACAACCATGCTGCCGGTAGCATCCTGTACCGGTAACCCTGAGCCCATGGCAGCTGCCATAGGTTCTTCAATAAGATAAGCTTCCCTTGCTCCGGCTTGCAACGCAGCATCTACCACTGCTCTTTTTTCTACTGCCGTTACGCCGCTAGGAACACCGATAACTACTCTGGGACGCGCAAAAGATTTGTCATGCAAAGCTTTTCTAATAAAATATTTAAGCATGGTCTGAGTAATATCAAAATCGGCAATGACACCATCCTTCAAAGGCCTGATGGCCATGATATTCCCAGGTGTTCTGCCAATCATACGTTTTGCATCTGCACCTACAGCCAAAACTGTTTTAGTGTTTATATTTACAGCTACTACAGATGGTTCCCGTATGATAATACCTTTGCCAATCATATGTACCAGCGTATTAGCTGTTCCTAAATCTATGCCCATGTCTTTCGAAAAAGAACTGAACAAATTAAACATTTTATACATCCTTCCCTTTATAACAAACCATGGGATTTGAAGCTATAATAGTTTCCGTCTCCAATAATCAAATGATCCAAAAGCGGAATGCCCAGCACTTGTCCTGCCTGTGCCAAAGCTTCCGTAAGTATTTCATCATCACTACTGGGAGAAGGATCCCCGGAAGGGTGATTGTGCCCTACAATGATTGCTGCTGCATGAAATTCCACAGCAGGAGAAAATACTTCTCTGGGATGCACAATTGAAGAACTAACTGACCCTTCGGATATTTGTTTTACTGCAATCACTTTATTCTTGCTATTTAACAGCACTAGTAAAAAATGCTCGTTACTTGCATATCTAAGTCTTGGCATAAAAAATCTTGCCACATCACTAGAAGAAGAAAGCTTTAATTGTTCTACTCCCTCTGCTTCTACGAGACGTTTGCCTAGCTCTAAAGCTGCCAAAATAAGTGTTGCCTTGGCAGGCCCTAAACCAGGTATGTTGGTAAGTTGAGTTACACTGCTAGCCTGAGCCAGCTCTTTTAACTTCTTCTTGCTAACTGTAAGGTCTCTGGCAATGTCCAATGCAGACCGCTTTTTATTACCAGAACCAATTAAAATTGCCATCAGCTCTGTAGTAGAAAGTGCTTGAGGTCCATTGGCTGCCAGTCTTTCTCTAGGTCTATCCTCGGGGGCTAAGTCCTTGATTAAATAATTGGTCATTATTTATCACGCCCATTTCCATCAACATTCTTATAAGGGTGCCTAAGGGAAGTCCTACCACGTTACTATAGGAACCATTGATACCTTTTACCAAAAGTGCTCCTCTACCTTGAATGCCATAAGCCCCTGCCTTATCCATGGGCTCACCGGTGTGAAGATAAGATAATATTTGCTCTTTGGTTAAAGGATAAAATTCTACATCTGTTTTTTCTACTTTGACGGCTTCCTTGCCTTGGTAAAAAACTGCCACCGCCGTCAGTACCTGATGAGTGTGACCACTAAGATAGGTCAGCATCCTCACTGCATCTTCTGCATCACGGGGTTTGCCTAGTACCTTACCATGAAGAACCACGATAGTATCTGCAGCAACTACCACTGCTTCCCGGGGACTTTTGCTAACCACTGACCTACCCTTGCCCAACGCATTAGCTTGCACCAATACTTTCGGTTGGTCAGCTGTTTTTACCTCGTCAAAATCGCTAACTATGACATTAGGCTTCACCCCAATTTGTTGCAAAAGCTCCAATCGTCTGGGAGAAGCTGACGCTAAAATAAATTTCATAACCTTTGCCTCTAAAATCTATTAAATAAAAATAATGCAATAATCATACCAACTATAGAAACCAGATTAGGAGTAAAACTAAATCCTAAAGTGATTTTCATTACATAAAAATCAATAACTGCCGGTGGAATATTGAGCACCTGATATTTTTGTACCAGAAAAGAAGTTCCTGCGCCTAAGGCTTGAGAAGTCAAAAGCACATCTCCCAAAAGGCCTCCTACAATGGCACCTGTTGCTAATACTAAAAACATTACAAACCAACCTTTTGAACCAAACATTATTTTTCCTCCTGTTTCTTGTCGATAGGCTTACCTTGATAAACGCCTATGATAGTCCACTGCTCACCGCGGTAAGCTACATCCCTACGGAAAGCTCCTATATAGCTCCAGCCTATAGCCAGCCAAAGAAAAACACCTACTATGATAACCGGCAGCCGTGGCCACTGAAAAAACAGAGCCAGACTATTGCCAAAAGCTCCTCCTGCAATGGCGCTCAGCAAAGGAATGCCATAAAGAATAGCTTTTTCCGTGCGTGAATTCATGGCATGCTTGCCTACTTCTACTTCCATGCCTACTTTGGCTTCGCAAGCATTCCAGCAATCTAAGAACTTAGGAATACCACTGCCCAAAGCCTCACTCTTGTCTATTCTTACTTTAGCTCTTTGACCTTTACGCTCCAGTACATAACCAACAAACTCTGCCAACTTTTTCACTCCTACTCTCTTTTACATAGTAAAATCTATGAATTTATCAGGCATCTTTTCCTGTATTTTACTCAAAAACTCATTGCTACACTTGAAGATTACCGCCTTTAAGGTGTTGTTTTCTTTATAAACCAATAAGCGCTGTGGCCTGGGATCCACAGAAGAATAGCGATGATAATATTGGCTTATCTTGGTTTTACGAAAAAAACTTTTTTGATAGCGATTGGTAAAACTTTCTGTAGTAGCCAAATCCATCTTAAAAGGCCTTTTTATGCCAAACCCTTCCATCTGAATCTGTAGCTGGGTATCCGTTAGAACATAAGTATAAGTAAAGCCACATCGCCATAGCCATAAAAAAACAAATAAAATACTGTAGCCCCACCCTAAAAGGCTGAAACTATGCTTAAAGAAAGTATGGTATCCCTCATAAGCAAAGGAGATGACAATAAGTGCTAACGCTAAATATTTTAAAAAAACATGTTCTTTGTCTGTTTCGGATTGCTCCCTATAAAGCTCCAAAATATTCCTCCCCACGAGGCAAAAATTACACAAATTCGCCTAATGTGCTAACTTACATTATACCAAAATTTTGTACATATTCCTACTAACGTATGCAAAAAAAATGTCGGGGTGCATACACCCCGACATTTTACTTCTTTATGATAATATTTACTTTGCCGCACCAATCATAGCCAACATAGCACCGGCTGCAACAGCAGTACCAATTACGCCTGCTACGTTAGGTCCCATAGCATGCATCAAAAGGAAGTTGGCAGGGTTAGCTTTTTGTCCCACAATCTGAGACACGCGGGCTGCCATAGGCACTGCCGACACACCAGCACTACCAATCAGAGGATTGGTCTTTCCACCATCAAGAATACTCATAAGCTTACCGAAAATAACACCACCGGCAGTACCACCGGCAAATGCTAACAAACCTAAAGCTATAATCATCAAGGTTTGGGGAGTCAAGAAACTCTCAGCCTTCATAGTAAGTCCGGTACCGGTAGCCAGGAAAATAGTAACAGAGTTCATCAAAGCATTTTGTGCTGTATCGGACAAACGTCCCAAGCAGCCAGCTTCAGTAAAGAGGTTACCTAACATCAGCATACCAACCAAAGAACAAACAGAAGGTAATAACAGAGAAATGAAAATAGTACAAACAATCGGGAATACTACTTTTTCAAAATGGCTTACAGTACGTAATTGATCCATTTTGATTACTCTATCTGCTTTAGTGGTGAACAGCTTCATAATAGGAGGCTGAATCAACGGAACCAAAGACATATAGGAGTAAGCTGCCACGGCAATAGCACCTAATAGATGAGGCGCCATCTTAGCTGCCAGGTAAATAGCGGTAGGACCATCAGCACCACCGATAATACCAATAGCAGCTGCTTCACGAAGATTAAAGCCCAAGAACATAGCTCCTAGCAGAGCCATGAATACGCCAATCTGAGCAGCAGCACCTAAAAGCAAGGTTTTAGGATTGGCAATCAAGGGACCGAAGTCCGTCATTGCACCAACGCCCAAGAAAATTAGCGGTGGGAATACTTCGTATTTAATACCAGCTAAAATCAATTGCATAACACCTGGGTCGGTTTCAAAGCCGGTTTTTGGTATATTAGCCAACAGGCAACCGAAAGCAATCGGTGTAAGTAGCAATGGTTCAAAGCCCTTTACAATTGCCAGGTATAGCAAAACACACCCAACCAAAATCATGATGCCGTTTCCCATAGTAAAAGCCACATAACCACTATCTGTTAGAATGGCAGTTATGGCGGCAACGAATGCATCCATAAATGTTCCTCCTCGTCTTAAGTAAGTATTGTGCTTGGATTAAAGAACTACCAACACATCTCCGGTAGCAACTGTGTCACCAGCATTAATACGTACTTCGGAAACAGTACCATCTTGAGGAGCCATAATTTCATTTTGCATCTTCATAGCTTCCAAAATCATCAGTACATCGCCTGCTTTAACAGCATCGCCTGCTTTAACATCAACGGACAAAATCTTGCCAGGCATAGGAGCTTCAACTACGGTTGCGCCGGCAGGAGGAGCAGCCTTCTTAGGAGCTGCTGCAGGTGCAGGAGCTGCTTTAGGAGCAGGAGCTGCTGCGGGAGCAGGTGCAAATACAGGAGCAGGAGCTGCCACGGGAGCAGCTACAGGTGCCGGAGCAACGCTAACTGCGCCGCCTACTTCCTCAACATCAACTTGATATGTGGTGCCGTTTACAGTAACATTAAATTTTTTCATGGGTAAATCCTCCTTAAGTGTTATTAAAATTAATATTCTTAGTAAATTGAATAAATCTTTCCGCCGTACCCTTGTATTTAATTTTCAAAGAAATGATGCGGCAATTTCATAGGTTCCATTTGCGTCTTGTGAATAATAACTGCAGCCAGGGCTGCCATTATTTCATCATCCGCTTCACTGGCAGCAATAGATGCAGCAATAGCTGCAACGAGCTTTTCTTCTTCAACTTTTTTCTGTGCTGCCGAAGCTGCTAAAGCCGCTGCTGAAGCTGCTGTTGTCACAGCAGCAGGAGCTAGATTTTTATTTTTTTTTTGCACAGCAACCTTATTTTTGGTTGGATCGACCAAATAAATAATCTTCATTACAAACCACAGGACAGCCAGCACACCAAATACAATGGTCATATTAATCAATGAAATCAGTAACGGATTCGTACTTGTAGCGCCCATCAACTTCACCTCTCTTCCTTTCTACATATAATGTTATTTAATTATTAATAAACTAGAGAGGAATATTCCCGTGTTTCTTATTGGGACGACTTTCCTTCTTGTCTTTTAACATTCTTAAAGCCTTGATGATGGTAGGACGTGTAGTCTTAGGTTCAATAATCATCTCTACCATGCCATGCTTAGCTGCATAATATGGTGTAGCAAAGTTGTCAATATATTCTTGAGTCTTTGCTTCCACATCCGGTTCCTTGCGGAAAATAATCTTAGCTGCACCGGCAGGGCCCATTACGGCAATTTCAGCAGTAGGCCAGGCAATGACTTGATCTGCTCCTAAGTCCTGAGAACACATAGCCAGGTAAGCACCACCATACGCTTTTCTAGTTACTAAGGTAATCTTGGGTACCGTTGCTTCGCAATAAGCGAAAAGCATTTTGGCACCGTGACGGATAATGCCGCCATATTCTTGGTTGGTTCCGGGCAAAAAGCCTGGAACATCAACTATGTTAAGCAAGGGTATGTTGAAAGCATCACAGAATCTAATGAAACGTGCTGCTTTATCGGAGGCATTGATATCTAAACAACCTGCCATGATACGAGGCTGATTAGCAATGATACCGATAGTCTTGCCTTCCATTCTGGCAAAGCAGGTAATTATGTTAGTAGCGTAGGTTTTATGTGGTTCGTAATACTCACCATTATCTACAATGCTCTTAATTACCTCGTACATATCATAAGGACGATTGGAATCATCAGGAACAATAGTATTCAAGCTTGCATCCATACGTTCTACAGGATCTGTAGAAGCATAAACGGGAGGCTCTTCTTCACTATTGTTAGGCAAGAAGCTAAGTAAATAACGGATTTGTTGTAAACAATCCTGATCATTCTCTGTAGCGAAATCTGCTACACCGGACTTAGTGTTATGAGTAATAGCACCGCCCAACGCTTCTTGAGTAACTTCTTCACCGGTCACTGATTTAACAACTTCCGGTCCGGTAATAAACATCTTAGAAGTGTTTTTTACCATGTAAATAAAATCGGTTAATGCCGGGCTGTACACAGCGCCACCTGCAGAAGGCCCCATAATGGCTGAAATCTGAGGAATAACGCCTGAGGATTTGGTATTCTGCATGAACATTCTACCAAAGCCGGCCAAAGCATCAGTAGCTTCCTGAATACGAGCACCACCGGAATCATTCATGCCGACAATCGGTGCTCCCATCTTCAAAGCCATCTGTTGCACCTTAACAATTTTGTTAGAGTGCATCTCGCCCAAAGAACCACCTTCTACGGTAAAGTCCTGAGCAAAAACAAACACCAAACGGCCGTTAATGGTACCATAGCCTGTGACCACACCATCTCCTGGCAAGTATTTTTTCTCCTGCCCGAAATTAACACAACGATGTTCCACAAAGCGATCCATTTCCACAAAGCTATCTTGATCTAAAAGCAGGTTAATTCTTTCCCTAGCGGTAAGTTTGCCTGATTCATGTTGCTTTGCTACACGTTTTTCGCCGCCGGCAGCTTTAATTACTTCTGTCTTTTCCAACATTTGTTGGAGTTTTTCTTGAGTTGACAAGTATTCATACCTCGCTTTCTTTTAAAAGAATAAGCTTATAGGAATACGTTAACTAAAACTTAACCAATTCTAACATATATTTTCTTAGTTGACTAGCTCTTTTTTTCCGCTTTTTCCGCTTTGGGTGCGGTTCTTGGCGAATCTATGGGAACTCTCTTAATTTTGAGATAATTCGCCAAACTGATTATAAGCTAATTCTTATGGTCAAATATTATCACAACGGTTATGTAAAATTAGTATAAGCGCATTTCCTGCCCAGAACAACATACCCATTTGAATATTGAACAAAGTATAGTCGCTAAGGCCACTTATTCCCAGCCCAACTAATGAGGCTATATATCCACAAGCAATTCCCCTAACCCAAGGTTTTACTTGTTTATACCGAATTTGGCGGGCAATTTTAAATAATTGCCACATTAAACAGATAAATAAAATCAAACCTAAAATACCCAGCTCAGCTCCGATATTTAAAAATAAATTGTGAGCATGATACATGATAACACTGGGATCATGTAAGTAAAAATCATAATCAGGGAAAGCAAACTGATAGCCATACCAGCCCACTCCAAAAGGATGTTCCTTGATCATTGCTACAGCACTTTCCACGTAAGAAACCCTTAATTCCGCGGAAGTATCCTGCAATTGGAAAATCGACATAAGCCGATTAGCAAGGAGCCCCCACCCCATATATAATACCATTAAACCGCCACCAATAAAAGGTAAAAAGGCTTTGTGATAGAAAAAAGCACAAAAGATAAACAATACCCAGAAAAAGGCAATCCAGTTCCCTCTGGAAAAAGTTAAAAGTAGGCAAATTGCCGTAAGAATAAAGATAATAATTAAGGAAATACGAGTTTTTCCACCTCTTAAGGGAGCAAAGATACCTACGCAGTAGGAACCGGCCAGAACTAAGAAGCTAGCCAAAATATTGGGATTTTCCAAGGTACCATAAGCCCTTTTGGTCAATTCCGGGAAAGCCGCATGATCTATCCAATCTACATCCTGCAAGGCATTGCTCAAAAAATACTGCCAAATACCATAAGCTGCCACAATAGCGGCTCCCACCATAAAAACTTTCATTAAAAATAAGGAACGATGCCCTTTAACTCCATAACGGAGCATTAAATAGAATAGGCCGGCTTCCTGTCCTACCACCCAAAACCAATTAAAAGCACTGGCCTCAACATTTGCAGACCATAAAACACTAAGTGCACTTAAACAAAAAAGAGCCAAAAGCGGATACTTCACGTTCTTAGGCAATTGAAATCCAATGCAAAAGTTTTTACGTTTAAAACCATCCACCATGGCCAAAGTAAAGCAAACATAAAAAACAATACCTGCCAGAGGGGCAGATAAAGGCAATATGAATAGAAGTAGTGCTAAAAGAAAATAGACTACTTGTTCTAAGGTAACATGTTCGGCATTAAGCAAAATCTCTCGTTTCATAGCTTACCTTTCTGCTGCAAAGTTTTGAAGCTGCCTAATAAATACAAGGAGCCGCAAACAACTACTATATCTTTCTCTTTAGCTAAAGCTAAAGCATCCTGGTAAGCAGTTTGTATATCTTTTTTCACCACAGCTTGTTTACCGATGGTCTGAGCTAAAAGTTCCGCAGTAGCTGCTCTGGAACTATCATCTGCCAATACGGTAAATACTTTATCGCTTGGTCTAAACAAAATACTCACGACTTTAGAAATATCCTTATCTTTCATCATACCAAATACAAAGAAGCGTTTACCTTGAGGATAATACTTATCCAAAGCACTTCTCAAAACGGTAACACCGGAAGGATTATGAGCACCGTCCAAAATAACGGCAGGTTTGTCAGCAATTTTTTCCAGACGCCCCGGCCATTTAGTAACATAGAGGCCTTGTTTAATTGTTTCCATAGTAATGGCTTGATTCTTGGTACGTAGAATTTCTGCAGCCATGATAGCCATGGAAGCATTAATAATTTGATAATCACCTAACAAAGTTATGGCAAATTCATCCTGCAGCCCTTCGGTAGCAAAACTAAATTTTTGTTCTTTACCATTAAAGTTCACAGCTTGAGAGCTAAAATCCCGGCCATAAACATAGATTTGAGAGCGTGTTTGGGCCGCCTTATCTGCAATTACTTGCAAGGCGTCTGCCGTAGCTCCCGTTACCACAGGCACAAGAGGTTTGATGATACCTGCCTTTTGTTCGCTGATAGCAGCAACGGTTTTACCCAGCACATTAGTATGCTCCAAAGATACATTGGTAATGATGGAAAGCTCCGGCAAAATCACGTTAGTGGAATCCCACAGCCCGCCCATGCCAACTTCTATCACACCATAGTCAATGTTTTCCTGAGCAAAATGCAAAAAGCACATAGCCGTCAGCACTTCAAACTGGGTTGGCTGAGTGCCGCCTTTTTGTTTAAACTTTTCTTCAGCCGCAGCCACCTTAGTAGCCAGCTCAGCAAAGGTTTCGTTAGAAACATCCTGGCCATTAATAGTAATTCTTTCATTGTATTTGACAAAATGAGGAGATGTATAGGTTCCTACTTTTAGCCCGGAAGCCAAAAGGATATTACTGAGAAACTCAGCAACGCTGCCTTTCCCATTAGTACCTGTGATATGAATAGTTTTAAAGCGGCGCTCCGGGTGATCAAGCTCTACCAGAAGTCCTTGTATTCTTTCTAAGCCCAGGTGAGAGCCAAACTTACCTAGTTCAGAAAGGTATTGTAATGTTTCTTCGTAATTCATATTTTCTCCTAAAGAGCGAGCAGGTTTACTTGCCTAAGGCGGCCTTGCCGAGGACCGGCCAAGAATAAGTTCTGTCCGTAAAGCCGGCCGCATGGCACCAGACGCCGTGGCAATAAACTGCAAGCGATAAATAGATAAACATATTATAACTTAGCCAAATATGCCATTCTTTCTTTGATAGCTGAACCGAGCAAACGCAAATTCTGACAACGTAAATGACTCATTATGGACGTTTTCATATTATAACTTTGCCAAATATGCCATTCTTTCTTTGATCGCTGCAATCTTAGTCTTGAACTCTTCACCCTTAGCCTTTTGCTCTGCCACTACTGCCGCAGGAGCCTTAGCCAAGAAGCCTTGATTGCTCAATTTACCATCAATTCTCTTTAACTCTTTATCCAAAGAAGCCAGCTCTTTTTCTAAGCGGGCAGTTTCTTTTTCTACATCAATAAGTCCTTTTAAGGGCAGATATACTTCAATACCATTTACTACGCTGGTCATGGCATTTTCCGGTTTAGCTGCCGTCAAAGACTCTACAGTTAAGGTGTCTACTGTACCTAAACGTTTAATGTATTCACCGTTTTCTTCCAAAATCGGTTTTTGTTTGTCATCTGCCAATAAAATTGCAGGTGCTTTTTTACCAGGTGCTGCATTAACTTCTGCTCTCATGTTACGAATAGCCTTAATGGTTTCCATAACTGCGGTCATAGCTGTTTCTGCCTCTTCATTAACCAAAGCTTTGTCTGCTTTTGGCCAAGGAGCAATCATGATGCTGGAACCTTCGTGAGGCAAATGCTGCCAAATTTCTTCGGTAATAAATGGCATATAAGGATGGAGTAGCTTCATGGCTTCACCCAAGACAGTAAACAATACATACTGAGCAGTAGCTCTTTCCTCAGGTTTTTCCTTATCGTAAAGGCGCGGTTTAATCAGCTCAATATACCAGTCGCAAATTTCGCCCCAGATGAAATCATAAATGAGACGGCCTGCTTCGCCCAGTTCAAAACGTTCTAGGAATTCCGTAACCTTTTGAGTGGTGTTTTGCAGTCTGGACAAAATCCATTTGTCTGCCAAAGTGTAAGGCGCTCTGGAAGCCTTGGCATCATAACCCTCCAGGTTCATCAAAGCAAAACGAGAAGCATTCCAAATCTTATTGGCAAAATTACGAGTTGCTTCCAATCTATTCCAATAGAAACGCATATCATTACCAGGTGTATTACCGGTAATTAACATGAAGCGCAAGGTATCTGCACCATATTTATCTACTACTTCCAAAGGATCAATGCCATTGCCCAGGGATTTACTCATCTTGCGACCTTGCTCATCACGAACCAGGCCATGAATAAAGACCTTATCAAAAGGCACTTCCTTCATAAATTCCATACCCATAATCAGCATTCTGGCAATCCAGAAGAAAATAATATCGTAGCCGGTAACTAAAACGCTGGTAGGATAGAAGTGTTCTAACAGATCAGTCTTTTCCGGCCAACCCATTGTGGAGAAAGGCCACAATGCACTGGAGAACCAAGTATCCAACGCATCCTCATCCTGGTGAACATGGCCACCGCACTTAGGACATTTATCAATATCAGTGCGAGACGCAATCGTTTCTCCGCAGTCATCACAATACCACACAGGAATTCTATGACCCCACCAAATTTGTCTGGAAATACACCAGTCATGAAGATTGGACATCCAGTTGGTATAGGTTTTGGTAAAACGAGGCGGAACGAATTGAGTACGACCATCTTCAACGCAATCTACAGCAGCCTTAACCAAAGGCTCCATCTTCACAAACCATTGCGTGGAAACTAACGGTTCAATAGCACTGCCGCAACGTTGACAATGACCAACAGCATGAGGGCACTCTTCAATTTTAACCAAGAGACCCATCTTATCCAAGTCTTCCACAATATTCTTGCGGCACTCATATCTATCCTGGCCTGCGTACTTGCCGGCCTCTTTAGTCATCTTGCCATCTAAGCCGATAACAGTAATGTTTTCCAAGTGTTGACGAATACCCATTTCATAGTCGTTAGGATCATGAGCCGGAGTAATCTTTACAGCACCGGTACCAAATACCAGGTCAACATAATCATCGGCAATAATAGGAATCTCTCTGTTAGTGGTAGGAAGCAAAACCTTCTTGCCTACCAAAGCGCCATAGCGCTCATCCTTGGGGTTAACTGCTACAGCAGTATCACCGGGAATGGTTTCAGGACGAGTGGTAGCAATTTGCAAATACTTATCCTTTTCGCCAACCAAAGGATAATTAATATACCACAAATGTCCCATGTCATCTTCGTGCTCTACTTCAACATCACTTAGAGCAGTATTACAATTTACGCACCAGTTAATAATTCTGGTACCTTTATAAATAAGTCCTTTTTCATAGAGAGTAACGAATACTTCTCTTACGGCTTTACTGCAACCTTCATCCAAGGTAAAACGCTTACGCTCCCAATCACAGGAAACACCCAGGCATTTTAACTGGTTGATGATGCGGTCTCCGTATTGTTCCTTCCAGGCCCAAACTCTCTTTAAGAATTCTTCACGACCTAAGTCGTAACGAGTCTTGCCCTCTGTTTTTTTGATTTCTTCTTCTACCTTGATTTGGGTAGCCAGACCTGCATGGTCATAGCCAGGCATCCACAAGGTATCATCTCCCAGCATTCTATGCCAGCGAATCAAGATATCTTGCAGAGTATTATCCAAAGCATGTCCCATATGCAGTTGACCTGTAATATTAGGAGGCGGAATAACAATACAGAAAGGTTTCTTGCTCTTATCCACTTTTGCGTGGAAATAACCATTCTTCTCCCAGTACGCATACCATTTCTTTTCTACTTCCGCAGGGTTATATACCTTGGGAATATTGTTTTCTTCAGCCATAATCAAACCTCCTAAATTTTGTCAGGCCATACCTAAAATAAAAATCGCCCTATTAGACATAGGACGATTAAACGCGGTACCACCTAAATTCTCAATTTCTTGAGCACCTCAAGACTTAACGCGCCAAACGGGTAAGACTACTGTGGTTCACCTTACCGGCTCAGAGACGACTTCTTCTCGGATCATTCAGGTGCTTACACCAACCGCACCCTCTCTGTGGAACTACCGAAAATACTACTTCTCTTCACTGCTTTATTTTTATGAAAATTTGCATTTATTGTAACACACCCCACTTGGCTATGCAAGTTCTCTTCTTATGTTTATGTTATCCGTCTTTCAAAGCTTTGATTTGTCCACACAACAAATCGCCAATGCTATCTGCCATTCTATCCAGGTGCTTAATGCGCACATAATCCTTGCCAAAGATTTTCTTGGCAGAGGTTAAGCTGCCATTGGTCTCATCATTAATAAGACCTATGACCTTAATGCCTTCTTGTTTTAAGGCACCAACTTCATTGGCAGTATCAGCTATGGCTCTTGATTCAGAATAATCATGGCGAACAACATTATTACTATCACTGGTCAAGCTTCTATCATCATTAGGTTGGGCATCTGTAAACATAATGAGGATTCGTTTTACGCCTTTGTCTTCCCCCATTAATTCCCGTGCCCCTCTTAAAGCTAACCCATCTCTATTCCAGCCTGTAGCACAATAATTGAATACATTGGCCGCACTTTTGTTCTCACCATAACTTTTGAATAAATTCAGCACAGTGTAGCCTCTCAAGCTGCAGAAAGAAAATACCTGAAAAGGAATACCGCATAGTCTTAAACTCTCTGCAATGGTATAGGCCTGAGCCGCAATAACTCTTTGCGATCCTCCTCGGGAGGCTGATGCATCCAGCATTAAATCTACAGTAAAATCAGGACTTAAGGTTTCTTCTTTACCATAAAATACTCTGGGGTCATGGAGATATAATGCTTTCCACACCGAGCCCGGATTAAAGGTGCCTGTCTTGGCCGGAACCTCCAGTCTTTGACTGCTTATCTCCATACTATTGGCAATCTTGGTCTTAAGCTTAGCAATACTTTTACGATAAATTTCATTGTGTTCTTTATAAAAAGCTAAATTTTTAACTCGCTGTTGTTTAGCTGCCAGAGCTAAATACGAAGGTGCTTCTGCGCTAATTACAGCAGTCTGGCTGCCACCTCTGGTAAAATACAAATGACAAAGCTTGTGCGCTCCTGTGCACAACGTCTTATTAATTTCCAGCATTTTCATGGGATTATACATAGGCTTGCCAAAACATTTGGCAATATACGCATAATTTTTTGCAGCAGTATTGCCCGTAATGATTTCCATAGGAGTATTCCAGGCTTTTTTACCTTCTAACTCTTCCTGGGCTTTTTTATTGGCATACTTAACACTGAAGATACTTTCCTGCCGTTTGCTAAATTCAGGAACAATAAGACTGATAAGATTAGCTAAACGGTCAGAAATAATTACCTTTTCCAAGCTCTCCCTGACCAAATGTCTGGAAAGGAAAAAGCCACTCATAATATCTTTAAACTTCGCGATAACTTCATCAGTGGTAAGCTCCGGCCCAAAGCTTAAATTAGCATATAATTTTTTACCCCACGGATCTATTAACCCTATCGGCTCACCTAATACTTCGTGCCATCTGGCACCTTGCATTTGCTGAGCTACTCCTGTTCTGCCCATAAGACTATTTTGGAAATATTCTTTGGCATGCTCTTGTCTTAATTGGACTAATACAGGTCGCACAGGTTTTTCCTTTTGAAAAACGGCATTTTCCAAACCAAGCCACATTAGATCCATAAAAATATCACGCATGGCATTTTCGTTAAGCAGGTCAAAAAAGGCGTTTAACTTTACCATATCATAGTACTTGGCTGTCAGGCCAATTACAGCATTTAAATATAAATCCGGTTTACCTTTTTCTGTAAAAGCCAAAAAGTCTGGATTATATCTATAGCTGCCGGCGGCAGTCCATACTATATTGGAAGCTCTCCTTCTTTTCATATCATACTTATCAACTGCCATAATTTATGTCTTCCTTCAATCTGTAAATATTTGTTCTCTGTTTAAATCCTTAGGTAAATGCAAAGCAATAACATCCTGAATCAAACCAGGCTCGTACTCATCAAAGGATTTGTTGGTAATACCCATGGCCAAAGCCAGATGAGGGTTAAGGCCCTTATACATCAAGCTGATGGCATCAAGAAGGCCTCTTAAATCCAGCGCCTTGCTGGAGATTTCTGCAACCTCGCATTTTTTCTCCAAGTCCATGAAAATGCCACTAAACTGCTCCACCATTTCCGGACGCATAGTGGGAAATTCACCTGTTAACAGCTTGGTCAAATTATCTTTATCTACCAAAGGCATTTTAATAACGGCAAAGCGGGAGGTTAAGGCTTCGTTCAATTCCTTGGTGCCTGCATAGCCATAGTTCATGGTGGCAATAAAACGAGTAGCTTCATCTATCTTAATAATGTCATAGCCAGGTACATCAATAATACGACGATAGTCCAGCATGGAGTGCAGCACTGCCAAGGCTTCGTTTCTTGCCATATTGATTTCATCCAAAATACCAAAGCCGCCATGGGTAGCACATTTATAAACAGGACCGGGACGGAAAACTACATTACCATTGGTAAAAGTATCTGAACCCAACATAAAGGATGCATCCATGTTAATGTGTAGGGAAACATTCCAGTGAGGGCGGCCGAAGACGGCTGCCAGGTTCTCGGCCAGTACGTTTTTGCCGGTAGCCTTAGCACCAACCAAGAGCAAGTTTTCGCCACACAATAAAGCAGAAATAGCTTCTTCCATGACTTCTTTACCGAAGTAATGATAACGAGGCTCTACTATACGTTTTTTATCTTCCTCATGCACAGCATGTTTAGCTCTAAATTCTTCTACCCCTTTAATAATGCTTTCATTAATATTTTCACTGCGTAAAAAATCCAACATATCAACCATACAAAGATCTCCTTTGTTAATCTATCTATATATTATAGCACAAGAATTCGCCAAGCTTTTTTACAGCCAGCGTAATTTTGTCCGGTGTTAAACTGGTAAAACAAAGTCGCATGGTATTCTTACCTTGCCGGGGATCTACGAAAAACATATTGCCTGCCGCATAAGCCACATGGGTTTGTGCCACTGCCTCTTTAAGCAAAGCCTGGGCATCAATATTTTTCGGCAAATTAATCCACACAAACATACCTCCATCCGGATTAGTGTGAGTACAGCCTTTAGGAAAATATGCGTCGATGGCATGCAGCATGGCATCACGACGTTCTTTGTACAAAGCGCAAACACGCTTTAAGTGCTCAGGAAAATACCCTCTGTTAAAAAATTCTGCAGCCAGTACCTGAGATTCCATAGGACTGTGCACATTGGTACACATCTGACCATCTGCCATTTTGGCAATAATTTCCTTAGTAGCCACAGCGTAGCCCAAACGACTGCCCGGTGAAAATATTTTAGAGAAACTGCCTGCTAAGATAACGTGGTTAGTAGTATCAAAAGCCTTAATGGGTGGCAAAGCCTCCCCACTATAGCGAATATCTCGATAAGGATCATCCTCCAAAACCATAAAATCATATTCACCCGCAAGCTGGGCCAAGCGTTTTCTTCTTTTCACGGACATGGTAACACCGGTAGGATTTTGGAAGGTAGGAATAGTGTAAACCAGTTTAGGCTTATACTGTTTAATCTTTTGCTCAGCCTCATCCATCTTCATACCATTTTCGTCCATGGCAATGCCTACCACCTTGGCACCAAACAATTGGAAAATGATGGTACTTTGCAAATAGGTAGGATCCTCTACCAGCACAACATCTCCAGGATTAAGAAAAGTTTGGCTTACAAGGTTCATTACTTCCGTACTACCTGCAACTACAATGATATTTTCTGTTGTGTCCTTGAGGCCCTTAGGCGCCAAAAGATATTTGACAATAGCTTCCTTAAAATCTTGAGACCCTGTAGCTGAACCATAAGAGAAAGCTTCTACGCCTCTCTTGTCTATAGTAAAAACATCATCGGCAATATCCCTTATTTCTTTTAAGGGCAAAGCTTCCTTGGCAGGCGTCCCTCCACCTAAATTAATCAAGCCGGGAGTAATCATGGTGCCTAATAAAGCCAACATACATTTATTTAAATCTTCAATAGTGCCGTTTTGCCAACGTCTTGCAAACTCTGCCATTTTGCTTCACCTCTCATAAAAAATTAAAATCATTGTAGCATTTTTGCGGTAATATTACCACTGAAGCATTGTTTATTTGAATAAGATATTGTGATATAATGAAAAATAATGATAATTACAAAAAAATTGTTTTCATTAAGCGGAGCGTGAAGATCATGCAATTGAAAGATTTCGAATATGTTTTAAAAATAGCCGAAACTCATAACTTGTCCCGAGCTGCCGAAGAATTGTTTATTGCTCAATCCACCTTAAGTCATGCCCTAAATCGCATAGAAGCAGAAGTGGGAGCTCCCTTGTTCGACAGAAGCCGTATCCCCTTAACTGTCACTGTACCCGGCGAAATATATATTGAAAAAGCCAGGCAAATTTTGAACATTAATATGGAAATCAAAAATCAGATAAGTGACATTAGTAATTACCAAAGGAGTAAAATTACTATAGGCATTACCAGATTTCTGCAGTTTTATTATCTGCCTACCACCATTCCCATGCTAAGAAAAAAGTATCCGGACATGAAAATCAATATTGTTGTGGAAACACCACCTAACCTTGCCACCATGATGGCCAACGGTAAATTTGATGTAGCTTTTATGCCTCCCCTGGTGCAAGACGGTATCAAAAATAAGCCTATTTTTGACTACAAAGCCTTGGTCATGATGGCTAAAAGCAATCCCTTAGCCAAGAATTATAAAAAAATAAATGGTGATTATCCAATAATAAATTTCACGGAATTAAAGGATGAGGACTTTTTGCTTATCACCGATAACCACTTTTTGCGTTCCGCCTTCTTCCAGCTTTGTAAAAAATACGGTTTAGCCCCCCGAGTCGGCTTGGAGATGGATAGCTTCATGGCCCTGCTGTCAACAATCTCTCATGGCTATGGCGTTACCATCCTACCGGAAGCAATGCTAAAATTTGCTTTTGATGCCTTTGATGCTGTTGGTGCTAATGATATTGCTGCCTTTAAAGTAAAGGATGCTACCCTGACTTATCCTATTGCGCTGGTTTATCCTGATAGCAAGTATATTCCTCCTGCCATCCAAGACATTATTCACTATGCGCCAAGTTTGGTTCCACCCCTTTAATTTTCTAAAATACAGAAAGCTCGCAAGGTTTTGCCTTGCGAGCTTTTTCTTTATGAATTTCTTATAAAAATTTGGGGAGCCGGCATTACGTACCGACTCCCTCATCCAAATAGCTCACAAAGGCTAATCCCAACTTTCGGCTATTTCCGATCCATAACTGTTCAATGAACATAACCTCTACCTGCGATTCTCTCCAGCGCCTTTGTGTCTATTTGTTTCCGTCTTTATTATACCATATAAGTCCTTATTAGGCAATTAATTATCAGAATATTCTTTTATTATTTCAAGCGTATTTCATCTTCGTAAATAACCGGTTTACCAATAATCCTACCGTCTACAAAACGGCCATGGCAATCGCTACCACCACTAATTAAAAGATTATGCTCGTGACAATATCTTACCAAGGTAGCAGTGTCTTCCCTATTGTGCCCAGTATGATAACATTCAAAACCATCAAAATGCTTATCTCCCAGCTTTTGCAAGGTTGCATCCAGGCCTGGGCCATGAAACTGACTGGCACTGTGCGCTAAAAGAGCTTTGCCGCCGGCAGTATGAATAATGGCAATAGTATCCTCAATTGTTGGAAAGGTGGGAAAATCCAAGGAATTTTTCTTGGTAAATATTCTGGAGAAAAAATCCCTGATATCCTTGCACAAGCCCTTATCAATTAAGTACAAAAGAGATTTAAAGCCGCCCCTTTTCCGGTCATACTTATAAGCCCGGTACTCCTCAACGGTAACCGGCCAGCCCTTAGCCGCCAGACGGGCAATACTTTCTTCATCTGTATCTTCCAATAATTTGGTATTGTAAGCTAAATGTTCCAGTAATTGTTTATTGTTAATATCAATATCGTAGCCAAGAACATGAAAACAATGTCCTTGAAAAGTACTGCAAATCTCTGTGCCTGTATGAAATTTAATGCCAGCTGACTCGGCCAGACTCTTGCCTTCAGCCACACTGGCCACACTGTCGTGGTCCGTAATGGCCATTACACCCAGACCAACCTTTTGAGCATGTTCAACGACCTCTTTAGCAGTCCAGGTGCCATCAGAAGCTATTGTATGTAAATGTAAATCTACTCTGGAAGGAATCATATTGCTCCTTAGTGATGATATTTTTCGTTACGCATAATTTTGAAAGCTCGGTAAATCTGCTCAACCAGCATTACCTTAATCATTTGATGGGTAAAGGTCAGCGGTGAAAAAGACCAACGAAAATCTGCCAGTTTTCTCAAATCATCAGTATAGCCGAAGGGACCACCAATGACAAAGGTTAAATGGCTATGTCCCTCTACCGTCAGCTGTTGAATTTTAACAGCCAAAGCAGGGGAAGAAATTTCCTTCCCCTGCAGATCCAATAAAATAATATAGGAATTTTTGGGAATAATTTGGATGAGGCGTTCAGTTTCCTTGACTAAGATTTTCTCCCTGGTTGCATCGGAAGGGTTTTCCGGCATCTTCTCTTCCAGGATAGTTACAAAATTAAGCTTAGTATATGCTGATAGTCTTTTTTGAAACTCTGCCAACGCATCATTCCAATATTTTTCCTTAAGCTTGCCTACTGAGGCGATGGTAATTTGCATTATTCCTTAGGCATTTCAGCCAATGTAACCGTCTTGTCTATTTGTTCATCGCCACGGACAATGGTAATGTTGACTTGGGCACCAATACCAGCTTTATTAATCATGTCTCTCAAATCAGAAACAGATTTAATTGAATTGCCATTGAATTTCAAAATAACATCATTAGTTCTGATACCGGCCTGCCAAGCAGGACCACCCTGGTACAATTTAGCTACGAACAAGCCACCTTTAAGGTCTACATCAATACCGTATCTTTGTGCTACATCTTTATCAATCAAGCTGGCACCAATGAAGGGACGAGCAACTCTTCCCTTGTTAGCCAATTCAGCCAAAATAGGTTTGGCTTCATTAATAGGAATGGCAAAGCCAATACCTTCTACGCCGGATACGGCGACCTTAGCACTGTTGATACCGATTACCTGGCCATCAGCGTTAACCAAAGCACCACCGGAATTACCGGGATTAATGGCAGCATCAGTTTGAATTAATTTGAATTTTCTTTCGCCTAAATCGATGGAACGGTTTAAAGCACTAATAACACCGGCAGTAACAGTACCACGGAACTCTAAGCCCAGTGGGTTACCAATAGCAATAGCCGGTTCGCCAACCATCAAATCGTCAGAGTTACCAAAGTCTGCAACAACCAAGGGTTCTTCAGCATTAATTTTAACTACAGCTAAATCAGTAGTAGCATCAGCGCCTAAAACTTTGCCCTTGTAGGTTTTACCATCAGGCAAGCTAACTACGATTTCCTTAGCACCTTCTACTACGTGGTTATTGGTAGCAATAAGTCCGGACTTGTCATAGATGACACCGGAACCTGTGCCTCGTTCCATCAGCTTGGTACGATTGAAGAAGTCAGTAACCAAAGCCTTGTTGGTAATACCAACCACGGCAGGACCAACTTTTTTAGCAGCTTGAACGATGGCAGTATTACGACCACCGCTCATCTTAGCTTCGGTTTGAGCAGCCTTTTGCTCTCTGGTTTCTTGCTGTTGAGTGACGGCAGGAGCAGCCGGTGCCGCCTTATCCTTCTTGCTGGCTACAGAACAACCGCTGGCTAAGAAAGTCAGCATTAAAGATAGTATGGAAAAAACGGCCAAAGTCTTCGTAAAAATTTTTTTCTTCATTACAATCGCTCTCCTTATTTGTTGGTCACTAGCATATTTTGTCTTGCTACATATAAAGCAAGCTTTATTGTTTCTTTTTGCTGTTCCAAAATGTTATGTACCGTGTTATAAGCAACCTCTACAGTATTGTTTTGCTCACTTAAATGTGCCAGCATCACTTCATCAGGCTTATGCTTAAGGCTTACTAGTAGATTGCCTGCTGTTGTATTGGATAAATGACCATACTCACCTAAAATTCTTTCCTGTATCATTATGGGATAAGGACCATGTCTCAGCATATCCTCATCATGATTGGCTTCCAGGATCAGAGTCTGGCTTCCTTCGGCTGCTTCCTTACACTCTTTGGTAACATAACCACAATCGGTTAGATAGGTACATTTATCATCTTTATAATAAAGCTTATAGCCTACAGGATCTACCGCGTCATGAGATATCTTAAAGGACTCGATACGAATATTTCCTAAAACACAGCCTCTGGGAAATACTCTTACCTGCTCGCTGGTAAAATTACGTCTACAGGGTAATTGGCACCAGGTTCTTTCGTTAGCAAAAATGGGAACCATGGGGTATCTCTTGCCCCACACATCTAACCCAGCTACATGATCTCTATGCTCATGAGTAATTAAAATACCACTTAAATCTTCCGGCTCCACACCGCAATTGTGCAAGCCTTCCACAATTCTCTTGGTAGATATGCCTGCATCAATAAGCACTGCCGTATTACCGGCTTTGATTAAAGTAGAGTTTCCCTTACTGCCACTGGCTAAAATATCAACCTCAAAATTATTTGTCATGTCCGCCCCCAACTACCTTGGGTCCGGCACTGGTACCAATTCTGTCGGCACCTGCTGCCACCATGGCTTCTGCTGTTTTTCTATCTCTAATGCCACCGGCAGCTTTGACTTTCAGTCCATATTTATCTGCTTCCTGCCGCAAAAGTTCTACATCTTCTACTGTAGCACCTGCTACATTAAAACCTGTGCTGGTTTTTACATACTGAGCTTTGGCCTGAGCAATAAGCTTCACTGCCAAAATTTTTTCTTCCTTGGTTAAAAGACAGGTTTCAATAATGACTTTCACCGGTTTACCACCGGCAGCTGATACTACATGGGCAATATCAGAGGTAACTCTTTCCTCTTCTCCTGCCTTTAAAGCTCCTATGTTCATCACCATATCTATTTCATCAGCACCGTTCATCACAGCCTGTTTTGTTTCTAAGGTTTTTATATCTGTAGTATTGGCTCCCAAAGGAAAGCCTATAACTGTAACTACCTTAACTGGGGAGCTTTGCAGCAAAGTCTTAGCCTGCTTTACAAAACAAGGATTCACGCACACGCCAAATAAACCTGTTTCTACTGCTTCTTTACAAAGCCACACAATATCCGCAGGTGTTGTTTGGGGTTTTAAAAGTGTATGTTCAATACGCTCCTTCATGGGTTTATCCTCCTTAAAATTCACGATTTAATTATATCAAATAAAAGGTAAAATAAAAGGCATAATCTCGACAAATTTGTGTCATTTTCTTTGGCAAAAAAAGAACCAATCTAAGACTAGATTGGTTCTTGCTTACTTTTTAATTGTAACACCTTAATGCTGTTTTTGGCAGTCAGGACAAATACCATAAAAATATACTTGTTGACCTGTAATAGTAAATTGGGTTTTCTTCTCCAGATTTTCTACCAATGGTTTTAAATCTTGACAAGGCACATCCATTACCCTACCACAATGCATGCATTTAATATGAAAATGCTGGGCTACATTAGCATCATAGCGGAAACTATCTTCTCCTGTATTAAGTACTTGGATAGCATCAATTTTTTCCAGTACCTCCACAGATTTATAAACTGTAGCCAAGCTCATGGCTGGATACAATGGTTTCAATTTATTGTAAATTGTTTCTGCAGTCGGATGCTCCGTGGTCTTTGATAACATATCATAAATCGCCAATCTTTGCGGTGTAACTTTACAACCATTTTCTCTTAGCTTTGTTGCCAATTCAATTGCTGATAGCATGCCGGCACCTCCTCCGGAATCATCTTGTAGCTTATTAATTAATAATCGTTATTGATTCTATGCTATTATATATTACTTAAAACTTTCTGTCAATTACTCATTTATAACTCAAGATTTTCGCTTGCCTTAAATCTATTTAGGGGAGTATAATAGCCAAGTAATTTAACCATCAAGAAAGAAAGCAGGTAAGTATATTAATGGAAGATGTTAAGATTATAGCACCTCTTATTGCCAAAGAACTAAAATTGGATGGTAGCAAGATTGAAGCCACTCTAAACCTATTAGATGAAGGCAATACTATTCCTTTTGTAGCCAGATACCGTAAAGAAGTTACCGGGTCTTTGGACGAAGAACAGATTCGTAATATTAGTGAACGCGCTCAATACTTACGCAGCTTAGCACAAAGGAGAGAAGAAATTCTTTCTTCTATTTCTTCTCAAGGGAAACTTACCCCTGAATTGGAAACCGCTATTAACGCTACAACTAAATTGCAGGAACTGGAAGATCTCTATCTTCCTTATAAACAAAAGAAACGGACTCGTGCCATGATTGCCAGGGAAAAGGGCTTAGAGCCTTTGGCCAGCTTGATTGAAGCACAGGAAGAACCTGCTGTTAGCTTGGAGCAACTGGCTTCTGTACATTTGGATGAAGAAAAAGGCATTACTACCACAGAAGAAGCTTGGCAGGGTGCCATGGATATCGTAGCAGAAAATATTTCTGACCGTGCCGACATCAGAGATCTGGTACGCAAAGAACTTTGGCGCAATGCAGAACTTAGTTCTGAACTGTCTGCTGACGAAACTACTGCCCAAGATTTCTTAATGTACAAAGAATACAAAGAACCTATCAGACAAATCCCTCCTCACCGTATTTTAGCTTTAAACCGTGGCGAAGCTAAGGAAATGCTGAAAGTAAAATTAAGCCTGCCCAGCGATGCCATTTTGGGTATTATGAGCAGAAGACTAAAGATTAAAGAACAGGGTACTTTCACCCCTATGTATACTGCTGCCATGGAAGACGCTTACAAGCGCTTGATTTTCCCGGCACTGGATAGAGAGGTTCATAACGAACTCACTGAAAAAGCTGAAAAACAAGCTATTTCCGTTTTTGCTACCAACTTACGACAGCTGTTATTGCAACAGCCCCTGGGTGGTCATACCGTACTGGGCATGGATCCCGGTTACCGTACCGGCTGCAAATGTGCCATTGTTAATCCGGAAGGCAAAATTCTAGCTACCGCTGTTTTGAATTTCACTACCAGTGAAAGACAATATGAACTAGCAGAAAAAGAATTTGTTGAATTAGTTAGAAAACATGGTGTAACCTTAGCTTCCATCGGCAATGGTACTGCTTCCTATGAAACAGAAGAATTTGCCGCTAAGATGATTGAGAAATATAAGCTGAACATGTCCTATATCATTACCAGTGAAGCCGGAGCTTCCGTATACTCGGCTTCTCCGCTTGCTAAAGAAGAAATGCCTGACTTGGATTTAACCCTGCGTGGTGCTGTTTCCATTGCCCGCCGTGTGCAGGATCCTTTGGCTGAACTAGTAAAGATTGAACCGAAGGCTATTGGTGTTGGTCAATATCAACATGATGTTAACCAAAAGGAATTAACCGGTACCTTAGGCACTGTAGTAGAGTCCTGCGTTAACCATGTTGGCGTAGAACTGAACACTGCTTCCGCTTCTCTCTTAACTTATGTAGCAGGCATCAGCAAACCGGTAGCTAAAAATATTATCACCTATCGTGGTGAAAATGGCCGGTTCCATAGCCGCAAGGAATTATTAAAGGTAGCTCGTTTAGGTCCCAGCGCTTTCACTCAGTGTGCAGGCTTTTTGAGAATTAAAGACAGTCCTAACCCTCTAGACAATACCCCTGTCCATCCGGAAAGTTATCCTTTGGCTGAAAATGTTTTGAAGGAACTAGGTTTCTCTTTAGCAGAATTAAGCCAAAACCCTGCCGTCGTACAATTGGCAGCCGGTAAAGCTAATGCTGAAGATATTGCTAAAAAATTAAATGCCGGTGTACCTACCGTCACCGATATTTTACAAGCTTTGACAAAACCAGGACGTGACCCCAGAGAAGACTCCCCTGCACCACTGAGCCGCAAGCATGTAACCAAGCTATCTGATCTGGTTATTGGTTCCAAGGTAAAAGGCAGGGTCCAAAATGTAGTTGATTTTGGTGTATTCGTGGATATTGGCCTAAAGGTCAGCGGTTTAATTCACAAATCTGAGCTAAGTACCAAATACTTTAAGCATCCCTTAGACGTTGTCTCAGTAGGCGATATTATTGAACCTATCATCATCAGCATTGATGAACAAAGAAACAGAATTGGCTTAAGCTTAAAGAGAACCAAAGTTGAAGAAAAGAAAAAATAGCGTGTAGAAAAAGCAAAAGCCTTACTACTCATGAGTAGTAAGGTTTTTTTATGCAATCAAAGCATGCAATCTAGTCATTTCTTTGCGAATAAAGAAGAAAACCACCGTAGCTGCCACCAAATCAGCTACCAGTCCGGCATAAATAATTCCGTAAAGGCCAAAATGCAGTGGCAGAAGTAACATTAAAGGTATGAGCAAAACAAATTGCCTCATCAAAGATAAGATAGATGCTTTCAAAGGTTGCCCGGTAGCCTGAAAATAGCTGGTAGAAATAATCTGAAAGCCGGCTGTAAATACGCCGCCCAAAAACCAGCGCATGCAGTCAGTAGCAAAGCCTAAAAAACCAGGAGCGCTACCACTGCCGAAGAGCTGCAGGATAAGGCTGGGGAATGCCATGCAACAAAACCAGCCAAAGCAGGTAATGGCAATGGCACATTTTACTGCCAGCTTGTATGTCGCCAGCACTCTATCGTACTGTTGAGCTCCTCTATTAAAACCTATAATGGGCTGAGCACCAATACCTATACCGATACAAATGGAAATGAAGACCATATTAACCTTCATCACAATGCCCATGGCACCAATGGCAGCATCGCCACCTACAGAACTAAGATTGCCGTAATAAAGCAGAGAATTATTCATGACCACTTGCAAAACAGTGGCACTTAATTGGACCAAACAGCTGGAAGCGCCAATAGCTATCGCTCTTTTCAGTAAGGCAAAATTGGGATGCAGCAGATCTTCTTTATTGAGGCGCATTTTACTACGCTGCGTAAAATACCACACAAATACGGCACAGGAAAAAATCTGGGCACAAGCAGTGGCCAAGGCAGCACCCAGCACCTGCCAATGAAAGCTGAAAATGAAAATTGGTGCTAATACTGCATTAATCAAAACACCGCCAACCAAAGCACGCATGGCCAAGCGAGGACTGCCATCTGTACGAGCCATATTGGACATGGCAATCAGATGAGTGGTCAAGGGAATAATGCAGACCATAACCCCACCGAACTGTTTACTATATGGCATGGTAGCTTCCGTCGCTCCAAAAACAGTTAACATTGGTTCCAGAAAAATATTTCCTAATACCACCAATATCATACTGACAACAAAAGAAATCACAGCTACAGTATTGAGAATCTGCTGAGCTTCCTTAAACTTGCCTTCGCCCAACTTAATGGCCGCAAAAGCACTACCGCCTACTCCTACCAGGCTGCCCATAGACATAACAATGGTCACCAAAGGAAAAGCAATGGTTGTCGCTGCTATACCTAGATAGCCTACGGCATGACCAATAAAAATTTGGTCAATAATATTATAAAGCGAGCTGGCCAACATAGAAATAATGGCAGGCCAAGCAAACATCTTTAACAGTTCCGGTATGGGCCAAAAGCCTAAAATATTCTTATCCGCTACTCTTTCCATGGGTCGCTCCTTTCTGTAAAATTGATATTTCTATTAACATTGTACAATACCCTGGATAAAAAAGGCAAAAAAAAAGCCCTTAATTAAAAGGGCCAAATGAGGGGCAAATTCAATACTTCTTTTCACAGGTGTAATTATAGCACATTTGTATACAATATGCAAGAGATTTTCTTTCACAGGTTAACAAAGTCTATCAAACAAGACGCCGTCTGGTTTTGCTCTTTTAGTAATGAATGCTTTTTCTTGTTTCTTTGTATTCCCTTCTAGCCATAACTGTCTGAAAAATTACGGTTTACCTATTTATATGTTATAATAACTTTATATTTTCCAAAGGAGCATATACAAATGGCAGAGGAACCCTCAGATTTAGCAAAAGCAAACGAACGAACACCTGAAACCAGCTTAGTTGGTATCGGTTCAAACACACCACAACCGGTAAAAAAACTGTATTATGCCAATTTTGACCCAGGTCCATTAAAGCTAACCACAGATATACCAGGCGTATTATTGGATTTTAACTACGGAGTACGCATTCAAGTTCCTGAAGGCAATTATCATGTCCGCTTTATTGATAAAGACACCAATACCATCTTGTATGATGCCCCTATTTCTAAAGCCATTGCCACTAGCACAAAAAAATATTATATAAATTTTAGAGTAGAACTATACAAAGACGGTGTACTAATTTACGCCCATGATCTCAATTTAAAGGGCCGTAATGTTCATATGAAATATCCGATAGGTACCTTAGGCGATATCATGGCTTGGTTCCCCTACGCCCGAGAATTTCAAAAAAAGCACGGTTGTCAGGTATACTGCTCCATGAGCGAGGAGTTGGAGGCTTTATTTAAGCCGGCCTATCCGGAATTAAAATTCATCAAGCCAGACACTACTCCGGATGACTGTTATGCCACCTACTATATGGGCATCTTTTTCCCTGCTAATGACCGTAACCACCAACCGGTGGATTTCCGTATAGTTGGACTACACAAAAATATTCCTTATATGTTAGGCTTAGATGCAGTTGAGCATCGCCCCATCCTTACTCCTTCTAAGGAGAAGCCTGAGGTAAAAGAGCCCTATGTCTGTATTGCTGCACAAGCTACCAGTCAGGCCAAATACTGGAACAACCCGGCCGGCTGGCTTGAAACAGTGGCTTATCTAAAAAACCTTGGCTATCGTGTGCTGTGTATCGATAAGGAAAAATGTCACGGTGTTGGCCGTCATTGGAACACCATTCCTTACGGAGCGGAAGATTTCACCGGAAATAGGCCCTTGCAGGACCGAGTCAACATGTTATCCCATGCAGACTTTTTCATTGGTCTATCCAGTGGCTTGTCCTGGCTGGCTTGGGGTGCAGGCATTCCCGTCATCATGATCAGCGGTTTTTCTTTGCCGGTCAATGAATTTTATACTCCTTACCGCATAATTAATTACCACGTATGTAATGGTTGCTGGACAGACAGCAGTGAGGAATTTGTCCACAGTGATTTTGCCTGGTGCCCTCGTCACGCTAATACAGAGCGTGAATTTGAGTGCAGCCGCTTTATCAGTGCTGGACAAGTCATCCAAAACATTAATCGCCTAATGGCGGATTATAATTTGGATCCCAAAGCTACCCCGCCCAAACGACGTAAGCAACTACAAACTGCTAAAGGAGGAACCACTCATGCCTGATCAAGAACAACGTAAAATTCAAACCCAGTCTGCCGCCAAAGGTGACCAGCTACAGCCTGTAGCCAAGCCTTATATGACCTTTAACCCACCTCCTATTGCTATGGCTGCCGGTGTAGATGATATTAAATATGATTTCAACTTTGGTGCCAGAGTCCAGGTACCCAAAGGAGACTATAGGGTACGTCTTTTTGACAATACTGCCAAAGTTGCTTTATATGATGCAGCTGCTAACGGTACTATTGTTACCAGTACCAAACGCTACTTTGTTGATTTCAGTATTGAAGTACTAAAAAAGAAACCTAAGAAAAACAAAGAAGATAAAAAAGAAAAAGATGAGTGGGAATCAATTTTTAAGCATGATTACAATGCCAAAGACAAGAATGTACTCATGAAGTTTCCTGATTCTGCCATGGGCGATGTCTTAGCTTGGTTCCCTTATGCAGAAGAATTCCGTAAAAAGCATCAGTGCAAATTATTCTGTGCCATGAATCCTAAGTTTTCTTCTATCCTAAAAGCCGGCTACCCCAACATTACTTTCCTAGAAACAGAAGCTCATCCTGATAATTTATATGCCTCCTACTATATTGGTTTATTCTGGCCTTGGGATAATCATGATTTACAACCTTTGGACTGGCGTGTTGTAGGCTTACAAAAACATGCAGCCTACCTGTTAGGTGTAGAACCTACAGAACAAAGAGTTATTTTAAAACCTTCTAAGAAACCTCGTCAGATTAAAGAAAAATACGTATGTATTGCTACCCAAGCTACTGCTCAATGTAAATACTGGAACAATGCGTACGGCTGGCTAGGTGTTGTAGAATATTTAAAGAAACTTGGTTATAGAGTATTGTGCATCGACCGGGATAAAATTACCATCGCCGGTATTCACGGCAACACCATTCCCTATGGTGCTGAAGATTTTACCGGAAACAAGCCCTTGCAAGAAAGAGTTGACCTCTTAGCTCATGCTGATTTCTTCATAGGTCTGACCAGTGGATTATCTTGGCTAGCCTGGGGCGTTGGCATTCCTGTTATCATGGTAGTTGGTTACACTGCTCCCGGCACAGAATTCTATACACCTTATCGTGTTCAGCATTTTCATACTTGCAACAGCTGCTGCAATGACATGAGCCTAACGCACAAATATAATGATTTTGGCTATTGTCCCAAGCATGGTAATACCGACCGGGAATTTGAATGTACCAGGTTCATCAGTACGGAGTTTGTTACTGCCACTATAGACAAGGTTATTAAGGACCACAATTTAAAATAGCACAAAAATACTAAAGGAGCTTATAGGCTTTACAACCTATAAGCTCCTTTAAATTTGTCTCACTAGTTAATCACTTTTGCCGTTTTTCTAATTCTTCACACAAGGTTTCATAAAGTCTCTTCTTGTCTATTGGTTTGGGTACATAATTATTCATACCTGCTGCCAAAAATCTCTCCACCTCTTCCTTAAACACATCCGCAGAGTTAGCAATAATAGGAACTGCTTGGGCATCAACCTTATCCAGAGCACGAATAGCCTTAGTTGCTTCTAGGCCATCCATTACCGGCATTCTGATATCCATGATGATAGCATCATAATAGCCAGTCTGACTTTGGGCAAATTTCTCTACTGCCAGCTGACCATTGTCAGCCGTTTCCACCAGCATACCTTGGCTTTTCAATAAGACTTGGAGAATTTCTACGTTCATCTTATTGTCTTCACAAACCAGAATTCGTTTACCTTGCAAAGCAGCGTAATCCAGTTCTTCCGTGGTACTCCTATCAGCTGCCCCGCCTTCTACATTTTCTACAGCCAAGCTAACAGTGAAGGTTGTACCTTTACCCTTGCTACTTTGTACTTCAATCCCGCCACCCATCAAATTAATAATACGCTTAACAATTGACATACCAAGACCGGTACCCTCCACACCTTCAGCTTCTTTAGCATGCTCTTGGGAAAAGGGTTCGAAAACATGAGCTAAGAACTCCCTGCTCATACCAATGCCGTCATCTGTTACGGTAAAAAGAGTATTGTGGCCTTGCTGATCAGTGGGATGGTTTTTTACCACAATATGAACATGCCCGCCACGCAAAGTATACTTCACTGCATTAGAAATTATATTAAGCATAATTTGTTGCAAGCGTGTCTTATCTTCCCTGATGTAAACAAAATTACCTGTTTGTATATCGCTGGTAAGGGTAATATCTTTGTCTATAGCGCTTTGCTGTACAGAAGCCATAAGGCTATCAAGGAAATCCTTTACCGCAAAAACTTCCTTGTTTAATTCCAGCTTGCCACTCTCAATCTTGGAAAGATCCAGCACATCATTAACCAAATTCAACATCAGCTGACCGGAAGCAGCTATCTTTGTCAAATACTCTTTTCTCTTTAGCTGATCCTCAGTATTTAGGGCTAAATCAGTAAAGCCCAAAATGCCATTCAAGGGCGTGCGCATATCATGGCTAATACTGGCTAAGAATGTACTCTTGGCATCATTAGCCTTGCCAACATCTAGCATAGCCTGTCTTAATTTAGCAATTTGTTTTTGTTCCTGCTGATAGCCTTCCGTATTATCAGTTACGCATAAAAAAATGTCTTTTTTAGTCTTATCCAAATATCTATATTGCACCAAAATACGCCGCAGTTGATTACCTTTCATCCTGTTATAAGAGCAAGAATATTCCCATGTAGCTTGCAAGTTCTCCACAATAGTACTAAGCTTTGTTTCTTCAATAACAGCTTCTTGTTCGTCCTGTGGTACTGTATTCCTAATTATCTGCACAGTACTGGTTGAATAATCATCGGTTTCCATCCAGACCTGCCAGCGATCAAAATTAGGATCCATGCCATAGTAAGTAGCACTATTGGAAGCAATATTAATCATACCCAAATGTTTATAACCTAAATCGCGCAAATTGGTCATAAGCTGCTGACGCAAATGCTTATCTGTCACATCATAAGAATACATAAAGCTTTCTATATGCTGGCTAGCTGGATTTAGGCACAAACGAACGTCTGTATTAACCCAGGTCACAGCATGAATATCCTGATTGCGACGACATTCAAAGCTAAAATTATGTTTTCCTTCCCGATAAGCCTTTAGTAAAGCCTGCCTATTAAATAGCTGCGCATAGCTTTCTCTATCCTCAGGCAAAGCAGGTAATTGTTCAAAAATCTTACAGCCATCATCATAAGAAATCTGACTATCTAACCTAGCCGCATTCTCAGAAATACGAATATATTCCAGCATTTGATTGGCCGTTAAATCATTATGTGCTTTGGCTATAAAATTTTTATTGTCATCAGCATGAATATAGGCAATTTCATGCTCATATTGCTGCTGTGCTTCTTTTTCTTCCGTAACATCCCTGCTGACGCCATAGGCTTTAACAGGATGCCCGTCCTCATCAAATACATTAGTGAGGGTAATGTGGATATATTTAGGCATGACTCTGCCCGGCAAATGATAAGCAACGTCACATCCGCCAAAAGGAACACCTGTTTCGATGTCCTTATACAGCTGCCTCATTCTTCCCCTGCTGTCTTCATCAGCATAAACCAACAGCGCCTCAGGCACATCTGTAACAACCATAGGCAGTCCCATATTTTGGCAACATTGCACAGTATACGGATTATGTTCCATATAAATGGTATGCTGCCTAATGTCATATACCCAGAGGAATAACTTAGCCGCTTCAATAGAGCTCTCATACTGACGACGCATGCTTTCTTCTGCCTCTTGGGCCTGTTTTAGACTGCTAACATTAGTGTAATTAAAATAAATTCGCTTTTCACCATCAGCCAGCGTAACCAGGTGTCCTTCTGTAAAAAGCCACAGATACTCACCGGTAGTATGGTTAATGTAGCGATAGGTTCCTATCATGATGTTAGAACCATTAGCAAAAACCTGTGCATCCTTAACACATCTGATTCCATCCTCAGGATGCATATATGTCAATAATTCCCTGACACTTTTACCAACAAATTTTTCCTTGGTTGCTCCTACCAATTCGGCAAAATAATCATTAGCACTAATACAAAGATAATTATCACGCCATGGTTTAAAAACAGCAATGCCGGCCGGAATGCTGTTTAAAGTTTGGTTTAATCTACTTATTTCATCCCGTTGCCTATACTCTTCCGTAACATCATCAAAACTACCTACCAAGCCTATTATCTGACCATCCCGATATACAGGACTCTTACTGGCAAGAATATCTCTTTCTTCGCCATTAACAGTGCATTTACCATGGACGCGCGAAATAGAAATACCCTTTTGCAAAACTTTTATTTCATCATTCTTAAAAGGGTTGGGATCATCATGCCACCCCATGTCCTCGTCCGTCTTACCTAAAATAGTCGCCAGGGTCGGGAAACCATAATAATCTAAGAATGCTTTATTAGCGCCTACGAAGCGGCGCTGGGCATCCTTCCAAAAGATTTTTGTTTGAGTTGTGTTAAGAATTATTTCTAGCAGCTCAGATTGTTGAGAGCCCAGTGAAGATAAATTATCCTTACTCGTCTCTTTGTTCATAGTTTCTCTCCGCATACACCTAATATTCTATTTTAATTTTACAAGTTAGCTAAAAATAAAGCAACAAAGAAAAGTAAACCTTCTATGCAAATAATGCATAGAAGGTTTACTTTGTAATATGTCTTATCCAATAAGCGTTACTTACTTGCTATATTTTCTGTTGAAAGCAATAACTCTTGCTTCTTCTTCCGTATGGCCTGCAGCTTCTGCTTCGGCAATAAAGCCCAGCATTTCCTCGTAGTCCCTAGGAATAATCTTGGTTAAGCGCTTTAAGGTATCTGTCCAATTCTTCAGAAGAGCTTTGCCCAACTGGCTACCTGTATTTTCTACATGTTTTTCCAGCATGGACTTTACAATATTTTGTTCATCCTTCTTTAAGATGCCTTCCAGTTTAACCAATTCTGTATTGCAATACTCTCTATCCAAATCAAGTACATAAGCTGTACCACCGGACATGCCTGCCGCAAAGTTACGGCCAATCTTACCTAGCACCAGTACTCTGCCCCCAGTCATATATTCGCAACCATGATTGCCTACGCCTTCTACTACTACGCTGGCACCACTATTACGTACACAGAAACGTTCGCCGGCAATACCGGAAATATAGCCTTCGCCACTGGTAGCCCCAAAGAAGCCAACATTACCAATGATGATGTTCTTGCTGGCCGCAAAAGGACACTCCTTAGGCGGATATACAGCTATCTTACCACCGGAAAGGCCCTTGCCCACAGAATCGTTGGCATCTCCTTCCAACTCCAAGGTAAGTCCCTTAGGAATAAAAGCACCAAAGCTTTGACCTGCGCTGCCTACAAAGGACAACTTAATGGTATCTTCCGGCAGCCCTTTCTCACCATAACGGCGGGAAATTTCGCTACCAAGCATAGTGCCTGTTGCTCTGTCCGTATTGTGAAGACGCAGCCTTGCCCTGATTTGCTTCTGGTCAATTAAGGCAGGACGACACATTCTCAAAAGCTTGGACATATCCATAGTGTTTTCCAAATTGTTGCCCTGAGCTTTGATGAAATGATGTCCTACGGTAACATCTGTAAAAGGAATATACAGCAAATCTTTCAGATTAACAGTAGCCGCCTTATGGTCGCCCACATCTCTTCTTTGTCTTAGACGATCACAACGGCCTACCATCTCTTCGATAGTATGGAAGCCTAAACGTGCCATGATTTCTCTCAGGTCTTGAGCAACCAGGCTCATATAGTTAATAATGTACTCCGGCTTGCCGGTAAATTTCTTACGCAAAGCAGGATTTTGAGTACAAATGCCTACTGGACAAGTATTTAAGTTGCAGGCTCTATCCATAACACAACCTAAAGAAATCAAGGGAGCTGTACCAAAGCCAAACACATCTGCACCAAAGAGAGCGGCAATGGCCACATCTCTACCGGTGAGCAGCTTGCTATCTACTTGTAGCTCCACTCTATCTCTTAACTTATTTAAGAGCAAGGTTTGTTGTACTTCAGATAAACCGATTTCCCAGGGAATACCGGCATGACGAAGACTAGTGCAAGCAGCTGCACCGGTACCACCATCATAACCGCAAACAGTAAGCATTTCTGCCTTGGTTTTAACTACGCCGGCAGCAATAGTTCCTACCCCTGCTCCGGAGCATAGTTTTACACCAATAGCAGCACTGCGGTTAACATTCTTCAAATCATAAGCTAATTCAGCCAAGTCCTCAATGGAATAAATATCATGATGAGGAGGAGGAGAAATCAAGGCAACGCCCGTTGTAGAGTGACGAGTCTTGGCAACATTAGGGAATATTTTGTTGCCAGGCAAATGTCCACCTTCGCCGGGTTTTGCACCTTGAGCAAACTTAATTTCCAAAGCCTTGGCATGAACCAAATAATTACTGGTTACACCAAATCTTGCTGTAGAAACTTGTTTAACCTTATCACTGGGATCGTCACCATTAGGACGAATGGTATAACGCTCAGAATCCTCGCCACCTTCGCCGCAGTTACTCATGCTGCCAATGCGGTTCATGGCAATGGCAATACACTCATGAGCTTCTTTACTTAAGGCCCCGTAACTCATGGCACTGGTTCTAAAACGTTTAATAATTTCTTCTACCGGTTCTACTTCCTCAATAGGAATACTACCACCCGGCATATAAACAAAATCTAACAAATCCCTTAAGCGGAAGGTAGCACCATTATCCACTTTATTTCTAAACTCTTTATAGGTTTCATAATCATTTTCCTGACAAGCCTTGCGGAGCAGCTTAACTGTCTCAGGATTCAAGATATGAGGAGTTGCGCCATCTTTGTGCCAAATATAGGTATCGCCCTGAGGAATATCTTCCTCGTCAGCATAAGCAGCCAGATGACGTTCTTCGTTATCCTTGGCAATTTCTTTGAGACCAATACCACCAATGTGAGAAGGAGTATTTACAAAATACTTATCGATTAATCTCTTACCAATACCTACTGCTTCAAAGATTTGCGCACCTTGATAACTATGCACAGTAGAAATACCCATCTTGGACATAACAGAGAGAATACCTGCTACTGCTGCTTTAATATAATTAGCTTCGGCTATTTCATAATCAACTGCCAACTTCTTTTGAGCAATTAATTCCTTCAGGCTCTCCAAAGCCAAATAGGGATTAACTGCAGTTACGCCATAACCAATTAATGTACAGAAATGATGGATTTCTCTTGGTTCGCCGGATTCCAGAATAATACCTACATCAGGACGAACTGTCTTCTTGATTAGGTGATTGTGCAAAGCAGCACTGGCTAAGAGTGCCGGTACGGCAGTCATTCTGGAGTTAATACCTCTATCAGACAAAATCAAGATATTGGCACCATTCTTAATAGCCTTCATGGCATCAATACAAATAGATTCCAAAGCTGTTTCCAAAGCATCAGCGCCGCCATTAACGGGATAAAGCATGGAAATAGTAGCAGATCTTAATTTATCCGTACTCAGGTTCTTGATGACTTCCATCTCATCATTGCTAATAATAGGACGCTCCAAGAAAAGAGCTGTAGTTCCGGCCTCATTAGGATCCATGATGTTGGCAACGTTACCAACAATAGTAGAAGCAGAGGTTACAATGCTTTCCCTTACACCATCCATAGGAGGATTGGTTACCTGGGCAAAGTTTTGCTGGAAATAATCATACAGCAATTGAGTGTGGTCGCTAAGTACAGCCAAAGGAATATCCATGCCCATAGCATACATGGCTTGCTTGCCATCTCTAGCCATAGTGAGAATAATCCTATTTAAATCCTCCAAAGTATAACCAAATACCTTTTGTTGCTCTTTAAGATCATAAGGAATAACCTTATGTCCGACGGTGCTTACATGGCCCTTCATCAAATTAGTCAGCTCAACAATATGTTCGCCGTACCATTGACCATAAGGATGTTCAGTAGCAACCTGATGTTTGATTTCTTCATCTCCTACAATACGCTTTTGTTTGGTATCAACCAAAAGCATCTTGCCAGGTTCCAAACGACCCTTGTAAAGAATATCTTTAGGATTAACGTCAGCAACACCTACTTCAGAGCTAACAATTACCCTGTCGTCCTTAGTTACATAATAACGAGTAGGACGCAAGCCATTTCTATCCAAGGTTCCGCCAATGATTTCACCATCGCAGAAGGCAATGGCAGCCGGGCCATCCCAAGGTTCCATCATGAAATTATGATAGCGATAGAAATCTTTCTTTTCCTTGCTCATCATGGTGTCTTTTTCCCAAGCTTCCGGAATCATCATCATCATGGCATGAGGCAAGGAATGTCCGGTCATATACAAATATTCCAAGCAGTTATCAAACATGGCCGAGTCACTGCCGCTGGGATCAACTACAGGGAACACCTTCTCTAAGTCAGGAAAATTATTGGATTTAGATTTGCTCTCTCTGGCATTAAGCCAGTTAATATTACCTTGAATGGTATTAATTTCGCCATTATGAATCATATAACGGTTAGGATGGGCCCTTGCCCAGCTAGGAAAAGTATTGGTGCTGAACCTGGAGTGAACCATGGCCATGGCTGTAACAAAGTCCAGGTCAGATAGATCCAGATAGAAATGTCTTAACTGCACGCTGGTCAGCATGCCCTTATAAACAACTGTACGAGAAGATAGGCTGGCAATATAGAAGTCACTGCCCATAGCCTGACTTTCCGGTGTAATTTTCTTTTCAGCTAATCTACGAATTACATATAATTTTCTCTCAAAATCCATAGGGGTTTTGAGCTTTTTATTCTTTTTAATGAAGACCTGCATAATACGAGGACGACTAGCTTTGGCAACCTTACCAATGATACTCTCATCAATAGGAACTTCACGCCAGCCTAAAACCTTCTGTCCTTCGCTTTCTACAATCTCTTCAAACTCTTTCATTTGTTTCATGCGAAAATCTTCATACATGTGAGCAAAAATTACGCCAACGCCATAGTCCCCTTCTTTAGGCAAAGAAAAACCAAGCACGTTACACTCACGTACGAAAAAGTGATGAGGGATTTGTACCAAAATACCGGCTCCATCACCGGAGAGCGCATCCGCTCCCTCTGCACCCCTGTGTTTTAAATTCTCTAAGATGCGAAGAGCGCTATCTATAATATCGTAGGATTTCTTACCCTTCACATTTACCACAAAACCAATACCGCATGAGTCATGTTCATAACTGGGATCATATAGTCCCTGTGGTGCAGGCAAATCTCTCAAAGCTTTATACATCTTTCCAATCCCCCCATATAAATAGTCAGACCCAGTATCTATCTATGTGACAGCAGGTCTGACTACCTGTTTCCCTCTTTGGAAACAGTGTCTTGAAAAGCAGAATACTTTGTCATTATAACTAAGTATTGCAACATTTGCAAGAGTTTTTTATGCAATTTTACAATTTTATGTAAATGTTATGGTTGAATTGTACTTTTCTTATGTCCTCGTGTATACAATATACTTTTTTTGTTTTTTTAGCTATTTTGCTGCTTCTACTGCCTTCACCATTTCTGCTACATACTTGCTAACCGGCTCTACAGCTGCTTCTCCGTATTTAGCAATGATTTTTACGATAGCACTGCCTACAATTGCACCATCACTTAAGGCAGCCATTTTCTGAGCCTGCTCAGGAGTAGCGATGCCAAAACCAACTGCTACAGGAGTTTTGGTAACCGCTCTAACCTGCGCTACCATGGCTCCAATGTCCGTTGTAATGTTACTGCGGACACCTGTTACGCCCAGGGAGGACACTAAATAAACATAGCCTTTAGCCTCTTTGGCTATCATTTGAATCCTATCCTGGGAAGTGGGTGCAATCATGGAAATTAAAGCTATGCCATATTTAGCAAAGGGCTCCACCAGCATACCCTTCTCTTCATAGGGTACATCAGGAACAATAATGCCGGCAATCTTAACTTCCTGAGCTTGCTTTAAGAACTTGTCCATGCCATACACTACAATGGGGTTAATGTAAGTAAGAAAGACTAAGGGTATTTGTGTTTTAGCTCTCACTTTGCGCAGCATAGCAAACACGTCATCAATTTTGCAGCCTTTACTTAAAGCTCTATTATCAGCCTCTTGAATAACAGGTCCTTCTGCTACCGGATCAGAAAAGGGAATCCCAATTTCAATAATGCCTGCCCCTGCTTTTTCCATGGCATAAATTAACTCTTCTGTAATAGCCAGGCTAGGATCGCCTGCTGTAACAAAGGGAATAAAAACTTTTTTCTTAGCAGCAAATACTTCTTCTATTTTATTCATGAAGATCAACCCCCTTGTATCTGGCAATAGCCGCTACATCTTTATCGCCACGGCCTGACAAATTAACTACGATGATTTTGTCTTTAGACATAGTAGGTGCCAACTTCATGGCATAAGCCACGGCGTGAGCACTTTCAATGGCCGGGATAATACCCTCTTTCCTAGAGAGATATTCAAACGCAGCTACAGATTCGTCATCTGTAATGGGCACATATTGAGCTCGTTTAGTATCATAAAGATAAGCATGCTCAGGTCCAATGCCCGGATAATCCAACCCTGCAGAAATAGAATAAACAGGAGCTATCTGCCCATCCTTATCCTGTAAAAAGTAAGATTCCATACCATGGAAAATTCCGGCGCTGCCTCGGGCAATAGTTGCTGCAGTACGTTCTGTATTAACGCCACGTCCTGCTGCTTCTACGCCAATCAGCTGTACGCTCTTATCCGGAATAAAATCGTAGAAGAGGCCCATAGCATTACTGCCTCCGCCTACACAAGCCATAACCACGTCAGGCAATCTGCCTTCCTTGGCCATTAACTGTTGTTTAACTTCCTTGCCAATGACTTTCTGAAAATCGCGAACCATGGCAGGATAAGGATGAGGTCCCATCACAGAGCCCAAAACATAAAATGTGTCATTAACTCTGGCAGTCCATTCTCTCATTGCTTCATTAACTGCATCCTTTAAGGTCATGGTGCCACTAGTTACTGCAACTACCTTGGCCCCCAACAATTCCATTCTATAAACGTTTAAGGCTTGGCGAATGGTATCTTCCTTGCCCATATAAACGGTACATTCCATATCCATGAGAGCTGCCACCGTAGCAGTAGCAACACCATGTTGTCCTGCACCGGTTTCTGCAATGACTCTCTTCTTGCCCATTTTCTTGGCCAAGAGACATTGTCCCAGTACGTTATTGATTTTATGTGCACCAGTATGATTTAAGTCTTCCCGCTTTAAATAAATTTTGGCGCCGCCTAAATCTTTCGTCATCCGTTCTGCATAATACAGCATAGACGGACGGTTAGCGTAATCATGATACAAGGTTTGTAATTCCTTATTAAATTCCGGATCGTCCTTATAGTGCTCATAAGCTTTCTCCAATTCCAGCACTGCATTCATCAAGGTTTCCGGTACATATTGTCCACCGTGTACACCGTATCTGCCTTTAGTCATTATCTTTTCCTCCTCTGACGGCCAAAATAAATTTCTGCATTTTAGCTAAGTCCTTAACCCCATTTGTTTCTACGCTGCCACTAACATCCACACCATACGGGTGGGTAGCAGCAATTACTTCACCAACATTATCTGCAGCTAAGCCCCCTGCTATAAAATAGGGCTTAGGTATAACCGCTTGTTGCAAAATAGCATAATCAAAAGCTTTGCCTACGCCGCCATACCTTACCTCGCTGTAGGTATCCAGCAGAAAATAATTGCAGATAAAGCGCTCTAGTTTCTTTAAATCATCAGCATTCTTTACTCTGATCACTTTAATTACAGGTACCTTGGTCAAACGCTTTAGCATTTGGCAAAACTCAGGCGTTTCATCACTGTGCAGCTGGATGACATCAATAATGCCGGCATTAGCGATCTTAGCAATCTGGGTCACTTCTTCTTTAACAAAAACTCCCACCGCCTTAATGCGAGGATTAAGCAAGCGTTTTAATTCCTGAGCCTGCGCCCTGGTTACTTGCCTGGCGCTTTTGGCAAAAACAAAGCCAATATAATCCGGCAATAAAGCGTTAGCATACTCGATATCTTCTTTTCTTTTCAGACCACAAATCTTTATTTTCGTCATCTTAGCCTCTCAGCTCCGCCAGGGTTTGAGCAATATTACCACTACGCATTAAAGCCTCACCAATTAAGACTCCATCTGCGCCCATGTTTTTGACAGCCTCTACATCTGCCTTAGTTTTAATGCCACTTTCCGAAACATATAACACCGAAGACGGAATAAGAGCTCTTAGCTTGGCACTGTTTTTGGTATCTACTGAAAAATCTTTAAGATTGCGATTATTTACGCCAATGATTTTGGCGCCAACTGCTATAGCTCTTTTCACTTCTTCTTCATCATGAGCTTCTACCAAAGCGGAAAGGCCTAACTTATCACAAACTTGCAAATAGTACTGCAACTGCTTATCCGTAGAAAGAGCACAAATAAGCAAAACTGCACCTGCACCTAAAAGCTTGGCTTCATAAAGCATGTACTCATCTATGGTAAAGTCTTTCCGCAAGCAAGGAATTTTCACTGTTTTGGTAATCTCTGCTAAATATTTATCCTGTCCTAAAAACCATTTTGGTTCTGTAAGTACTGAGATACAGTCAGCCCCTGCCGCCTCATATTCTTTAGCAATTTTCACATAAGGAAAATCAGGAGCAATAAGTCCTTTGGAAGGTGAGGCTTTCTTGCATTCGCAAATAAAGGAAAGTCCGTCTTTTGCCAAGGCTTTCGCAAAAGCAAAATCTCCCTGAGGCTCCTGCTCAGCTGCTTCTTGCAAGTCTCTAAGCGGCCTGGTCTGTTTTTTAGTTTGTACTCTCAGTTTGGCATAAGCAGCCAGCTCATCCAAAATAGTCATCTTAAACCTCCGGGCTATTACTTACCTCGATGAATTTCTCTAAAACTGCTGTGGCTTTGCCGGTATCAATTAATTGTGCTGCCAAAGCAATACCATCCTTCATACTAGCTGCCTTACCGCCTAGGAATAATGCAGCACCGGCATTCATGAGAGCGGCAGTTCTTTTGGGACCCTGTTCTCCTTTTAATACCTTACGTAAAATCTCGGCGTTCTCTTTAGGCTCGCCGCCTTTTAATTCTTCTTTAGTACAACGAGTTAAACCAAAATCTTCCGGTTTAACAGTATAGGTTTTGCTCCAACCATCCTTAAACTCGCAGATGGTAGTAGGAGCACTGGCAGATATTTCATCCAACTTATCCTGACCATATACTACCATACCTCTTGTAACACCTAAGCTCATCAGTACCTGAGCCAAGGGTGCCACCAGATATTCGTCATAAACACCTAACAACATAGTTTTTGGGGAAGAAGGATTGGTTAAGGGGCCTAAAATATTAAACACAGTTCTAAAGCCAAGCTCTCTGCGAATAGCACCTACATACTTCATGGAAGTATGATACTTTTGAGCAAACAGGAAACACATGCCTACCTTATCTAACAGCTCTACACACTTCTTAGGACTTTGTTGTAGGTTAACACCTAGTGCTTCCAGACAATCTGCCGTGCCACATTGGGAAGAAGCAGCTCTGTTACCATGCTTAGCTACCTTCATGCCACCGGCTGCACAAATTAAAGCAGATGTTGTGGAAATATTAAAGCTATGAGCTCCATCTCCACCGGTGCCTACAATTTCAAATACAGGAAAATCTGTAACTACTTTAGTAGCATGTTCTCTCATGGCAGCGGCACAACCGGCAATTTCCACAATAGTTTCTGCCTTGGTGCTCTTGGTGGATAGTGCTGCCAAAAACGCTGCATTTTGCGTAGGAGTAGTCTCTCCGCTCATAATCTCATTCATTACTGTATATGCTTCCTTATAGCTTAAATCCTCTTTACCAACTATTTTTTCAATGGCTTGTCTAATCATTGTCTTTTCCTCCTGAAATTTTGTTTGAATTTTTATTTAGTTTTTGCTACGTCTCTTACTCTTGCCATCGAAAAAATTTCTCGTTTACCTTCAGCATTTCTTGGCCTCCTAAAAAATATACGGTTACCTATGGTTAGCATGTGCTGAACTATAGATAACCGTATATTAATAAAAAAACATCTGTCCTTTGCAAGGACAGATGTAATAATATCTGCGGTACCACCTTGTTACGCGAAAACTCTTCGCGTGCTAAGCAGAATGCTAACACATTCCTCGCCCTTAACGCAGGTGTTACGTTGTAGGATACTTTCAGTTGCCTGATTTCGCTACACCCTCGGTGGTCCATTTGCCTGACTGCCACTATCCGGTTCTCAGCATCCCGGACTCTCTGTAAGCACATCTTCTGACGTTATCTCCACCTCGTCGGTTTCAATGGTTTATTAGATTATGGCTAAATCATAGCACCATAAAAATTTATTGTCAAGAAAAACTATCTTGGCTTCACGCTTAGCCATTGTCTATCCTGTTCTTCTTTAGGGAACAACTTGGCATCAAACCACATATAATAAAATCTTTGGGCAGATTCTATGCCATAGCCGTCCTGCTGGTGATCAGTAGTATCATATGGATCAGCCAGAATCAGCACATCATCTGTAGTATCACTGGTCTTCATATCATCATAGCCTATGATGATCCGCCAGTGGCCGCCCCAATCTATATTTTCAACCAAGATGGGCATATTGTTCTTTAAATGACTTAGTACGAAGGTTTTGAATTCCACATCTGTGGCAGGAGTCTTATTGGTAAAGCAAGACTCTACCTGCCATTTATCAGAAGTAAAATATTGTAGCATACCTTTGGTAGTAGTTCCTTTTACATTGCTTGTATTCATAAGGGGGCAAAGGTCCCTATCCTTAAGCTTGCTGTTAGAGTTGAAATACTTGAGAACCATCACAGCAGCTGCCGGGCCACAGCTATATTCCGTAGTTTGTTGTATAGTGGGAAAATGAGAAAGAATTACTAAAGAACCATGAGATTTCATATTGAAATAATCATGTTTTACATAGTAGGGAGAATGGGCCACATTATAGGCACCATGCAAATCAGCAGGTCCTTCTATAGCCTCTGCACCCTGAGCTATCATACCTGTGCCTGAAAAACATCCTGAAACCAATACCGCCACTAAGGTGATTCGTAGCAATAGCTTGCTCTTCATCCTTATCACATCCTTGCAAAATAAAATGGGTAGGAAGAATTATCTAATGCTTCTTCCTACCCATATTTATACCATAATATTACTTACTTGGTAAATACTATTTAAATCATGGACATGATATGAGCAACAATTAACCCGCCTCCTGTACCAATAACATAGCCCATTAAAGCCATCAAAATACCTACCGGTACTAAAGCCGGAGAATAAGAACCGGCTAAGATTGGTGCTGATGCTGTACCACCGATATTAGCTAAGGAAGCTACTCCACAAGTAAACATGTCCAGCTTGAATATCTTGGCCAAGGCCAAAAGGGAAATGGCATGGATACCCAAAATAATGAAGCCTGTCAAAATCCAGATAGGTGCACTCTTTAAATCTGCAAAACTGGCTCTTGATGCCAACAGCGCGATGACAGAATAGAGCAACACACTGGACATTTCCGTACTGCCCGGGATTTTAGCCAAGGGAGTAACAGCTATAATCAAGCCAAAAATGGTAACAAGTATTACTGTCCATGTCGCCTTATCCAAGAAAGGCAACGTCTTACTTATCATAATGCCTAAATCCTGACTTACTGCAGAAGCTGCTAAGCCCAGACCTAGCAAAAACAGGATGGAAGCAAAGGAAATTTTCTGATCCTCTTCCTTTTCTTCCTCCTCCAATCTGGCACAAACCTCGTCTAAAGCTGCTGTATTAGCATGGGTCCAAGCATTAAATTTAGGAGCAAAATTGATAGCCCATAGTAAAAACATAACCCAGAAGGAATAATCAACAGAATCAATAAGCAAAGCATACGCCATATCCGGAGTACTAATGTTAAGAGCAGCCTGAATAGCAATCATATTGCCACTACCGCCCATCCAGCTACCACATAAAGCGCCCAAGGATTTCCAGGAATTGGGTCCCAACAGATTATGCATTAAGGCGTGAGCCCCTATAAAGCCTATGCCTATGGAAATGCTTGCGGCAAAAAATCCACCTATCATTTTAGGCCCCAGCTTAAGGACCTTACGAAGGTCGCATCTTAAAAGCATGAGAAATACCATGGCATATAACAAATTATTCTTCATAGCAGAGTAGACTGGTTTGGTATCCTGAAGATCCCAGGCCCCTGCTGTACATAAAAGCATGGTTCCCAAATACAAGATAACTACTGGTGGTACATACTTAAAAACTTTCCAACTTGTTTGTTTTTCTAAAATTACCAAAAAACCGGCAAACAAAAGGAGTGCTGCAATGTAGCTAAAACCATTTGTTATCATTTTTATCAAGTCCTTTGCTGTGTATAGGAATAAAAGAAGAGCAAGAAAGAACGATAAGTTCTTCCTTACTCTTTCGTTATAACACTTTCTTTATTTAAATTAAATAGGAATTCCTGATATTTCACAGCCTGTTGACAATATTTCACAGCTTATTGACAATTACGCAATTAAGCTTAACCAATAACGTCTTTTATTACTCGCAAAACATTCTTATGAGAAAGCTTGTCAATTTCATCATCTGTAAAGCCTGCTTTAGTTAAAGCAGAGATAAGCTTAGGATAATCTTCACAGGTTCTTACCCCGCTATGACCGCCAAAGCCATCAAAATCGCTGCCCAGAGCCAAAACATCAATGCCGCCAACTTGCTTAATATGTTTAAAATGAGTAATAATCTGCTCCATGCTGCCGGTGCCATCATGGCCTAAGAACTTACTGAAGAAATTTATGCCAACCACACCGCCGTGTTTAGCCACCTCTCTAATCATCTCATCCGTTAAATTGCGAGAATGTGGTTCAATAGCTCTGGCATCAGAATGGGAGGCCACAAAAGGTCCCTTGACCATTTCAGCCACATCCCAGAAATCCCCATCTCCGGAATGAGATACATCTACAATCATATGCAGGTCATTCATAGCTTCTACAACTTTGCGGCCAAAAGGTTTTAAATGCAGGCCGGTAGTATCTTCTGTAAGAGAATGGGGATAGCCTAAGGTATTTTCAAAATTCCAGGAAATGGTAATCAAACGCACTCCCCTGTCATATAGTTCTTTAACCCGCTCAACATCTTCATCTAAAACACCGCCTTCTTCCAAAGAAAGCATGGCTGCAGTTTTATTTTCCTTTAACGCCCTTTCCACATCTGCATAAGACTTCACCGGCAAGACAAGATCCTGATTGGCAAGCATTTGAGAATTAAAGAAAGTGCACAGTTTCTTAGTATAACTCCAAGCATCATCAATGCTGCCGTATTCGGTCATTCTAACGAAAATGGCAAAATCTTGAAGTACGACACCTAACTGGCGCATCCTTTTCAAATCCAAGTTTAAATCATTTTGACGTAATTCTTTACATTGCTTCTCTAATTCTGTCAATGTATCACAGTGCAAATCTGCAATTGGCATAAGAATCCTCTCCTCGTCAACTTAATAACAATATTATAACATAATTGTTATCGTGATAAAAGGTAGCTTTTATTGCAAAATTACGTAAAAAATAGGCAGTCAACCTAGATTGACTGCCTAAAAGCTATTTTATTACTTTAACATCTATCTTGTTATTTTCGTACACAATTTGAATCTTGTCACCGGTTTTAATTTCGCCTGCTACAATTTTTTGACTCACTACAGTTTCCACCGTGTGCACAATCAACCTCTTCAAAGGACGAGCGCCAAAAGCCGGATCAAAGCCGCTGGCTGCCAAGTATTCTACAGCTTGATCAGTAGAGGTCAAGGTTAATTCCATTTGACTGTGTAATCTTGCTCCCAGTTCATGAAGAATTAACTTAACGATATCCTTAATCTGGTCTTTTTGCAAAGCCTTGAAGACTACAATATCATCTACACGATTTAAGAACTCCGGACGGAAGAACTTCATCAGCATGCTTTGGATTTCTTCTCTGGAAATCTCACCCTTGTGAGCCATGATTTCTTGAGAGCCCAAGTTACTGGTCATGATAATAAGGGTATTCTTAAAATCTACATTTCTGCCCTGACCATCAGTTAAGCGACCATCATCCAATACTTGCAGGAGAACATTAAATACATCGGCGTGAGCCTTTTCGATTTCATCGAAAAGTACTACAGAGTACGGACGACGACGCACTGCTTCAGTTAATTGGCCACCCTCTTCATAGCCTACATAGCCTGGAGGTGCACCAATTAAACGAGAAACGGTGTGTTTCTCCATGTACTCACTCATATCAATACGAATGATGTTTCTTTCGTCATTAAACAAGACTTCTGCCAACGCCTTAGCCAGTTCAGTTTTACCAACACCGGTAGGTCCTAAGAAAATAAAGGAACCAATAGGCCTGTTAGGATCCTTAATACCGGCACGAGCTCTTACTACAGCCTCGCTAACAGCTTTTACTGCCTCATCTTGGCCAATAACTCTCTTGTGAAGAATTTCGTCCAGATGCATCAATTTGGTCTTCTCGCCCTCTACCAGTCTGGTAACAGGAATGCCTGTCCAGGTACTTACTACCTTGGCAATATCATCCTCATCTACCTCTTCTTTTAAGAGGCTATGAGCATCCTTTTCTTTCTTTTCCATGGAGCTCAATTGTTTTTCCAGTTCAGGTAAACGGCCATATTTCAGTTCAGCCAGCTTATTCAAATCATAAGCTCTTTCAGCTTCTTCCATTTCCTTCTTAACTTGGTCTATTTCCTTTTTAATGGTACGAACCTTAGCAATATCGTTCTTTTCTTCATCCCATTTTTTAGTTAAAGCCTCGTTATCTTTTTTGAGTTTAGCCAATTCCTCTTTAATTTTTTCCATACGAGTTTTGGATTGGCTATCAGTTTCTTTAGACAGAGCCTGTTCTTCAATTTGCAGTTGCAACATACGTCTCTTGCTCTCGTCCAGCTCAGTAGGCATAGAGTCAATTTCCGTACGTAATCTGGCACCTGCTTCATCAACTAAGTCGATGGCCTTATCAGGTAAAAATCTGTCGTTAATATAACGATTAGACAAGACGGCTGCTGCCACCAAAGCAGCATCCTTAATTCTCACGCCATGGTGAACTTCATAACGTTCTCTTAAGCCACGAAGAATGGAAATAGTATCTTCTACGCCAGGTTCTTTAACCAGTACAGGTTGGAATCTCCGCTCTAAGGCACTATCTTTCTCAATGTACTTACGATATTCGTTAAGAGTGGTTGCACCAATGCAACGGAGCTCGCCTCTTGCCAGCATTGGTTTCAAGATATTGCCGGCGTCCATAGAACCCTCAGAAGCACCTGCTCCGACTACTGTATGCAACTCATCAATAAACATGATGATTTGGCCGGCAGAATCAGAAACGATTTTCAGGACTTTCTTTAATCTTTCTTCAAATTCGCCTCTAAATTTTGCACCGGCAACCAAGGAAGCTAAGTCTAAGGCATAAACAGTCTTATTTTTTAGCATTTCCGGTACATCACCTGCCACAATACGACGAGCTAAGCCTTCCACGATGGCAGTTTTACCAACGCCCGGTTCACCAATTAAAACAGGGTTGTTTTTCTTACGTCTGGACAAAATTTCGATAGTCCTGCGAATTTCATCATCACGACCAATTACAGGATCCAAGGCGCCTTTTCTAGCCTTTTGGGTTAAGTCCTGACCGTATTTTTCCAAGGTTTTCTTGTTTTCGTCGCTATCCTGACCACCTTGGTATTTAGCATAAAAAGACTCTATTTCTCTCTTGGTTATGCCGTATTTCTTACACAGATTAACTACTTCTGTGTCGCCATCTTCTACCATGGCGCCTAACAAATGGCTAATGTTAATTTCGCCTTGTCCGGCAGCCTTTTCAGCTAAGCCAAAAACTCTGGCCAGTCCCATACTCATGCTTAAACGGTCTACTCCCTTTACAGAAGGCAGGGACTTGATTAAGTCCTTAGCTTCGTTAGTAAAAGTATTAGCATCAACATTTAAATTTTTAAGCAAATAAGGGAAAAAGCCATCCTTTTGGTCACACATAGCAGCCAAGAAATGCATGGTAGACAGCTCTTGGTTATAATTCATAACTGCTTGCTGTTGTGCATCTCTCATTAAATCTTTGACTTCTTCATTAAAACGTTCTTCTTCCATAATAACCACCTCCGCTAAACTAGCGCTTTCACAAATATATTTTACACACAAAACAGGGATAATCTGCTAAAATGGAGAATAGATAAAAGTACAGTAAATGTTTGAAGGAGGCTTTTATGAATTCTTCCATTATTGTTTATCGTCTTTATGATGTTGCTGACGAAATTAACCTAGAACTGGTAGAAGCTTTGTGGACAAGCAGAAATAAAATTGCTTCTCGTCTCAGACTCCAAAAAATATCACCTCGTTCTATTACCTTTAAGGACCCTCCCGTCCTGGTAGAACTCGGTTCACATGAAATGACTTTTGCAGGTAACGAATATCTGGCAGATATTAGAGCCCGCATTTTTGATATTGGCGTTGTGTCCTTAATCATGCGTCTGGAACTGCCTGATGGCATGAGCTATGAAGAATATGAGGATCTCTCCATCGCCATTGGCAATTTACCTGAAGACATCATTCGCGAATACGTTGATGCTACCTTAGAAACCATTAAACCTGCCTGCAGCAATATGCGTGTTTCCGAATATGATGAGGATTTTACCGTTTACTATTTTCAGGATTACTTACCCGACTGGGACTACGTTCCTATTTTGCTAAAGGATCCTAACCCTGTCAGTCCGGAAACCCATGAAGAAACTTTGGCTAACCGTTTCTCCTACAGTCCCAATGATATAGCTTATTTGACCTGGGACAGCGCAGTAATTTTTGATAAAGCAGGCAGTATGGACTTACCTGATTTACTGGAATTTGCCAATGCTCAATTCCTGGAATTAAGGTATTACGACAATGCCTTGAATGGCGCCATCGACCACTTCTATGATGAGATTGATGTCTTAAATCAAAATCAGGAAACCAGAAAAGTACCAACCTACAGGACAGTACGCAATAAGCTAATGGAACAAATGGCAGATATGAGCGTACTGACCAGCAACATTGATAATGCTCTTCAGCTTACTGAAGATGTTTTCTATGCCAGAATCTATGCTCGCTACATGTTTCTCTTAAGAGCCTCTGATTGGCGGGAAAACATCAGCAACAAGTTAAATGTAATTCAACGTTGCTATACTCTTCTGAATGAAGAAGTTACTACCCACCGGTTCGCCACCTTAGGCTATACTATCGCCGGTCTGCTGGGAGCTGTCTTTCTTGTCCTTCTTCTTGATCTGCTGCGTTAATTTTCTAAGGGAAATGACTTCGGTCTTTTCCCTTTTCTTATTATAGGGGTTAAAGGTCAAAAAGTCAAATACTTTTTAGTTTTTTTGACTTTTAGCTCTGGACCTTGACTTTTGGCTTCTTTGAAAGGAAAATTTTATGAATTCTAACAATCTTTTGTCAGGTTTTACAATTTTACTAGCTTTACAATTTATCTGTACCTGGCTGGTAGGCATAGCTCAGCTTGCTTTCCCCGCTCCTTTGTTAGGTATGATAGTTCTAGCTATCCTGCTCATCTTAAATATCATCAAGGTTGAACAGATAGAAGCCATTTGTACTTTACTGATGGATAAATTAAGCCTGTTTTTTGTACCTGGCGTAGTTAGTTCCATAGTATATATGGATTTGGTAAAGAAAGAAGCTTTGCCGTTATTTTTAGCAGTTTGTCTTTCTACAGCAATTATCATCGTAGGTACCGGCCTCTTTCTGCAATTTCTTTTAAAAATAAAGGAGGCCAAGAAGCATGCCTGATTCGTTAGTTAATTCTCCTATTTTTGGCGTGGCACTAACAGTCATCCTGTTTTATCTGGGAGAAAAATTGTCTGCTTATTTAAAAACTTCTCTTTTGCCGGCCCTCTTCACTTCTTCCCTGGTAATCATTCTGCTCATTGCTTTTACTAATCTCTTTACTTACGAGCAATACGATAAGGGCGGCACTCTTTTAAATTTTATGATGGGACCATCTATTGTAGCCTTGGCACTACCCTTAAAGAAGAACTGGGAAGTGCTTAAAAGCAATCTTGCGATTTTGCTAACCACTACTATTTTTGGTGCTTTGTTAGCTGTTTTCACCAACGTCTACTGTGCCAAGCTTTTTGGCGTATCAGATGTTAGTATTCTTTCTTTGATTCCCAAATCCGTAACAGCACCTATTGCCATGGAGTTATCCGACTATGTGGGCGGCATTCCTCCTCTGACCATTCTGGCAGTCGGCGTGGCAGGTATTTTCGGAGCACTCTTTGGACACAAGTTACTTAAACTAATGGGAGTTACCAATGACATCGCAATCGGCTTTGCCATCGGTACCGGTAGTCACGCCTTGGGTACCAGTACTTGTATTTCCATTAGCTCTAAACAAACCACTTTCTCTTCCTTGGCCTTAGTGCTTATGTCTATTACTACAACTTTACTTGTCCCCATTCTTCTACCATTTCTCAAATAAGAGGTTGATTATCATGTTAGAAATCGGTCAAAAACTTTTGTATGGCCACCTACTACTTTTCATCTGCAGCTTCTTTTATATGGCTTGGTGGAAATCGTCCTTTCAGTCACAGGCTGCTGTCAGCCGTTTAGAAAGTGGTTCCCTGCTATTCTTAACCATGCTAACAGGCTTAGCCTCTATTACCTTTTTACTACTTGGAGTTTTATTTCCCGAAAAAGGTAACTCTTTACCTTTCATCCCTTTGATTTTAGGCGGAGGCGTAATGCTGTATTTATTGGCACTTTATGTATCCTCCCAAAAATATGGCAGACCTGCCACCTCTGAATTGTTATTCATCGTGTTGTGGCTTGTGTTGGAACTGTCTTCCCTGGTAGTGTTGTCCCAGGATGTTTTATCGTTAAATATGACCTTAGCCGGTATCCTCATTACCATTGTCATCTTCCTGATTAACATGGTTTGCTATATGGAGTATTACAAACTAAATGAGAGCCAAAAGTTTTTGGTTGGCATGGTTCCTTTAGGTCTGGCCGGTGTTGCGGCTTTACTAGTATCAATACTTATTCTGTCTAAAAATGTTTAAGAAAAAACAGGTTCTATCCTTCGATAGAACCTGCTTTTTTTTGAAGCCAATTGACTTATTTCTTACACAATTTTTCGCCTAACTTAACTATCTTCTTCCAGCTTCTTATTTCTTGAGCTGCCAAAAAGCCTTGCAATATTCCTACTTCTCTATTCAGAAGCTTATTATTTATGCCTTTACATAGTTCTGTAGCTTGCTCAGGAGAAATTTGAACCTGGAAAAGATTACTCATTCTAGTCGTTAATTCTTCCAGGTTTTTATAATTAGTTTTATTAAGCTTGCCTGTTTTAACAAAATATCCCAATATGGTTAAACCTTGGGCAAGCTGAAAAACTTGGGTAGATGGCTTTTTGTCCTCAGGCCATTTCGTGGGTGGCACCATGTCAAATAGTTTCTGCCAATTCTTCCAGCAGTACCCGAGAAAATGATTCAACTGCAAGAGTGCAGCTTCTTGCCAGCTGTGTCCTGTTAAATAAGCTAACAGGAAAAAGCATTGATAAGAGTAATGCCCAGCGTGAATATCCTTGTTTATACCTTTAAGCAAAGACTTTTCTTCTTCTAAAAGAAGTTTCTGTAAAAGAGTGCCTTGGGCAATGCCATACCCAGTATTATTAATGTCCTGCCAGCATCTTTGCCAGCTGTGCAAACTTGCTAAAGCACGTAAGGGTTGAACAATAGCCTGGAGATTAATTGCAATCGCTTTATAATCCTCTTTCGGGACAAAGGTTTCAACTGTTTTCCATAAAGCCAGCACTGCCTCCCAAGCCGGCAACAGTAGTACATCGGCATTGGGTAATTCATCCTTCTTCGCTACTATATTTTGTCCTACCAGGATTTTATCAAGCTCATAGTAGAATACTTTCTTTATTTCTGTTTCAGAATTTTCTTCTTTATCAAGATAAGGAAGCTTAGATAGTTCCCCCACCTTATTAGCAGTATTCTTTAAAAGTTCCACGCCTCTTTGAAATTTACTGCGATTTTCCACAAAAACAGGCAGTTTCTGCGCCAAGGAAGTAACATAAATAAGCAAATCACTAATGTTGCCTTTTTTTATCTCCAGCTCTATTTCGGAAATAGGCTGAGAGATACCTTCCGCCTGTACTTCTCCCTCATCTACCGCCATTTCCACTATTGTTTCAGGAGAAATTTGTAAAAGACAAATTTTTCTATTAATAGTTACGTCAAACAATTTGAGTAGCTCATCGTCAGCAGTCAAGGTTTGTAATTTTTCATCAAACTCAGGAGCAAAACCACTAAGAGTAACTTTTTTCTTAGCTAAGGAAACAGTATATTCATGACGACTGGAAAAACCACCTACTGTTTCACCCATGGTTTTCACGGTAGCCTCATAATTTTTGCCATTTTTTCTAATACGATAAGCCATACCGGCATTAGCCAGCTTATAATCTCTGGTATCGTAATAGGTAGACAGCAGTTTTAAATTTTTGATGCTATCCTTCTGCAAAACCTGCTTGATTAAAGGCATATTCCAAATTTTGCCGTGATATTGTTTGGCAATTAATAGTTTGATTTCCTGCTCTATTCCCTTACTCATGGTAACGCTCCTTCTTAGCCATCAACTAATTAACTTAATATAGACAAATTAAGCGCTGCTCTTTAAGCTATTGCCCAAAAAACAGCGCCTCTTTTTTATTCTTTCATCATATGAAGATTCAAATGAGGATAAGACATGGAAATATTATTTTTCTCATAGGAACGTTTAATTGCTTCCAACAGAGCATAATACCCAGTCCAATAATCAGCAGAGTTTACCCACGCTTTTACCACATATTGAATGTCATGAGGTTGATAGCTGTTTACACTGACAAAAGGTTCGGGATCTTTTAAAAGCACAGGTACAGCATCAATAGCTTCATTAAGAGCGCTTTTTACTGCATCAATGCCATCATCGTAACTAGCACCTACAATCAAATCAATTCTCCGCAATGGTTCTCTGGAAAAATTGGTAATCTTCTTAGTATTCATTTCACTGTTAGGAACATAAATAACACGATTATCCGGTGTAGTCAGAACCGTGCACAAAAGTCCCACTTCTTTGACTATCCCTTCAACGCCTTCTACAAATACATACTCGCCAACTTTAATGGGTTGGGTAATGATAAGCATAATACCACTAGTTAAATTGCCCAAAGCTCCTTGCACAGACAGGGCAATAGCGATACCGAACATACTGAAGACAGCCAGCAGGGAAGCAATAGGGATACCTAGGCTATCAGCCACGATAATAACAGCTACGAAATTTAATACAACTCGCACTACTGTTGTTAAGAAATGCGCCAAGGTTTCATTTTTGCAAATTTTTTCTACCACCTTGGCAACTGGCTGCATGATAAAACGAATAACCGTAGCACAAATAAAATAAACTACAATACCTTCGATAATGTTTCCTAAAGAAAATGAACCTACCTTAAAAGATATGACTTGTTGAATTTCATTCCAGATTGCCATGCCCAATCCATCTCCACATGCTTAATATTTTGTATTTATTTTTCCATCTGAGGTTTTGCTCTGTGTTCCACATTAGCCTTCATTTGGCTTCTAATGTAATCAGTCATCAAGACTCCTACCTCAGAAACAGTTGCCATACCATGTTTTAAATTTTCCTCAAGGAAGGGATATATTTTTTCAATTTGTTCCTTGGTATCCACTAGTTTAAGCATAACAGGCAAATTAATAGGGTCAGAAAAATTAATCAAGAATCTTTTTTCTGCGCCACGAATCTTGCTACCAAAACCACCATCGCACTTAATCATGGTGCAACCGGCAATTTTCAGCTCAATGGCTTTGGTCATAATTGCTTTATACAATGGGCCTTCACCTTTATAAAAAACATCTTCTCCTACATAAATAGTTATCATGGAAAGTTTCACAAATTCTGCCATTTTTCAAGCCTCCCTTTCCGTTCTTTATATTTTTATTGTAGCATTTTCTGCCTTTTTTGGTAAGGCTTCGTTAAGGCTGCCTGTTCTATAGCCCTCCAAATCCAAGGTTACAAATTTAAAGCCAAATTCTTTAAAGCTAGTTATTAATTTCATTTTAAATGGTTCTGCCAAAAGCTTAGGAAAATCTTCTGCACTTACTTCTATTCTAGCTAGATTACCATGACTGCGTACCCTCAAGTGTTTTAGCTTTAAAGGCATCAAAAAAGTTTCTGCCGCCTCTACTCTTTTTAATTTCTCCGTAGTCAGCTCTTCACCATAAGGAATACGGGAAGCCAGGCACGCTGCAGATTCTTTTTGCCAGGTAGCTAGGCCTCTCTCCTTCGACAAGGCTCTAATATCTGCTTTGCTAAGTCCTGCCTGACGCAAAGGACTAACTATCTTTAGCTCCTGCAAAGCCTTCCTGCCAGGTCTGTAGTCTTGGTCATCATCCACATTGGAACCATCTGCAACATAGGCCAAGCCTTCTGCTCCGGCCACTGCCAATAGTTCAGAGAAAATGTTCTTTTTACAATAGTAACATCTATTAGGAGGATTAGCAGCCACGCTTTTATCGTTTAATGGTTTGACCGTCAAAAGCCGATGTTTAACACCTATGCCGGCTGCCAACTCTTGAGCCTCTTGTATTTCCCAGCGGGGACAAAAGGCGGAATCTATGGTTACGGCTAACACTTTGTCACCCAGCACCTTAAAGGCTTCTGAAACTAAGAAAGTGGAATCCACTCCACCGGAGAAACCAATGACTAGACTGCCATATTGTGCTAGTTCTTTATCTAAAGCGACCAGTTTATTTTGCAGTTCCATCCTTTACTACCTCCGGTTTTTTATGTTTCTTATAATTGTGATAGAGAAAAGCACCTAAACAAATGAGCACAAGAATAGCCAGCCAGGAAGCTGCTTTCACCGGATTAAGGTAGGTCACGGTAGCATTTATGGGCGTAGTTCCTCCCAATGCCAGATTCCAGGTTAAGGTTTTGCCATCATCTGATACCTGGGAAGCGTCATTGCTGTCGGTAGCAGTAGGCAGCTTTAGGATAAACTTCAGCTCCATTTGCTTAAACACATTATCCAGCATAAATTTAACTTCCGGTGAAGACATATTAGCAGAAGGATTTAAGTTTAAACCTGTTTTAACGCTAATGGTATCAAACAAAAGGCCTTGTTTAATATTAACCATGGATTTTGGTGCAGTGTCTGTCGGCGTAGGCGCAGGTTCAGGCGCAATGGGCTTATCTTCTTTTTTATTTTTATCTTGATTGTCTTTTTCTTTATTGGTATCTACGGCTTGTTTTAATTTGTCGAAACGGAATGCTTCCAAAACTTTGGAATCCTTGATGTCGCCTACATTCTTGTAATGCTTAAAAGCTTTAAAGCCTGACATATCACCATCTTGAACATCAGTAATAACATAACCATCTTGCTTAAATTCATCTTGGAAAGAACCTAGGACTCCCTTTAAAAGAGGTGCAGTTATCAGCTTACAGCTAACATCGGCAGCACCCCAACGAGAAATATCAAGAGTAATCTCCCCTTTGGCACAGCCACTAAGGGTTATTGCCAAAGCCACTAGCACTGCTAAAATAATTTTTTTCATATGTCCTCCCAGGAAGTTTCCTTTTTACCAAATTAACTTGCACTAAACTTCTAAAGCTAGTAGAATCAAAGTATATATTCCAAGTAGAAAGAAGTGATACAATGCATCCTTTTCAAATAGGTATGGCTGCTGAAGTCAGCGAAGTAGTTTTACATACCAATACTGCCGCTGCCATGGCCAGCGGTACCTTATGTGTTTATGCTACTCCTTCCATGATTTGTCTTATGGAACAAGCTGCCTGCAAGGCCATTGCTTCTTGTTTAGAAGAAGGCATTACTACAGTAGGTGTTAGCATGAGCATCTCCCATGATTCTGCAACTCCTGTAGGAAAAACAGTTACTGCAAAAGCAGTTTTAACAGGTGTTGATGATAGGAAACTTACCTTCAAAGTTATTGCCAGTGATGATTATGGCGTTATCGGTCAAGGTATGCACGAGCGTTTCCTGATTAACTCCGAAAAATTCCTGACTAAATTAAAAGCCAAAAAAAGTTAACGGACGAGAGCTTTCATTACCATGACGTTGCTCACTACTCCCACTCCTCCGGGAACAGGAGTATAGGCACTTGCTTTAACATGGGCTCCGTGGGTAAGATCGCCCACGATTTTTCCAGCTACGGCATTAATGCCTACATCTACAAGCACTACGCCTTCCTTAACCATGTCTTCTGTTACAAAATTAGCTTTACCTATAGCAGCAACAATGATATCTGCCTGTCGTAATATGTCAGGCAGATTTTTTGTTTTTGAATGGCAAATGGTAATGGTAGCATTTTCCTTCAGCATCAGTAAGGCCAATGGTTTGCCAACCACGTTACTTCTCCCTAAAATCACTACATTCTTACCAGCCATTTTTATATCATAATATTTTAATATTTCCAAACAAGCTTGGGGAGTACAAGGCGCCAGTTCAGTGCATCCCAAAAACAGTTCTCCGGCATTGGCAGGACTAAGGCAATCTACATCCTTGGCCGGGTCTAAAATGCTGCATAATTTTCTACTATGCAGATGCGCCGGAAGGGGCATAAAGGGTAAAATGCCTTGTATTGTAACATCAGCATTAAGTATGCTTAATGCTTCTTCTGCTTCTTTTTGAGTAGCTACGGCAGGTAAATTAACCTGCCTAGTTTTAAGGCCCAGGCTATGAGCCAAGCGAATTAACCTATCTCTGTACACTAACGAAGCGGGATCTTCTCCCACTAAAAAAGTAGCCAAGGTATATTCTTTTTGTGCAAATTTTTCCTTCAGCTCATTTTTAATTTGTTCAGCAACGGGTTTGCCATACATTATAATTTTTTCCATAACGTACTCCTTATTACAAGAAATCAGCGCCACAAGCAATCAGAATTGGTCAGCTACTAGGAACAGTGGTTCGCTGTTTCCACTTAGCTACGCTTATCAGCTTGCTTCGTGGACAGCTATCACATGGCCGGTTCCAATTGCTCACTATGTCGCTATGCTCCTTGTTCGCAAGGAAGCCGGCTCAACAACGTAGATGACCGATTATAATCGTTTGTCTATCTGAACCATACTTCTACTGTATCGTCTTCTTTTAATATTGCCCCCGGACCCGGATTCTGTTTCCAAGATATACCACTACCACGAGGAATTAAGGATAATTTCCCTTGTTGCAAAATAGCAGCAACCTGCCGCATATTATAGCCTGCCAGATTAGGCAGCTTTACTTTGCCATTTTCCAAAAGTGTCATTTGCGGCAGCTTAGCTTCTCCGGCTTGTTTAGGCAAAAGCAAAGATTCTACAGAAGGAAGTCCTGTAGCATCACTTGGCTGAATACCTTTGGCTACCAAAATTTGTTGCAGTGTGTCGCGGAAGATAGGTGCGGCAACCTGAGAACCATAGAAGGCTCCTCTGGGTGAATCCAGCATGATAAGCATAGCGTACTTAGGATTATCACTGGGCACAAAACCTACGAAAGAAGCAATATAGAGGCCCGGCGTATAGCCGCCACCTTTAGCCAGTTTTTCTGCAGTACCGGTTTTACCGGCAATTTTATAGCCCTTGATTTGAGCGGTTTTGCCACCGCCTTCAGAAACCACTTTTTCCATCATAGTCCGCATTTCACTAGCTACTTCCGGTGTAATGACATCACGGACGATTTCTGTCTTGCCAGCTTTAATAACTTTGCCGGAAGGAGCAACGACTTTATCTACGATATAAGGTTTTAATAAATGTCCACCGTTAGCAATGGCACAAATAGCTCTCAGCATTTGAAGAGGTGTTACGGCAATACCCTGACCAATGCCCATGGTAGCAACATCAGAAGGAACCATGTCGTCAGGGTTGTATAAGATGCCCGCTTCTTCCCCTGGCACATCACTGCCGGTAGGAGAACCAAAACCAAATTTCTTGGCATACTCTGTTTCTCTCTTACCACCAAGTTGCAAACCTAAATGAGCCATACCGGTATTCAGGGAATATTTAATGATATCAGTAAAGGTAACATTACCCAGGCCGCTGCCATCCCAGTTACGGATACGTCTGCCACCTACATCAATAGAACCTAAATCATTAAAGGGAGTAGTGGGCGTAATAATCCCTTCCATCAGTCCTGCACAACCCATAATAGGTTTGAACACAGAACCTGGTTCATAAATGATAGCAACTGCTCTGTTAATAAAATCTTCTGCGCTGCCTTTATAAAACATGTTAGGGTCAAAGGTAGGACGAGAAGCCATACCTAAAATTTCTCCGGTATTCGGATCCATTAAAATTGCTGCTGCGCTGGCACAGTGTGTTTTGTTCATGGCATCATCCAAGCTACGTTCCAAAATAAATTGCATTTTGGCATCAATAGTCAGCTGTACCGTATTCATCTTAGGACTTTCTACCTGGTTAAGGCCGGATTGTCCCATCCTGTTACCTTTAGCATCAAAGAAATTACCATGCTTGGATTCCTTACCTTTAATCAGGCTATCCAGAGAAGCTTCAATACCTTCCAAGCCCTTATCATCAGTACCGACAAAGCCCAGAACCTGGGCTGCTAATTTATTTTTAGTATAATAGCGCTTACTTTCTTCCTGAAAATGAAAACCATTAAGCTTTTCTTCTTTAATGACATCAGCAACTTTTTGTGCTTCTTCCGCTTCCATGGTTCTCTTAATCCAGGTAAAACGTCTATGTGGCTCCGAAAAAATACTATACAGTTCTTCTGCCTTCATACCCAAAATTGGTGCTAGTTTTTGAGCTGCTACATCTCTAACGTTACGATTGGGCAATTTACCACCAGGCCAGTATTCGGCAATATCATCCATGCCTTCCGGATCAACGTACAAGGATTTGCTGATAATGCTGACTGCCAGCTCTTCTCCGTTACGATCCACAATACTGCCTCTGGGAGAAATTTCCGTATACTCTCCCATGATTTGCTCCATAGCCTCTTTGGCCAAAACATTGCCTCTGATGATTTGCAAATAAAACAGACGACCAATAATCAGTAATACCACCAAAAAACTAAGCATGAATATTTTAACGTTACGTTTTTTGCAGTGTTCTATGGTAAAAATATTTTCTGGCTTAGCTAAGCGATGTTCCATTCTACTGCGAAAGGTGGATCTATCTTGCATTAACGCCACCTCCCTTGAGAATAAGGAGTACGTCTGGCTTTGTTATTACGCAAGAAGGCCGGTTTGGACAGTTCTTCTTCTTTAGATTTTTGTATTTCTTTTCTATAGACAGAAATAACCAAGCCTACGGCAGCTAAGGTAACAATCAGAGATGTGCCGCCATAACTAATAAAAGACAAGGGTACGCCAATAACAGGCAACAGTCCGCAAACCATGGCCATGTTGGCAACAGCCTGCCCTACTACAAAGAAATTAACACCTGTTACCAAAAGAAAACCTGCCCGGTCCGTAGTGTTTTGGCCTATTCTATAAATAGCCATAGCCAGCAGAATGAATAAGGCAATTAAGCCCAGAGCACCGAAAAATCCCCATTCTTGGCAGAAAATAGCAAAAGCAAAGTCTGTATGTGCTTCCGGCAAAAAGAAGAATTTGCCGGTACCCATACCGAAGGAGGTACCAAACCAGCCGCCGCTGCCAATAGACACAAAAGACTGCACAGCCTGATAACCATTACCTTGAGGATCTACCCAAGGATTAAGCCAAATTAATACTCTGTTTAAACGATAGGGTGCTTTGGCAATCGCCAACACTACTACCAATAACCCTGCCCCGCCTAAAAAAGCTACTTCCTTTAAAGGCAAGCCTGCAATGATATAAAGAATTATCATTAAGCCCATAATGATGCCGGCAGTTCCCACATCCGGTTGCACAGCTACCATCAAAGTAAGAATACCCGCTTCAATAAAAGCCATGTTAACTTTGGTTTTATGCAAATGTGGCTTCTGGCCCTTGTCCATCAAGTGGCCTAAATAACCTGCACCCAAAATCAAAATAGCCAATTTTACAAATTCAGAAGGCTGCACAGAAACAAAGCCTAAATTCAACCATCTCTGAGCACCCTTGGTAGTACGTCCAAAAATATCTACTGCCAACAGAGCAACAAAGGCAAGAAAGAAAATCAAATGCTTCTTAGCCAGCCAGCTATGGTAATCTGTTTTCCAACCAATGAACCACATGGCCACAAGGCCACCTAGGCCAAAAATAACATAACGAAATAGATAGTAATAGCCGTTGTTAAACATGGCATCAGCTACTACAAAGCTTGCACTAAAAATATTTACACCACCCAAGAGCATTAAAATACCCACCAAGGTAAGCATGGCATCTCTCGGATTGTCCCAAAATAAAAACTGTTTCCGCATTTTATCTCCAATTCACTTAAAACTCAACTTCGCAAAAATTAATCTTTTTACCTAAAGCACTAAATTTCTTTTCATATTCTGTCTGTACTTCATTTTCATAAGTACTATGATGCAAGTCATTGGTTTGAGCTATAAGCTTTAGGCCAAAGTTCTTGAATTCTTCTAAAGAAAAAGCAAACAAGGCATCATTGTCTGTCTTAAAGCGCAGATGTCCATGAGGCCGCAGGATTTGCTTATATACAGCTAAAAAAGTATGGTAAGTTAAGCGTCTTTTAGCATGCCGGGCCTTGGGCCAGGGATCGCTAAAATTCAAATATAGGCAATCCACTTCTCCCGGCGCAAACCATTCTACTAGGTGAGCTCCATCGCCACACAGCATTTTTACATTAGTGAGCTTTTGCTCTCTAATTTTTTTTACGCCATGGTAACAGATTTCTCTTTGCACTTCTAAGCCCAAAAAACCTTGGTCAGGATGGGCAACTGCCATGCCTGTAATAAAAGCTCCTTTGCCGGAGCCTATTTCCAAGGATAATATTTGTGCTCCTACCAATTCTCGCCAGTGACCACTTTGCTGGGCCAAATTAGCTTCAATTAGTTCCTTACCACTGTAATCAGTTAAAGCCTCTGCAATCCTAGGCTTCTTTCTTAAACGCACTGTGGTAACCTCCCATAAATTAATATAGAGAGGACTAACCCTCTCTATATTTTATTTACCTTTCTTTGGTCCTAAATCATATTTTTGTAAATACCTATACAAAGTTACTCTGCTTACATCCAGCATGGTAGCCAGTTTACTAATGTTACCACCAGCTTGCTTCCAGGTAGCAATGAAGGCATCTTTATCATGCTTCCAGGATTTCTCCATAGTGTGATCACCGGGCAGCTTAATGTTTTCACTTTCAATAACACTACCTACCGTATGGAAGAAGGCTTGCTCAATAACTCCTTGCAATTGCTTAATATTGCCGGGCCAGCTACAGCTGTTTAAAAGATCAAGGGCCGGATGGGACAAAGTCTTGGCAGGCATGTTATGCCTAATGGCAAGCTCTGTCAAAATATGGTTAGCAATGATTTCCACATCTTCTATTCTTTCTCTTAAGGGAATAACTCTGATAACCGTACCATTCACAGCGTCATACAAGCTTTGAGAGAAGAGACCCTTATCGGCCAGTCTCTTTAAATTAGAATCACAAGCAGAAATAATTCTTACATTAAACTTTCTCTTGGCCTTACTCTTAGGATCCTTAACACCATTCTTTAAGGCAGAAGCAATTTTATCGCCAATGCCAAGAGGCAATTTTTCAATTTCATCCAAGAAAAGAGTGCCACCATTAGCTAGTTCCAGCTTACCTGCACTGGATTGGTTATCGTTGCCCTCAACTGAGCCAAAGAATTCCTTAGCCAGCTCTTCCTCCGGGCCTTCATGGCAACGCACAGTAATAAGCGGTGCAGCAGCTCTAGGGCTGGCTTGATGTATACCATGAGCCAGTCTTTGTTTGCCTGTACCCGGTTCACCTTGGAGCAGAATATTATTATCACTGCGAGCCACCCTGGCAGCCTTATGCTGCAAGGTTTGGAACTCCGGTGAATTACCAACCATACTGTATAAGCTATAGCGAGAACTATAGCCGGTAGCATGAGCAATGGTTGTTTTTAAATCTTCAATAGACATGGTAATGATAACTACACTGTCAATCTTACCGGCAGCCTTCACCGGCAAAACAGACGTAACATCTTCATAGGTTCTTTCCTGGGTAATCCAGGTAATTTCCTTGCGAATGGTGGTCTTCCCCTTTAAAGCTTTATCAATGGGGAAATGCTCATAATTCAAGAATATTTCATCTAAGCGGTTGCTGTTCTCCAAGCGTTTTTTACCATTGGCATTACTATACAAAACATTGCCTTGTTTATCCAGCCAATAGATAGCAGCCGGAATTTCTTCTGCAATAATTTCATTTACTTTTTTATTATCCAAAACATTAAGGAAGTTTTCCAAAGAATACTTCATGGTCATAAGGAGAGAGAGCAAAATATCATAAGGCAAATCGTTTTGATCCATGGAGAAGAAGGAAATAATATAACGGGTATGACCCTTTACAATAACAGGAGCACTACAAGCGTCACCGGAATGACAGCCCCTGATCCACATCTCAGGGCCAAACATTAAGAAAGGTACATTATGACTTCTGGCTACGCAAAAGCTGGAAGTGCCAATATCTTCTTCCAAAAGGCGCATACCTTGAATATCTTCTATACTTCTTTGATAGAAAGGCAAGGCATAATTTTTAATAGCATAGCCTTCTTCATCAATAAGAAGCATGCTTAAATTATGGGTATTAAAATACTGCTTATTTTGTTCAAATAAGCCATCAGTATATGCTACAACCTCAGCATGAGTTTGTTGTTGGATTTCTATTTGCTCTTTAGTCAGCCTATGTCCCTTTGGCATCGTCTCATGAGGCAGCTTTCTGGCGGCACAACGTTGCCAGGATTCTGCCACCCAAGGATGCACGTTGGGATCCAAAATTCCCTCATCGATAAACTTGTTGTAATAGCTAACTAGTTTTTCCTTATTTCTTCTCTCTCTGATCATCCCATAACCTCCCTAATATTTCTCATCTTGTGACCTCGTTTTATTTACTGCCGGCCAGCACTCTCTTTGCTCCGTAATAATGTTGTCGCCAGTACTCATCTCTAAGTCCGCAAAGCTGTACGCCACGTGAGGATGTGGCATTCCAGAACTTACCCTGCCCTGCGTAAATACCAACATGGGAAGCTCCCGGTTCATAGGTGGAAAAGAAAACTAAGTCTCCCGGTTGGAGTTGACTTTGGGAAACAAACATACCCTTTTCGTATTGCTGATCTGCGGTCCTGGGCAGAACTGCATTGTGTTGCTTAAAGACATATTGGACATAACCGGAACAATCAAAAGCCCTAGGTGTGGTTCCCCCAAAACCATATGGCACACCTCTGTACTTAGAAGCCGTTCTAACAATGGCATCCCCGGCAACACCCTTTAAGCCTTCTTTCTTAAAAGCGGCCTCCAAAAGAGCTTTGTAGGTTACATCGTCTACCTTACCTGTAGCTTTCAGTTTGTTTTTCTTTTGAAAGTCTCTTACCTGTCTGGATAACTCGTTGGTATATCTACCTGAGGTAGGTGTCCTAACACCAATGGTGTTTAATTTAATCTGAACTGTTTTAACCTTCCAGCCCTTATCTCCCACCTGCAAAGTTGCAGATGTGGCTGCTAAAACCACGTGTGGTAAGAATAAGGCCACCAGAAATATCACAGTAAAAATTTTTAGCTTAGTGATCCGCATTGATCCGACCTCGCTTTGGTTTTTTTAGTATTCCATATTGGTATAAACATCCCAGTCTGTCAGCTTGGACAATTGTTCCATAGCTTCTTCCAATTCCCTGAGAAGTCTAGCTTTATCCTGAGGCAAGGTTCCCCCTATGGGAACATAATTAGAAACATGATTGCTTCTAAACAAAATATGATGCCCAGGCTTAACCTCAAGCAAGGAAATCATGGTATGCAATTCTTTAGCCAATCCCCAAGGAGACAATAACTCAAAACCGCCACCTTCGTACTTAGCCAGCATTTCTGTTCCCTTATATAGCCTAAGGGTAAGGGCGCTTAACATGTTGGGTTGAATGGCATTAATAGCCTTAGCCGTTTCCTTAGCATGGCGCTCACTGCCGGTTGCACCACCCAAACCAGAGATAACCATCATAGACAACTTCATGCCGCTTCTTACGATTTTTTGTCCGGCTTCTATGGACTGCTCTTGGTTGACACCTTTTTTTACTTCCTTTAACAGCTCACTGTCTCCTGTTTCCATACCGTAATAAGCCATTTTAAGGCCGGCTTCATAGAGAGCCTTTAGTTCTTCATCGCTTTTGTGCAAGATATCCAAAGGCCCGGCATAGGTAGTTACTCTTTGCAAATTAGGAAAAGTCTTGTACAGAACAGCCAAAATCTTCAGCAGCTTGTCTGTGGGCAACACTAAAGCGTCCCCATCGGCCAAAAAGATTCTACGGACATAGAGCTGCCCTACTTTAGCTGCCATGGCAATCTGCGTAGAAATCTCATCATCTGAACAAACCTGAAACTTTACACCCTTATACATGGCACAATAAGTACATGTATTATGGGCGCAACCACGGGTTAAGCGTAGGATAAAACTACGGGCTTCACTAGGTGGTCTGAATACCGGTGTATCATAGTCGTCAAAAAACATTTTTTTCTCCTTAAATATATTTACAGTTTTCTTTTATTTATTGCTTAAAAATTTAAAAGCTAACACTTTTACACCTAACATTATAATATATTTTACACATTTTTACATTCTTTTTTTGTAAACTTTTATAAATTTATGCTTGTAATACAACAAAGTTGTAAAACTACCTATAAGTATAGTATTTATCACTTGTTTTTTGATTTTCAACATTATATAATCTTTCTGTCGAGTTGTTGACATATATATTAGGTTAGAGGTGAACTGAATGTCTGCTCAAGAATGTACTTTTGTCGGTGGTGCACATGTACCACCCAGTAAATCCTTAACCGATAAAGTTGCCATCGAAAGGTGTCCCGCTCCTGCTATGGTTTATATTCCTATGTCTATGCACATAGGCAAACCAGCTAAAGCTATTGTTAAACCAGGAGATAAGGTTACCCTAGGTCAAGTTATCGGTGAGGCCGGCGGTTTTGTAAGCAGCGCTGTACACGCTAGTGTTAGTGGTACGGTAGTTGGTATACAAAAACGTTACATGCCAATGGGCATGATTTCTGATTGCGTTGTTATTAAAAACGACGGATTAGACACACTGTGCGCTGATATTAAACCTCGCACAGAAGCAGAAATTACTCCTGAATTGATCAGAAGTGAACTGCAAGCGAAGGGCATAGTTGGTATGGGCGGTGCTACTTTCCCGACCCACGTAAAATATGCTCCTCCTAAAGAAGGTGCTCGTCCCATCGACACCATCGTTTTAAATGGTATCGAGTGTGAACCCTATGTTACTTGCGACCATCGCACCCTTCTAGAGTCTACGGATGATATCATCCAAGGCTTAAAGTATTTCCTTTTGGCTTCCGGAGCAAAAAAAGGTATTATTGCCATCGAATCCAACAAGCCTGATGCTATTGCTCTCATGGAAAAGAAAGTTGCCAATGAAGCTAACATCGAGGTTGCTGTATGTGCGGAAAAATACCCTCAAGGTTCTGAAAAACATTTGATTTATGCTACTACAGGCAGAACTGTTCCTGACCGTGGACTTCCCGGTGATGTAGGTGTTGTCGTAGACAACGTAGGAACTGCTGTTGCTGCTTGCAAAGCAATCAGAGACAATATTCCTCTCTACGAGAGAGTAGTAACCTGCAGTGGTGACGGCGTTACCAAACCAGGCAACTATATTACTCGTATCGGTACCCTTTATAGTGATCTGCTAGCATGTGCCGGCGGAGCTAAGGGCGACCCTGGCAAGATTGTTTCCGGTGGTATGATGATGGGCTTTGCCGTAAATTCCTTAGATTACCCTGTAATCAAAGGTACCGGTGCAGTCCTGATTTTCAATCAAGATTCTCCCTTTAGCAAGCATGTTCCTGAACATAATTGCGTGCGTTGCGGTCATTGTGTAGAAGCTTGTCCTATGGGCTTGGAGCCAACCGTAATTGTTGATTACATTAAGAAACAGGATTGGGATGGTGCTGAATCAGTATTTTGCCACGCTTGCGTGGAGTGCGGTTCATGTGCTTTCTCTTGCCCTGCTCATATTCCTTTGGTGCAATATATCCGCATGGGTAAACAATTTATCGGCGGTAAAGGAAATGGCGGTCACAACCCGTTCTACAAGCTATAAAATAATCTATTGTGAAAGGATAAATGATAAATATGGAACCTATTAAAGAACCTAAACCTTTGGTTCTCCTTTCCTCATCACCACACATGCATAGCAGCAATTCTATTGAAGGCGCAATGCGTGATGTTATTTTGGCATTAGTTCCTGCTATTATCGCAGCTATTTATTATTTCCGCGTTGGAGCTGTAATGGTCATGGTCAGCTGTGTTGTTTCTGCCGTGTTCTTCGAGTTCCTGGCCGAAAAAGTGATGAAGAAACCTGTAACAATTAAAGATGGTAGTGCCGCTGTAACAGGCCTACTATTAGCAATGTGTTTACCCCCCACCTTTACTGTGGGCTTATCCATTGTTGGCGCTATGTTCGCCATCGTTTTGGGCAAGATGATTTTCGGTGGCTTGGGCTGCAATATTTTTAACCCTGCTCACTTGGGCCGTGCAATTTGCCTATCTTCCTTCCCTCAACAAATGACCACCTGGGTTATTCCTGCTACTGCTATAGCCGCTAAGGGCGTGGATGCAACCACATTTGCTACTGATGCTGTTTCTACTGCAACCCCATTAAGCATCATGAAAATGGCTATGCAAACTCCGGAAGCATTTAAACAACTACCTTCCATTATGGACATGTTCATGGGCAACATCGGTGGTTCTATTGGTGAAACCTGTGTACCTGCTCTCATCATCGGTGGTATTTATTTAATCTACAAGGGTCACATTGACTGGCGTATTCCTGTCTTCTATCTGGCTACCGTAACTGTAATAACCGGTATCTATGGTACTATAATGGGTTATCCCAGCCTCTTCCCTCTGTATCATCTGTTTGGAGGCGGCCTGATGATCGGTGCTTTCTTCATGGCAACTGATTGGGTTACTTCTCCTATTACAAACAAGGGTCGTATTATTTACGCTATCGGCCTTGGTCTTTTAACTTCACTCATTCGTTTACGCGGCAGCTACGCTGAAGGCGTTTGCTACTCCATCCTGATGATGAACATGTGTACTCCTATGATTGATAGATTCGTACGCAAAGTTTCCTTTGGAGGAGGTGCCAAGAAATGACAATGGGTCAAATCATAAAAAAGCTCACCGTTCCTCTGGTGGCAATTTGCTTGGTATGTTCTTTCCTGGTAGCTTATGCTCACGATGCAACCAAAGCTACTATTGCTAAAAAGGCTGCTGACGATACCAAAGCTGCTTATGCTATGGTATTCCCGAACGTAGGAGACTTAACTAAAGAAAAGGCTCCCGCTCCCAGCAAGACTAACTTAATTAAAGATATTCAATGTTCTAAAAAAGACGGTAAAGTAAACGGTTATATTTACACCGTTACTCCTTCCGGTTACGGCGGACCCATGGAAGTCATGGTAGGTATTGGCTCTGACAACAAGATTACCGGCATCAAAGTGTTGCAACACGGCGAAACCCCTGGTCTTGGTGCAAAGAGTACTGAACCTGAATTCCCTAAAGAGTTTGTTGGCAAGGAAACAAAGTCTGAAATAAAGGTCGTTAAATCTGGTACTCCCAAAGCTGATGAAATTAAAGCCATTACTGCTGCTACCATTACTTCCAGAGCAGTAACTTCCGGCGTTAATGCAGCTAGAGACCACTACATGAAAAACTTTGCTAACGGAAAGGGCTGATAAAAATGCTAAAAGAACTAACTAAAGGTATTGTAAAAGAGAACCCGCTGTTTGTTCAGTTAATCGGCGTTTGCCCTTCTCTGGCAACAACAAGTTCTATGACTAACGCACTAGGTATGGGCGCTGCTTTTACCTTCGTGCTGATTGGCTCCAATATAGTTATTGCAGCTATTAGAAAATTTGTTCCCGACCAAGTACATATTCCCTGCTACATTGTAGTTATTGCTTCCTTTGTAACTATCTTGGAAATGATCATGAACGCTTATGTTCCTGCGTTATATGCAGCTTTGGGCGTATTCGTTCCCTTAATCGTTGTTAACTGCATCGTGCTGGGCAGAGCTGAAGCTTTTGCTCATGATCACGGTGTCCTTGATTCCTTGGAAGATGCTATTGGTATGGGCATTGGTTATTCCATCGCTTTAACCGCCATTTCTTTCTGCCGTGAATTGATTGGTTCCGGCAAATTATTTGGCAACGTAGTACTAGGTTCCTTCTATACACCGGTTTTACTCTTTATCATGCCGGCTGGTGCCTTCATTACTATGGGTTTCGTTTTCACACTTGTTAACTATTTACGTCAGAGAGGAGCTGAGCAATAATGGATAGTACCTTTGGTATTATATTTAGTGCTGTATTCGTATCTAACATTATTTTGTCCCAGTTCTTGGGCTTGTGCTCTTTCCTAGGCGTATCCAAGAGCTTTAAAAACTCCGTTGGTATGTGCGCTGCCGTTTCCTTCGTAATGTTTTTGGCTACTGCACTTGCTTATGGAATTTATCATGGTATTCTGGTTCCTTCCGGTCTGGAATATTTAAAGACTTTGGTATTTATCTTAGCTATTGCTGCTTTGGTACAGTTAGTTGAAATGTTTATGAGAAAGAATATGCCCGGTTTACATAAAGCCATGGGTATTTATCTTCCCTTGATCACTACCAACTGCGCTATTTTGGGTGTAGCTTTGATTAACGTAACCAAGGATTATGGTTTCATTGATTCCATGGCTAATGCTGTTGGTATTTCCTTAGGTTATACCATGGCCATCCTGCTCTTCTCTTGCATTAGAGAACGTATTGATGAAAGCCAGCTTCCCAAATGCATGAGAGCTTTGCCGATTGCTTTATTAACTGCCAGCCAGATGTCCATTGCCCTAATGGGTATGAGCGGCATCCATTAAGAGAGGAGAATTAATATGTCACCTGTTGTTATAGCTGTAATTGTTATTACCCTCCTCGGCTTGGCTTTTGGTCTGATTTTGTCTGTAGCAGGCAAAAAACTCGCCGTGGAAGTTGATCCTCGTATTGAACAGATTCTTGCCTTATTGCCCGGCGCTAATTGCGGCGGTTGCGGTCATGCCGGCTGTGCTAGTATGGCTGATGCCATTGTTAACGGTCAAGAAGCAGATGCATCCAAATGCGCTGCTTGTGCTGAAGACAATAAGAAAGCTATTGCTGCTGTTATGGGCAAAGCTGCCGCTGACGGACCTAAGGTTCGTATGATTCCCAGATTACATTGCAACGGCTGCACTGCTAACCGCGAAAAGGTTAGCAACTATCAAGGTATTCATAACTGCTATGTAGCAGCTAAGACTTTGGGTGGCCCCGGCCAATGTGACTTTGGTTGCTTTGGTTATGGCGCTTGTGCTGATGCCTGCACCTTCGGTGCACTCACCATCGGTGATAAAGGTCTTCCTGTTATCGACTATGACAAATGCGTTGGTTGCGGCAATTGCGTTAAAGCTTGCCCTCAACTACTTTTGGAAATGGTTGATTCCACTAAGAAGGTATTCTTACAATGCAATAACCGTGAAAAAGGCAAGCCTGCCATGACTAATTGCAAGGTATCCTGCATTAGTTGCGGTATGTGTGCCAAGAATTGTCCTAAGCAAGCTATTACCATGGAAGATGGTGTTAATGGTAGTATTCCTGTAATTGATTATGACAAGTGCGTTGGCTGTGGTCTTTGCGTAAGCAAGTGCCCTCGTCACTGCCTAGTCAAAGTTCAGCCTATCACAGCTGATGCTCCTGAGGCTAAGGAAGACAAACCTAAGCTGACCGGTTGTGAAGCTTGCGCTATGAAAGACAGTTGTATCAGTGCAGAACAAAAAGCTGTAGATAACAAATAATGAAACACTTTTTCACCTCTGTAATGATAATAAGCAGCCTGCTAATAACGGGCTGCTTTTTTCAACAAAAAGAATATAGCGATACCCGCTTTTTGATGGATACCTTGATTAAGATTACGGTCTATGGTCAAGACAAAAAAGCTTTGGAAACAGCAACTACAGAAGCCTTTAAGGTCTTTAAACAGATAGCCGATGCTACTGATTCGTACGAAGGACACTTAGAGGATGATTTGTATGCTCTAAATGCTAAGGCCGGCAAGGGACCCTTTAAGGTAAATCCGACGCTCTTAGATCTTTTAACTAAAACAGAAGCCTTTCATCATAAACAAATTAATTTGGCTTTGGGCAAGGTCATTGCTATCTGGCAGGCTCATGGCAAAACTAAAACTGTTCCTAGCAAGGAAGAAATTCAGACAGCCCTTACCACAGCCAAGCCAGATGCCTTCACTATTAATGAAGTAGATGGTACGGTAACACTGGCACCCAATGCCAGCTTGGATTTAGGTGCGGTAGCTAAAGGCTATGGCGTAGAAGCCGCTGCCAATGAATTAAAAAAACATCCTGAGGTGGAGGCTGCCTTGGTCAATGGCGGTGGCAATATAAAAGTCATTGGCACCAAGAAAGATGGCAAGCCCTGGCGCATCGGTATTCAAGACCCCAGGGACAACCAAAAGCTGTTGGGAACCCTTGCTTTAACTGCCAATATGGCAGTAGCTACATCCGGAGATTATCAGCGGTATTATGAAGTAAACGGCGTACGCTATCATCATATAATTGATCCTGCTACAGGCTTTCCGGCCCGAGGTACTATTTCGGCCACTGCCGTAACCACCTCTGCGTATGTGGCAGATTATTACTCTACCCTGCTTTTTGTACTTCCTAAGGAAGAAGCAATTAAGCTGGTAGAAAGTACCGATGATTTAGAAGCTGTTATAAAAGATGATCAAGGCAATATTTATATTTCCCCAGGTCTTAAAGATAAATTTAGTTTGGCAAAGTAAGGAGCATGCATGCGTAAAGCAGATTATCTAGTATTAGTTGCCCTTGTGCTTATAGCCGCTTTAGGCTACGGTTTATTGGCTTTGCGGGGTAACTCTTCCAATAAAATTCTCATAATTAAACATGATAACGCTATCGTAGAAAGGATTGCTCTCAAAGGCGTACAAGCCGAGACCAAACTATCTATTCCCGTAAAGGATGGCACCATCAAAATTCGCTATGATAAAAATGGTGCCTGGGTAGAAAGTTCTCCTTGTCCTGATAAGATTTGCGTACATCAGGGTAAAATTACCAAGCCAGGTGAAACAGCAGCCTGCGTTCCTGAGAAGGTTCTGCTTGCCATAGAAGAACCGGCAAAGGAGGCAGAGCATGATGCCATCATCAAATAAGCTGGCTTTAAGAGAGCTTACCCAAATGGGTATCTTGCTCGCCGGAGCAATTGCACTGAGACTCATAGAAAATACTTTGAGCTATTTAATGCCTCTGCCGGGAGCTCATTTAGGGCTGGCCAACTGTATTACCATAATCGTGCTTTATTTGTATGGTCCTAAGAAAGCTTTTCTCTTCTTAACTGCCAGAATTATTTTAGTAGGACTTTTGTTTACGGGATTATTAACGCCCGGCTTTTTAATCGGGTTGGGCGGTGCCTTGTTTAGCTTTCTGATTATGGCCTTAGGCAGTAGCCTAGCAGTGCTTTCTCCCGTAGGGATTGGCCTTTTAGGGGCTTTTTTCCACAATGTGGGACAAATACTGGTGGCCATGATTTTGATGCACACTACGGCACTTTTAAGCTATTTGCCGGTGTTAATCCTACTAGGTATTCCTACCGGTTTCTTTACCGGCTTCTTAGCAAAGTTATTTTTAGACAGGCTACGTTCATATTGGGAAAATAAATGATAATAATTATGCTGTAATTTGCCTCGGGCGTCTGGTGCCATGCGGCCGGCTTTACGGACAGAACTTATTTCTGGCCGGTCCTCGGCAAGGCCGCCCTTAGGCAAAATTACAGCTTCTTTCTAACACAAAAGGACTTGGGATAACATATCCCAAGTCCTTATTTTATTAAATTACGTATATCCTAAGGTAGCCTTTGCCGTTATGACAAAGTATCTGTTGCCATATGGATGTTCTATTTTATTGCTTCATCCCACTGTTCGTTAATAGCCGCCGCCATTAATTTCTTACCTTCAATATCTAAGTGCAAGCCATCCGTTGCATAGTAGGTAGGAAGAACACCTTTTTCCGGCAGCTTGGTAGATAAATCAATATGCCTTTGAGTTCTGATATAGGCATTAACCTTGGCAAAACTTTTTTGCCAATTATCCACAGTATCTTCCTGGAAAGCTCTAAAAATATTCGCCGGATTAATGGCTGGTAAGGTTAAGAAAACAGGTACGATATCGTTATTTAGGCATTTTACCTTAATAGTTTCTAAATCGTCAATTACAGCGTCAGGGTCCTCGCCTTCCCGCAGACTGTTAGAACCACCCATGATGATCAGGTACTTTAAGTGAAAGGGTAACACATCATCTTCAAACCGCTCCATCATAGTGGCGCTGGTATCACCGCTTAAGCCTAAATTAATAGTGTCAAATTTCAAATAGTATTGATAATCATATTCCCAATCAGCAGGACTATAAGAAAGAGCACCACCACCGTGAGTAATACTATCTCCTAAGGTACCGACGGTATATGGCTTATCAGGATTAGTTACAAAAGGTTTGGCTGGAGAAAAAGTTCCTACTGCTTCTCCCATTTCGTTGAAGCCTCTTACCCGCCAATATAATGGCGTAGTAGAGAAACGAGGAAATTCATCATATAGCTCAGAGGTTTCCGAGAGGCCCTGCCCAATCCTATATTGGGATGGCTCCGTCCCCATAGGATTTTCCGGCGGCTGAGATAAGATTTCCACCTCATATTCCTTAGCACCGGCTATGGGCAACCAATTAAAAACAGGATAGAGCATGGCTGTACCATTGCCTTTATTATAATTTACTGTAGGAATGGGATACTGCACAGCGGGAAGCTTAGGGTTCACATAGGTTGTTTCCATGACAGAATACTCGGTCATAGGTAATCTATCAAGATTTAAGGCGCGGACATGCCAAGTAATCCTTTTTGATGCAAAATCATCCGGCAAGACTAAATTAAAACCATTCACAAAAACATAGGCGTTGGAATAAATTTTCTTATCATGGTCAAAAACTTCCAGTTCGTACACAGGTGCCCCCGGAACCTTGTTCCACCGTAGCATTGGCTTTAAAGAAGCCGGCGCCGTAGCCGTAAAATGGCTTCTTATCTGCGGTTTCGGCAGCATAACGCGCTGGTTGGCATTCAAAGTAGGTGCGCCAGGAAGCTTGGGACCCAAAGCTACACTTTGGCGATGATTGATATAAGTAACTCTTACTGCTAAGAATATGGAAAAAATTATGGGTAGGTACATAAAAATGTGCCAAAACATTTTTTGCTTTTTCATGTCATCCTCCCCATTATATTTCTACTGCTTTTCCCATTCTAATTTTTAATTGTCACGACCACAATTTCAGGTGCCGGCCCCACTCGCACAGGTATGCCCCACAAACCATAACCGTTAGTAACAGTAGCCAGCATCTGCGCAAAGAATTTACTACCATAATCCAGACTATACATTCGTCTGGTAATTTCTCTATTAGGATAAAATTGTCCGGCGTGAGTATGTCCGGCAAAGGATAAATCATAGCCTTTGGCTGCAGCCTTTTCCAGACTGCGAGGCTGATGCTCCATGAAGAGAGCAACCTTGTCAGTTGGCGCTTGAGCAAAATCATAAGTATTTCTACTTCTGGAAAAATCATCCAACCCGGTCAGGACAATATCTTTGCCTATGGCAACAGTATCATTGCAAACCATGTTTATATGCAAGGAATCTAAATAAGTCTTCTCCTGGCCACTGGTTCCACGCATCACATCATGATTGCCATACACAGCATAAACACCTAAGGGAGCTTTAAGCTCTTTCCAAGGCTCTAAGCTACCCTCATGAAGGACAAAGTACAGATCGTTATCTACCATATCGCCGCCAATTAAAACCAAATCAGGATGCACAGCATTGACTTTAGCGATAAGCTCTTGACTAAAATCTTTACCAAAAAGTTCACCCAAATGAGTATCTGCAAAAAAGGCTATCTTAATTGGTTTTTCCAAATGTTTTTTCGTTATAAAGGTTTCTTCCCTATACACATGGTGAGTGGCATTCCAGCACCCGCCTGCTATGAGCAGTAAGATGACTACTAGTGCCCCTTTGATAAAATAAGGTACCAAGGTGGGCATGGTAAACAATTTACCAAACAAGGTGACGATTAAAAATAACACCAGTAAAATAATAGAGTAATAGAAGAAGGCAAAATATAAGCCACTTACCCAGGCTATAGCTCTGGTCATCGCTCTGGGCAACACATTCATGTAGCCATTAATGAGAGAGAATACATAAACAGGCACAAGAAAAAGCAAGCTTGTCCATCTGGAAGCAAGTCCTGGGAAAACAGTCCTGTACATTAGCCATTGGGCTAAAGAAAAAATTGTACCTATTGCCATTATTACTACGAAAAAACTGCGCATTATATTTCTCCTTTATCTAAAGCTATATCATAATATAAATATGTGTAAAATTTATGTTTTAGATGATAGGGAATGGATCTGCTGTCATCTTTTTTAATCCCCATTGTAAGGCTTTAAGCTAACTCGAAGTCAACTACTTTTTCTTAATTTATCACCGGAACTAAGAACGCTGCACACAGTCCGCATGCAGCGTTAGAGAGTACAAATTGTAGTTGGCTAATTATTTCTTAGTATAATACTTTAAAAGAGTCTGAGTACCTTCTGTGCCCAAGCCTTTGTCTTCCAAGGTTTTAGCTTCTTTTAAGACCAAATCCAGAACCGGCAGGCTAACCTGATAGTCCTTACTGGTGGTACTACTAATATTCATATCTTTAATAAAATGCTTCAGCATGAAACCGGGAGCAAAATTGCCCTTTAAAGCTTTGGACACAACTCCAGTCATTTGGATGCTGCCGCCCATACCTGTAGAAATGGCATCGTAAACCTTTTGTACATCAAGGCCGCTGGCCTTAGCATAGGTAAAGGCTTCGCAAGCACCGGATAAGGCTCCGGCAATAGCAATTTGATTGCACATCTTGGTTTTTTGTCCTGCTCCGGCTGTACCCATGTAGGCAATATTTTTGCCCATGGTCTTAAAAATAGGTTGCAAAGCATCAAAAGCTCCTTTTTCGCCGCCTACCAAAATAGTAAGAGTAGCATTGCGAGCACCAGTATCACCACCGGTTACCGGAGCATCTACAGCATGAAGGCCCTTCTGGGTAGCTATGGTAGCAATTTTTTCTGCTAAAACAGGTGAAGATGTAGTCATATCAATAATGTAAGCCCCTGTCGCAGCATTGTCTACAATACCGTTAGCACCAAGATAAACCTCTTCTACATCCTTAGGGTAACCCACCATAGTAATAACTATATCCTGCCCCTTGGCACATTCGCCCGGTGTAGCACACCACTTAGCACCTTTTGCAATTAATCCTTCTGCTTTGGCCTTGGTTCTGTTATAAACGCTTAGTGTATAACCTGCCTCTATTAAATGTCCTGCCATGGAAGCTCCCATGATGCCTGTACCGATAAAGCCTATATTTTTCATATATAATATCCTCCTTCTTTATGTTAATGCTATTATAGCATACTACTTGACAACTAAACCTTCCTAGCAACTCTTGCCAGCAAGGTTTCCCACTCCCTGCGGTCATAGGCCAGTCGCACTATATCAACCAAGTCAAAAGCTGAATTGTAACGATAAAATACCAGCACCTTGCCTGCGGACAAACAGCGTACTCCTTCCATATCCAGCATATCATCTGCTATGTTGGGTACTTGTTGGGGCAAGGTAGTGAGAGACGCAAAAAGCGCAGTCAATTCTGTTTTTTCTACTGCGGACAGCTTAGGCTCCATCGTTTGCCAATCTTTCTTAGCCAGCTTACCCCACAGCAAATTGTCCTCACCATCTTCAATATCTTCCTGCTGCCAACTGGTCAGTCCTGCATTCACAAAACTACGCAGCTCGCCTCTTGTTTTTTCCAGCATAAGCTCCTCCTATATGTGTCATATGTACTCATCCCCAATGATACATTTATTTCTCATTCAGCAACCAATCAATTACATTTAAACATCTAATTCCATTTTCATCTGTATCCACGGCATTTAAGGTTAAAATATATTTAGCATAAGCGTCATTAACCCTTTGCAAGGGAGCTAATTCTCGTTTTAAGGTTTTAGCGTCCAACAAAGAAGTAGCTACCTGATAGTACTCTCTAACACCAGCCTTCTCCGTAATGAAATCTATCTCCATGGCATCCCATTTGCCAATTCTGACTTTAAAATAATTACGCCGTAAAAGTTCCAGATAAACAATATTCTCTAAAATATAGCCTATATCTTCATTAGCTGTAGTGGCAAACAGCCTTCTTAGGCCTGTATCCACAAGATAATATTTTTCCAGGGAACTTAAAGCATGCTTACCCTTAATATTATATCTACCAACCTTGTAAAACAAGAATGCCTCTAAAAGGGCCTTTATATATTCCTCTACTGTGGCAGAGCTGGTTTTCATGCCTTGAGAGGTAATAGTGTCAGCAATCTTTTTGGCGGAAATAATATTACCAATATTTAAAAAGAGGAATCTGGCAATTCTATCCATGAGTTCAGTATTTAAAGTAGTTTTTCTGGTAGATACATCCTTAACCAAAATAGTGTTATAAACACCTTCTAGATAGAGTTGATGATTTCCTTCTCCCATTAATTGAGTACTGTATGGAAAACCTCCCCAGGCAAAATATTCCTGCCAAGCCTGTTGCCTGTCCCCTCCTTTAAAGCTAAAAAATTCCTTAAAAGAAAACGGCAACATTTTAATTTCTATGTAACGTCCGGAAAGCAAAGTCGCCAACTCCCCAGATAACAGGTAGGCGTTAGACCCTGTTATATACAGATCCACATTTTTTTTAAGATAAAGACTATCTACAGCTTTTTGGAACTGTGGCACTAATTGTATTTCATCTAGAAAAACATAGTTTTTGCCTTGAAGTTGCAACTTGTCTTGAATATAGTCATAAAGCTTCTTATAATCATGTAATTCTTCATATGCTAAATCATCTAAATTCAAGGCAATAAGATTGGAAGAAGGTACTCCCTGGTTGAGCAAAGTTTCTTGAAACTGTTTGAGCAGAGTTGATTTTCCACATCTACGAACTCCTGTAATTACTTTGATTAAGTCCTTATCCCGCCAATTATTCAATTCTTGTAAATAATACTCTCTGGTAATCATCTTCTCACCTCAAATAGATTCTAACATAGAAACATGTGAAAATCAAAAGTTTTTAAAATTAATATTAAAAACTTTTGATTTTCGTGTACTTTTTTATATTAGTTTTAAAAACTTTGGAATAATGTGTAAAAAAAGACCTCTCTGCTCTAATGCAGAGAGGTCTTGATTTTAAATTATGCTTCTACGGGGTATACGCTGATTTGACGGCGATCTCTACCCAATCTTTCGAAAGCAACCTTGCCTTCAACCTTAGCATAAATGGTATGGTCCTTGCCAATACCTACGTTGTTACCAACATGGAATCTAGTACCACGTTGACGAACAATAATAGCACCGGCAGTAACTACTTTACCATTAAAAGCTTTAGTACCTAAACGTTGAGAGTTAGAATCACGACCGTTATGGGTACTGCCGCCTCCTTTATGATGGGCGTGCAATTGTAATATTAATTTAAACACCATGCTCACCTCCTATGTTCATTGGTGCTTAGATACTTGGGATATTCTTCCTGCAAATTCTTCAAACCACAAACCATGGTCTGCAGAATTGCTTCGGTTAAATCATCCGGAGTATCCTCTAGCTTAACTTCCAGCATACCCTCATCTTCATCCAGAGCATATGCCAGCTTACGTTTTAAATGTTGCTCCAGTCCTAGGACCGGAAGCTGGGTGGTTAATGAAACTAAGGCACAAACCTGATCAAAACCTTCGTCCACAGACTCGGCATGACCTGTTACCTTGTAGCTATCAACCAGATTGTCTTCATTATAAAAGATATCTACCGTAATCATTATTAGCCTTCGATTCCGGTAATTTCAACCTGAGTATACGGTTGACGATGGCCTTGACGTTTGCGGCTGTTGACTTTTGATTTATACTTGAAAACAAAAATCTTCTCAGCTTTACCTTGTTTAGCAACTTTAGCCTTAACTTTTGCGCCATCAACTAAAGGCTTGCCAACTCTTACGTCGCCATCTTTCTCCACTGTTAAAACCTTATCGAATACGACTTCCTTACCTTCTTCAACATTGAGTTTTTCAACATTAAGAACGTCGCCTTCGCTTACACGGTATTGTTTACCGCCAGTTTGGATAATTGCGTACATAACAGCACCTCCCTCTTCTAAGACTCGCCAAATACGGTACTCCTAACGGAGTTTACGGAACCTCTTTGTGCGGTGGTACCGAGCCCAAAGGCCCATGCTCGAATATCCTACCATAACAGCCTAAAAAAGTCAACTTTCCTGCTAAAAATACCGGTTTATTTCTTAAAATATTTATACAGAGTAGAGTAGAAAACCGCCGGCTCAATAGGCTTCGTTAAATGGGCATTCATGCCACTTTGCAAGGATATATTCACATCTTCGGCAAAAGCATTGGCAGTCATTGCCAAAATTGGTACTGTTTTACTGTCCTCCCTGCGCATAGCCCTGATAGCCTTGGTTGCTGACAGACCGTCCATGATGGGCATACGCACATCCATAAGAATGGCATCGTAATAACCATTGGGATTTTCAGCAAAGCTTTCTACTGCTTCAGCACCATTAGAAACTACCTCTACGCTACAATGCCTGTGTTCCAAAAGCTTTTTGGCAATTTCAGCATTAATCACATTATCCTCTGCCAAAAGAACTCTCTTGCCTGTAAAATCAAATTCAGGAACTGTTGTTGTTTCTTGCGGTTTTTGTAAATTAATATTGGCAAAAGCCTGATTAAGGGAACTCACAAAAATAGGTTTCTTCATGAACAAATTTACCCCGGCATCCAGAGCTTGTTGTTCAATATTGGCCCAGTCGTAGGCAGTCATTATGATAATAGTGACCTCCGGTCCTACAATTTTACGAATTCGTCTTGCTGTTTCAATGCCATCCATATCCGGCATCTTCCAATCTAAGAGAATAACATCATAATCCTTATACAGTTCGTGTTGCTTGGTTACCTTAGTCAAAGCCCCTGCACCACTATCCACCCATTCAGCTTCATAACCTGCATCCTTAAGAACAAGCTGGGTATGTCGGCAGACAATGACATCGTCATCTACAATCAACGTATAAAGGGACTGTTGCTTAGGTGGCAATAAGGTTTGTTTCCTTATGGATTCCTCCGTAAGACCAAGCTCCACTTCCACGGTAAATTCACTACCTACGTTCTTGATGGAATGGACGGAAATCGTCCCTCCCATTAAATCAATAATATTTTTAGAAATAGCCAACCCCAAACCGGTGCCACCATAAACAGAAGTTCTACCACGTTCCTCTTGAGTAAAAGCTTCAAATAGATGAGGAATAAATCTCTCATCTATGCCTATGCCGGTATCCGCCACTTCAAAGCGCAAAACAGCTTTATCCTTAGCGGAAGCAATTTGCTCTATCATGAAGTGAACTTTACCACCTTTAGGGGTAAATTTTACAGAATTACCCAACAGATTAATCAGTACCTGCTGTAGCTTCATTACATCGCCAATATAGAAGGGTTCTGTATAGCTTTTTAACACGCAATCATAATCCAGTCCGTTTACGCGGCATTGCTCGTAAAGAATGGTATTAATGCTGTTAATCATATCCTCAAAATTAAAGGGTGCTTTTTTAAGAAGCATGCGGCCACTTTCAATACGGCTCATATCCAAGATATCATTAATCAAGCTCAAAAGGAAACGGGCACTAAGTCCAATCTTTTGCAGATAGTCCTCCATGGCCTTAGTCAAGTTTTTCTCCTGCAACGCAATAGCATCTAAGCCAATAATGGCATTCATGGGGGTGCGAATTTCATGACTCATGCGACTTAAGAACTCTGACTTGGCAACAGAAGCTTGCTGAGCCGCCAGTAAAGCGGAGGCCAGTTTTTCTCTTTGTTCGCTCTCTCTTTCTACCACTTCCGTAATATCACTGAGTAAGAATACAATAACATCCTTATGCTCATCCAAATAGAAAATATCATCCCGCATCTGTCTTAAAGGCTGTCCTGGCAGAGCAAGACACTTGTCCTTCCTACTATAGTAACAGGTATAAAGTGGCGAGACTGCTAATTTGGCCTTAAGCATCTCCGGTGCCATATTGGCAAGATATGTTGTTGCTTCTTCCTTAGTTGAACAGTTTTGGGCAACTATCTCTATCGCTTCTTTGTAAGATACGCCCTCTGTGAATGTAGCATCTACCGCATCATGAGTAGCATTCACATATAGTTTATCAGTTTGTAAATCATAATAGCCTACCGTTTCAAAATGTTTAACCGCAATAGCGTTAAACATCTTTTCCCGTACCACCCTGTCTGTCACATCAGCAGTATAATACAAGGCAACCAAATCCCCGGTAGCCGGATCTGGCAAGACCTCGGTGGTGGAAATAACCCAACGCAGTGTATCTCCTATGTAACGACGATAACAAACTTCGCCCTTATAATGACCCTGACTATAAGCTTGTCGTACTGCATCGCTACTACAAGTAACAATAAACTGAGCCCGCTCAGCGGCATCAGGAATACGGGCAGCAGCCCGCAGTAAAACATCTACAGTGGCAGGATTGCTCTCCTTCAGAGGCGGGCAGATTACAAAAGCCTCTTTTTTTAATTCTTCTGGCACAGAAATTTCCAAGAGCTTCCAGTCTCTGGTCTGAATATCCGGATTAGTTTTCTTGGTAAGATTAAAAGTAAACGTTTCAAAGGTATTACCGGTTAAAGAACGTAGCTTCAGTAGCTTTTCCTGCAACTGATGCTCTTCCAGCTTTTTCTGTGTTACGTTTTCTGAATAACCTTGTGCCTTGATAAGCTTCCCGTTCTCATCCCGCACCGCATTAAGGCGCATATGTTCCCAGCCCCAAGTATCCTTATAAAGAAAACGTACGGTACATTCTCCATAATCGGCACCATCTAAAACCTGCTGTAGCATGCGCTTGTAGGCTGCTCTATCTTCAGGAGAAGCCTTGGTATAACTCAAAAAATCATCCGGAAAAGCTTCCCATACCATAGGCAGTTCAGACAACCGTTCACTAACCGCATAAATTTCACAACGTTTTTTGTCCGGAAAATACGTAAAAAACTGTATATCTGAATGGGATATCGCTTCCCTTAAAGCTAATTGACTATCAGCAAGCTTAGCCTCTGCTTCTTTTTGGGCATCTAGATTAATGTGGGAGGCATAGTAATATTTTATGCCATTCTCTTCATAAGCCATGCGGTAGCGAATATCCAGCCAGTGCAGCTTCTTATCTTCACCATAAACTCTATAGACATAATGTCCCTCCGGCTTGGTCCCGGAATCTACTTGCCAAAACTCTTGTTTAAGCGCCTCAACATCAGCAGGGTAAACAAAATCCTGTACATTCCTGTGCAACAAACTTTGCGCATAACTCTTACTAAAATAATGTAACTTACACCAGGCTTCGTTAAAGAAATCCAGTAGAAAGGCTCCATCTTGTTCATGCAAAATACTGACTCCGTCCAGCATCCTGTTGACTAACTTCTTAAAATGGCGAGAAGACTCCAGCTCTGTCTGCATCTCAACCTCGGCAGTCACATCTCTGCCTCTTCCATATAAACCAATGACTTCGCCCTGCTGATTCTTTACCAACTGTTTCCAAGTCTTAGACCAACGGACTGTACCATTTTTTGCAGGTAATTTTTCAGTATACCCAGATAAAGCTTTTCCCGTTGCTAAGAGTTTCTCATCGCTCGATCTAATGATATCAGCAATGTCAGATGGAAATAAATCGTAATCAGTTTTACCAAGAACATTGGCAACACTATCTTGTCCGCACATCTTGGCAAATGCCTCACTGGCAGCATGATAAACGAAGTTTTTATCTTTAACAAAAGCGTATTCATCACTGCTTGATAAGAAGCCTTTAAAAGCTTCTGCAAGGAGATGGCTATCAGATGAAAGCAGGTTTTCCATTGCCAACGAACTTCCTTTCCTAATATAAATTCTTTTACATCTAAAATTATTATTAACTAATAGGTTTTACATATTTATATTATTATACTCCAATTTTGGCAATATTACAGCAAAAACCGCCAACAAAACCACTCCCCAAGTGTACCTACCCTTAGAGAATGCTTTTGTTAGCGGTTTTTCATAAATAATGTATTTTATTTGCGAACTGCCTGGGCCACTAAATGGCCCATTTCTGCGGTGCTTACCTTAGTCAGGCCTTCACCTGCCAGGTCAGGAGTCCTATAGCCCTCACTCATAACCTGATCTACTGCTTTTTCAATAGCTTGGGCAGCTGCCTCTTCTTTAAGAGAATATCTTAGCAGCATAGCTGCAGACAGGATAGTTCCCAAAGGATTGGCAATACCAAGGCCTGCAATATCTGGAGCACTGCCATGAATAGGCTCATACATACCGGTACCATCTCCTAGGCTGGCAGATGGTAACAAGCCGATGGAACCTGCAATGGTAGATGCTTCATCAGACAAAATATCACCAAAAATATTATTGGTCAAAATTACATCAAATTGCTTAGGATTTTGTACCAACTGCATAGCACAGTTATCTACATACATATGGTTAAGTTCAAGCTCCGGATAATCTTTTTGCTGCATTTGGGTAACAATCTTCCGCCACATTCTGGAGGAGCCCAGCACGTTGGCCTTGTCTACAGAGGTAACCTTGCCCCGTCTTAATTTGGCAGCTTCAAAAGCCTTGCGGGCAATGCGTTCAATTTCCGGTCTGGTATAGAGCTCGATATCAGAAGCTGTTTCCACGCCATTAACCATAGCTGCTTCTTTATGCTCACCAAAATAAATACCGCCAGTTAGCTCTCTTACAATTAAAAGATCAGCACCTTCTGCTCTTTCTGCCTTTAAAGGAGAAAGATGAGCACAATACTTAGAAACAACCATAGGGCGGAGATTGCAATACAATCCTAAACCCTTGCGAATGCCTAAAAGTCCTTTTTCAGGACGAATGCCGGGATCAACCTTATCCCATTTAGGTCCGCCTACGGCGCCTAACAACACGCCATCAGAAGCCTTGGCAGCCGCCAAGGTTTCCTCAGGAAGAGGCACGCCAAATTTATCAATGGCACAGCCACCCATTAATTTATGGTTAAACTCTAATTGTAAATTAAATTTTTCTGCAGCTGCCTGCATTACTTCCAGAGCAGCATCAGTAATTTCAGGACCGATGCCATCACCGGCTAGTACAACTATTTTCATTATTTATGTGCTCCTTTAATATAGTTAATCAATCCACCTGCATCAGAAATCTTTTGCACGAATTCCGGCAAAGGATGTGTCTTAATGATAATGTTCTTGTTAACTATTTTAATTTCGCCTTTGGCCAAATCAACTTCTACATCGTCACCAGCTTCAATCTTCTTAACATCTTCACCGATTTCCAAAACCGGCAAACCAATATTAATGGCATTGCGATAGAAAATGCGGGCAAAGCTTTCGGCAATAATGCATTTAATGCCCTTTTCCCTGATGACAATAGGAGCGTGTTCCCTGGAAGAACCACAGCCAAAGTTACGGCCTGCTACCATGATTTCACCTTCGTGCACATTGGGAGCGAAGGTCTTATCAATATCTTCCATGGCGTGCTCAGACAATTCCTTGAAGTCCACAATGTTAAGATAGCGAGCAGGAATAATTACATCAGTATCTACGTGATCGCCATAGCGCCAAATTTTACTCATTTCATTACCTCCCTAGGATCAGCAATATAGCCCATCACTGCACTAGCTGCTGCCGTATAAGGACTTGCCAGATAAATCTCACTGTCTACATGACCCATACGTCCTTTAAAGTTACGATTGGTAGTAGAAACAGCACGCTCACCATGAGCCAAGATGCCCATATAACCGCCTAGGCAAGGGCCACAGGTAGGAGTGCTAACTGCAGCTCCCGCATCAATGAAGATATCGGTATAGCCCAAGTGCATGGCCTTTTGGTAAACTTCCTGAGTAGCAGGAATAATAATGCAGCGTACTCTGGGATTAACCTTACGGCCTTTTAAAATTTCAGCAGCCTGTGCCAAATCATCCAGTCTGCCATTGGTGCAGGACCCGATGATAACCTGATCGATGGCAATGTTCTTGCCTTCCAAAGCAGGATGAGTGTTCTCAGGTAAATGAGGGTAAGCAACGGTAGGAACCAGCTTATCTAACTCAATGGTAACGGTACGAGCATACTTAGCATCGTCATCAGCCTCTACAGCTGTCCACGGACGAGTAACACCTCTTTCTTTTAAGAAAGCGATGGTCTTCTCATCTACAGGGAATATGCCATTTTTGCCACCGGCTTCAATAGCCATGTTGCAAATAGTGAAACGATCAGACATGCTTAACTCTTTAATGCCATCTCCAAAGAATTCCAGAGATTGATACAAAGCACCATCTACACCAATCATGCCAATCAAGGTCAGAATAACATCCTTGCCTTGCACGAAGTGAGGCTTCTTGCCTGTTAAAATAACTTTAATGGCAGAAGGAACCTTAAACCAAGTTTGACCGCTAGCCATAGCAGCGCCTAAATCGGTTTGTCCTACGCCGGTAGAGAAAGCGTTGAGAGCGCCATAGGTGCAGGTATGAGAATCTGCGCCAATGATAATCTCGCCGGGAGCAATTAAGCCGCTATCCGGCAACAGAGCATGTTCAATACCCATATGACCTACTTCAAAATAATTCTTAATCTCATGTGCTCTGGCAAAATCGCGCATATGCTTGCACATTTCTGCAGACTTAATATCTTTAGGCGGAGAGAAATGATCCGGTACCAAAACAACCTTATTCTTATCAAAAACCGGTTTGCCAATTTTATCAAATTCATCAATAGCCGGTGGCCCGGTAATATCGTTGGCCAGAGTCAAATCTACCTGGGAGATTAATAATTCTCCCTCCTCCACATGATCTCTACCGGCATGTTTAGCCATTATTTTTTGTGTTCTTGTCATGCCCATAATAACTGCCTCCTCTTTCTGCTTAAAATAAAACACGCCCCTATCTGCTCTCGCAGATAGGGGCGTATAAGCGCTGTACCACCCTAATTGGGACTCTTTAGCCTTAACGCGGCAATTACGTCAGTGACTACTAGCCTTCGCCACCGAAGTTCACGGGTGAGTTATCCCCTGCCAGCCTCGCTGGTTCCCACCTTTTACCAGCTCTCTAAAGAGGTCCTGCAGGTCTTTATCCCGATCATTACTTTTAATGCTATGTTCAACATTATTACATTATTTAAAGTTATTGTCAAGGAAAAGCTTATTTTTGGAAAGCTCCTGCTTCTTCATACTGAGCAGGAATTGCTATTGTACCTTGCGCATTAACATAGCCCCATTTATTACTGTTTTTAAAAGGAGCCAGCCCTGCTTGCAAAGGTCCAATTTCTTCATACTTAGCTAAAGGCGGAAAAACAAATTTTCCTGTCTTATCAATAATACCACCCTTGCCCTGCTCCATTACTGCAGCCAAGCCCTGGCTAAACGGAGTTGCCATGGTAAAGCGGTTAGTAATAGCCAAATCATTTGCTTCGTCAATATAGCCCCATTTGTTATCAAACTCAAAAGCAGCCATACCATCGCTAAACGGTGTTAGCTTGTCATAAACATAAGGAATAACAGTTTCGCCTAAGCTATTAACCATGCCCCAACGCCCTTCACTGCGGACTAAGGCTAAATCGCCTACGAATTCTCCTACATAATCATAAGCAGTAGAAACAACTTCTCTACCATCCTTATTGATATAACCACGTTTCAAATTACGATGCATCAGCATACCGGGGCTCATGGCAATGAAACCACCCCAACCCCAATCATCGTGATGATGGTGTCCACCAAAAGTACCACCTACACCCCAGCCCCAGCCGCCCCAGCCACCGGGACCATCAATACCCCATCCCCAGCCGTCCCAGCCCCAGCCAATGGACAGATAATCCAACATGCTGGCTGATCTGTAACGTACACCGACGGGAGCTAAGCCATTGGGTCCAAAGGAACCAACGTAGCTATAGTCTCTCAACTTTTTTATTCTCTTGCCGGCTGTATTCATAAGCCAGGAGCCATCTACTACTGCTAAGCCCTGACTAAAATCTCCGGCTTTTCTCATATTGGCTAAACCAATTTCTTTACCGGTTGTATCAATATAGCCCCAGTAGCTGCCCCGCTTAACAGCGGCCCTACCTTCGCTAAAGTTATGGACTTCCTTGTATTGATAGTTGGCTACCATTTTACCAGTCTTGTCGGCAAAACCCCAAAGCCCGCCCTGTTTCACCGGAGCTAAGCCATCAACAAAAGTACCAACTTCTTCATAACCGCCAAAAAGTTTTTTACCTTGGCTGTCATAAAAATCCCAAGTTTTACCTTCTTTGCCGCCAAAAATATTTTCTCCCAAAGGAGCCATTTTTTCTAAGACAGGTTTTACCAATTCTTGCCCTGCCCTGTTATAAACACCATATTTGCTGCCCTGTTGTACCACTACTAAATCTCCTGTGACAGGAGTATTGAGTGCAACATTTTTATATGCTAAAGGCACAACTACTTTTCCCTGAGTATCAATACAACCTTTCTTGCCGTCTTTTGCCACTACGGCTAACGGTGTGGTTGCTGCCCAGACAGTAGGTGCTACTAACATACAGCTGATTAAACCAACTAATAGTTTTTTCAGCATTGTATTACCTCCCTTATAAGCACTTCTATTATATAACAAGTTGTGCCAATTGAGCAAAAAAATACCACCGGAAGTTCCGGTGGTATAGCTACATCATAAACAATTAGAATTTAATGAAATGAGCACTATTCATGCCATCAATGCCTTCAATCATCTTCAAGGTTTCTTTATTAACTTCGCTGTCTACAGTTAAGAACATCATAGCATGTTTGTTCTTATCGCTCTTGCTTACTTGCATGGTCGCAATATTAACATGGGAAGCTCCCAAAATCGTACCAATTTGGCCAATAACGCCCGGTTTATCCTCATTGGTAGCAATGATGGTATTCTTAGCCGGTACTAAATCAAAATGATAGCCGGCAACTTCGGTAATATGACCAACTTCCGCCAGAACAGTGCCACCTACTGTAAAGATACCCTTAGCGCTATGAATGGTAACTAAAATACCATTGCTCTTATCATCACCGGTTACTTTGCTCTCTACCACTTCAACGCCCTGGTTAGCAGCAGCAAGTTCTGCATTAACTACATTAATACGTTCTTTAAGAACGGGTTCAAAAATACCCTTAAGGATAGCTCTGGTAACCAGGCTGGTTTCCATTTCAGCTACTGTGCCATGATAAGTAACCTCTACCTTGGTAACAGCATCTTTATTCATTTGATAATAAATCCTGCCCATGTTCTCGCCCAGGGTCAAATAAGGAACCACGGTATTGAGCTCTTGTGCATGCAAAGCCGGCAAGTTAACGGCATTAGGTACCATCTTACCATTTAAAGCATCAATAACTTCCTCGGCAATGGCAATACCTACGTTATCCTGTGCTTCAGCTGTATCGGCGCCCAGATGAGGGGTTAGTACGCATTGAGGCAGATCAATAAGAGGAGAAATAGGTTTAGGCTCATCGGCCAAAACATCCAGGCCTAAGCTTGCCACTTGACCGCTCTTAATGGCTTCAGCCAATTCTTTTTCATTATATAAGCCGCCACGAGCGCAGTTAACTAATCTGACACCCTTCTTGCACTTAGCAAATTCAGCAGCGCCTAACATATTAATAGTTTCTTCTGTTTTAGGAGTATGGATGGTAATAACATCTGACTCTTTCAGCAGTTCATCCAAAGTCTCGCATTTCTTAACACCATAATTTTTAAAAATAGCATCAGGAATATAGGGATCATAGGCAATGATAGTCATACCAAAAGCTTGCATTCTCTTGGTAACCAGTTTACCAATTCTGCCCAAGCCAATAATGCCCAAGGTCTTATGGAATAATTCTGTGCCTTTTAAGTCTTTTCTTTCCCATACTCTACTTTCAATCATCTTATGAGCTCTTACTGTATTACGAGCAGAAGCCAACATTAAACCGATAGTATGCTCTGCTGCGGAAACTACGTTGGACTCAGGAGTGTTTACTACGATGATACCACGTTTGGTAGCACCCTCCATTTGAATGTTATCCACGCCATTACCGGCACGGCCTACTACCTTTAAATTAGTAGCATGCTCATAGAACTCTTCATTAACTTTAGTAACACTACGTACAACAATAGCATCATACTCAGGGATAATCTTTAAGAGTTCTTCCCTAGGAATATCAAACTTTACATCTACTTCCAAACCAGGAGCATTTTTTAAAATCTCTACACCTTTGTCGGAAATTCTTTCTACTACTACTACTTTCTTTTTCATTGAACACACCCTCCTCGAAATAAAAAACTCTCGTGCTTGACTATTATTGGATAAAGTCAAGGACGAGAGAAATACTCACGTGGTGCCACCTTATTTCGCTGCTTACACAGCCTCATTTTCGGATAACGGCTTTGCCGGATAGGTTGCTGCCCCTATCATCTCCGGAGTGGATTCGATCTTTTCTGTCTGCTTCTTCGCACTAACCAGAAGCTCTCTGGGCTTAGGAAAAGGTTTACTTGGTTCCATCATCGATTGCCTATATGGTCAAGCATTTGTTACAATTCTACTTTTATTCTTCGTCTCTGTCAAGTGGTTTTGTAATTTCCTGTGCTTTGGTCATTCGTTTTCTTAGCATTCTTGCTCTTTCGGCTGTTTGCTCCACTGCATTATGTAATTCTTCTATTTTCTTTTGAGTTCTGTCCAGGTTATTTTCTAAAGCGACAAAATCAGTTTCCAGCTGAGTAAACACTTTCCAGGCTTCACTGGTCTGTTGCGCAATGGCCAAGGTCTTAAAGCCCATTTGCAAACTGTTAATGAGTGCCGCCAAGGTAGTAGGACCTGCTACCGTAACCCGATATTTTCTTTGCAGTTCTTCCATAAGCCCCGGAATATTAACCGCCTCCGCAAAGAGACCTTCTAACGGTAAATACATTAAAGCAAAGTCCGTAGAATAAGGAGGGCAAATGTATTTATCCCTGATATCCTTAGCTTCACCTTTAAAACGAATTTCCAGTTCTTTTAAGGCTACCGCCGCATCGTCCTCACTAGCCTTTTCTCTGGCAACCAAAAGCCTTTGATAATCCTCCTGAGGAAACTTGGCATCAATAGGCAGCCAGACTTGTTCACCAGCATTGGCACCGGGCAGCTTAATGGCGTATTCTACCCGTTCGCCGCCCCTGGGTTTTATCGTTACATTTTCTCCATATTGTTCCGGGGACAGCATATCCTTCAATAGATTACCCAGTTGCATCTCGCCCCAGATGCCTCTATTCTTCACATTAGTTAAAACCTTCTTCAGATCACCTACGCCTCCGGCCAGGCTTTGCATATTTCCTAAGCCTTGGTGTACTTCTTCCAGTCTGGCATTAACTGCATTTAAAGACCCGGATAATTTTTGGTCCAGATTAGCATTAAGCCTATCTAATCTTTCTTCCTGCAATTTAGCTGTATCCCCTACGTTTCTATTCATATTGTCTGACATATGTACTAATAGGAAGATTAAAATCAGGACTGCTATCAAAACAGCAGCTAATAATATGTTTGTCAAAACCATCACCGCCTTAAAGCTATTATAGCAGAAAGTTAACTTCTACTGTACAAATTTAACAGATGGGGGTATAATGTTTTTAATTAAACGATTAATTTAAAAAGGAAGTCCTTACCCATGCCCACGGAGAAATCAAAAGTGACTGCACAAAATATTATTGATGCAGGAACTTCCCTTTTTACCCAAAAGGGTTTTTACAATGTTAGCATTAAGGAAATTGCTGCTAAGGCCGGCAGTAATAGTGCCTTAATTTCTTACTATTTTGGGGGAAAGCAAGAGCTCTATCAGGAGATATTAAAAAGACAGGCTGCAGATATTAATACTCTGCAGAAAACAATCAGCGCCTCTGGCAAAACAGCGTTGGAAGAACTCTATAATTACATCTTAGGAATTAAGATGATGCAGGCCAAAAATAAACAGCAAGCCAATCTGCTTTACCGGGAAATTCTTTTTCCCACCGGCTTATGTTCAACCATGGTAAATGAACAATTAACAACCATTCATCTTTTCACCGTAGACTTGGTAAAAAAAGCAATCAAGGAAAAATCCTTAAAGCCTTCTACCGATCCTGCTTACACCGCTTTTATTCTGGAAGGAATTACTGTTCTTACCTTCCTTGCCCGCAAACAACTTAATCTTTTAGGTTCTGCAGGACAAAACGAGACAGACGTGATACAGAAAGTCGTCACTTATTATTTCAGTTCATTACTAACCGGCAAGGAGGCCATTAATCATGCAAATGTCTGATATTAAAAATACTTTGGGAAAATACAAGAAATATATTTACATCCTGTGTGGACTAGTAATTCTAGTTCTCTTAGGCCGTAGTATTTACGGCATCGTACATAAACCTGTAGTTGTAAAAGATATTCCTGTAGTACGTGCTGTAACAATTGGCGATACCCAATCAACTGATTCCTACACTTATCCCGGCGAGGTACGCGGTAAGTATGAAAGCAACCTGGCCTTCCAGGTAGGTGGCAAGATTGTAGCCCGTAATGTTAATCTGGGCGATTCAGTTTCTGCAGGTCAGGTCTTGATGATTATTGACCCTAAAGATGTACAGCAATCTGTAGCGCTCTATCAAGCAGCAGTTAATTCTGCCCAAGCTAACTACAAGCTAGCCAGTGATAACTACTCCCGTTTTGAAAGCCTATTCTCCAAGGGCGCTGTCAGCGCTATGGTTCGTGACCAATACAAGACTCAATACGAAGCAGCTGATGCTACTCTAAAACAAGCTGAAGCTCAATTACAAGTAAGTTCCAACCAATTAAATTATACTCAGCTGGTTGCAGATCATGATGGCGTTATTTCTTCTTTAACCGGTGAGGTTGGCATGGTTGTTTCTGCCGGCACTCCTGTTGCCTCCATCGTGCAAGATGGTGACAGAGAAATTCAGATCTTCGTTCCTGAGGGTCGTTTGAACACCATTCGCCCTGGTCAGCCTTGCCAGGTAACCTTCTGGGCTTTAAATAATGTAGTTGCTACCGGCGTTATTTCTGAAATTGCTCCTATGGCTGATTCTTCTACTAAGACTTATAAAGTAAGAGTAGCTCTAAACAATATGCCTGCAGAAGCTCGTTTGGGTATGACTGCTAAGGTAAGCCTTAACGAGGGCAAGAGCGATGGCATCATGATTCCTCGTAGCTCTATCTATGGTACTTCCGGCGAGCCTCAAGTCTGGGTCGTAAAAGATAATAAGGTTTCTCTGGTCAAAATTACAGCCAGTGGTTATAAAGACGACAAGGTCATTATTACCAGCGGTTTGAAGAAAGGTGACATAGTCGTTTCTGCCGGTATTAATAAGTTAACCGATGGTTTGGAAGTAAAAGTAGAAGGCGGTGCATCTAAATGAAGTTTAATCTAGCCGCCTGGTGTATAAAGCATAAACAAGTAGTTTACTTCTTTATGGCTTTAATCACTATTTCAGGCATTTATTCCTTCAACGCCTTAGGGCGTAGTGAAGATCCTAAATTCGTCATCAGGCAGATGGTTATTTCCTGTGCATGGCCCGGTGCCACTGCCGATGAAATGGAACAACACGTTACCAGCAAAATAGAAAAAGCTGTGCAATCTTTGCCGGATTTGGATTACATTACCAGCTATTCTCGTCCCGGTACTTGCGTGGTAAACGTAATTATTAAGGAACAGGTCAAAAACGCTGATGTACGTAGTCACTGGCTGGAAGCTCGTAACTATGTGCATGATCATCTCAGCGATTTGCCCAGTGATATTTATGGTCCTTACTTCAATGATAGATTCGATGATGTGTATGGCAACATTTATGCTTTAACCTCTGACAGCTTCACCTACGAAGAAATGCGTATCCAAGCCGAGGAATTAAAGCGTCAGTTCTATACTGTAAAGGATGTAAGAAAGGTTGAACTGATTGGCGAACAGCCGGAAAAAATCTACATTTATATGTCCAATGATAAATTGGCTAAATTAGGTCTTTCCCTGACAGCTGTAGAAAGTGCCATTGCAGGCGAAACCAGTGTTACACCTGCCGGCAATGCTGATATTAATGGCGATAGCGTTTACATGCGCCTGACCGGTCTTCCCAACAGTACTGATAATATTCGTAACATTTTACTTAACTCCAATGGCAAGACCTTCCGTCTAGGCGATATTGCCGAGATAAAACGGGAATATCCTGATCCTCCGGAAAACAAAATGTATGTTGATGGCAAACCTGCTATTGGTATTGCTATTTCCATGCAAGATAATGGCAATAACATTGAGCTAGGTCAAAACCTCAGCAAAATGGTTACCAGAATGAAGAAGGAACTTCCTCTGGGCTTTGAGATGCACCAGGTATCCAACCAGCCGGAAGTAGTAAAGCAGTCCATTGATGAATTTACCGAAAGCTTATGGGAAGCTATCGTCATTGTATTGGTGACCAGCTTGTTTACCTTGAGCCGTCGGTCCGGTTATGTTATTTCCGTCTGCATTCCTATGGTATTAATGGGCGCACTGACGGCCATGTACATAAGCGGCATAGAACTACACAAGGTATCCTTAGGTGCCTTGATTGTTTCCTTGGGTATGTTGGTAGATGATGCATTGTGCGTAGTAGAACAAATTGAGGTAAAGATGTCCCAGGGTTGGGACCCGTCCAAGGCTGCTTCTTATGCCTTCGAAATTTATGGCTCTACCCTGCTGCTAGGCACCATGATTACCTGCACCAGCTTCGTACCTATTGCCTTATCCAATTCCAATATTTCTGAATTTGCCGGTTCCCTGTGTCCTGTTATTACCATGACCTTAATGTTTTCCTGGTTGGTTGCGTCCACCGTTGCTCCTACCCTGGGTCATGCTTGGATTAAGCCTACCGCTTTGGAAGAAGTTAGCTATGATACAGGTTTCTACAAAGCCTTCCGTAAGACTTTGAACTGGTGTCTCTACCATAGAAAAACCGTTATGATAGCCGCAGTTTTAATTTTCATTGGTTCTATCGGTCTCTTAAAGCTGATAAAGCACGAATTCTTCCCCGCTTCTGTCCGTCCTGAAATCGTAGTAGAAATGAACCTTCCGGAAGGCAGCGGCATTAAGGACAGTGATAAAGAAGCACAAAAACTAATGAGCTTCTTACTAGACGATAAAGATCTGGATCACGTTACTGCCTATGTAGGCAAGAGCTCACCACGTTTCGTACTGGTAGCCCATCAGGAACAGCCTCGTGAAAACTATGCTCAGGTAGTAGTGGTAGCCAAGAATCTGGAAGGCCGTAAGCGTCTGGAAACCAAGATTAAGGATGTTATGAAGAAAGAGATGCCTAATGTTGTAGGCGATGCCCAATCCCTGCCTCTAGGACCTCCTAGCCCCTATCCTGTCATGTTCCGTGTTTCTGCTCCTACTGTTGACCAAGTTCGTGAATATGCTGCTAAAGTACAGCAGGTAGTAGCAGCCAATCCCAATGTCACCATGACTCTGTACGATTGGATGGAAAAAGCCAATGCGGTACAAGTCAAGATTGATAATGATAAACTAAAACAAATGGGACTGACTCGTAAAGTAGTAGCCAATTCCCTGTATGCTAACTTAAATGGTTATACCGTTTCTGAATACTATGAACGTGATAGAGCCATTGATGTTATTTTCCGTCTGGACAAGAGCGACAGAAAGTCTCTGGATGAAATTCAAAACATTTCTATTCCTACTTCCTCCGGTGCTGTACCTCTTTCTCAGGTAGCCGAGATTTCCTATCAAAGCGAGAACAACATGATTTGGCGTCGTGACCTGCAGCCTACTATTACTGTTAATGCTGATGTAGGCGGTGGCGCTACCGGTAACGATGTAGCTGAGCAAGTTTGGTCTCAGCTCAAAGATATGCGTTCCAACCTGCCCACCGGTGTAAAGATTGAAATCGGCGGACCGGAAGAAAGCAGTATCAAGGCTTTGGGCTATTTAATGAATCCTATGCCTGTAGTATTTGTCATCATGCTGATTCTTATGATGCTGCAGATTCAGGATATGCGTAAGATGTTCTGCGTACTCTGTACTGCTCCTTTAGGTATTGCAGGTATTGCCTTAGGTCTTCTGATTTTCAATGCTCCTATGGGCATTATGGCTGAAATTGGTTCCTTTGCCTTGGTGGGTACCATTATTCGTAACGCCATGCTGATCATGGATCAGATTCACATGCATATGGATGACGGCAAGGATCCACGTACAGCCGTAGTAGAATCCGCTATTGTAAGGTTTAGGCCTATTATGCTGGCAGCCTTGACTACCATCTTTGGACTTATTCCTATGTTTGCTTCACCGTTCTGGAATGCTATGGCTATTGCCATGGCCTGTGGCTTAACAGGTGCTACAGCTTTAACGCTGCTCTTCTTCCCCACCTTGTACGCCATCATTTTCAAGATTCCTAACGAAAAGATAACTGAAGCACCGCAAGCTTAAAGTTAAAACAAGTGAGCCAATTGGGGTTATCCCCAATTGGCTCACGTACTAAAAAAGCAGGTCAACAGTTTTACTGTTGACCTGCTTTTAATTTGTTTAGCGTAAGATACTTTGCAGGAAGCTTTGCAGTCTTTCATTATGAGCGTGATTAAAAATCTCGTCAGGAGTACCAGCCTCCTGAATATAACCATCTGCCATAAAAACCACCTTATCGGCTACTTCCTTGGCAAAACCCATTTCGTGAGTTACCACTATCATGGTCATGTCTTTATCAGCTAAATTCTTCATGGTTTTTAGCACTTCACCGGTAAGCTCAGGATCCAAAGAAGAAGTGGGCTCATCAAAAAGCATGATGTCCGGTTCCATACACAAAGCTCTGGCAATGGCCACCCTCTGCTGCTGGCCACCGGAAAGCTGATTAGGATAGTAACCGGCTTTCGCTTCCAAGCCAACCTGTTTTAAAAGCTCTATGGCCTTAGGCTCAATATCTTCCCGTTTCTTACCTTGCACAATAAGAGGTGCTTCCAAAAGATTTTGCAAAACAGTTAAATGGGGAAATAAATTAAACTGCTGGAAACACATACCCATTTTGCCACATACATGCCTAATATTTTTTTCAGAAACGTAAACACCGTCTTGCACCAAAGGTTCTCCTTCAATCATGATGGTACCACCGTTTACCGTTTCTAATTTATTGAGGCAACGAAGAAAAGTACTCTTACCGCTACCACTAGGTCCGATAATGGCCATAACTTCGTTTTTATTCAGTTCCAAATCTATGCCTTTTAATACCTCTAGGGAATCAAAATGTTTTTTGACACCCACGGCTTTAATCATTGTTTCTGCCATACCCTTAACCCCTATTCTTCATACTTAGCGTAATGAGCTTCCAAGTGACTAAACACTCTGGTTACCACAAAAGTCATCACCAGATAAAATACTGCCGCCACAAAGAAAGGTGTCATATCAAATTCTCTTTGGACAATGGTTCTGGCTGCTCTGAGCAAATCGTTCATGGCCAAAACATAAACCAAGGACGTATCCTTTACCAAAGTAATTGTTTCATTGCCTATAGGAGGTAAAACCCGTTTAATCATCTGGGGAACGATAATACGCTGCATGGTTTGTTTATAGGTAAAGCCAAGTGTTTTGGCAGCCTCGTATTGCCCTTTGGGAATGGATTGAATACCGGAACGGAAAATCTCTGCAAAATAAGCAGCATAGTTTAGTACAAAGGCTAGCAGTGCTGCTGCCACATCCGGTAAACGAATGCCAAAGCTGGGCAAAGCAAAATAAACGAAAAGCAATTGAAGCATAAGCGGCGTACCTCTCATGATCCAATTGTAGATTTCTACAGCTTTGTTCAATGGTTTGATAGAAGAAATTCTGCCCAAGGCTAATAATAATCCCACCGGTAAGGATAATAGCAAGGTTATGGCAAAAATCATTATAGTAACTTGACAGCCTTCTAACAATGGTCCAAACATTCTTACAACATCATTCATCGTTAACAACTCCACTTAAAACAGTATACTAAATATTATATCATTGAAAATCGTATACCGCAATGCGCTTGCCACTACCTAATTATTCAAAATGTGGACAGGCTTTTCTTGCATAGCCAATTGGACAGTTGATACTATTCTCAGTTCTCCTGGCAGAACACTTACCCTCTCTTCTATTTGGGTAGCTTTTTCTAAAGAACGGATGCCCAAAACAGCATCTATGGCATAGCCCAGCAGCCCCAAGCGACTATTAACAATTAAACAAAGGCTGTTTTTCTTGCCTTGCTCTATGCCAAAAATTTTTTCTAAAGAATACACCGGTAATACAGAATTTTTATAATTGATAACTCCCAATAAATAAGGTGGCATCATTGGTGCAATATTACAAGGCGGCAGTGCAATAACTTCTTTCATCTGGCTAATGGGAAAAGCATATAATTTATCATCCAGTTCAAACACTAAAACTTCCTTATCAGCATTCATAAAGCACTTTCCTCTCTACCATTGCTTATACCACAGAGCATCCCTGCCGAAAGAAAATAGCCAATAGAACCATCACTATCAATAACGCCGTTGATGATACAAGTCTTTTGGCTCCACTGATCATCAAAGCAGGCAGGCAAAGCCTTATTAATAGCTGTAACCTGTTCTTTAATGTCATCAACAACAAGGCAAAAATATTTTTCCATACTATGACCAACCAAATAAAAACTTCGGTCAGTCTTAGCCGTAGCAAAACGTTCCCGCATATCTATAACACCAACCTGCTCAGAACCATAAGCAAGGGAAGTTTTCCCATCCTCTGCCTGACTTAAACGGCTGGCAGCATCTGCACTACTTAGTACTTTATCCAAAGAATAAAGTGGCAAATAGCATCGCCATGGTCCTATAACAAAGCTTAAACTATCTACTGCTGTAATAGAAACCGGCATGAACATGGAGATTGCTGTTCCTTTTCCCGGCGTACTTTCAATAAGCACTTTCCCTCCGTAAGCTTCAGCAATGGTATTAACCACATCCATGCCTACGCCTCTACCGGAAATAGCTGTAATCTTTTTGGCCGTGGAAAAACCCGGTTCCATAATCAAATTTAAAGCTTCCTGAGTAGAATATTCTGCCGCCGGTTTTTTTAATATGCCCTTTTTTTCTCCTGCCGCCAGTAAATCTTTAGGATTCATACCTCTGCCATCATCAGTAACTCTAAATACAATTCTGCTACCTTGGTTTTCCAGAGTAAGAACAATTTTCCCTTTGGCAGGCTTGCCTGCTTTACTTCTTTCTTCTGGGGATTCAATTCCATGATCAAGGGAATTGCGGACAATATGCAAAAGGGGATTAGAAATATTATCGTATAAGTTACGATCTATTTCTATATTCTCCCCTACTATTTCAAATTTGATATTTTTATTTTCTTGCTTGCTGATATCTCGTACTGTTCTATATATTTTCGGTGCCATAGAAGAAAACTGCAACATGGCCAGCGCAGATACCTTATGCGTTAGCCCATCCAGCAACCTTCTGTAATTATTTGCAAAACTCCGAAGATCCTTATTATAAGGTAGCTGGTTTAGCGTTCTTTGCAAGAAACTATATTCAGCAACAAATTCCCCGCTGATGCCCTGTAACTCCTGAACATCTCTCCACCGTATATTAATAAATCTTTCTTCCTTTTTTTCTTGTGGCTTAGCATCGGTTGTTACACCTGCTTCAGGTTCAGGTTTCGGTTTAGGCTGCGGCTCCGTCTTTAGTTCAGTTTTTTTTTTGACTTCCGTAGCCACGGACGTATTGCCTGTATCAACTTTTACTATATAAGTATTATTGGCTAGAGCTTTAGTTATAGATTCAACATCCGCTACGCCGACAATGATTTTAAAGCCTTGGGTTTTAATAATATCTGCCGAATCATGAGCCTGTAAATCTTCCGGTATAGAACGTAATATTTTCCAGTTGCGGTTTAACTGCTTTAAGATAACTACGGCCCTAACATTAGGCATAGCGCAATCAGCAGCAAAATGTAAGGTTAAAAGAGTTTCTTTATCATTAGTTAATATAGCAGGCTCTTGTGCCTTGGTGTTGCTCTCTTGAGTAGTCGCAGCCGTTACTTCCTTCTGATTTTTAAAACGCTCAATAGTTTCTTGTAATTCCTCAATCAGGCTTGGAACTTCTCTTTGAGCAAAATCCGGCTCACTAACTCTCTCCGTTTCTCCCTTTACATAGTCACTATAAGCGAAAAATAAATCCAGGACTTCAGTTACATGGCCCTTGATTTTCTGAGGATCATTTCTAAAAACACCAAACAAATCTTCCATTTTGTGTGTCAATTCCGCCAAAACAGTTAATCCCATGACTGCGCTGGCACCTTTTATTGAATGGGCTGTACGAAAAATTTCGTTTATTTCTTCTATTGTAAAACTATTATTTTTTTCGCCGGCCAAAATTAATTTGTCATAGATTGACATTAACTTATTATTTTCCGCTTGATATATATCCAACAAACCCGCCATTTCCGCGTTAAAAAACCCCATGCTTATCACCTTTCTTTTATCCCAGATGCGCTAAAATATCTTGCAAAGATGTATCGGTTGGATGGAAGAGGATATAACTTGCCATTTTTTTATCCTTTTGAAAAAATGTATTGCTAACAAACAACATATCTTTTGCAGTAGAAGGAGATTGTTTCATAAAATCAGCAACCACCTTTTCTCCTGTATCGACTTTCATATAGGGAACAGATATTTTAATTTCTTTGTTCATCAACGCAGCAAAAGCTGTAACATAGCTGTTACACATAATATTTCCTATCTCACAGATAACAGACTTTTGCATATCATCCATGTGCTCTACATCTATCAATGGTTCCCCAGTTAACTTTTCTACAATAAAACTGGAAAATTCTTTATTTAACAGCAATGCTAACATGAAATCCATATTACCTTCCAGGTGCATGGAAACCCCGGCATATAAAGATAACGGATTCATTACTAATTCCTTAACAGAATGTTGTGCAACAATTTTGCATTCCGGTACTGCTAAATCCAGTTCACTGTTTAACATTTGAGACAAGCTTGTTACAGCATGTCCCCCACCAATATTGCCAATTTCTCTCAAAATATCTTGATTTTCTGCAGTATACTTTGTCATATGCCTGCTCCTCACTGTAAGTTTTCTTTGGTGTATTCATAGGAATCCACCAACTTCTTGAGCATTTTCATTTGTCCCATGAGTTCCTCACTGGAAGCAGCGCTTTCTTCAGCAGTTGCAGAATTTTCCTGTACTACTTCAGAAATAGAATTAATGCTCTGCCTTATTTGCGCAATAGAAGTAGCCTGATTATTAGAGGCAATAGAAATTTCGCCCACACTCTCTGCCATTTGTTTACCATCAAGACTAATTTCCTTTAATTTTTGAGCAGCTTGCTCCGTTTTCTCCGTGCTCAGATTAATCATTTGAATTGTTTTATTAATAAGCGTACTGGTATTTTTGCTGGCTTGAGCAGAATCTGCTGCTAATTTACGAATTTCTTCTGCAATAACTGCAAAGCCCTTACCTGCTTCTCCGGCTCTGGCTGCCTCCACAGCAGCATTTAAAGCTAAAATGTTAGTCTGAAAAGCAATATCTTCTATATTTTTAATAATACCGGAAACCTCACCGGTCATAGCCTTCATTTGAAGCATTTCTTCACTGACACCATCCATAAATTCGCTACCATCCGCAACCTTTTTTGACAAAGCACTACTATTATCCCTGACTTCCATAGCAGTTGCAGCATTGGTCTGCACATGCTCGGAAACACTGTTAATGGTTGTTGCCAGTTCTGTTACTGCACTAGCCTGCTCTTCCGAAGACTGGCTAAGGCTTTGGCCTATCGTAGCAATTTGTTCAGCTCCCTTAATTACCTGCTCTGAGCTGGAATTAATCTGATTTAAGATAACAGATAAAGACTTGGAAATCTTAAGCAAAGAATGACCTATAGCCTGGAAGTCCCCTAAGAACTCAACGTTACTCTGATAATTTAGTTTACCGTTACTGATTGCTTCGGTAAATTTGTTTATTTCTTCTACATACTCGCCTAATACTTCATTAGTTTCTCTAAAATTACGACATAAATTACCAAATTCATCCGGCCCATCGTAAACAGCCAAAGCATTCAGCTTGCCATGTCGCATGGCCGTAGCTGAAGTCTCCAATTGTTTTAAAGGTTCAATGATAAACGAAATCGTCTTATTGCTGAGCATAACCAATAGAACTACCATAATAATGCCCAAAACAACAGCAACGCCATACATGATGTTTTTTAAGCCATTGGTATAGCTCACATATTCAGCGGCTACCCGATCTGAATCATCAAGCATTTTATCCATATCATCCCGCATACTACTGGCAATTACATCATACTTGCTATCATACAAAGTCCAAGCTTCATCAGCTTTGCCATATAAGCTTAGATAGTACATTTGCTGCATCAGTTGTTTAACTTCTTCTTGTTTCGCAATTTCCTTGGTAACTGTGTCGCGGTAAACGGAGCTGTTAACCTTTTGCATGTTTTCCAAGCTTTTTTCCGTAATGTTCTGATAGTTCAAGCTCTCCCGATAAAACTGCTCCACCGCTTCTTTGTCATTCTTCCTGCTAACTAAGATCATCTTGCAAAGATCTCTGCCTGTCCCCTGATTACCTAAAGCAAAATCCGCCCTGTTAGTAGCAATCGTATACTCATTTTCATTAAAGGTATTAAAGTTGCGAGCCAAGATAGTGATAAAGATTAAAGCAATTGTTATAAAAATAAAGAAGCATAAGCCATATAACATTGATGCTCTATTTAGCCTTTCCTCAACAGTCTCATTGCGCATTAACTACATTTTGCTTCTCCACCTCTTACAATATATTTTGAACCGTTTCAATCAATTTGTCTTTTTGAAATGGTTTAACCACATAATCCATTGCCCCACTTTGAATAGCAGTCATGACTGTCTGTTCCTGACCGATGGCAGAGCACATGATAACCTTTGCCTGAGCATCAAAAGCTATAATATCTTTTAATGTAGACAGCCCATCTTTACCGGCCATGGTAATATCCAGTAACACTAAAGATGGCTTCTCCTCTTTATATATTTCTACAGCCTTATTCCCATTATCAGCCTCAACAATATTGGTGAACCCCGCCTCTGCCAAAGTGAGTCTAATCATCTTCCTCATAAAAGCAGCATCATCCGCTATCAAAATCATTGGTACAGCCATTTAAATTTCCTCCTCATTTATATTTTTATTACAAGTTTTAGCGAAAAACATAGCCATTTTTTTACTGATTTGTAGCACATTACCTTCCTCATCAACTGCTCCCAATTGCTTAGCCGCAGCTGGCATACCATAAACAGCGCAGCTCTGTTTATCCTGTCCCCAAGTATGCGCTCCCGCATCATGCATGGCCTTAAGCCCTGCTGCACCATCACTGCCTATTCCTGTTAAGATTACTCCAGCAGCATCTTTTCCAGCTTCTTTAGCAACAGAATTAAAGGTCACATCAACGGAAGGACAAAAGCCATTAACAGGCGCCTCCGCACTTTCATTAACAATAAAACCTTTCGCTGTCCGCTTAATTCTCAACTGATTACCACCGCTAGCTATTAACACAAGGCCATCCTCTACCACATCCCCTGTGACAGCCTCTCTAACCTTAAATTTAGTATTTTTGTTTAAACGTTGAGCATAGGCCTTAGTAAAACCTGGTGGCATATGCTGTACTACAATAATTCCAGGTAAGGTTTCCGGTAAAGCCTGTAGCAAAACCAGAGTAGCTTCTACTCCCCCTAAAGAAGCTCCTATGGCAATTACCCGGTTGGAAGCCTTCCCCCCAATATGAAAGGGAGAATTATCGCCAAGCGTAGTAGCAGGACTTGGTTGTGCCTGCAGTGGGACAATTTTGGGAGTATTTAGCCTTGTTCTTTGATGCACGCCTGCCAAAACCTTCAGTTTTATTTGCAGCAGTGTCGCAAAATCTTTTAACTCGTTGGCATTATCGGCAGCTACTTTAGGCAGGAAATCTGAAGCACCTAGCTCCAGCGCATGAATAGCTTCTTCCTTTAAAGAGGAAACAACAATGATAGGTATATCAAAATCTGCGACAATTTTATTTAAAAGTTCAAATCTAACCACATCAGGCAATTGCAAATCCAAGATAATTACATCCGGACGTTTTTCTTTAATACCGGCTACCGCCAGTTTGCCATCCATTGCCTGTCCGCAAAGCTCAAAAGCACTATCTTGAGCGAGGATTTGTGCTAAATAGGTCCTATAAAAGTCTGAATCCTCTACTATGAATATTTTAATTTTCTTAAATGTCATCTTACTCACTGACTTTCTTATAAACAGCAGGCTTTACCAATTGAAATCCTGCTAGTTTATTAAATATTTCTGTATGCCCTAAAAAAAGATAACCATCCGGCTGTAAGGAATCCCAAAAAATTTTAAGCAATTTTTTATAGGTTACTTCATCAAAATAAATAAGTACGTTCCTACAGAAAATATAATCAAATTTTCCTCTAGTCTGATCAGGCAGGAGAATATTTTCTTGTTTAAAATTTAAATTTTGTTTTATGTTTTTTCGCACCTCGCAACCATTCGGCAACAAATGCATATATGCTTTCCGCCAATTTGCAGGAAGCCTCACATATTCTGCCATAGGATAAACACCCTTAGTTGCAGTCTGAATCGCCTTTTGGGAAATATCTGAGGCCCATAGCTTATAGGGCTTTTTAAGAGAACCTGTTAAGTGCGCATCCTCCATAGTCATAGCCAAGGTGTAAGCCTCTTGTCCATTGGCACAACCGGCACACCAACCACGAATTTCCTGGGCCTTGTCGCCTATTTCCCCTTCCGCTAAATATTGTTCCAAAAGCTGAAAATGATCATCTTCTCTGTAGAAATAGGAATAATTTGTTGTTAAAGCATCAATAAGCCGCTGTCTCAAATTTTGCCCAGTACTGTCATGGACAGAAATTTGCTGCCAATATTCTTCAAAAGAGTTTATGTGATTGGTGAAACATTCCAAGGCAATTTTACTTTCTATCAAATACCCTTTGTCTCGCAAATTTATACCGCTTTTTTCATACACGTATTTTGCTACCATCTCATTTTCTGCTGCAGTGACTTTGATCATTTTTCACATCTCTATTTCTTTATTTTAAATACTTGGTAGTCCTTCTTTTTTTAGTTTTGAGCATCCAATAAATCAAAAAAAGCTTCTAACGGCATGGGTTTAGCAAATAAAAAACCTTGAACATTCCGGCAACCTGCTTTCAGCAGAAATTCTGCTTGCTGCTGCGTTTCAACACCTTCCGCAATAACACCCATTTCTAAACGACGAGCCATTGTTATTATGCTGTCTAATATAAAACCGGCACGATTGGATGTCTCAAAATCATTAAGAAACTTCATATCAATCTTAAGTATATCCAAAGGTATATCCTTCAAGGTGTTAAGGGAGGAATAACCGCTTCCAAAATCATCTAACAAAACTGTAAAGTTCCTAGCCCGTAGTTCTTTAACAAGAGTCATAATTCGCGTCGGGTCATCAGCATAGGCACTCTCTGTAACCTCTACCCTAAGCAGTTTCCTGGGCAAATTATGCTTGGTAATAACGGCATCCAAATCATCCAATAACGTAGTTGTAAAAAAATCTACTCTGGAAACATTAATGGAAATAGGTACACAGGCTTGCTTTCTTTTTAGCCTTTTTTCTAGCGCACTGCCCACAGCATCCCAAATATATCTATCTAATTGAGTAATAAGTCCATTCTTTTCAAATATGTTAATAAATTGTCCCGGCGAGATAAGTCCCTTTTCCGGATGTTTCCAGCGTACTAACGCCTCAGAGCTAATGATTTTTTTAGCCTTTATGTCATAAACAGGTTGAATATAAAGCTTAAACTGTTTCTCCTGCAGAGCATAATTCATCTGAGAAAGCAGGTACTGCTCTTCCATTATTTGCTTGCGCATAACAGCATCATAATAGGCATAAGGCATAGCATTAGCAAAATGCACAGCAGCCACCGTTTGTTGGGCTATTTTAGCTCTATCGCACATAACATTAACACTAATAGTCCTGTCTTTAATTTTGTAAAGGCCAAAAGTAGAGTTAAAACTAAAAGCCGCCGTATCACTAATCAATGTTATAATGGCATTTTCCATTACCCATTCTTTTTTTAATTTTGCCCTAGGGACACAAAAAATAAATTTGTCATCAGCTAACCTTGCTGCTGTACCTATATTTTCTACTAATTTTTTAATCTTATTTCCCAGGCTGATTAAGACCATGTCCCCTGTCTTAGGACTAAAGACATCATTTATGACTTTAAATCTTTTAATATTACAATATACCAAGACATATTGCTCTTGAGGATTAAGGTCTAAAAGCTTACGAGTCATTTCGCAAAAATAATCACGCTGAAAAAGCCCGGTAAGTTCATCATAACAGGATGTATTAATCCCACTATGCTTTTTGTCTACCGGGCCTGCATTATTGCTTCTAGGCAGTATATGCTCAACAAATCCGATTTTATTTCCTAAGGTGTCATATAGATAGGAAGACTCACACTTGTAGTCTTCTCCCTGCCATGTAAAATATGTAATTTTTTCCTCGTTAACCAATCTATTAAAGGCACAATTTTCGTTACTTCTGTTCCCCAAATCAAGCTTTTGGCAATTACAATTTTGATAAGCTTGTAGTGGTTTTCCCAGGATTTCACAAAGAGAATTGCTGACAAAAAGGACTTTTTTATGCATAGATATAACAATAACAAATGCATGGATATTATCTAACGCCTTACGATATACTTCCTTAATTTCCCCATTTACATTCTCATCACACAAGGCTTGTGCCATTTTTATTATTGTTTCGTCCATTTTGTTGCTTCCTTTTCACAAATAGTCCGAATCTCTTGTATTTTAATGATATTTATTATTACTACATAATTGTAACTTTTCTTAATTATACCACAAATCAGCCTGTTAGTCTTACCAATATCGCTTAATGTTTCCTTTAATTTTTTTAAGCTCAAAATTCTTTCAACTTACCATAAAAAAAAGAACGGCAAAATTTACTCAGATACGAGGAGCAGTAAGGCTTGTCGGAAAGGATAGGACTCCTAGGTTCATCCCGCCCGGCAAACGCAAACTGCGACAACGTAGATGAGTAAATATCGTCGCTCTTATATAAGTTATATAAGTATACTAACCGCCTCTTTTAAAGTCTCCACTTCCCCTACGTTGCCGGGAAAAATAACATACGGTATGCCAGGGAACTTACTTTGGGCATCAGTTTCCCACACCGGAATACCGGGCTGAATTTGCCCCAGTACCAAAGCTCGCTTTACCCTTAGAGCCTTTGTGCCAATATCACTAGAGGTAATGCCTCCTTTAGCTACCACAAACGCAGGAGTAATATTAAGCTTTCCCACCAAGGATTGGACGGCATCAGAAATTTTTACCGATCTTTCCAAGGCTGCCTTTTTGGTATCACCCTCTAAGCTTAGCAATTTACGTCTGGTATAAACCACAACTGTCTTACCGGCTTTTAGGAGTTCTTCCTCTTTAGCTACCATACGGTTTACTTCCTCGGCAAATTTGGCAGCGTCCAAAACCAAATCGGAATTAAATTCCAAGGCTTCTACGCCCGGTAAAGTCTTTAAGGCTTCCAGCTGGCTGGTAGTTTTTTGAGTATGAGAGCCTACTACCACAATGCCACCGTTAGAGCTGGTGGTTTTCACCATTTCCGTCCTGGTTAAAAGAGGCTTATTGCTAATACCGCCCATTTCTTTCACAAGTCCGGCTGCACTACGGAACATAAAATGCTTACCCAAGGCCATCGCCTTGTACAGCGCAATGACAAATACCTTAACATCACAAGGTGCCACAGCATTAACAATGACCTTGTTAAAGCCGGTGACTTTTCCCAGCTGCGCAGCAATAGCATCAATCTTTCTAGCCCGTAAATCTTCTATGGAAATACAAATCACCGTTTCTTTCTTAAATGCTCCTGCTGTTTTCTCCTCAATATATTCAGTCATATTGGAAGACTTGTAGCCAAAAGTTTTATCTTTGGCAAATTCTGTTTCCCCGGCAGGTACCAGTTCATCACCATATTTAACATAATGAATATTGTTGATGGTAAAACGTCCGCCTTCTTTAAAATAAGGACAAAGAATCTCGCCATCGATTTTACTACCTCTGGCTTTCTCCCAAGCCGCTGCTAAAAGTTCAGTTTCCAAAGGATAATGGCCTCGCAAGGTAGAATCACTACGACTAATAACCAAATAATCCTTGCCGGTCTCTTGGGCCACCTTAGCCAATCTTTCGCCTATATCTTTGTGAACCTTAGCAGTTTGCTCTGCTGTAAAGCCACGAGAATTGGTCAAGATAAAGAACAATTTATTTTTTTCTGCAAAACCTTGGCGGATGCTTTCTTCCGACCAAGCCGTATATACAGAAATATCATGAACCGTTTGTACACCGGTTGGATCATCATCAAGCACCACAATCTTGTGTTTATCTGCCGCTATGGCAGCCTGCAATTGTTCTTCTAGTTTTGCATCAGTCTGATCAGGATACTTCTTTAAAATATCTGCGCTAATTTTTTCAGCCATTTTTTGACCACCTTTTATAAAGCCGGAAGCTTAAAGAGTTGTCTAGCTTCAGCAGGCGTCATAGGAGCTTTGTCCATCGCTGCCAATAGTCTAACCGCTTTGGCAACTAATGGTTCATTGGTTTCCACCTGTATGTTGGCATCCAGATAATTACTATCTTCAAAGCCAATCCGGACAGTCTTGGCGCCCATACCTACAGCGGCAGCAATAATACCAAAATCCCGGCGGTTAGCATGGGTAATGCCCCACAATGCGCCCTTGGGTATCATGCTAATCATGAGAGCCAGAGCTTGTGGTGTAGCCGGAGCCTCACCTTCGTGGCCGAGTACTATGCTAAACAGTACCGGATCAACAAAAGGATATTGGTGCATTAATTTTTCCATGGTGTTAGTATGACCTATTTCAAATACTTCCACTTCAGGATATTTCTTGGTTTTAATAATTTCTTGTACGCAGTACTCCACATCAGCAGGAGGATTAGCGTAAACCGATCTTCCCAGGTTAGTGGAGCCAACGTTCAAGGAGCAGGCTTCCACCATATTCAAATAAAGAGGCGCACATCTTTCTTTAATATTAAGCTTGGAAACACCGCCGGTAGAAACCTCAAGGATAATATCAGAATCCCTGCGAATCAAACGCAAAGTCTCTTCCAACAGGCTGGTATCAGGTGTAAGGCTGCCATCCTTAGCTCTTACATGGAGATGAACCATAGCAGCACCTGCCTTGCGGCAGTTTAGTACATCCTGAGCTATTTTCTCAGGAACTATATTCTTATCAGTAGCTGCCACAGGCGCTACTGAAATCATTACTTTATCCATACCTCGTGCTCCCTTTCTTAGGGCAAAGGTTTCAAGTTTTTACTGATCCTTGTCCGTTTGGTTTTTTTAATTTGTTTAGTTTGTTTGGCTAAACCTTGTTCAGTATCAATCCAATATTCATAATGATTGATGACCGCTTTGTTAATAGCCTTACGATCTCTGTCCCGCAAGAGACGGATAAGTTCTTCGTGTTTAGCCAAAAATACATCAACCGCATCATCATCTAAAAATCTTTTATTAGTGATGATTCTGGAAGGTCTGCTAATCTTATCTACATAATAGGCAATACCTTCTAACAGCTTATTTTGAGTTACTTCCGCCAAGGCACGATGAAAACGCACATCTGCCTCAAACATTTCCTCTGCAGTGACCTTGGGTTTCTTGCTAATCTTCTTCAATTCTTTAAAAGCTTCTTCTACACTCTTTAAATAATCTTTATCCAGCTTATCCAGCACTAGCTCCAATAATCCTACATCAAGGATTTTACGCAGCTCAATAATTTGGCCATTAAAGTCTTTTTGCAAAATAATGCCATATAAAAGCGGATATAACATTCTCCTGCTAAATTCTTGTCTGACAAAAGTACCCTCTGCTCTTTTAATTTTTAAAACCCCGTAGGCAACTAATATCTTAATTGCTTCCCGAACGGAGTTACGACCCACATTCATAGACTTACTTAATTCTGCTTCCGTAGGAATCTTGTCGCCAGGCTTTATCTCACCATTGATGATGGCGTTGGCAATATTGTCTACAATTTGGTCTACAATGGTTTTCCCACCAATTTCTTTGAAAACCCCCACCATATTTTCCTTCTCCATTAAATATCACCTCGTTATACACCACTGGTTATTTAAACATCCCAGGCAAGAGCCGCTAGTTTCGCAGCAACTTCACCGTCTTGAGCCAAGCCACCAATCCCTACAGCACCCATCAACTGCCTTTGGGCATTGAGCAACGGCTCGCCACCCGGTAAAGCTGTAAACTTCTCATCTTGAAAATAACCTATGTTAAGATGATTTTTTTGCAACCTATCAAGGAAAGCAACTGTGCTGGTACCCATCCTTGCTGCTGTATATGCCTTGCAAGGCGTTAGGTTAATTGTTAAAAGCTTAGCGCCATCTTCTTTATGATAAAGAACCAGAAAGCCATCCTTATCACAAACAGCTACGCTAAAGGGCTTGCCGCCATAGCTTTCTGCTACCAGTTGTTTGGCCTTTGCTGCTATTTTTTCGGCTAAAGCTAATGTTACATTATCCATTTTTTTCACCTTTTATTTTCATATTTTAACACTAAGCTGCACCCATTAACAAGTTAGGCAGCCAGGTTACCAATTCCGGAATAGCAGTAATCAAAGCTAGCACAACAACTAGAGGAATTAGAAATGGAATTATCTGCTTGGAAACTTTATCAAAAGGTACGTTACCTACATTACTTACTACATACAAACACATACCAACAGGAGGTGTAATAAGACCAATCATAACATTCAATACGAAGAATACACCAAAGTGTACCATATCAATATGTAGAGCATGTACCAATGGCAGCAGTACAGGTACCATGATCATGATGATAGAGTTACTTTCCAAGAAGCAGCCCAAGATTAAGAGTACAATGTTGATGAGAAGTAACAATAAAGCTTTACTCTTAGTAAAGCCTAACAATAAACCAGCTAAAGTCTGTGGCATTCCGGAGGACATTACTACCCAGGTAATGGCAGAAGCGCTGCAGATGATCAGCATGATAACAGCAGTGGTATGCACGGTTTTTAGCAGCATGCCATATAACATTTTCAAGGTCATTTCCTTGTGCACCACAAAGCCTAGAAACAAGGCATATACAGCAGCAATACCGGCGGCTTCAGTAGGAGTAACTACGCCGGCAACAATACCTACAATCATGATGATAGGAGTCATCAGAGAAGGCAGTGCTCGCCAGGTAGCAGTCATACGTTCTCCCCAGGTAGCAGGAGGTTCAGTCTTATAACCACGTTTCTTCGCCATGAAATAAACCAGAATCATCAAAGATACACCCATCATGATACCGGGAACAACGCCGCCTAAAAACAAACGGCCAATGGATGTTTCAGTAATAATGGCATAAATTACTAAGGGAATACTAGGAGGAATGATAGGTCCGATAGTAGAAGAAGCAGCTGTTAAAGCAGCTGACCAGTCTCTATCAAAACCATTTTCTTCCATTGCTTTAATTTCAACTACGCCGATAGCAGAAGCATCTGCTACAGCCGCACCGCTCATACCGGCAACGATAATATTAGAAATAACATTAACATGGCCTAAGCTGCCTGTTAAGTGTTTAACCCACTCTCTGGCAAACTTGAAAATACGTTGAGTAATACCACCGGTGTTCATGGCTTCGCCTACGAAGATAAACATGGGAACGGCCAGCATAGGGAACGAATCCAGGGAAGACAACATTCTCTGTGGCACCAAGACTAGCGGTGTATCACCAATTAAGAGGGCAACCATGGCAGCAATACTCATGGAGAAAGCTACCGGTACTCTAATCATCATCAGAGTCAGCATAACTACAAATATTACTAATACCTCCATTTATTTGCCCCCCTTTCTCATATTCCACAAATCCTTCAGGTCATAATAAAGCATCCCCAAAGCACCTAAAGGGATAATCATATAAACATAACCCATATGAATCTGGTTAGCAGCAGAAGGAGTATCAAAGTTCATTTGTGTTACTTCAATACCTTCATAAACCAATACTGCTAAAAATACTGCGGAAATAATACGGCTGAATGCAATAAAGACAGGACGAATTTTAGCCGGCAAATTATCTACTAAAATTTCAATTTCAATATGCTCATGATCTCTCATGCAAATAACTGAACCTACAAAAGATAACCAAACCAAAGCAAAAACAGCCAGTTCTTCTGACCAGGTAAGTGGTGCGTTAAAAATATACCGCATAGTAACCTGCAGCACCACCAAGATGAGAACAACTGAAACTGTGGCTACCCCTAAATAATCAAGAAATTTATTGAATTTCATAATTTGTCTCCTTTAATTAAAGAAAAAAAGCCGGTGAGCCGCCGCCTGCCGGTTGTTCAGCAGAATCCGGCGGCCAGCCGGCATTATTTCTATAATACTTGCTTACGTAGATTATTTATCACGCAAAGCATCAATAGCCTTAAACATATCTTCAGCATCTTTACCAATCTTTTGGATATAAGTCTTACGTAAGGAGGTGCAAGCATCCATAAACGGTTTCAAATCTTTGATTTCGTTTACTTGCATGCCTTTGCCCTTTAAGGTATCAACTAATTCTTTTTCTTCCTTAGCAGCAATGTCACGCTCGTAAGCTTGAGCTTCTTTAGCGCATTCCATCAAAATCTTCTGTTGGTTAGGAGATAATTTCTTCCAGGTTTTCTCGCTCATGGACAAAACTTGGATGAATAATTGATGGTTGGTCATGGACAAATATTTTTGAACTTCATAGAATTTGTTAGACATAATGATGGATAGAGGATTCTCTTGGCCATCAACAACCTTTTGTTGTAAAGCCATATAAACTTCACTGAATGCCATAGGAGTAGGAGCAGCGCCCAAAGCCTTGAAGCCTTGAATACTTGCATCAGTTTGCGGAGTACGAATCTTCATGTTCTTCATATCAGCCAAAGTATTGATAGGCTTTACGTTATTGGTTACTTGACGAGAACCCATATCAAAGTAGCAAATAGCTCTGAAACCTTTTTCTTGCATTTTCTTGTCGATTTGTTTGCCGATATCGCCATCAAATACACGGAATTCATGTGCTTTATCCTTGTAAATATAAGGCAAGTCAAACAAACCCATTACAGGAACATAAGAAGCCAAGAAGCCTGCAGAAGAAGTACCCATATCAACAGTACCCATACGCATGCCTTCGCAACGTTCCTTCATACTGCCCAATTTAGCGCTATCGAAAACTTGAATTTCGATGCTGCCATTGGATTTAGCCTTAACCAATTCAGCCAATTTTTGAGCACCCTTGGACTCTGGGTGAGAAGCAGCTGCTTCAGTACCGCATTTAATGACTATTTTCTTGTCTGCACCACCGGCAGGAGCAGCAGCCTTTTTGTCGCCACCACCGCAACCAGCTAACAAGGTTGTTGATAGAAAAATACCGGTAACTGCCAACATAATCCCTTTTCTAGTGAACTTACTCATGATTCATCCCCCTTAGAATTTTGATAATGTCATTAACATCCGCTCGTATTATTCATGGTCATAAGACCGTAAAGACTTAACTTATTTAATCAAACCTTTGGCAATCAAGGCTTTTCTCAGTTCCAAAGCTCCGAACCTGGGGCTGGAAAGTACAGGAATGCCTAATTTTTCGTGAATATATTCTTCACAATAAGCCATGGAGCCTTGTGCAAAAAGAATAACATCTACTTGATCTTTAATCTTAGTGCAGTACTCAGTCATAAGCTTTTTGAATTGTTCCTGGTCTAGTCCAAATGCTCCGTCTACCAAAGCATCCACCATTTCCACATGCTTGTTCATCTCACGGGCTACTCTCAGCACCGTGTTCTTAGTAGGAGCCAGTGTAGTCTGCAAGGTAGCAACCACTCCGATTCTAGTACCTAATCTAGCTGCTTCCCGGCACATTTCTTCATCAATACGTACAATGGGAATACCGGTGTACTTAGCAAAGCTTTGTGCAGAATCAGCTACTTCACCTACAGTAGAGCAAATATTCAAAATTGCATCTGCCCCCTCGGTCATAGCCTTTGTGTACATTCCTACCAAACGAGCTGCCGGCGGTACGGTAACATAACCTGTATCTCTAACCTCAGCAAGAATAGAAGGATCCTGATAACTAGCAATTTCCGTTCCTTGTGGTAATGCCTCTTTAACCAGCTTCTCCACTAATTCGATTAATTCAGGTGTGGTGCTGGTATAAACCAAAGCGACCTTCATTCCAAATCATCTCCCCTGTTTCCGAAACATATTAGGTATAACATCCTACGTTTGACCTTTGTTTTAATTATTACACAGTTTTTTTAAAATGTACAGTATTTTTTAAATTTTCAGAAATTACACTACAAATTAAATAAATAAAATATTAAAACAAAAAGAGCGATGAGATTTGCTCTTACCACACCAAAAAGTACAGTGGCGAGAAGGGTGCAGATGCTAGGCGCCGGTGAGGCTTGCAGCATACAAAAAAACAAAGAGCGATGAGATTTGCTCAGATACGAGAAGCAGTGAGGCTTGTCGGAAGGGATAGGACTTTCCGGTCCATCCCGACCGACAAACGCAAACTGCGACAAAGTAGATGAGTAAATATCGTCGCTCTTAAGCAAAAAATAGGAGCTCTCATTTATATGAGAGCTCCTATTTAATATACTAACTACATTAAAATGTCAGCCTTAAACCATTCCTTACAAATCTTCCCGCTCACTCCATCCTTCTTCATAGCATCTAAGGTCTTTTGTACGGTATCTCTTAAAGCGGTATCATCCTTGCGGAAAGCAATACCAAAGTAGCCAACAGGTCCAACAGGCTTTTTATCCAGGCAAACAAAAGCGTCTGGTTTCTTGCTCATGTAATAACGGCCTACGATTTCATCAGTGATGATGGCATCTACTCTGCCTGCTTCCATATCCATCATAGCAGCAATGCAATCAGGATACTTCTTAACTTCTTTCAAAGTCTTAGCAAAAGCAGGATCCTTTTCCAGGTTAATTTCAGCAGTAGAAGCACTTTGCATACCAACTACTTTGCCCTTCAGATCTTCTTGTCCTTTAATAGTAGAGTTTTTAGGAACGAAAAGCAATTGTTTGCATTCCATATAAGGATTGCTGAACAGCATGTTCTTTTTACGGTCTTCAGTAATATTCAGGCCATTCCAGATACAGTCTATTCTACCGCTCTTAAGTTCTGCTTCCTTACTGGACCAGTCAATAGGTTTGAATTCTACGGTAATGCCAAGACGCTTAGCAGCTTCCTTAGCCATATCAATATCAAAGCCTACAATCTTGTTGTCTTTGTCTTTGAAACCCATAGGCGGGAAGTTATCATCCAAGCCTACTACAATCTTCTTGGGTAGTTCTTTCTTTGCAGGTGCAGCTGCTTCTTTCTTCGCGGTAGTACCACCGCCACAACCAACTAACAAACCACAAGCAACAACTGCCGTTAATAATGCGCTAACTATTTTCTTCATTAAACAATCCCCCCACTTGATATTTTCTTACGTGTCAATTATATGTTAGCTTGCCACAAAAGTAAACCATCATTTTATGGTGTTGGCAATAAGAGCAATAAACACCAAATCTTCCATACCAGTATTCATCAAAGCATGGCTGCCACCGTCAGCGCAGAAGGTTACATAGCCTGGTTTTACCTTGGCTTTGATCTCCCCATCTTGATACATACCTTCACCTTTGACGATGTAATAGGTTTCGTTGTTGCCTACGTGCTTATGCAAAGGCACACCACAACCCGGATGCAAGGTAATTCTGCCATACAAGGAAACTGCCTTGCCAATAAGTTTTTCGTCAATAATATGATCATTAATAATTTTACCTGTACCCGGATTCTCTTTCACGGTTCTGGTCTTTTCCTTATAAATTGTCATACTACTGCCTCCCTTTTATTCTATTATTTTTAATTTAAGATCAGGGTTATCTTGCGCTGCTTCTTCCAGGACAGTCAAAAGTCTCTCGCCATACTCGCCTAAGTTTGCTTCATCAGCAATACCACCGGAAATGGTAATATGAGTTTTTTCTGTTACTTCCGAAAGCAGATCATAAAGAGCATCCAAATTTTTGCCGTAGTAATCCGGAAAATTAAATTGCTCCTGAAAGAATTCATGCACTTCCTCTTCTGTAGAAAATTGGTCAGCAGCTATGTGAATTTTGCGCATTATACGTGTACCTCCTAATATAATTTCTCAAAAGTATTATAATGGTCACTACAATAATAAATATGACCTTTATCATCAAAAACTATACGTTTGGCTCCCCGTGAGCCTTTAACATAATCAATATCACATTCCGTATATTTAATTCCTTTTTCTGAAGGAAGCTTACGGTCAAAGTTACCAAAATGATCGCCGCCAATACTTTTACCGGGAGCTAGCTTATCCAAAGTACCTTTCTTGGGCCAGCCTAATTCTCTGGCTTTACTTTTGGTAATGTAATTGGAAGGCAATTTATGAAATTTATGAATATAGGCCGCAACCTGTTCTTTAGAAGTATAGGTACCTGTTTCTACTAACTCTGCAGTTGCTTTGGCATCAGTGGTTGTGCTGGCACCGGCATTAGTGTTGGCAGTATTATTCGAGGCACTCTTCTTGGCACCACCGCAGCCTGTTAGCAAAGCTAATGCCAGTAGCACCAAAATTCCTATTGTTAAAACTTTTTTCATTTTTTATCCCCCGCTATTTCACCACAGGCAAATCTGCCTGATTCAAGGTTAACTGAGCGTGCGCATCCAAAAGAGCATCCATCGCTTTGGCCAGCTTATCCTTATTACCGTCATTGTCAATATAAGAAACTCCACCATTACTATAATTCATTTCTTTTTTACCTGCAACAAACTTCCCTTCCATACATTCAGCTATGCAGGCGTACATGGTGTTGTTCATGTCTTTAATGACACTGCTGAGTACATAAGGTCTTGCCTTAGCAGGTGCTGCTTTAGCTTGGTCTGTATCGCAGCCAATAAAGAATTTTTTCTTATCTGTAGCTGCTTTCCAAAGGCCCTTACCACTGCCACCGGCAGCAGCAAAGATCACATCTATTTTACTATCATATAGTTCTTCTGCCAAGCCTGCTAATTTTTCCGGCTTTTTATAGCTTTTGACGAATTTGCTTTTAATAAGGACTTCCTGATTCGCTACCTTAGCACCTTGGGTAAAACCAGTCAAGAACTCCTTGGTACCAAAATTGTTCTTATCATAGCCTATAAAGCCTATTTGCTTGGTTGCAGTAGTAGCTGCTGCTATGACTCCTGCTAAATAACCCATTTCCTCGTTGTTAAACCGAACGCATTGCATGTTGTGCAATTTAGGAATCTCTGTACTATCAATAACAATATATTTGGTAAAAGGATGCTTGCCGGCTGCCTCTTTAAAAAGAGGTCCATATTCTGAACCAACGCCGATAACAAAGTTCCATTTATCATCAAAGTTAGGAATATCGGCAGCTTTAATTTCTTTTTCCTCTGAGTTTATGAAGCCTTCCAGAACTACATCTTTGCCATAGTGGTTCAGAGCCCTGGTAGCTCCTTGGTTGGCGCTTTGATTAAAACCGTTGTCATCTATACTGGCGCCATAACAAATCAAACCTCGTTGAGCAGCCCAAGCCTGGGCAGATAGTACGCAGCTGAAAAGAAGCATTACTCCCATTAGTGTAGCTTTCTTGGTAATATTCATTCCCCCGCCTCCTGGCGTTTTTCTTCAATGATTGTTTTACTTGTTTTAAATACTTTCGCTAAGCCTGAAACCAAAAGAATACCTAAGGCAATCGCCATAGCATCCAGGCAGGCATCTACGAAAGTAGCCAGGCCCTGGGTGTAATCGTTTAACAAAATAAGGTTCATGGCACGATAAAGCGGTAAGCCGGGCACCAAGGGAATAAAACCAGGTACAGAGAAAACTGTTACCGGTTCCTTGAATTGTCTGGCAAAATATTCACTAAGTACTGCTAACGCTATAGTACCCATGAAATTGCTCAGCATGGAGCTATAGCCTAAAGCCTCCATGAAATAAATATAAACGCCAAAACCAACCGCTCCTACAATGCCGGCCGGCCACAAATCTTTTTGAGGAGCGTAAAACAATTTGCCAAAAGCAACTGTGGCAATAAAAGCAAAAATAATTTTAATAATCATGGCTCCTCCTTTAATGATAGAAGATTCCTAAGACTGTGGCAATACCTATTACTAATCCGCCTACTAAAAACACTGCCTCTCCTACCCGGCTGTTACCACTAATTAAATCTCCGGCAATATAGTCCCGCAGACCATTAGTAAATGCCATACCAGGTAAATAGGGCATGATGCCACCGGCAATGGTAAGTTCCATACTGGTGTCAGGAGCTAAGGCTTTGCAGCCTAAAGTAACGGCACAAATGATTCCTCCTGCCATGGTTGTAGACCAAAAGCTGCTTGGTTTAAAGGCAGACATCGCCTTTAAAAAAGCCATGGAAAGAAACGAACCTAAAAGTGCTGCAACAAATTCTTTCACACCGCCTCCTAACACTACCGCAAAACACCCACCGGCAATAGCAGAACAGAAAACATCCACCCAGGCCGGTCTGGCTTTTTTATTAATTTTCTGATTTAAAAACGCCATGATTTCCTGATAGGTTTGGTGATTATTGGCTAAATTAAATGAAAAATCATTAATTTCGCTAATGATATTAAGATCAACTGTTCTATTGGTAACTCTATACATACGACTAAAGCCTAACAAGGATTCATCACTAAGTAAAATAACAGAGGGAGTGCAAAAGGCAGAAACAGTGTGCATACCACGCAGTGCACAGATTCTCAGCATGGTATCTTCCACCCTGTAGGTTTCCGCACCATTGCAGAGCAATAGCTTGCCGGCAGTAAGGGCCACTTCCAAGACTTCTTCTTTTGTCATTGCCATTATTTCTGCAGAAGCCATGCCATCTCCTCCTACTTATCCGTTTCTGTAGCAAACAAGGCTGCTACCGCCTGTCTAAATCTTGTTGCTCCTCCCATAGAAGGATGAGGTACTGCTGAGCAGGCTACACCATATCTGGTCAAAGTCTCTGCACTTTTTCTGCCAATGGCAATAACCTGCATCTCAGGTACCAATTCCAGCAACTGTTTGGCATAAACAATGCCCACATCCAGTTCTTCCCTGGTAGGAGTCCTATTAGTAAGAATACCACTTTCTTTATAAGGATGGAACGGGAAAATGTTCCACAAAATCGTCTGAAAAGGTACTATCTTTTGTTTGGCCAGCTCTCCCCACATAACCGTGGCAGTCGGCTCATTAAAGCCCTGCTCTTTTTGCCTTTTATTAAGTAATGTACTGTGAGGATTACTAGTTCTTTGATAGGTGAATTCCTCTCCCAGCACCACATTGCTTTTTACCGTAGGATGGAATCCCAGCAGAATCCGTTCGCTGGTCATGGCCATGCCGGAAAAATGTCCGCCTTGATAGCCCAAGCCTTCCGCAATAAATAAATATTTGGCCTGCTGTCTTAAAGTAAGATAACGAAGCAAATTAGCACTTCTAATCTGAGGTGCCTCTGGGCCGATATCACAAGTTGGATCGTAATCAGCCCAAGGATTAAAGACCTGCGCACTATGATATTCCTGCAAAGCAGTAAGAAATTTTTCCATTATTCTTCCAAACTCTCCATTACATCTTCCCATTGTTGCATAAGCTGGGCAATGTAATCTTGTTTTTCGGCGTACTCAGTAGCTAATTGCTGGCTCTTGGCCAAGTCTTGCTGGTTAGCCGGCTTAATTATTTCTTTTTCCAGCACTTTAAGCAGTGCTTCTTGTTCTCTAATGCTCAGTTCCACCTTAGGCAGCATTTTAGTTGCTTCCCCCGGGTTATATTTATGTTTCTTGACCGGCTTATCCTGCACCCGTTTGTCTTCCTGTAGCGTCTTAACCTTAGCAGCCTCTTTATGCTGCACTTCCGGTACCTCTTCCTGGCGCTGTGCCAGATAGAAGTCATAGTTACCTTTATAATCAACCAGATGCTTGTTCTCAATACTCCAGATTCTTTGAGCAACTTCATTAACCAAATAACGATCATGGCTAACTAAGAGCACCGTACCATCAAAGGTTAAGAGTGCTGCCTCTACTGCTTCCTTAGCTGCAATATCCAAGTGATTGGTAGGTTCATCCAAGAGCAGGCAATTAGCGCCATCCAAAACCAATTTTAAGAGCACCAACCTAGCCTTTTGCCCGCCTGATAAGGTCCCTATTTCCTTAAACACTTCTTCGCCATGAAAAAGCATGGAACCTAACAGTTTTCTGGTTTGCTCATCAGTATAACCATATTCAGTCAAGAAATTATCCATAATGGTTTGCTTAGGATTTAAGCGTTCATAGCTCTGGGAGAAATAGCCAATCTGTACTCTGTTACCTATTTTTACCGTACCGCCTAAGGCGGGAATCTGTTGCAAAATAGTTTTTAAGAAGGTAGTTTTACCGCTGCCATTAGGTCCTAGAATAGCAACCTTTTCACCGCTTTTCAAAAGCAGGTTAATATCCTCCAAAAGCACATTCTGGCCATAGCCTACTTTTAGTTTGTCCAAAATCAAAACTCGTTCTGCAGACTCGGTGGCTTTAGGCAATCTAAGTTCAAATTCTTCGTTTTGTACAGGCGCTTCCAATCTTTCCAAACGATTTAACTGGGACTGGCGACCACGTGCCATCTTGCTTTTGATGCCGGCTTTAAAACGCCTGATATAAGCTTCCTGTGTTTCTATATATTTCTGCTGAGCTTCATAGGCTCTGGTGTCAGTTAAAACTTGAATCTCTTTTTGGGCTAAATACTTGGAATAATTGCCTTTAAATTCCTGTAGATGCCCGCCTTCCATTTCCAGAATTCTTTCCGCCACATTGTCCAAAAAAGTACGATCATGGCTAACCACTAAAAGTCCGCCTCTAAATTCCCGCAAATATTTTTCCAGCCATTCCATCATGGCAATGTCCAGATGGTTGGTAGGTTCATCCAAAATTAACAGATCAGGAGCATTCACCAAAGCAGCGGCTAGCATTAGTCTAGTTTTTTGCCCGCCGGATAAGGTAGCCGCCTTCTGCGGCCAATATTCTTCTGTGTAGCCCAAGCCCGTTAAAACCTTCTTAATGTTGGTTTCGTAATGGTAGCCATCTAAGTGCTCATATCTGGCGGAAACCTTACTGTAGCTATCCAAAGATTCTTGCAAGGCTTCACCCTGAGTTTTGCTGCCTGCTGCTTCCAGCTGGGAAAGCTTGGCCCTTAAGGCTAAAATATCCGGACAGGACTTCATCATAAATTCCCAGACAGTTTCTTCGCCAAAGCTGTCAAAGCCCTGTTCCACATAGCCTAGTCTTAATTCGCCGGCGTATTTTATGCTGCCTTCATCTGCCTCGGAAGGCGACAAAAGGCAACGCAAAAGAGTAGTCTTGCCGCTGCCATTTACACCGACCAAGCCTACTTTTTCACCTTGCCTAATTGTAAAGCTTACATTTTTAAATATATTGTGAATGCCGAAACTTTTTCCAACATTATCTACTGTGAGTTGTATGTCCATAGTGCTTCTTTACTTAGCAAAACCTTCGGGATGAGAGCTGTGCCACCGCCAAGCCGTAGCAATAATATCTTCGATATTAGTATGCTCAGGTTGCCACTGTAATTCTTTCTTAATTTTTTCTGAGGAGGCAATCAGTACTGCCGGATCACCTGCACGTCTCGGTTTTTCCACAACAGAAAAATCTTTGCCGGTAACTTTCTTAACGGCTTGAATAATCTCTCGCACAGAATAGCCATTTTGAGAGCCTAAATTATAAACATTGCTCTCGCCACCCTTGATCAAATTATCAAGAGCCAATACATGAGCCGTAGCCAAATCGCATACATGAATATAATCTCTGATACAGGTACCATCCTTGGTAGGATAATCCGTACCATAAATCTCCACATTATCCCGCTTGCCTAAAGCAGCTTGCAGCACCAAAGGAATAAGGTGAGTCTCAGGTTTATGATCCTCACCAATATTACCTAGAATAGCTGCGCCGGCCGCATTGAAATATCTAAGAGAAGCATACTTCAAATCATAGGCCTTGGCATAGTCAGCCATCATGCCCTCAATAATAAGTTTAGTCCTGCCATACACATTGGTGGGAACCTGAGGCGCATCTTCTGTAATAGGTACCGCCTTGGGCTCACCATAGACAGCAGCAGAAGAAGAAAACACCAGATAATCTACTCCCACTTCCCGCATAGCATCCAAGATGCCCATAGTTCCCGCCACGTTATTGTAATAATACTTACCGGGATCTGTCATGGATTCTCCCACTAAGCTACTAGCAGCAAAATGCATGACGCCATCAATTTCATACTCACCCATAATGTGTTTTAAGAAACTGAAGTCGTGGATATCCCCTTCCACAAATTGTACATCTTCGGAAACCGCATCAATATGTCCCTTTAACAAGTTATCATAAACAATGGGCTTGTGCCCTGCCTTTACCAGTTCTTCAACAACATGGGAACCGATATAGCCGGCACCTCCTGTAACCAAAACATTCATGCAGTTTTCCTCCTCAACCCGGTTGACCACCGATTAAAGCTAATAATTCTGTAGTCTTTGCCTTTAAAAGCTCAGCATCGCCACGAGTCTCCACGTTTAAGCGAACTACAGGTTCGGTATTAGATTTACGCAAATTGAAACGCCAGTTATCATAATCTACGCTAATACCATCTAAGAAATCTTGCTTGCCATCTTTATATTTGTCTTGAATGGTAGCAAAAATTTTATCAGGATCTGCTACCTTACGATTTATTTCGCCACTGCAAGGGAACAGCTTCTCTCTGGCTTCTACCAGCTCAGAAAGTTTCTTGCCACTTTGGCACATTAGTTCAGTTACCAAAAGCCAAGGCAGCATACCGCTATCGCAATAAGAAAAGTCGCGGAAATAATGGTGAGCAGACATCTCGCCACCATAAATTACATTGTCTTTTCTCATACGCTCTTTAATAAAGGCATGTCCGCTCTTGCTTCTTACAGGAACGCCCTTGTACTTAGCAATAATTTCTTCTGTATTCCATGTCAGTCTGGGATCAAAAATAATCTTGCTGCCAGGATGCTTGGTCAAGAAGTTTTGAGCTAATAAGCCTACCAGATAATAGCCTTCGATAAAGTTGCCCTTCTCATCAAAGAAGAAGCAGCGGTCAAAGTCGCCATCCCAGGCAATACCAACATCTGCCTTGTTTTCCAAAACAGCTTTGGTAGTAGCCGCTCTGTTACCCGGCAAAATAGGATTAGGTACGCCATTAGGGAAATGACCATCCGGTTCAGCAAAAATTTTTACCATCTCATAAGGCAGCTTGCCTTCTAATTCTTTCACTACTGCGCCTGCTCCACCGTTACCAGGGTTAACAACAAGCTTCAATGGTTTTAAGGCAGACACATCAATATAAGTTAAGAGATGCTCAATATATTCAGGCATAATGTTATAAGTAGCATAGGTACCCATAGTAGCAGCCTTGGGTGCAAACTTCTCGTAATCATCACGAGCAACCTTAGCCTCAATATCCTTTAGACCTGTATCAGCAGAAATAGGACGTGCGCCTTCTCTTACCAGCTTCATGCCATTGTAATCAGCAGGATTGTGGCTGGCTGTAATCATAATGCCGCCACCTGCTTTTAAATGAGCAGTAGCAAAATAAATCATCTCTGTACCGCATTGTCCAATATCAATAACCTGAGCGCCTGCTTCCCGCAGTCCCTTGGACAAAGCCTCACTAATGCTAGGTCCGCTTAAACGAATATCATGACCAATGACAACTTGAGGTTTGTTCAGCATTGCTACGAAAACTCTACCGATTCTGTAAGCAAGTTCCTCGTTCATATCTGCAGGAACAACGCCTCTTATATCATAAGCTTTAAAACCTTTGGTACTTAGCATCCAACACATCCCCCTTTTTTTAATATACTAGATCCTCCACCGGCAATAAGTCTTGAACACGATTATAACAAATTTGCAGTGCAGAACCATTGATTACAGAAATGTTGCCAGTTTTTAAAACCACATCCGTTCTGGCTAACTCCCGTAAATTAATTCCTAACGCAATAGCATAGCTTAGCTCATCCTTCTCTGCCGAGGTAAATAAATTATAATCTTGTTTTACCTTGAGAATTTCTTCCAGCTTAGCTACTTGTTCCCTGTGTCTATTAGCTAAAGCCTTCATGATGTGAAGAGCATGCTTGGTAACATCTAATAGCCTATCAACCTTGCCGGCAGCATCTGCCAGCACCAGAGATTTGGCATCAATGTCATTCTTAAAAGCCAAGGCTTCTTCCTTGGTTATTTGTTCTCCATCTTCGTTAGCAAAGGCATCATGTCCCAAAATATGGGGGAAAGACATAATGGCATTTAAAATTGCCATTTCCTCCAGCTCACCATATTCTGCAGAATTCAAAGGCGAAGCAACAATCTCTTCCAAAATGGTTTTCTCTTCGTCTTCTTCCAGCAAAGAATCTTTGCCGTAATTATTGGCAGCGCCGCCCTGGAGAGCAACAACCGTCAAAACACCTGTACCTATTTTATCCAAATGATTCTGGTGCATAGCCTCTACTACCATAGCAATTTTCTTTAACTTTTGAATTTCGTGTGGTAATAGATGCATATTTTTATGACTCTTATAGGTAAAGTGACCCGGCCTGTTCAGCACCTTAGCCATAATATGGAACATTTCCCGATAATAACTCCAGGCAGCTAGTTTCTCTCTCCCCAGTTCTTCAACGACAGGCATAAGTTCTTCTTCTTTTTTCAAAAACTTATACCTCTCCTCTGCATAACGTAGAACAGCATTATCTACAATGTTCTTAGAGCTATTTACAGACTTATATAATTTTACTCCAGCTGCGCCCAAACCTGCTGCAGCCCATATTGCCAATGGAATAGGCATAAAAATCACCTTTATTCTTTCTTATTTATATATAAGTATACACCAAAATGCTAAAAAGGAATATAGCACTATTTAGCCATTTAGTCAAAAGCTTATGGTATTAAAAGCTATGTATTACTGTCCCCTCTCAAGACAAAAAAACAAACCTTCTTTTACTTTAGAAGGCCTGCTGAAAAAAAAATTTTATTTTGTTAGTTTTTCATAGCATTGGCTAAAAGCAGTAAGAAATTCCTGCAATTCAGTCTCAGTAGTTAAGTGACTTAAGCTAAGGCGCCAGGCAGACAAAGCATTCCAATAGTCATGAGTCAGTGCCAGAACCGCTGCTGATGGCTGTCCATCCGAAGAGCAGGCTGATTTCACTGACACGCAAATACCCTGTTCATTTAGTAAACGTTGAAAGTTTTGGCCCCTTACCCCTGCTACACTAAGATTCAAAATATAAGGAGAACCATCCTTCGGACTATTAATATGTACCTTCGGATATTTGGCTAGCTGCTGCCTTAGAAATTCCTGTTTTTGTTTTACTGCCTCCCACCAGCTCTGCCGATGGACCAAGGCAAGCTTAAGTGCCTCTTCTACGCTTGCCGCCAAGGCTAGTGTAGGCGTACCGCTACGGTAAGCACTGGTACTGGCTCCTCCCTCCAACAAAGGAACAAGTTCCACATTTTTACGTTTAAAAAGGATACCGCTGCCAACTAAGCCATAAAACTTATGCGGAGCAAAGCTTAGGGTAGAAATGCCTTGCAAAGGCACAACAATTTTTCCAATGGCCTGAGTTGCGTCTACATGCAGACGACAGTGGGGATAAGCTTGTAAAATTTTAACAATTTCAGCTAAAGGCTGGATAGTACCCAACTCACTGTCTACTGCACAAATCGCCAACAAAATTGTGTCAGAACGTAACTTGGCTTGCAGTTCCGGGAGATTGATTTTCCCGTCTGCCTGCAAGCTTAAATAGTCCACCTCATAGCCTTGCTTTTGCAAAGTCCGTAAACAACCGGCAACAGAAGAATGCTCCAAAGGAGTAGAAATAATATGCTTGCCTAATCCCTGCGCTGCTTGGACCAGCCCCTTGATAGCAGTATTATTGGATTCTGTGGCACCGGAGGTGAAAATTATTTCCGCCGGTTTCACACCTAGCAAATTAGCTACAGAAATGGTGATACGTTCCATTTCTGCTTTAGCAGCCAAGCCTGCGTTGTGTTTAGAATTAGCATTACCTTGATACTGTCTGGCCGCTTTACAAAAAGTCGCCAGTACCTCCTCATTAACCGGAGTATTTGCTGCATAATCTAGATAAATCATTTTTGCTCCTATCTCAGCACCTGAGTAATAGTACCGCCTGCCACTACCACATCCCCTTGGTATAAGACCACCGCCTGACCCGGTGCAACGGCACGTTGTTGCTGAGCAAATTCTAGGCGTAAGGATTTATCGCCCAGTGGATAAACCATGGCTTTTTGTTCCTGCTGCTTGTAACGGGTTCTGGCCTGTACTTCTATGGCAGTAGTTGGTGCCCGACCAGCCAGCCAATTTACCTCTGTGGCCACTAGTCCCTTACTCATAAGGCTTGCCTCATCACCTACCATAACCGTATTGGCCGCCATATCCTTTTCGCACACATAAACCGGCTTGCCTAAAGCCAAGCCCAGTTTTTTGCGCTGCCCTATGGTATAACGGACGGCACCCCGATGCTGTCCTACGACCTTGCCGCTTATATCTAAAAAATCTCCCTGAGCATAGGTTTTTCCGGTATATTCTTCCAGGAATTTGCCATAGTCACCATCCGGCACAAAACAAATATCCTGGCTATCGTGTTTACGGGCATTGACCAAACCATGCCCGGCTGCTATCTCTCGCACCTCTTTTTTCGTTAAGTTACCTAAAGGAAAAAGAGTATGAGCCATTTGTTCCTGATTGAGCATATATAAAACATAGCTTTGATCTTTGGTGCCATCCAGAGCTTTTTTTAACACATAAAGGCCCTGTTCCTGATCAAATTCCAGACGAGCATAGTGCCCGGTAGCCACATAATTAAGCTGCTTTTTTCTGGCAGCTTCCCACAGATGACCAAACTTCATGAAGCAATTGCAGTCAATGCAAGGATTAGGCGTACCACCCTGCTCATAAATTTTGACAAATTTCGCTATGACCTGCCGTTTAAAATCTGCTGTATAATCCAAAACCTCAAAGGGTATATGCAATTTGAAAGCCACATCTTGAGCATCATCAATATCTTTTAAGGAACAACAGGTATGAAATTGGCAAAGCCCCACATCTTCATTATGATAAAGACGCATGGTAACACCTGAGCAGGTAAAACCCTGTTCTTGCAAAAGCAAAGCTGTTACTGAGCTATCTACGCCACCACTCATGGCTACCAAAGCAGTTTTTTCTGACATATTACCCTCGCTTAATCATATATTTTTCAAGCTTTTTAATTCATAGTTATTTACTATGCATTTTAGTCGCAAAGGTCTCCCTTGTCAAGACAAAGCCACTGCATAAAAAAACTCCCGGACCTTTTGTCCGGGAGTTTACTATTTTAAAATATTGATAAAGAAGATGATAAAACAGGTATTAACGATATCCACCAGTAAAGCTCCTACCAGAGGAATAATCACAAACGCCACCGGTGCCGGACCAAAGCGTTCTGTAATGGCTTTCATATTGGCTAAGGCATTAGGAGTAGCCCCCAAGCCGAACCCGCAATTACCGGCAGCCATAACTGCTGCTTCATAATTTTTTCCCATAACAGGAAAGGTTAGATACATAGCAAACAGCGCCATCAGTACTGTCTGGGAAAGCAAAATTACCATTAAGGGCACTGCCAAATAAGTTAGTTGCCATAGTCGCATTCCCATTAGAACCAGTGACAAGAAAATGTTTAAGGCCAAAGATCCCAGCACTGAACTTTCCTGCTGATAAGCTTTGCAAACACCGGAAAAATCAATAACGTTGCGCAGCAAGGCTGCCATAAACAAGGATCCCACATAATTGGGAATAACAATATTCACTCTGGCACAAATAGCAGTGATAATAGTCCCAAAACCCATAGCTAAAAGCAAATGGGCAAAAGCATTCATAAAACGATTTTCATCAATGGTTATACCCGGCGGAAGATTTTCTTCCTTGTTTTCCTCTTCATCTTTATTTCCCAGTTTTACTCCCTCTAAGGTCGCATCACTGACCAGCTTATATTTTCTAATTAAGTGATTGCCAACAGGTCCGCCTAGCATACCACCTGAAACCAAGCCAAAGGTAGCGGACGCCAACGCAATGGTAGTGGCATTATCCAAGCCTACCTTTTCCAAAACTGGGCCAAAAGCACCGGCGGTACCATGTCCGCCTACCAAAGGAATAGAACCTGTGGCAATACCCAGCAAAGGATTAAGTCCAAAGGCTTTGGACAAAATCACTCCCAGCACATCTTGTAAAACTACCAGCACTGTGACCAAAAGTCCCATCTTTATCACTAAGGTACTGCCCGTCTTAAAAATACCCTTACCGGTCTTCAGGCTGGCCGTGTAACCTAAACTGGCAAAAAACATATTCATAAAAAGAGTACCCACCATCTTGTCTTGAGTGTATTTCCACATACCGCTGACATACAAAATGCAATTGATGACAGCAAAAACAAAACCACCAATCAAGGGAGAAGGAATACAGTATTTATCAAAAAAGGAAATGTGCCTTTTGAGAATAACGCCCACATAGTAAACTATGATAGCAGCTGCCAAAGTTTGAAAGACATTTAAATTGATGTTCATAGCTTACCTCCGCTTCCGCTGCACCAAAAATATCCATTGCAGGCATTTTCTTCATAATATATGTTGAGAAATGTTTTGTCAAAATATTTAAATACTGCGACTTAACAAAAAAGCTTCCGGACTATGTCCGGAAGCTTTTATTCTAATTTGGTGACCCCGGGCCGATTCGAACGGCCGACACACGGCTTAGAAGGCCGTTGCTCTATCCAACTGAGCTACGGGGCCAATAAAACAAATGGAGCGGGTGATGGGAATCGGACCCACGCGACTAGCTTGGAAGGCTAGGGCTCTACCATTGAGCTACACCCGCATTATAAGTGTGGTCGGAGCGACAGGATTTGAACCTACGACCCCCTGCTCCCAAGGCAGGTGCTCTACCAACCTGAGCTACGCCCCGACAAAAAGAAACTGTGAAATTAAACAAAAAAATGGTGGGCGATGACAGGATCGAACTGCCGACATCCTGCTTGTAAGGCAGGCGCTCTCCCAGCTGAGCTAATCGCCCGATAAAGTGGTGACCGGTACGGGATTCGAACCCATGATCCCGCCGTGAAAGGGCGGTGTCTTAACCACTTGACCAACCGGCCATGGCTCCCCGAGTAAGACTCGAACTTACAACAACTCGGTTAACAGCCGAGTGCTCTACCGATTGAGCTATCGGGGAATAGGCGCGACATTTTAAAGTGTCGCAACCCATATTATATGTAATAACTTAGTCCTTGTCAACTCATTTTTACCTTAAGTACAACCTTCTTGACCTGACTTGGTTTATCACCGGCCTGGCAATTAGGTCTATGTACCTCCCAGGGGAAGAATACGGCAAATTCGCCGGGCTTTACAGTAATGAAGTTTTCATTGGTAATATCGCCATAGAAAGCTGCATCCTTGGCTTCCATTTTATCCTCTAAAACCGTAAATTCCTTCTTAAAGTCTGTATAACCCATCTTTTCTTCGCCTTCAAGGATAATCTGCACATCAATGTATTTATTGTGTTTTTCTCCTCTTCTGTCTGCTACAGGCTGAGTTGCATAGGCGCTAACATTAGCCTTAATATTATCTCCGTCTAATTCATACTTGCCAACTGCATAGGTGGAAAAATCGATTTTTTCCATAAACTCGAAGGCTTTAGCCATATTACCGGCTAAAAATGGTTTTAATAAGGAAACATCTTTTAAGCTACCACTAATCATGTAAATCCCTCCCATATCTTTTCTGTGTTCTTATTATAGCATATTTTGACAAAAACCTCGCCTTTAGGCTACAATAGCAAGGCATTAGAAAGGATATTATTCATGAGTTATTTAAATGTTACCAATGTAAGCCATTCCTTTGGCGGACGGGAAATCTTAAACGACGTCTCTTTTAAACTGCTTAGAGGCGAGCATGTAGGCCTGGTTGGCGCCAACGGCGAAGGCAAAACAACCTTTTTAAATATTGTGACCGGGAAGCTCCTGCCTGACGAAGGCAAGGTAGAATGGCCCGGCAAAATCACGGTAGGCTATTTAGACCAGCAAAGCACTTTAACTGCCGGCCTAACCATTCGTCAGGTTTTGCGTAGTGCTTTTGACGAAATGTACGAAGCAGAAAAACAAATCATGGCTCTCTATGACCAAATGGGCGACACCGATGAACAAACCATGGAAAAGCTTATGGCTCAGGTTGGCGATTTACAATCTGATTTAGAGCATAGTGGTTTCTATCAATTGGACACCAAAATCGAAGAAGTGGCCAATGGTCTGGGTTTAGGTGAAATTGGCCTGGACAAGGATGTGGCAGACTTATCCGGTGGACAAAGAAGCAAGGTCCTGCTAACCAAATTACTTTTGCAAAACGCTAAGATTCTGCTTTTGGACGAACCAACCAATTATCTGGATGAGAACCATATTAACTGGCTCACCAATTTCTTAAAAAATTACGAAAATGCTTTTATCTTAATTTCCCATGACACTACTTTTCTTAATAACGTAGTCAATGTGGTTTACCACTTGGAAAATTGCACACTCACCCGCTATACCGGTGACTACAATAAGTTCTTGGAATTGTCTGCCATTCACAAGGCACAGCAAAATAGCGCCTATGAAAGACAGCAGCAAGAGGTTGCACAGCTGGAAGATTTTATTGCCAGAAACAAGGCTAGGATTTCTACTACAGGCCGTGCTAAAAGCAGACAAAAAAAATTAGATAAAATGGATTTGATAGAAAAACCTCAGGAGAAAATCAAGCCTCATTTTAAATTTAAAGAAGCCAGAACTCCCAGCCGAATCATAGTAGAGGCCAAAGATTTGGTTCTAGGCTATGACGAGCCTTTAACCAAGCCTGTTTCCTTCCAATTGGAACGAGGCAAAAAGATTGCTTTAAAGGGCGTCAATGGTTTAGGTAAAACTACTTTATTAAAAACTATTTTAGGTCTTATTCCCCCCATCTCCGGTTCCTTGGAATTAGGAGAATTCGTTGAGCCTGGTTACTTCGAACAGGAAGAACGAGAAAAAAACGAAAAGACTGCCTTAGATGACGTGTGGGATACTTATCCCAGCCTTAGTAATTCCGATGTCAGAGGTGCTTTAGCCGCCTGCGGTCTTACTAACGAGCATATTACTACCAAGGTCTTTGTGCTATCCGGTGGCGAAGCAGCCAAGGTCCGTCTATGCAAACTGATGCTTAAAAAAGTAAACTGGCTGGTACTGGACGAGCCCACCAATCACCTGGATGTCATGGCTAAAGAAGAATTACAACAAGCCTTAATCGACTTCAATGGTAGTATTCTCTTGGTTTCCCATGATCCGGAGTTTTATACTTCCTGGGTTGATGAGATTCTTAACATTGAAAATTGGACAACAAAAATAATATCATAACCGCCGGTAGAACCGGCGGTTTGGTCCGCCCCTAGAAGGGGCTCTTACCGGCCACGGCTTAAGCCGTGCCGAATTAAAATCCGTCATTTGCACCACTTTTTCAACTAGGCCCTCACGGGC